>Ga0153916_10003136_pt1 | contig 12225 bp, 12 predicted proteins | sample Opewatmetagenome_FD_109642 | JGI IMG/M metagenome (GOLD analysis project Ga0153916, IMG submission 109642) | Freshwater wetland microbial communities from Ohio, USA - Open water 3 Core 3 Depth 4 metaG | ecosystem: Environmental > Aquatic > Freshwater > Wetlands | place: USA: Ohio, Lake Erie...
AAGCGGATCACGTTCTCCACGACCCAGGCCGTCTTCGGGTTTACGAATTCGAACAACATCGGAGAGATCTTCTACACGAGCATCCAGGCCGCGCCCGCGTTCCTGCCGAGCGTCCTGGCGAAGAAGACGGTCCCCGTCCTGATCCCCTGCGGCATCGACCAGGATCCCCACTTCCGCGTCGCGCGGGACGTGGCCCCGCGGCTGGGCTTCCCGAAGCCCGCGCTGATCCACAACAAGCTCCTCATGAGCCTCCAGGGGCCCAACGCCAAGATGTCCGCGTCCAGCCCGGAGTCCAGCATCTTCACCACGGACTCGGAGAAGGCGGCCCACAAGAAGATCACCAACGCGTTCACGGGGGGACGGGCCACCGTGGAGGAGCAGCGGCGGCTCGGCGCGAACCCGACCATCTGCCCCATCTTCAACTTCTACCAGTTCATCTTCGACCCGGACGACGCCCACCTGGCCGAGGTGGAGCGCACGTGCCGGTCGGGCGAACGCCTCTGCGGCGAGTGCAAGCAGGAGCTCTGGGGCCTCGTGCAGCCGTTCCTGAAGAAGCACCACGAGGCGCGCGAGAAGGCCAGGGACCGCGTCGAGGACTTCGTCGTCCGCGACTGAGGCGGCTCAAGCGAGAATCCGGGTCACCTTGAAGCCGTTGTCGAACACGAGTGCGTGGTAGTCCGTGTCGTGGCGCGTGCCGCGCATCTTGACGACGCGGAGCTGGCGCTGCATGCCGAACTCCCCCTGCCGGGCCAGGCGCAAGTGGAGGATGCCGTCCGCGAGGTACTCCTCCTTGTGCTTCGCGAACATCTGCCGTCCCGGGGAGCCGTCGTCGCTGGGCAGCTCGCCGAGGAGAAAGACCGTGCACTCCAGGCCGCGGAGCCACCGAATCAGGGAGAACAGGTCCCGGCGGACGTCCCCGAACTTGGCCAGGATTTCCAACGCATCCAGGGAGTCGATGACCAGGAGGCGGTAATCGAAGGACGACCGCATCCCCTGGGCGTAGAGCTTGAACAGGTCCAGCCACGGCTGGTCCACGGGACCCGCCATCCGCTTCCGCAGCGCCGCGAGGTCCAAGACGCTGAGCGTGCCCTCCACCGCATCCAGCCGGTACCCGAGGCCCTCCGTGTGATCCAGGAGGCTCGCGCGGCTCTGCTCCAGGGAGACGTAGAGGCCCTTCACGCCGTTGCGGGCGTTCGCGTGGAGGATGTGGTACGTGAGGGAGGTCTTCATGGTCCCGGGGGCGCCGGACACGAGGATGACGCTCGATTCGGGGATCCCCTTGCCTAGGACCTCGTCCAGCCCGTCCACATACGTCCTCACGAAGTTCATGACTCGTCCCCCGCGATCGCCTCGAGCCGCCGACGAATGGACTCGACCTGTCTCTGGATCCGGAGCTTCTCCTGGGGCACATCCACCACGTCGGCCATGGCGGTCAGGTCGACGGCCGCGCGATCGGCCAGGTGGGCCACGTCCGCGCGACGGAGTTCCTCGGGGCGCTTCCCGAGCTTGGAGAGCTCCGACCGGAGGACGCCCTCGCCCGCCTCGCCCAGCTGCTCGACGAACACGTGCCGCGCCTGCTCGAACACGGACTCGCGGTCACCCAGGTCGCTCGCGGCGGAGAAGAGCTCCTGCATCTCCTTGCCCTTCCAGTACTCCGCGGCGGTCACCAGGATCCCTCGGTCGGCCTCGGACGCGTGGCGCGACGGCCAGTCGCCCCGGGCGAGATCCTCCGGCGTCCGCGTGGCGAAGGCTCGAAGGGCCTCCGCGGCGGCCGAGGTCTGGGCTCGCAGTCCCTGCCTCGCGGGCGCGTCCGCGGCGGACTGACCCAGCTCGGAGAGCGCACGCTCGAGGAACTGGAGGAACGGCTCCGCGTGGTTCAGCGTGAGGTCTTCGCGCCGCAGTCCGCGAGCGCGGGCGAAGGCCGCCAGCAGCTCGCGTGCACCGGGTCCGAAGGACTGGGCCAGGACCGCCTCCATCTCCTCCGCGGGATCGGGGAGCGTCCACCAGTCGAGTCGGTGGGAGTGCAGGGACTCCTTCTCGGGAGCAGTGAGCCGGGACGAAGCGACGATGAGCCGGCTCCCCGTATCGCGGCACACGCCGCGGAGCCGGAGGACGGCCTCCTCCGTGGAAGGCCATCCCGACATGAGCGCGACATCGTCCAGGTCCGGGAGGACCGCGAGTCCCCCGGGCGCGCGGGCGAAGAACTCCGCGAGGGTCCCCAGAACCCGAGGGGCGCCGTGACGTGTCGGGATGAGCGGGACCGAGGGAGGCGCCGGGTCCGCCGTCGCGAGGTCCGGCCCCGCTCGGGAAAGGACGAGCACGCGTACTCCCTCCTTCGCGGCGAGCGCAGCGGCATGGAGGCTGTACTTGGGGCGGGTCTCCTCGAACACGACGGTCCGGCCCGGATCGAAGAGGTGCGGGGCGGCTCCACTCGGAGTCCGCGACGGCCGGGTTCCCGGGAACGGGTCGTGGCGGAAAAGGACCAGGGCGAAGAGGGCGAGGGCGACCGGAGCTGCAACGTTGGACCCCGCGGACTGGAGGATCCCGAGGTCCTGGAATTCCAGGGCGTAGATCGGGCCTCCGATGATCAAGGCCACGACCCCGAACGCGAGCCAGAACGCGTCCACCGCGAAGAGCGAGCTCGTCATCCGCTGGTAGGCCGCCTCGGCCAGAGGGATGCCCAGGCAGACCGTGAGGAAGGCTCCGAGGAGGTTTGCGTCGTACGCGTGCTGCACGGCCCAGTCCGCGCTGGGGGTCAGGAGGACGACCAGGGGCGCGAGGGCCAGGAGGACGAAGACGACGGGGCGGCGTCGCGGGACGGTCTCCCCGTGGATGAGGCTCAGGACCAGGATGGCGGTGAGGGGATTCGCGAGGACGAGCGTCCAAAGGACCGCGGATTCCCAGGCGGGATCCAGGAATCCTTCCGAGGTGCCGATGAAGGCAGCGCCGTTGACGATGAGCGTGAGGGCCAACGCCCCGAAGGTGGCCACGAGCCACGGGCGCCGCCCGCGGAGTACGACCAGGGCCAGGAGCCACGCCTCGACCACGATGCCTGCGCCCACGGCCAGGCTGTAGACAATCACGGCTTCGCCCCCTCGATCCGGAGCCGAAGGACCGCGACGAGATCCCGCGGCGTCCACTTCCAGCGGGCCCGTCCCGCCTCGCGGAGCTCCGCGGCGGACGCGTAGCCCGCCTTACGGGCCTCTTCGTCCGTGACGTCCGCGAGGATGCGCCGGGTCCCGTCGACCACGAGCAGGCGTCCGAACGCGCGGCCCGTGTCGTACTTCGCCCAGAGCCACTGGCCCACCACGGGCGTAGGCACGCGGTCCGCGGGCCGGACCGCGATCTCGGCGCCGCCGCGAAGGAGGCGGTCGCCCTCGTCGAGGGTGAACGTGAGCTCGCCCTTGGGCCGTCGTCGCGGCATGTCTCCGGACAGGGCGAGGCGGAAGCCCAGGATCACGAGGAACGTGACGAGGCCGCCCAGGAGGAGGAGGTTCGTGAACCCGATCTGGTAGAAGTTGCGGTGCTCCCAGAACCCGAAGACGAGGACCACGGACAATAGGAAGAGCAATCCGGTCCGCGCGAGCAGGGTCACAATCCGGCGCGCCATGGGCTCACCCGATCGCGCGCGCCGCTTCGAAGCGGCCGTTCTCGAAGAGGAGGGTGTGGTCGTCGCTGTCCTGGTTCACGCTCCGCATCTTGGTGCACTGGATGCGCCGCTGGAACGAGGTCTCCGTGACGGGGACCATCTTCAGGCGCAGGATGCCGTCCGCGAGGAACTCCTCCTCGAGGACGCTGCCCGGACCTCCGGGGGACGGCTCCTCGGACACCAGGAGGCTCGTGACGCCGAGATCCCGCAGCCACTCGAAGAACGCGAACGTCTCCGTCCTTCGGTCCTTGAACTCGAGGACGAGCTCGAGCGCGTCCCAGGAGTCGATCGCGAGGAGCTGGAAGCCTTGGCGGCGCCGCAGGTCGAGGATCTTGCCCTGGAGGACGGTGAGGAGCGCCTCCCCCTGGCTCAGGTCGGACCGTGTCATCTCCCCGACCTTGGACGCGAGCTCCTCGAGGTATTCGCGGCCGCGGCTCAGGTCCAGGATGGGCAACGCGTCGGAGACGAGGGTCGCCCGGAGCCCGAGGCCCGCCACGTGCTCGAGCAGGCTGCCCGCGCTCTGCTCCAACGTCACGTACAGGCCGGGGGTCCCCTGGAGGGCGTTGTGGTAGAGGACGTAGTACGCGAGGGAGGATTTCATGGTCCCGCTCGCGCCGCGGACCAGGAGGACGTGCCCCTGGGGGACGCCCCCCCGGAGCACCTCCTCGTCGAACCCGCGGACGTACGTCTTCACGAGGGGGCGGGTCATGGAGCGCCTCAGGGACTCATGGCCCGGGTGACCTTGAACCGGCCTTCGTCGAGGACGAGGGCCAGGTAGCCCGTCTCGTGCCGCGTCCCGCGCATCTTGACCACGCGCAGGCGCCGCTGGACCTCGAGGTCCGAGACGAGATGCTGCCGCAGGTGGACCACGCCGTCGGCGAGGAAGTCCTCGTCCCAACGTCCCTGGATCACGTGGCCCCCGATGACCCAGTCCGGGCGCTCCGTGATGACGAAGCACGTGATGTCCAGGTCGCGCAACCACTCGAAGAGTCGGAAGATTTCGCGCCGCCGGTCCTGGAACTTGGCCACGATCTCCAGCGCGTCCAGGGAGTCGATCACGAGCAAGTCGAGTCCGCGCTCCTTCTTGATCGTCGACAGGGCACGCTCGAAGGCCGACACCCAGTCCTCGTGGTCGCGCAGGAGACCCTTCGCGGCGCGCGGGTCGAGGACCACGAGAGATCCCTGGCTCACGTGGAGCGGCAGGCCGAGCGCACCCATCTGCTTGAGGATGCTCGACGTGCGCTCCTCGAGGCTGAAGTAGAGGCAGTGGCGACCGTCCCGGACCGCGTTCTGGAGGAGGATGGAGAAGGCCACGGACGACTTCATCGTGCCCGGCGAGCCTTCGAGGAGGACCACGTGGCCCCAGGGGATGCCCCCGCCGATCGCGTCGTCCAGCCCTTCGACGTACGTCCGGATGCGGGCGGGATGCGGAGGAAGGCTCGGCGGCCCGCGGTCTGCGGCCGCCTTGGGTGGCAGCTCCGCGAGGTCCGCGAAGTCCGGGAGGTCTTCCTCGTCCTCGGGGACCTCGGGCGTCGCGACGGGGGTCTCGTCCGCATCCGATCCGGAGGATTCCGCGGATGCGTCCGGCCCGGTCAGGGAGGGAGCCAAGGCGTCGAGCCGCTCCCTGGCGGCCCGATGGTCGGGCCGCAGCTCCAAGGTGTGGGCGTAGCTCTTGGCCGCCTCCGAGAGTTCCGATAGGGATTCGAGGACGAGGCCGCGTTCCGACCACGCCTCGGCGAGGGACGGGTTCACGAGGACCGTGCGGTCGAGGACCTCGCGGGCGCCCGGAAGGTCCCCGATCGCCTTGAGGGTCCGCCCGAGACCGAGCCACGCGCTGTCGTTCCCCGGCTGGAGGTCGAGCGCACGGAGGTAGGCCACGGCCGCCTTGTACGGCCGGTCCATGCGGAGGTAGGCCTGACCCAGGAGGACCCAGGATCGCAGATCCCGGTCGTCCTTGGCGATCGCCTTGAGGAGGTGCTCCATCGCGTTCTCGTACCGCTTCTCCCGGAACGCGCGGGCGGCCGAGTCGAGCTGCCGCCTCACGGCCTGCTTGCCCTCGGGCGTCTCTGGGGTGCGGGGACGGCCGGGCGTGTAGGGCTTGAACCGCTGGCCCGCGGAGGACGCGCGGTTCGCCAGGCGCTCCGTGAGGACCGCGAGGGCGCGTCGCGCCCCCTCGTCCGCGTCGACCGGTGCGGGCGGGGCGGACGGTTCCGAGGGCGTCGCATCGGACGGAGGGGACTCGGAGGGTTCGGAGGGCGCAACATTCCCGAGCACCGCGGCGAACACCTCGCCGCCCATGACCTTCTGGAGCACCACGGACGATCCCGTCGGTGCGCTGGCTTTCTCGGCCCGCAGGCTACGTCCGCAGACACGACAGCGGTTCTGTCCCGGCTTGTTCATGCTGTAGCAGGCCGGGCACTGGACGGGGGCGGTCATGGGCTGATCACCGAGGTGACCTGGAACCGGCCGTCCTCGAAGACAAGGGCATGGAACCCGGTCTTGTGGTTCGATCCGCGCATCTTCACGACGCGGATGCGGCGTTGCACCTCGACGTCGGAGATCTGGTGCATCTTGAGTTCGATGATCCCGTCCGCGAGGAACGTCTCGTCCTTGCGCGGGGGCGCGGCCTCGAGGCCGAAGAAGCTCGCCTCGGGGGAGGCCTCCGTGAGCACAAGGGTCGTGGCGCCGAGGTCCCGAAGCCACTCGAACAGCTGGAACAGTTCGGTCCGTCGGTCCTCGAACTTCGCGAGGACCTCGAGGGCATCCAGGGAGTCGAGCACGACCAGGTCGACTCCGTCGATATCCTTCTTCGTGGTCAGCGTGCGGCGGAGGAACTCGATCCAGGGCTTCGTCGCACTCTTGCCGATCTCCTTCTGGATCGTGCCCACATCGAGGAGATGGACGTCGCCCCGGACGGCCTCCGTGTTGAAGCCCATGGCGTCCATCTGGGCGAGGAGACTGCGGCGCGTCTGCTCCAGGGTCACGTACAGCCCCTTCGCGCTCCGCTTCTCCGCGTTGTTCCGGAGGATCGCGTAGCTCAGGGTCGACTTCATCGTGCCCGGGAGGCCCGAGACCAGGATGACGTGGCCCGCGGGAAGGCCTCCGCCCAACGCCTGGTCCAGCCCTTCGACGTACGTGGGGATCTTCTTCGTTTCCATGTCAGGCGCCTCCGAGGGGAGCGCGGCGAGCGTCGGGGGAAGGGGGGATCACGCGGCTCCCTCCTCGTGGAGGATCGCGTCGACGAGATGAGCGGCTTTCTCCATGCCCATGAGGACGAGCCCGAGGTTCGCGTCCTTGTACACGAGGGCCACGAGGAGTGCCTCCTCTCCCGCGCCCACGCTCATCAGCTTGCCCTCGTCGGACTCGATGATGGCCCGTTCGAACCGTCCCTGGGACAGCTGAACCGTGGCCATCTCCGACGTGCCGACGATGGCCGCGGTCATCGCGGCCACAATCCTCGGGTCCACGCCGTCGGGCAGGGTGTGCGTGATGACGAGGCCGTCGCGGCGGACGACCGCCGCGGCCTTGATGTCGGAGAGGTGGGATAACTCGTCGATCGCGGTCTCCAGGCGCTGCCATACGTCGGTCATGCCTGCGCCTCCGGTGGGGTGACCGCCTGCTCCAGGAGGTCCGTGATCGCCTGGACGGCTTTGCCCACGCTGAGGAGGACGAGGCCCATGTTCGCGTCCGTGCGGACCATGGTGATCAGGATGCCTTCCTCGCCCGCGCCCGTGGCGAGCATCTTCGCCTGGCCGCTGTCGACGATAGACTGGAAGAAGGCGCCGAACCCCATCTCGCTCGCGGCCATCTCCGACGTGCCTACGATGGCCGCCGCCATGGCGGCGATCCGCTTGGGGTCCATGGACTTCGGGAGGACGTGGGCGATGAGGAGGCCGTCCCGCCGTGCCAGGGCCACGGCGATCACGTCGGGGATCCGGCGGAGTTCCTGGAGCACGGCAATGATCCGTGGGTGGAAGTCGTCGGTCATCTCACCTCACCCCGATGATCATCTCGGCGAGGATGGCGAGCGCGTCGCGCACGCCCTTGCTCTCCGTGGCCACGGTGGGCACGACGGGCGTCCCGTCCGGGAGGTCCATCTTGCGGACGATGGTGTCCGGCGCCAGCGCGCCGGGCAGATCCGACTTGTTGGCCAGGACCACGTAGGGGATCCGAGGCCCGATCAGCTCGAGCATGTGCCGGGCCCGCTCGAAGTCCTCCGGACGCGAGGCGTCGATGACCAGGAGGACGCCGCTGACCTCCCGCGCGAAGATCTTGAAGATGAACTCGAACCGCTCCTGGCCCGGGGTGCCGAAGATCTCGGCTTCGATCCCCGTGATGTTGACGCTGCCGTAGTCGAAGGCCACCGTGGTGCCCATCCGATCAATGCTGATGGATTTCTCGCACAGAGAGCGGACGACCGTCGACTTGCCCGCGTTGAAGGGGCCGGTGACCATGATCCGCGGGAAGTACACCGTGACGCCGACGAGATCCTTGAACGCGTACGGGATCCAGTTCGTCCGGATCCCGCCCTCCTCCATCTCGGAGATCCGCATGGAGTTCCGCAGGATGCCGCCGCGCATGGAGGACTGGAACTCCACGACGAAGTCGGACAGGGCGCGGATGGCGCTCAGGTCGCGCTCGTGGTAGGTCCAGTTGATGAAGAGGAAGCACGTGACGCTGCGCACCTTCGCGGCCTCGTCGATGATCCGCTTCCACTGGTCCAGGACCGCGTCCTTGGGGAAGTGGTCCGCAAGGAATTCCATGGAGTCGATCACGATGCGGGAGGGCTTCTGCTCCTGGATGGCCTGGACGATGACGTCGCAGATCTCTTGGAGATCGTCGATGTCCTTGATCCGGTACGGCTCCGAGCTCTCCACCATGAGCTGGCTCGAGACCGCGTCGACCACGATGAGACGGTCCGCGGGATACTTCCCGAAGCGGCTCAGCTCGGCCCGCGCCAGGGTCGGGGCGCGGAAGAAGTCCACGTACAGGGTGATCTCGCCCGCGATGGCGCCTTGGACCGCGAAGTTCTCCGCGAACAACCGCTTCTCCGTCGGCTTGTCGCTGAACAGGAGCAGGGTGGACGGTCGCGGGAAGCCTCCCTTGAGGCGCTCGTCGAGGACCTGGATGCCCGTGCGGATGCGGCTCCCGTCTCCCGTGCCGGTCACAGCGCGCCTCCGGGGAGGACGGGCATCTGGACGAAGGGATGCCAGGAGCTGTCGACCTGGTATCCGCGCATGTGGTGAACGCGGACCTCCCGGTCCATGGTGTCCGTGAAGCGCATCTCGACCACCCCGTCCACGAGGGAGCGCAGGAGGTTCATCGTCATGGTCTCGTGGACGCCCTCCTGGACGGCGTACAGGATGAAGCCCATGTTCATCTTCGCGCGGCTCGTGACGATCTGGAAGAACTTGGCGATGGCCTGGGTCGAGTTGTGCAGGAACAGGGTGGAGATCGTGTAAAAGTAGATGCGGACCGGGGTGCCGAGCTCCTGGGCGGCCTTGCTCATGGCCATGCCGATCCCTTCCAGGTTGCTGAAGCTCGAGACGAGGAAGGTCTTCTTGCCGGATGCCGGCTCGGGCCGCTCGGACGCGGTGGCGCTGTAGCAGTCGACGAAGGCGAAGCTCTTCCCCTCGTACGCCTCGAGGTCGAGGTGGAGGGCTTTGGCCCGCGCGCGGATCTCGTTGGGATGCAGGTCCAGGGTGACGAAGACGACGCGCTCGCCCGCGCGCAACGCCTCGCGCGCCTGGGCGACCGTGTACTCGAACTTGCCGACCCCGGGCGGACCCGCGAGGAGGATCGCGTAGTTCGTGGGGAAGCGGGGATCACCCACGGCGGAACCCCCGCGAGGCTTCCGCTCGTGCCCGAAGGCGAGCGACCTGGTTCACTGGGCTGCGCGATGCCCACTTTTCGCTTATAAGGGCCATGCCGTGGTTCTCATGTCTGAGAGTGGCCGGCTTCGGGAGACCGTGCGGCGCGGCGAAGGTTCCTGTTCCTTGCGCGGGCGGTTACACCAGGGCGGTGGGCGAGCCGGTGCACCCCTAGATTGCGGCGCATCGCCTCGCAGGTTCACCGAAGCCCGGCTTCCCGAGGCACTCGCTTCACCGGGTCGGTGGCATCTCGGGGACGAGTGCCCTGCCGCAATGGGGACAGACGCGTTCCGGCCCCGTGAGGTCGAGCCCGCACCCGGGACAGGTGGGAGACCAGCCCGTCGGCGCCCCCCCGGCCAGTCGGGCGAGTCTCGCATCCACCTCGCCAGCCACGGCCATGATGGCGGATCCGAAGAGCACGACGGTCAACATCAGCGCCAGGAGGCCGAAGAAGAAGACCCCGATGGTTCCCGTCACGATACCGAAGAAAGCCAGCAGCCCCGCCACGCCGGTTGCCATGTCCCTCCCACCCGGAGGCCGAGATGCGTCTTCAACCCTGAAAGGGTTTCCCTCGGGGTGTGCGGCGGGAAAAGCCTTTACCGGGGGAGCCCATCCGCGGTCCCGATGCCGCGGGACGTGGCCGCCGAGCTCAGCTACCTCGAGAAGCGGGTCCTCCTGACCCTCAAGGAGCTCGAGCGCTCGTCACCGGACGAGATCCGTGCGAAGGGGAAGTTCAAGGAGCTCGTCGAGGTCATGAACGCGGCCTCCTGGCTCCAGGCCAAGGGCCTCGTCACGATGAAGGAGCGGGTCGTGCGCTCCTACCGCCTCCGGGCCAAGGAGCTCGCCCGGAAGCCGCTCCCGGAGCGGACGGCGCTCAAGGCCCTCCTGAAGGCGGGTGGCCGGATGCCCGTGCCGAAGCTCCAGACCGCGGCCAAGTTCGACGACTCGGAGCTCGCGATTGCCCTGGGCTGGCTGCGGCGGAAGGGCTGGGCCCAGGTGGACAAGGGGGCCGAGGGGAGCCTCCTCGTGGTCACGGACGCGGGACGCGCCGCCGCGGACGGCCGCACTCCGGACGAGGAGGTCCTCGCGCGCATGGCCAAGGAGGAGGTCGCGGAGGACGCGGTGGACCCGAAGATCCTCAAGGACCTGAAGTCCCGCCAGGACCTTGTGCGGGAGCGCGAGGCGGTGCGGCGGGAGATCGCGCTCACGCCCGCGGGCGCGAGGATCCTCGCCGCGGGGATCACGCTGAAGCCCGAAGCCACGATCCTGACCACAGACCTCCTGCGGGAGGGGAAGTGGCGGGAGGTGGACTTCCGTCGTTACGACACGAGGGCCTTCGCTCCGACGGTCTGGCCGGGGAAGCGGCACGTGCTGAGCGCGTACCTGGAGAAGATCCGCCGCATCTTCCTCGAGATGGGCTTCACGGAGATCGACGGGGACTACGTCCAGAGCGCGTTCTGGAACTACGACGCGCTGTTCCAGCCGCAGGACCACCCGGCCCGGGACCAGCTCGACAGCTTCTACCTCGCCAAGCCTCGGACCGTGGCTCTCCCGGAGGACTCCATCGTGCGCCGCGTCGCGGAGGCCCACGAGAACGGGGGCGGAACCGGGAGCAGGGGATGGCGGTACACCTGGGACATGGCCGAGGCGCAGCGTGCGCTCCTGCGCTCGCACACCACGGCGATCACGGTCAAGTGGCTCTCCGAGCATCCCAAGCCCCCGCAGAAGGCGTTCATCATCGGCCGCAACTTCCGCCGGGACGCGATCGACTGGAAGCACCTCCCCGAGTTCCACCAGGTCGAGGGCGTGGTCATGGAGGAGGGCGCGAACCTCGCGCAGCTCCTCGGGATCATCGAGGACTTCTACCGCCGCCTGGGCTTCCTCGGGTCCAAGTTCCGGCCGGGCTACTTCCCGTACACGGAGCCGAGCATGGAGCCCGAGGTCCAGCTGCCCGACGGCCGCTGGATGGAGCTCGGCGGCAGCGGCATCTTCCGTCCGGAGGTCACCAAGCCGCTGGGGATCGAGGCGCCCGTCCTGGCGTGGGGCCTCGGCCTGGAGCGGGTCATCATGGCACTGGAGGGGCTCACGGACATCCGGGAGCTCTACCTGAGCGACTTGGACTGGCTCCGGAATCACAAGGCCATCGTCTGAGGCCGCAGGTCCGACGCGCGGAACGGAATGGAGAGCACGCGGGCCATTCGAATCAGCGGTGCCGCTGAGAATCCCGTGGCAAGGTTTATCTGGCGTCCCTTGTGTTCCGCGGACGATTCCGATGCCCTCCGCCGAAGAGGAAATCGCCGCAGGCGAGCAGGCCCTGAGCACCCTGGACTACGACGCGGCCTACAAGCACTTCGACAAGGCGACCAAGGAGGATCCCAAGAACGCGGTCGCGTTCTTCGGGAAGGCGGAGTCTGCGCTCGGCGTCCCCAAGGTGGAGGCCGACGAGATCTCCGCGCTCTACAAGAAGGCCATCGAGCTGGACCCGGAGAACCCGCAGTACCACGACGCCCTCGCGTCCTTCTGTGTGGACCTCGGACGTTTCAACGAGGCCGAGGAGCACTACAACAAGGCGGCGGCCCTGGACGAGGACAACGCGCCGTTCTATTGGTCCGAGTTCGCGATCAACTACGCGCGCAAGGCGCCCGTGGCCATGGCCCAGTTCCTGGATGACAAGACGCGGGACATGATCCGCGCCAAGGCGCTCAC
>Ga0153916_10003137_pt1 | contig 12225 bp, 8 predicted proteins | sample Opewatmetagenome_FD_109642 | JGI IMG/M metagenome (GOLD analysis project Ga0153916, IMG submission 109642) | Freshwater wetland microbial communities from Ohio, USA - Open water 3 Core 3 Depth 4 metaG | ecosystem: Environmental > Aquatic > Freshwater > Wetlands | place: USA: Ohio, Lake Erie, Old...
GCAACTATCGACGTCGCATCTCCCCCAGGAGTGTTTTTCATCCCGCCATTACAGGATCCGCCTCCGCCGGCATGGCTCGTTACCTGGGATGCTCAGGCACATCAGCCGGGCTTTCTTTTCCGGCCCGCAATTTACGCCATCCTGCTAACTTATTTATTATCTATATGATAAGCGCCAGCCACAATCTATCTAATTGATACTAAATGAGATATGTTGAGATTAATGGAGAAGCTCGAGCCGGAGACGAGGCAACTGCTGCCGTTCTCTAAGAACTTACTCGATCGCGGGAAGGGTGATTTTCTCCGGCTCAAAGATGACGCACCGCTCCCCCGCTTCCACCTGGCCGAGCTCGATGAGGTCGTAGCCCGCTTGCTTTCCCGTATGGACGGTTTGGTCGACCTCTTCTTCGGCCACGAAAATGTAGAACCCTATGCCCCAGTTGAAAGTCGTCAGGCAGTCTTTCAGGCTGACGCCGACCTCGAGCATGAACCGGAAAATCGCTGGAATTTCATCGACCCATTTTTTCACGCGGTAAGTGAAAGCCTTCTTGGCGTAGGCGATCTTGGCGATCCCTCCCCCGGTGCCGCCCAGCAGGGAGTGGATCTCGATATCCTTTTCCTGTAAGGCCTCGACGAGGCGGACATAGGAACGCGTGGGGATGAGGGCCTCCTCACCCAGGGTTTTCCCGTTGGGCAAAAGGTGCAGGAACTTGTCCTTGAGCGCCATAGCCCGCTTGATCACCAAGGAAATCCCGTTGGCATGGAGCCCCGATGATGCGACCCCGATGATGCGGTCTCCGACGGCAAGCTTCTCTCCCGCGACCATCCTCGTTTGAGGAGCGATGATGCCCGTGACGCAGCCGGACAGAGAGGGAGCGCTCCGGACTGGAGGCTGGGCCTTGACCAGATAGCGGAGGGCGGGAGATTCCCCGGCCGGCAGGGCCATCCCGCACATCTCGCAGGCCCGATAGAAGCTCTCGGCCAGGTCGCAGCTCCGCCTCTCGTCCATGAACCACTCGCTGTCGCCCGCCGCCACTTCGTCCGTGAAGATCACGGGCAGGGCCCCCTGGCAGATCACGTCGTTGGCCGCCATGAGGGCCGTATCGATGCCGATGCCCTCGTAATACGTCCTGCCGGTCCCGGCATGCTGGTACATCCATTCCGCGATCCAGTTCTTGTTTCCCAGGCCTTCCTGGGTCATGCACCAGAGATGGGGTTGGGTGCCTCGATACTCGAAAACGGCCCCGTGGGCCCCCACGCTGCCTTGATCAACGTACACCCCGCGTCTGTTGGGGAATTCGACCGTCTTCTTGCCAGCGCGCACCATGGCCATCTTGAACGGCTCGATCTTGGTGTAGTCCACGCCGGCGGCGGCATACGCGGATTTCGCCTGGTTTTCCGGCATCCTAAGATCCCTTGTGGACCTCGTCCAAATCGGCCTGGCAAGGATGGTTCGGGATCGAGGCCACCGTCTTGCCTTTGTACTCGAAGACTTCCTTGTCGTCATCGTTGATCTCGCCGATCACCTCAGCCCGGGCTCCTTTCGCTCGGATCGTCTTCAGCACGAGGTCGACGTCCTTCGGGGCCACTTGGACGGCCATGCGGCCCTGGGACTCGCAGATGAGGATCTCCTCCGGCGTGAGGTTCTTTTCCCTTACGGGCACCTTGGAGAGGTCCACCTGGGCCCCGAAGCCGCCGTATCTGGCGGATTCGCACACAGCGGCCCCGACGCCGGCCGCCCCGAGGTCGGAGCAGGCCTTGATCTTGCCCGTGCGGAAAGCGGCCAGGGAAGACTCCATGATCATTCTTTCTTCTTTGAACAGGGCGACGGCCGGCCTCATCTCGTTGACGAGGCCCGCGCGGTACAGGGTGTCGTTGCCGTCGCTTCCCGTCCGGCCGATGAGGATGATCTGATCTCCGGCGGACTTGGCCGGCTTGGTCAACGGCTTGGCCGTGATCAGCTTGCCGATGACCGACACGACGACGGCTGGAACGATGTCCGAGAACGAGGTCGAGAATCCTCCGCCGGCGATGAATACGTCCATGGCGCTGCACATATCCCTCAAGCCCTTGACCATCAGATCAACCCTTTCTCCGCTGGTCATCTCGACGCATGTCCCGCAGGTGCAGGTCCCAGTGAATCCGCAGGGGCCGACAATCACCTTCTCCGCGAGCGGCCGGGTGCCTATGAAATTCATCAGAAAGAGAGGCCGGGCGCCCATGGCCACGACGTCCCGCATGGCTCCGCCGGCTCCCGTCGCGGCCGCGTCGTACGGCCTGGGGACGCATGGAGAACAATGGCTCTCCATCTTGCCCACGAAGATCCCCTCGGTGCGGGGGAATCTGAACGCAGCGGCATCGTCACCCGGTCCGACGATGAGTGCTCTGGGAAAGAGCTTGCCCACCTTCTTGTTCAGGGCCTCGATCGCCCTGAAGTCGATGGCCTTGTCGATGTTGTGATGCAAATGGACAAACAGAGCATGCACCAATGCTTTTTCGATGGTGTTCATTCCCTTGCCTCCTCAAAATCCAGGGCTTTTTGATTGTGCCAACCGGAGCTTCATCTTACCCCATCTCGGAGGCTCATGTAAATTGGAAACATGCGGACGCTGGGGCCGTCCTTAGCCGCCGCGCATCCGCGGCAGACGTCCATCCTAATTTCGGAGAGGATGTCGAGAAGGTTGAAGGACTTGCCGGGGAGTTCCCTACAGGGCCTTGCTCATGGCGTTCAGGAAGTCCTGGTTCGTCTTGGTCTTGCTCAGCTTGTCGATCAGGAGCTCCACGGCCTCGACCTCGTTCATCTGGCTGAGGACTTTCCTCAGGACCCAAATCCGGTTGAGGTCGGCCTCCTCGATAAGGAGCTCCTCCTTACGGGTTCCGGACCGGCTGATGTCGATGGCCGGGAAAACCCTCTTGTCGACGAGCCTTCGGTCGAGGTTGATCTCCATATTGCCCGTCCCCTTGAATTCCTCAAAAATGACCTCGTCCATCCGGCTGCCTGTGTCCACCAGGGCCGTCGCCAAAATGGTCAGGCTGCCGCCTTCTTCGACCTTGCGGGCCGAGCCGAAGAATTTTTTGGGCTTGTGGAGGGCGTTGGCGTCAATGCCGCCCGATAGGACCTTCCCGGACGGAGGCACGATCGCGTTGTGGGCCCGGGCTAGCCGGGTGATCGAGTCGAGCAGGATGACGACGTCCCGCTTGATCTCGACGAGCCTCTTGGCTTTCTCAAGGACGATGTTGGCGACCTGGGCGTTGCGGGTCGGCGGCTCATCGAACGTCGAAGCCACGACCTCGGCGTTGACGCTCCGCTTGAAGTCCGTCACTTCCTCCGGGCGTTCGGCGATCAGGAGGACGATCAGGAAGATCTCGGGATGGTTTTTCTCGATGGACTTGGCGATCGTCTTGAGGATGGTCGTTTTGCCCGCCCGCGGGGGCGAAACGATGAGCCCGCGCTGGCCCTTGCCGATGGGCGTCAGGAGCTCCATAACCCGTGCATTCATGTTCTTGGCATTGCCGTCCTGGAGCTTGATCATCTCAAAAGGATAGAGAGGCGTCAGGCCCTCGAAGTTAACGTTCCTCCGCTCCTCGATAATGACGTCGGGGTGCATGAAATTGACGGCCTCGATCTTGATCAGGGCGAAATATTTTTCCCCGTTTTTCGGCGCCCTGACATGGCCCGAGATGGTGTCTCCTGTCCGGAGCTGGAACTTTCGGATTTGGGAAGGAGAAACGTAGATATCGTCCTGGCTCGGCAGGTAGCTGAACTCCGGGGCCCTCAGGAACCCGAACCCGTCCTCGAGGCATTCCAGGACGCCTTCGGAAAACAGCAACCCCTGCCTTTTGGCCTGGGCCTCGAGGATCTGGAAGATCAGGTGGTGCTTGCTTTCGTCCTCGGTTTCCGGCTCCTCGATCCCGACGGTGGCCGCGATTTTCCGCAGCGCGGGGACCTCTTTTTCCTCGAGCTCGACCAGATTGAACTCTTTCATCGTTGACCTCGCTGTAAGCTATTTAATGACAGTAATATATATGATTTTTCGCCTGGACCGGCGGCGACGCCGCCCGTTGTATTTCTAGGGGACCCGTTCAGGTTCAGTTGGTCAGAGGCGGCTCCTTGGGCGCCTCCTCCTCCCCTGACCGGACTGCCCGTTCGGCCTCGGAAGCCTCGGCGTCCCGGCCTTCGCCGGACTTCTTGGGAAGCTCCCGGGTCAGGGCGATCTTCAGGACCTCGTCCATTGTTTCGACGAGGTGGATGGCCATGTTCTGTCTCAGGACCTTGGGTAGATCCTTCAGGTCGGGCTTGTTGTCCAGCGGCAGGACGGCCTCCCGGATCCCTTCGCGGTAGGCCGCGAGGAGCTTCTCCTTGATCCCTCCCACGGGCAGGACCTTCCCCTTTAGGGTGATCTCCCCGCTCATGGCCACCTTTTTGCTGACAGGGATATCGGTCAGAAGGGAGATGATGGCCGTGGCGATGGTGATCCCGGCCGAAGGCCCTTCCTTGGGCGTCGATCCCTCCGGGACATGGACGTGGATGTCGAAGTTGCGGTGCAGGTCCCTGGCGATGTCGAGCTCGTAGATCTTGCCCCGGACGAAGCTGAAGGCCGCCTGGGCCGACTCCTGCATGATTTCGCCCAGCTGGCCGGTCAGGGTGAAGTTGCCCTTGCCGTGGATCTTGTTGGCCTCGAACCTCAGCAGCTCTCCGCCGAACTCCGTCCAGGCCATCCCGGTGGCGACGCCGACCTCGTCCCTCTTGTCGAATTCGGAGCGGCGGAACTTGGGAATCCCGAGGAAGGATTCGAGGTTTTTGGGCGTGACCCTCTCCGCATGGTCCTTGCCCGTCTGGACGACCCGCTTCACGACCTTACGGCAGATCGTCGTGATTTCCCGCTCCAGACTCCGGACGCCGGCCTCCCGGGTATACCCCCGGATGAGCTTGAGGAGGGCCTGGTCGGTCACCTTGAGGTTGACGTCGCCGAGGCCGTGGGCGTCCATCTGCTTGGACAGGAGGAACCGCTTGGCGATCTGGAGCTTCTCGTCCTCCGTGTATCCGGGAAGCCGGATGATCTCCATCCGGTCCATCAGCGGCTTGGGGATGGGATCCACCATGTTGGCCGTTACGATGAACATGACCTGAGAGAGGTCGAAGTCGGTGTCGATGTAGTGGTCGAGGAAGGTGCTGTTTTGTTCAGGGTCAAGGACTTCCATCAAGGCCGAGGCCGGGTCGCCGCGGAAATCCATGCTCATCTTGTCGACTTCGTCCAGAAGAAACACGGGGTTTTTCGTTCCGGCCCTCTTGATCATCTGGATAATGCGCCCCGGGTAGGCGCCGATATAGGTCCTGCGGTGGCCGCGAACTTCGGCCTCATCCCGGACGCCGCCGAGCGAGAGGCGGACGAACTTCCGTCCCGTCGCCCGGGCGATGGACTTGCCGAGCGAGCTCTTGCCCACTCCCGGGGGACCGATGAAACCCAGGATGACCCCGCGCGGATTCTTGACGAGCTGGCGGATGGACAGATATTCGAGGATGCGCTCCTTGACCTTTTCCAGGCCGTGATGGTCCTCGTTGAGGATTCTTTCGGCTTCCTTGAGCTCCCGTTTCTCGCGCGATTTCTTATTCCAGGGAAGGGAGATGAGCCAGTCGAGATAGTTCCGGCTGACCGTTGCCTCGGCCGACATGGGCGGCATCGCCTCCAGCCGCTCGATCTCCTTATAGGCCTTCTCCTCGGCGTCCGGGGGCATCTTGGCCTTGGCCACCTTCTGCCTGAGCTCCTCGATCTCGTTAGGTTGGTCTTCCTTGCGGAGGCTGGGGGCCCCGGGCGGGAAGGCCTTCTGCCCCTGTTCCTTCAGAGTCATCCGCCGGCGGTTGGCCCTCTGGGGGTCCTTCTGAAAGGAGGCGTGAATTTTCAGGATCTCGTTCTCCAGGACGTAGTTCAGACGCCGCAGCCGCTCCAGGCTGTTGGCCGTCTCAAGGAGGTTCTGCTTCTCCTCGAGCGGCATATAGACATGCGAGGCGACGATGTCGGTGATGCGGTCCGGGGTGTTCTCCCTGAGGGCGGGGATGATGGAATCGAGGTTGGCGTTCTGGATGAGCTTGAGGTAGTCCTCGAAGAGGGCCAGGACCCTTTTCAGGAGATCCTTGGACTCCTGAGTGTGGTCGTCCACTTCTTTGATCACCTTGGCCAGGATCTGATAATAGGGATAGGTGCTCAGGTATTCGACGATCCGGGCCCGGCTCTTGCCCTCGACGATGACCTTCATGTTCCTCTCGTCGGACTTGATCGTCCGGATGATCTTGGCCGTGACGCCGACGGAATATATGTCCTTGGCCGTCGGATTGTCGATCGAGGCATCCATCTGGGCGGCAAGGAAGATCATCTTGTCCTTATCCGCGGCCTTTTCCAGGGCCTGAATCGAGGAGGAGCGGCCGACGATGAATGGAACGAGGGTCGCCGGGAAAACCACGAGGTCCCTCAGGGGGATGAGCGGAATGTTCCTGAGGACCTCGGAATGCTCGTTCGAATCCTGCATGAATTACGCTCCGGGCCCCTTTTTTTTATTGCTTATCTGTTGAGCTCAAGGGAAATCTAAGCGCCTGAACGACTTAGTCATCTAATTATAGCGTTTTTTACCAAAAAGTCAACTGTCTTGCGGAAAAGTATGGTTTCCTCAAGTTCTCCCCGGCGATCCTCCCTGGAAATCACGTCCGCCAGGTACTTCTCAGGAACCCCGTTCGCCTGGGCCAGGGACTTGATTTCTCCCTGGATTTCCTCTTCCGTGACCGAAAAACCCTCCTGCCTGGCGATCTTTTCGAGGATCAGGTGATTCGTCAGCTGCTCGGCCGCCTGGGTCCTGGCCTGGGCCTTGAGCCTTTCCAGGGCCTCAGCAGGGATTCGGGGCTGCCGGGTTGCGCTCAGCATCCGCTTCAGGATGGCCAGGCTCTCCTGTTCGACGATCGATTCCGGGAGCTCCAGGGAGATTTTCTTGGCGATCTCCCGGAGGACGGCCGACGCAGTGGCGTTTCGCCCGGCCCGTCTCCGGGCTTCGAGGAGCTCATTGCGGATCTTTTCCCTGAGGTCCTTGAGGTCGGCGTAGTCTCCTGCCGCACGGGCGAAATCATCGTTGACCGCCGGGAGCTTTTTCTCCTTGATCTCGCTGACTTTGACGGTGTACTCGATGTCCTTCCCGGCCACGCGCTTGTTGGCGTGATCCTTGGGATGGGAAACCCGGAAAAGTCGAGTTTCCCCGGCCTTCAGGCCCTTGATGGCCTCGTTGAGGGCGGGCTCGTTATCGGAGTGTCCGGCCAGGACGACGGCCTTCTCCAGGGGGAGCAGCCGCTTGGACTTGAGGTCCTTGCCCTGGATCTCGGCCACAACGTAATCCCCCTCCCCTACTCCCCTGTCAGAGACCGGGATGTATTCCGCCGCCTTGGCCTGGATTTCCTCCAGGGCCTTCTCGATTTCAGCTTCTTCGACGGTGACCGGCCGCTCTGGAACCTGGACGCTCCGGTAGTCGGGAAGTTCGAAATCGGGCAATACTTCAAAGGCCACGGTCGCCCGGAGGGGCTGTCCGTGCTCGTGCTTGAGCTCAAGGATCTCCGGGACGTTGACAGGATTCAGGTTGTGGGCCTTGAGCTCAGCGCCGAGGGCCCTGGGGACGAGCTCGTCGTAGACGTCGTGGAGGACGTCGTGGTCGAAGAGGTTCCTGACCATGTCCCTGGGGGCGTGCCCCTTTCGGAAGCCGGGCAGCTTGACCCGTCCGGTGTATTCGCCGAGGACCTTGGCGTATTCCTTCTCAACCTCCTCGGAGGCGATCTCGAGCTCGACCTCTTTGCGGCTCGGGCTCCGGTCGATAAAACGGTTCTTTCTTTCCTCGTCGCTCATGGGTTCTCTCTTTCTCTGCTCTCGGCCGTGGAAGGCCCAAGCGAATGGGCGGGCCTCTCGGGGAGCCGAGAATAGGCAGGGCGGGACTCGAACCCGCACTCCCTCATCGGGAACCAGGTCCTAAGCCTAGCGCGTCTGCCAGTTCCGCCACCTGCCCTGATTTCGTAATCAATTCATATGAAATGAGTTAAACGCAATTTCCCGACGAATCGAATAGACCGACGCCCTCCTCAGGAGGGAACATTCTCAAAGGGAAGATTCGGACATCCTTTTTAGCACAGAACCCCGGCGCCTGTCAATTTTCGGGCTCGGCCCGAGAGTGCGGATTCCCGTCTGAACTCAGCGGAGATACTTTCTCAATTTTTCCGCCAGGGCCGGGTCCAGGGTCGTGAGCTTCTTGTAGATTTCCCGGGCGCTGAGATAGTCCTTGAGGTTGATGTAGACGATGGCCAGGTTGAACTGTGCGGCCGCGTTTTCAGGCTTCAGGTCCACGCATTTCTTGATCGGCTCGAGGGCCGCCTCGAAGTTCTTCAGGTACATGTACGAAACGGCAAGGCCGAGCCAGCCGCTCGATTCCTCGGGGGCCAATTCGGTGTATTTTTTATAGGCGTCGGCGGCCTCCTTGTACCTCTTGAGCTGGAATTGGGCGGACCCGACCTGGAACCAGGCATTGGGCAAATCGGGCTTAACGGCCAGGCTCTGCTTGAAGGTTGCGATGGCCTCGTCGAATCTCTGGAGCTTGAAATACATGAGACCGACGTTGTAGATGTTCAGCTCGTTCTTTGGGTCGAGATCGACGATCTTACGGGCGGGGCCGACGGCCTTGTCGTATTTCCCCGCGCCGTCGTACATCCGGATGGCCATTGAATAATAGGTCTTGGCGTCGGCCGGGTTGATCACGGCCAGGGAGTTGTACGTCTCCTCGGCCTTCTCGAGCTTGCCGGCCTTCTCGTAAGCATCGGCCAGGCTGGTGTTCACTTTCAGGTCCCTGGGCTGTGCCTTCTGGGCTTCGATGAAGGCCGCGATGGCGGCGTCGTACTGCTGCAGCATGACCCGGCAGGAGCCTAGCCTCAGGTATCCGTTCCAGGTCACCTCCGGCTTGAGGGCCACGTACTTTTCATAGGCCTCGGCCGCCTTGGCCCAATTCTGCATCGCCTCGTAGGTGTCGCCGAGCTCAAAAAAAATCTCTTTCTTGTCGAAATTCATGGAGATCGCCTTTTCGTAGGCCTCGGCGGCCTCCTGGTATTTCTGCGTCCTCTTCAGAACCCCTCCCAAGCCGTAAAAGGCGTCGGCCCCCGCCCCCTCGCGGGCCGTGACCTGCCGGTAGGCCTCGATCGCGGCCGCATAATCCCTCTGCTTGTCATAGACGTAGGCCAGGAGCCGGTTGCCTTCCGTGAATGAGGGGTCGAGCTTCACGGCCTTCTCGAGGTGAATCCGGGCTGTCATCAGCTCGTCCATGCCCGCGGCGATCCGGCCGGCGAAAGAAGCCCCCTCGAAGAGGCCGAAATAGTCCTCGCGCGTCCAAGACTTGAAATCGGCGACCTTGCCCGTCCTGGAAACCTTCTGAAGGACTTCAACGGGCAAAGCGAACTTGACGTTGCGGCCGAGGAGGATCATCATACCCACGACCTGGCCGCCGATATCGAGCACCGGCCCGCCCGAGAATTGTGGCTCGGTTGTCAGGGAAACCTCCATAACATTTTCCTGAGGGCCGATCGCGACCATCCGGCGGAGGGTCCCCTCAGATACGATGACCTGGCCTTGGCTGTTGGACCCCAGGGCGAAAAGCCTGGCCCCGGCCGCCAGGGCCTCGTGCCCCGCGACACTGACGTTCAGGGGCGGGACCTTGGACTTCAGTTTCAACAGGGCAACGTCATGGGCTCTGTCGATCCCGATGATCCCCTCAACCTTGACTTTTTTCCCTTTGGCGGTGAGGACCTCGACATCGTAGGCCTGGCTGACCACGTGGTAGGCGGTGGCCAGGATATCCTCCGCCAGGGCCATGGCTGAACCCTTGGCGGTCTCGGCCTTATCGGCCCCATAAATCACCAGGGCCAAGGCCCCGCCGTTCGCCTGAGCCAGAATTTTGGCGGCGTCTTCGGTCTGGGCAAGGGCGGTGAGCGAGGTCAGACACAGGACGGCTCCTGTCAGGGCCACGGATACTCTCCGGGATGCGATCATCGTGCCCTCCTCCATCAAGGATGTTCCGATGAATGCGGCTTAGCCATAATGTACTCAAGGACCAGCCGGGCTGTCAAATTGAAAAAAAGCGCTGGCAGTCCCCAGGCCCGTTCCTGGTGACAGGGAAACGGCAAAGGGTTAGAATAGGGACTCCGGCTAGGCCCATGAGTGACCACGCGCCCGCATCATCTGCGGCAGCCGTCCGAAAGGCGGTCGTCCCCCTTTTCGCCGTGACTCTGGTGGGAGCGCTGGCCTGGCTCTCGACCATTTTTCTCGCGCCTTACCTCATGAGGCGAGATCCCGGTGCGGCGAACTTCGTCTACGGCCTCTTCTCCCCTTTCTGCCATCAGATTCCAGGCCGTTGCTTGACGTTCCAGGGTCATCCGCTGGCGGTCTGCGGGCGCTGCCTGGGTATCTACGCCGGGTTTCTGGCCGGTCTTCTCATCTATCCGTTCGTCAGGGGATTTTCCCAGATCGCCCTGCCGAGTGGCCGCTTCTTCCTCGCTCTTTCCATCCCGATCGGGCTCGACTTCGCCGGGGGCTTGAGCGGGATCGTGGCCTCCCCGATCGGCGTCCGCTTCGCCACCGGCGTTCTTTGGGGAGGCATCCTGCCCTTCTATTTCATGCCTGGGGTTTCGGAGCTCCTCCTCCGGAGGGCCAGCCGGAAAGGGCTCTCTTCTCCATCCCCAGGGTGGAAAAGTCCGCCCCTTGATAATTCCCGGGAAAAAAACGTAGAATAAAGACTGATAAACGAACGAGGAACCGTGATGAACAGCCAAAAGCCCGAATACCTCGTCCCCGCGCTCATTGCCGGAGCCGCCGCGGGAGTCCTGTCCGGCATACCCTTCGTCAACTGCCTGTGCTGCCTGTGGATTATCGGCGGCGGCGTCCTGGCGGCTCATCTTCTCGCCAAGAACACGCCCGGCCCCTTGACCGGGGGTGACGGAGCCATCGTCGGCGCCTTGACGGGAATCGCGGCGGCCGTGGTGGATAGCGTGATCAGTCTACCTCTCCGGGGCATCAACGAGGCCTTTGTCCGTCGACTCATGGAAGGCGTGGCCCGGTTCGCAAATGAGATTCCCTCGCGCTGGCAGGAGTTGATGGAGCGGAGCACCGCCGGCGGCTTCTCCGTCGCGAGTTTCCTTTTCGGCCTATTCTTTTCGGCGGCCGTTTTTGCCGTCCTCGGCATCCTCGGCGGCGTCATCGGCGTTTCGATCTTCGGACGGAAAAAGACCGCGGCCCCTCCCCCACAACCTCCCCAGCGGATTCAAGGACCTCCCGATGCGGCGGCTTAAGACCCACGTCATCGTCAATCCCGAGTCAAACCAGGGCCGGACGCGGAAGCGCTGGGGGGACATCCGCGACGCGCTGAAAAAATTCATCCGCGAATACAAATTCGAGTTCACCGAGAAGCCGTTCCATGCCACGGAAATCACCCGTCAAGTCATCAAGGACGGAACCGAGCTTGTCATCGGCGTCGGGGGCGACGGGACGATGAACGAGATTGCCAACGGGTTCTTCGAAGAACACCGGATGATCAACCCCGAGGCCACTCTGGGCATCGTGCCGGCGGGAACCGGCTGTGACCTGACCAAGAGCCTGAATATTCCGCCGGGCCTGACGAACGCGCTCAAGGTCATCACCGAAGCCCCGTCGGTCCGCATGGATGTGGGCCAGGTGCGGTTCAAGAACCACGAGGGCGGGGACGAGGAGCGCTTTTTTCTGAACGTGGCCGACTTCGGCCTGGGCGGTGAAGTCGTCCGGAAGGTCAACGACCGCCGGCTCGAGCGCAAGGCCTCTTCCTATGTCCGCTGCCTCGTGACGACCATGCTCCAATATCGGAGCAAGAAGGTCCGGATCCGGGTGGACGGCGAGAGCCTGCCCCAGGGTGAATACCTGATCGGGGCCGTCGCCAACGGCAGGATTTTCGGCAAAGGGATGAAGGTCGCGCCGGGGGCGAGGCTCGATGACGGTCTTTTTGACAACGTCCTCGTCCGGAGCATGAGATTCATCGAATTCTGCCTCCACGGCTGGAGGCTCATGAACGGCAGCCACCTGTCCCATCCGAAAATCTCGCTCGTCCGGGGACGGAAGGTCGAGGCCTTCCCGGAGGGGCCGGAAGAAGTCTTGCTCGAGCTCGACGGCGAGCAGCTCGGCCGGCTGCCCGC
>Ga0153916_10003138_pt1 | contig 12220 bp, 8 predicted proteins | sample Opewatmetagenome_FD_109642 | JGI IMG/M metagenome (GOLD analysis project Ga0153916, IMG submission 109642) | Freshwater wetland microbial communities from Ohio, USA - Open water 3 Core 3 Depth 4 metaG | ecosystem: Environmental > Aquatic > Freshwater > Wetlands | place: USA: Ohio, Lake Erie, Old...
CCTCAGGTCCGGGCGTACCTGCTGGAGCCGCAGTAGTTCATTGGCAAATTCTGAGGCCTTATCGTCGGTCATAATCTCATAGTTGGCCGCATAGTCCTTAATGACTCCAAGGAAAGTATCTCCCACTTTTGTGAACTCGGCCTCGTACCCCTTGTAGATTGGCCAGAACTTCGCCACTCGCTCGGCCGTGAAGTTCATGTTTTCGCCGACTACGGCGACTTTCTCTCGCTTGGCGTCAATTCGGATGCTCTCAATCACATTCTCCATTGTTGAGTCGGTCTGAGCGATGACCGGTGTTTGGCTGATTGCCGCTGCAGCCAGAATAATACTAACACCGTGTTGCGTGTGTAGTCGTCCATTTCAAGGGATAGAGACTGTCAGTTTCCGGGATCCATGACCGGATCCCTGCCGCATGACAGTCGTGAAGGAATCGAGGATTGTTAGGTGATGCACGAGGATTCTGCCGGAAATTCGATCCCGTACCAGCATCTCGCTTCAATCAAAAGGACTAATTCCACTTTCATTCCTCGGATCGGTTGTTTCTCCGGTGCAGGGTCACCTTATTACCGACGAGGTGGTGCGCCTTGTAATGGCGCCGCTGGTGCCGTATCTGTGCAAGCGGACAAGTGCAATCCACGGGACAGAAACCTATGAGCGGACCCAAGAGGAAGGAGACTAGTCGTGAGCAGTTGTAGATGGCTGTGTGTCGTCATATCCCTTGCTGCCAGTGCGTTGCCGCTTTTTGCGCAGGATTCGCTGCCCGTTGACGGCGGCTGGCCGCGCAGCTTCACAACTCCAAGCGGCGGTGAAATCACGCTCTTTGCTCCGCAAGTGGCGAGTTGGGATAACCAGGAGCTTATCGTTGCATTCTGCGCCGTGTCTTATCTCCCCAAGGGGGAGACGAAGAGTGCGCTCGGTACCATTAAATTTGACGCGGCTACCCAGGTCTCGGTCGAGGAACGGCTGGTGAACCTGACCAACCTTCAGATCGTTGAATCGAACTTCCAGACGCTTTCAAAGGAACAAACGCGCGAGGTCATAGCTGAGCTGGTCGCATCATTCCCCGATACCTCGCGGATGATCGCGTTGGACCGGGTACTGGCTGCTATCGACGTGAGTCAGATCATGCCCAAGAACCTTGAGGGAGTCAAAGCCGATCCGCCGCCGATATATTTCGGCAAACGCCCTGCAGTGATGGTTATCTTTGACGGCAACCCGATCTGGAGCCCGATAAAGGACAACGACCTGAAGTTTGCGATAAACACCAACTGGGACTTCTTCAATCACACGACCACGAATACTCTCTACCTGAGAGTTGAAGAATCGTGGCTGAAGGCGCCGGATCTGAAAGGCCCGTGGACACCGGCCGGCGAGCTGCCGGAGAGCTTCGAGAAACTGCCGGACGACGACAATTGGAAAGAAGTCAAAGCCAGTGTACCCGGCAAGAAACTATCCGAGAAGGATGCGCCGACTATCTTTATATCGGAGGAGCCGGCCGAGCTGCTTCTCCTGGATGGCGAGCCGAAATACGAGGAGGTCACCGGGACACGACTGCAGTGGGTGAGCAATTGCGAGAGCGAGGTTTTCCGCCTGGGGAAGACCGGAGCGGTGTATTTCCTGGTTTCGGGGCGGTGGTTCTCGGCTCCTGGTTTCACGGGGCCGTGGGAGTTCGCGACCCCAAATCTTCCGGCGGATTTCAAGAACATTCCCGCGGAGCACGAACGATCCGACGTGCTTGCTTCCGTTCCGGGCACTGACGCGGCGGCTGAAGCCATTCTGCTGGCGCAGATTCCTCAGACGGCGCGGGTCAACAAGTCGGAACTGAAGGCGCCCGAGATTGCATATCTGGGTGATCCTGCATTCGAGAATATTGAAGGCACCTCGTGTCAGCAGGCGACCAATACAGACAAGGACATCATCAAGGTGGGCGACCTGTACTATATGTGCTTCCAGGGCGTATGGTTCATGGCGCGGACTCCCACGGGACCGTGGGAGGTGACGGGCGATGTTCCGAGTGCCATTTACGAGATTCCACCAAGTTCCGAGTGCCATCATGTAACGTACGTCGTGGTGGAACACTACGATCCGACCGATGTCTATGTAACGTTCTCCTACACGTCAGGGTACACCGGCGTCATCATTGCCTGGGGCGTGCCTGTCTACGGGACGGGGTGGTACTATCGACCGTACGTTTACTGGGGATATCCGTACCCGGTCTACTATCCGCGCTGGACTACCTACGGATGCGCTGTAAGGTACAACCCCTGGACCGGTGTGTATGCCGCGTCCACTCGGGTCTACGGTCCGTACGGCGGGGCTCGGTATGGCGCTGCCTACAATCCGCACACCGGTACCTATGCCCGGGGCGCGGCGGTCTATGGGCCGTACGGAGCAGCCGGAGCGGCGCAGGCGTGGAACCCCCGGACCGGCGCTTATGGGGCCACCCGCCAGGGCGCAAACGCCTACGGGAGCTGGGGGGAAACGTATGTCCAGCGCGGCGATGACTGGGCACACACGGCGAGATACACGAACGCCGCGACCGGTCAAACCAAGCGAGTCACCCAGACCGATGATGGCGCGATAGTGAGCAGTCGCGGATTACAGGGGAGTGGATTCATCGGTACCAAGGGCGATAACGTCTACGCCGGCCATGATGGTAATGTCTATAAGAAAGACGAGAGTGGAGGCTGGAGTAAGTACGAAAATGGAGACTGGTCGAGCCCGAGCAAACCTACCCTCACCGGCGAGGGGACTCAATCAGGGGCGGCTGAGCAGGCTCGAGTGACCAAGGCAAAACAGGGCCAGGCGACGGCGACACGTCCCGGGCAATCCAGCTCCTCCACGCTTAACCAGCTTGAGCGCGACAGCGCCGCGCGATCGCAAGGGTCAAAACGCACGGGTGAGTACAGCAAGCAGCGGAGCCAGATGTCGAAGAGCAGAAATTCGTCCGCTCGTTCCGGGAGCGGCTTGGGCGGCAGGAAACGCTGAACATCGAGACGCATTCAACACAGTTGGCGGCCCGAAGGAATCTGTTTTGGCAGGCGGAGAAGATTTGAAAGACTCCGGCAGCCCGGGGTCGGGCTGCCGGTATCCGAGTATACGCGCTATATTGTCAAAACAAGCCCCAGCGAGAGTTCTCCCTGGAAGAGCCAGTTGTCATCGGTGATTGACCAGATGCCGCCCCACGGGTCGACCCAGTAGGCCTCGTCCGCGGGCAGACTCGTCATGTAGCCCCTGAATCCCAGACGGGCCCCGATGGTCTCGTTGAACATCCTAGCAACGCCGACTCCAAACGAAAACGAGAACTTCGTTTCCGAATCCGCCTGTCCGTCGGGTGCCGCAAAGATGGTTGCGCCGAACCCGCCGTTGACGAAGGGGAGCCATCCTGAAAAGTCGCCGAAGCGGTAAAGGCCGCCGGCGTGAAGATACATGACCTGGATGTCGCCGAGAATGAGCCTGCCATCGTCCACCTCGAAGCGCCCGAGGATAGAATCCGGCACCCTATCCATCGATTCCGGCTCGAAGCGGAGATCGGACTGCTGGTAGCTGAAGCTGAGCTCGATCATGCCCTGCTGTCCTATGGTGCCCTGCATTCCGACCGGAATCCCGAAGGTCAGTCCGAATTGCGCACCGGGCGCCACATCCAGATTTTCCAAAATGTCGTTCTCGTAGTAGCCCTCACCCAACGAAGTTGCCGTGCGCAATCCGGCGAACGGCTGGATCTCGAACTTCGGCCGCGCCTCAGCGCCGGTGATGGCAAGCAGAATGATCAGTGCACCGAGCAGCGTTCCCTTTCGCAACATAGTAGCCTCCTGGGTTCCACAGCGGACTGTCACTCCCCGTGCTTGCCTACGCACCACATCCGAAGTCGTGACCCGGTGCGGACGGCGCAGGCAATCCGGCGGAGTGCTGGTTTGTCGGTTAACTGAGTGTCAATATGGAGCTCGAGAGAGCGGACGCAATCGCTCCGAAGATTGAATTGAGTACTAAGCTGTTTGATTGAGCGGGTGACGGACGAGCGGGTTGACCTATCTGCTTTCTTCTATTGACTCAGGCATGTGACTCAGAGACGCGATTTCGAGTCGCGATTGGAGTTGCAGCCTCTCGAGGATGCTGTGGATGTGGCTCTTGACCGTGTGAACGGAAAGGCAGAGCTCGTCGGCTATCTGTTTGTTGGAGTAGCCCTTGTCAATCAGCCTGACTACGTCCTTCTGCCGTTCGCTCAGAGAGGAGAACTTCAGGGTATTGGTGGAACTGTCATTCGAGGCCGAAGTGTCGACTATCCCCGAGAGAAACGATTCCGATAGCATTTGAGGAAGGGTCCTCTTTCCCGTGGCAACCATGCGAATAGAAGACACAATGTCCTCCAGGGTGCCGTCCTTATCGATGAAGTCAGAGACTTTCTCCCTGAGGAATTCCAGGATGTTTGGATTTCCAGGAACACTCTCCACTATGATCACTTTGATCTTGGGAAACTCAGTGTGAATCGTATGAACAAGCTTGGTTTTCGGCTCCGACACGCCGATGCCGAGGACGATGACGTGGGGCCGGAATCGTCGGACAGCCTTCAACACCCCATCTACGGACGCATCTGAGCAGGCAGCCTTGATGTCCGGCGCATTATTGAGCAATAACACGGAGGCATCACGGAAAAGGCGAAATTCTTCAACACAGAGGACGCGGATTCGTTTTGAGGTAGGCATGTCGAGCCCTTCTGCCGCTGCGTAGATCCCGCTGTTGAGATCGCACTCGGGTCGCACATCTCGAGGGCTTACCAATATTCCAGTTTGAAATAACTTGTCATGGCATGTCGTTGTCAAGACCTAATTGGCGCCCCGCTCACAATATTGATGCTAACTGGATATTTAGATTGATGGGTGGTAATCCCACCAGGTTAGTCTTATTAACCTATATGAGCTCAGCCGAAAGGTCTAATTCCTAATTCAATCTAAGTGATGATTGTGCCGACGGCTGGGGACTCCATTCTATAAGGCAGGTAATTAGGCGACCCTGCGCGTGCCACCCGGCGACGGGGACTCTCAGAGACGACCAGGTTGAGACCGCCGGGGTCGATCGGATCCGGATGACAGCACAACAGCAGAAGAGCAGAATTCGTCAAGGCTGACTCCCAATGTCGAAGATCCGAGTATTGGTAATCGCCGGCAATCGCCTGTTGGGTGATAATGTGGCCTCTATGTTGAGTGCCCAGCTCGACATCAAGGCCGATCACATATCCGGAATTGATGATAGCATCCTCGCAAAGGCTCGCTCGCTCAGGCCGCAGATAGTCCTATTCGATTCAAGGATGAGCGATTCGAGCTGCGTGACAGACGTGCAGACGATTCTTGCCGAGTTTCCCGAGGCGAAAGTGATTCTCATGAACCTAGGCCAGTCACATCCGCACATCCTGAAGCATGTGGAAGCTGGCGTCTCGGGGTTCCTGCTCACGGACGCCACGTTTGACGACTACCTGTTCACCGTTCGGTCGGTCGGCAGCGGCAAGAAGGTTCTCCCACCTCGTCTCGCGGACTCGCTCTTGTCTCAGGTGGTCGAGAATCCCAGCAGGAAAAGGGATTGGATGCGCTTGTCCAGGCGTGAACAGCAGGTGGTCAGTCATGTTGCTCAGGGCCGGAGCAACCAGCAGATTGCGCTGGAGCTGCAGTTGTCGGTTCACACTATCAAGAGTCACATGCACAACATTTTGGAGAAGCTAGGTCTTCACTCCCGACTTGAACTCGCCGCCTATGCGGTTGCCAATGGCCTCACGACGGTATCGCCGACGGTGGCGGCTCCACCCAGGCGTCCACAGAATCGAAAGGATTAATTTCCAGTATCGGTCTTTCGAGCAATTGTGCCGTGGGCGGCAGGACCCTAATTGCCACTTCGCAGGAAACAGCTGTATGCGTCGGTGGCACCACCGCCAGCGGCGGACAGGATTGACACTAAAGGTCCGTTGCCAGTACAGAGGACACCAGAGCGCGCTGCTGCAAAACTCAATGGTTCCAAATTGAGAGAATCACTACGGACCTGTTAACCTATATCGTCTTCGCCCAGGAGGTGACATCGTGAAGGAAAACGTCAGAGAGTTCCGGCTGCTGTGGACACTGGGTCTTGCGTCCGTTCTCGCCCTCGGCACCGGCGGCTGCGATAAAAAGGAGAGCGCGGTCACAGCCCCTCCCGAGGTGAAGGTGGTCGCCGCGGTGCAGAAGGACGTGCCCGTCAGCAAGGAATGGGTCGGTCAGACTCTCGGCGCGGTGGATATCGAGATCAGGGCTCGTGTGGATGGCTGGCTTCAGAGCATCCACTTCAGAGAGGGCACGGAGGTCCGGAAGGGCGACCTCCTCTACACCATCGACCCGGCCGAGCTGGAGCAGAAGGTTGCCCAGGCCAATGCCAAGCTGGCGGAAGCGCAGACCTTGTGTACCAGGGCGGAGTCTGACGTGAACCGGTACCGGCCGCTTGCGGCGGCGGGAGCAGTGAGCCAGCGCGATCTCGAGTCTGCTCTTGCCGAATACAGCGCGAGGAAATCCGAGGTCGAGGCGGCGCAGGCCGCATTGCGTTTGGCCGATATCGAGCTTGGGTACGCCACAATCACCGCGCCGATCGACGGCTTGATCGGCATGTCCGCCGCGCGCGTCGGAGATCTCGTCGGGCGACCGCCCAATCCCGTGATTCTCAACACCATTTCGCGAGTGGATTCCGTACACGCTCGTTTCTCCATTACCGAGAAGGAATACCTCGAGCTCGTCCGCGCGTTGCAGGCGGCCCCAGGCGAACGCGCGGCGAGAGAGCGGTTCGTGCTGCACATGGTTCTTGCGGACGGTTCGCGTTATCCGCACCCGGGAAGCGTCAGCTTCGGACAGCGTGAGATCGACCCGGCGACCGGGACACTCCAGTTCGAAGCTTCTTTTCCCAACCCTGAGCGCCTGCTGCGTCCGGGCCAGTTCGCAAGGATCGTCGCCGATGTCGGCGTGCGCAAGGGCGCCGTTGTGGTTCCCGCGCGAGCGGTGACCGAACTCCAGGGGCAGTATCTCGTGCTCATCGTCGGTGAGGACAACAAAGTCGCCGTACGCCGGATCGGCGTCGGGCCCTCGGCCGGCCCCTTCACGGTGATCGAGCAGGGAGTCAACCCGGGCGAGAAGGTCATCGTGGAGGGCCAGCAAAGAGTCCGGCCGGAAATGGTGGTGAGGCCCACCGAGGTGCCGGTGGATTCCATTCCCGGCGGCGGAGGGCGCTGACCATGTCAAAATTCTTCGTCAATCGCCCGATCGTCGCGATGGTAATTTCAATCGTCATGGTTCTCGTCGGTTTGATCGTGATGAGCGGCCTGCCGATCTCGCAGTTTCCGGATATCGTGCCGCCGATGATCAACATCTCCACCACCTACGTCGGGGCGTCCGCGGTCGACGTCGAGCAGTCGGTGGCCACGCCGCTCGAGCTCCAGGTGAACGGTGTGGAGGACATGATCTACATGAAATCCATCAATGGTAGCGACGGCACGCTCACGCTTCAGGTATCGTTCGACATTGGATCGGATCTCGACATCTCGAACATGCTCACCCAGAACCGCGTGTCGCAGGCGCAGGCGTCGCTTCCGACCGCGGTGAAGAACTACGGAGTGACCACCAAGAAGTCGCTTACCTTCCCGCTCCTTCTGGTAACCCTGAAATCGCCGGAGGAAACCTATGACCGGCTCTTCCTGAGCAACTACGCCGCGATCAACATCAACGACCGGTTGAGCCGCATCAACGGGGTCGGCGAGGTCAAGATTTTTGGAGCCAGCGACTACGCGATGCGCGTATGGGTTAAGCCTGACGCGCTCGCCAAGCTTGGACTGACGGTGCCGGATATCGTGCGGGCGGCGCAGGAGCAGAACGTGATCAGCCCGGCCGGCCAGATCGGCGCCCCGCCGGCGCCGCCCGGAACGGATTTTACCTACACGGTGCGCACCCAGGGACGCCTGCTCAATGAGGAGGAATTCGGCCGCATAGTGTTGCGGTCGAATCCCGACGGCTCGCAGGTGCGCCTGCGCGACGTCGCGAGGATAGAGCTCGGGTCCGTGCTGTACAACCAGATCGGCCGGAACAACGGCAAACCGGCAGCCGTCATCGGAGTCTATCAGCTCCCCGGTTCCAACGCCCTTAAGGTCGAGGAAAACATCAGGACGACCATGGAAGAGCTCGCGGAGCGATTCCCTCCGGACATGATCCACGAAATTTCCCTCAACACGACGCTCGCAGTAAAGGAGGGCATCAACGAGATCGTACATACGCTTTTTGAGGCCGTACTGCTCGTGATTCTCGTGGTGTTCATCTTCCTGCAGAACTGGCGCGCGACTCTCATTCCTTTGATCACTGTTCCGGTGTCTTTGATCGCGACTTTCATCGTGTTCCCGATCCTGGGGTTTTCCATCAATACCCTGTCGCTGCTCGGTATGGTGCTCGCCATCGGAATCGTGGTCGACGACGCCATTGTCGTGGTGGAGGCGGTGATGCATCATATTGAAGAGGGCATGTCGCCGAAAGAAGCCACGCTGAAGGCGATGGAGGAAGTTTCGGGACCGGTGGTGGCCATCGCGCTGATCCTTGCCGCGGTGTTCGTGCCCGTGGCCTTTATGGGCGGCATTACCGGGCGGTTGTACCAGCAGTTCGCCATTACCATCGCCATCTCGGTTCTCTTCTCGGCGTTCAACGCCTTGACGCTGAGCCCGGCGCTTGCCGCCAAGCTGCTGCGACCGAAGGGTGTCGGAAGGCACTCGCCGCTCCAACGCTTTTACGATTGGTTCAACAGGGGGTTCGGCAAGTTCACCGGAGGTTACCTTTCATTTACCGGCATTCTGGTGCGGAAGATCATCCGCGGGACGGCGTTCGTCGGTATCGTGCTGCTGTTCACGGTGCTGCTCTTGAAGAACGTTCCAACCGGCTTCGTTCCCGAAGAGGACAACGGCTACTTCCTTATTAATGTTCAGCTGCCCGACGCCGCCTCGCTGGAGCGCACGGATGTGGTGTGCCGGAAGATCGAAGCGATCCTGGGGGAGACTAAGGGCATCGGCAACGCCACCGCGGTCGCCGGTTATAGCATCAGCTCACAGGTGGCCGGCCCCAACCTAGGGACCTTCTTCGTCTCGCTCGAGCCGTGGGAGGAAAGACGGGCAAGTGAAGAACGTTCGTTTGAGCTCGTAACGCGACTCAATCAGCGGTTCGCGCGCGACATTCCCGAAGCGGTCGTCTTTGCTTTCGGACCACCGGCTATCCAGGGTCTTGGCACCGGTGCGGGCTTTACATTCATGCTCCAGGATTTGAGCGGCGGAACCCCGCAGGATCTCGCCGCCATGACGGAACGCTTTGTTGCGGCGGCGCGCCAGCGTCCCGAGATCGGCAGGATTGCGACTTTCTATCGGGCGAACGTTCCGCAGATCTATGCCGAAGTCGATCGCGACAAGGCGCTCAAAATGGGCGTGAGCATTTCCGACGTGAATACCACGATGGGCTCGCTCCTGGGCGCGGCCTACATCAACGACTTCAACCGGTTCGGCCGCGTCTACAAGGTTTATCTTTCCGCCGAAGGCGAATACCGCAACGAAACCTGGGATCTCGGCCAGTTCTTCGTGCGCAACAAGAACGGCGCAATGGTGCCGCTGAGCACGATGGTCACCATGAAGCCGGTCTCCGGTCCCCAGTACACCAACCGCTTCAATCTCTACCGTTCGGCAGAAGTCATGGGCGGTCCGGCGCCAGGCTACAGCTCGGACCAGGTCCTTGCCGCGCTCGAAGAGGTGGCGGCGGAGGTTCTGCCGTCGGGATGGGGCTACGACTGGGCGAACATGTCGTACCAGGAGAGGAAGGCGGCGGGCACGGGCGCCGTGGTCTTCGTCTTCGCCCTTCTCTTCGTGTTCCTGATCCTGGCGGCGCAGTACGAGAGCTGGGCGCTGCCGATGAGCGTGCTCCTCGCCACGCCGTTCGCGATTTTCGGCGCCATGGCGGGGCTCTGGTTGTCGCGCCTCTTCAGCCCCAGCTATGTCAATAACGTCTTCGCTCAGATCGGTTTTGTGACGCTGATCGGACTGGCGGCGAAGAATTCGATTCTGATCGTTGAGTTCGCCAAGATGCAGAAGGAGAAAGGCCAGTCGATCATCGACGCGGCGCTTGCATCCGCCAAGCTCCGCCTCCGCCCGATTCTGATGACTTCCTTTGCCTTCATCCTTGGCGTCGTCCCGCTTGTGCTCGCTGCGGGCGCAGGCGCCGAAGCGCGCAAGGTCATGGGTATGGCGGTATTTGCCGGCCTGCTCGTCGCCACATCGCTCGGGATCTTTCTGATTCCGATGCTGTTCGTCATGGTCCAGAAGTACTTCGTGCGCGACAAGTCCGCGGCCGCGGTTTCGCCGCCCGGCGATCTCGCCGCTTCGGCGGAGAAAGGAGCACACTGATGTTTAAGCATCTCACTCCTGTGCTCTTGGCCGCGCTCGTAGCGGGATGCGCGGTGGGTCCGAATTACCATCGGCCGGAGCTCGATCATCCCGACGCGTGGCGAAACTCCGATACCACTTTCTACGCCGACACATCCACAGTGCGGGCCGAGACCGCCTGGTGGCACTTGTTCGGCGACAGCGTGCTGAACGATCTCATCTCGATTGCTTTGCAGGACAATACCGATGTCAGGATCGCCGCCGCGCGAGTCGAAGAATTGCTGGGCCGCTATGGTGTGGCCAGATCCGATTTCTTTCCCAAAATCGGCGCCGCCGGCTCCGCTTCGCGCGGTCAGTTTCTCTCCGGGGAGGTGACCCGGGGCGGCGGAAGCGCACGCAACCGTTTTCAGGTGAATCTGGCGGCCGATTGGGAGATCGATCTTTGGGGCAAAATCCGCCGCGCGACCGAAGCAGCTCGGGCCGACCTTCTGGCCACGGAAGAGGCACGGCGAGGCGTGGTTCTTACCACGGCTTCGCTGGTCGCGAGTTCGTACATTGACCTGCTCGCGCTGGACCGGCAGCTCGAAATCGCCCGGCAGACGGTCGCCACGCGCCGTGAGGCCCTCGATCTCTTCGAGTTTCGGCGGGAAGAGGGCGATCTTTCGGATCTGGTGTTCAGCCAGGCCGAGTCTGAATACTGGCTCGCGGTGTCTCAGATTCCGCTGATCGAAGAGAACATCGTGTTTCTGGAGAACGCAATCAACTATCTGCTCGGCCGAAATCCGGGTCCCGTGCCGCGGGGTGCGACGCTGGACGGTCTCACACTGCCGGAAGTGCCCGTCGACATGCCTTCCGCGCTTCTGGAGCGACGGCCCGATGTGCGCTTCGCGGAAGAACAGCTGCGCGCGGCCAACGCCCGGATCGGTGTGGCGAAGTCGCTCTTTTTTCCGTCCATCTCGCTGTCGGGTCTGTTAGGGTACGCGAGCGACGATCTCTCCGAACTTATCAATTCGGACACGCGCACATGGAGTGTCGGCGGCGACGTGCTCCAGCCGATATTCCGCTGGGGCGAGATCAAGGGGCAGGTCAAGGCGTCTGAAGGCATGCAGAAGCAGGCGCTGTACGGCTATGTTCAGGCGGTGCGCAACGCCTTCCGCGAGGCCGAAAACGCGCTGGTCTACCGCAGCCGTACCGGCGAGCAGCTCGACGCGGAGGGGAAGCGCGTCGCCGCGCTCTCGACCTACGCGCGGCTTGCGAAAATGCGCTATGAGGAAGGCGTGACCAGCTATCTGGAAGTCTTGGACGCCGAGAGGGCCCTCTTTTCCGCCGAGCTCGCCTACGCGCAGACCAAGTCGGAACTCCATAAGAGCGTCGTGGCAATTTATGAGGCGCTGGCCGGAAGCTGGCTCGACGCGGCGGCGGACACATCGTTCCGGATCGAGGAAGGTGTCGAGCCGCGGCAGTAGCGGACGCGGCCGCCAGCGATTAGGAGAATTGAAATAACATATCGTCGACTCAAATATGGGATGCACTGAAGCGACGCTTAGATCTGAAACAAGAGGAGACTGAAGAGATGGAAAGCAAACGCGGCTCTCGCGGCCTGCAGGCAATCGCGCGCGTGATCTGCATCGCGGGCGCGGCAATTTTGTTTATGGGCGGATCGGCGACCTATGCCCAGGGGTGGCACTTTGGCGTCGGCAGCGGCTTTACCTGGGTGAACATCCAGGGGGACGAGGGCTACAATATTGTCAAGTGCAGCGGCTCAGCTAAAGTCGGACACGGATGGGCTTCTTGTTAAGACGGAGTTGGTGTAGC
>Ga0153916_10003140_pt1 | contig 12218 bp, 6 predicted proteins | sample Opewatmetagenome_FD_109642 | JGI IMG/M metagenome (GOLD analysis project Ga0153916, IMG submission 109642) | Freshwater wetland microbial communities from Ohio, USA - Open water 3 Core 3 Depth 4 metaG | ecosystem: Environmental > Aquatic > Freshwater > Wetlands | place: USA: Ohio, Lake Erie, Old...
ACCGCAACGGCCAGCCCAATGATCAATTTCTTCAGACTCGCAAGAGTGCCTGAGACCACCAGCAAGACCTCTGTGGGCTACGGCGTGTCTGTGCGGGGCATGTGGCACCCGGGTCGTTTGCTCTCTGTGGGATTGCTGACGGGGTACTTCGTCATCGCCCAGGATGAGATCTCGATCGATCGTCCCACCCCCACGCATCTGAACTACACTGCCCGTCTGGCAGCGGTTCCCCTGCAAATAGCGCTCACGATGCAGAAAAGTGATATCGAGATCGGCATGGGGATAGGGCCGTACTTGATGTTGAGCAGGATCGAAGGTGGCAACAGCACTCCTGCTCACGGAAGCCGGCTCGAGCTCGGCATGACGTTCTTTGGTTTCTACGGATTTTCCCTGAGCGACGATATCAAAATAGGTCCTGAACTGCGCGTCTTGTCCTTCCGTTACCGCGGCATCTTCTCTGTGATGCCATCGTGCAGTTTTCGTATCAATATGCTAAGGTATTGAACGATGAAGCGTTGTGCCGTGCTCATACTGATGTGCGTGGGTATGGGTTCCTGCGATCCCCGACTTCCTGCTGGTTTTGTTGACCCTGACGTCTTTGAATTTATCGACGAGCCTACAGTCCCTTTGAGCGCTGCGGGCAAGTCGTTCATGAATGGAGTATACGAAGTCGTCCAAGGAAGTAGTGAACTCGGCAATCCGGTCGTCGGCAGGTGGATCGGAAACCGATGGTGCCTTTTTTCACAACACGATGTCGTGTTTTCAGTATGTGCCGGCGGCTCTTCGCTAGACTCTATGAAGATAAAGCTCCTTGGCTACGTGCGCTATGTCCGTTCGGGCTCAGGTATCAGAGTGAGATTCAACATCTCGAAAAATGAGGGGGCCACAGAAGTGATCTCAGGGGTGATCCCTCCTTCACCCCTGAGAATCCAAGGAGAGACAGAAGACCACAAAAAGATCGAACTCAGACGTATAAGAAATGTCAGTTCTTCTCGATTTGAGATATTGGCCCATCGCGGTGGAGGACGCAATTCAGATCGGTTGGGAATATCTGAGAATAGCATCCCGATGATCAGATATGCAGCCGTCCTTGGGGCCACCGGGGTAGAATTAGATGTCAAACGTACAAGGGATGATAAACTCATTGTTTTCCATGACGATTCGTTCTCTCCACGGACTGTACAAGGAGCTTACCTTCTGGGCAAAGTTGAGAATTATGACTTAGAGCAGATCACATCGCTTGGGAAACTCATCTATGGCGAAGAGATCCCAACGCTCTCTCAAGCACTGACCGCTGTCATCGATGACACTGAGTTATCGCTTGTATGGCTGGACGTTAAGGATCCCAGGGAGGTCGGTCTAGTAGTTCAAGTTCGGAAAGACATCAAAGACATCATGGACTCCGCTGTCAAGAGGGGTAGAGGCAGCCTGAGGATTCTTTTGGGCATACCGTCTCAGGAGGTATTGAACGCCTACATTCCATTCAAATACTCAAAAGACACAGCATATGCCGCGGTTGAACTTGGTGCTGAGATAGCGTGTTCGTTACCGGGATGCAAGGGGTGGGGGCCGAGCTGGACTCAAAACGTAACACCCGGAGATGTTAAGGCGATGCAGGAAACTGGCAGGAATGTGTTCATCTGGACTGTTGACCTTCGTGAAGGTATCGTAGACTTTCTGAATAGAGGAGTTGACGGCATAGTCAGCAACTATCCCACCCTTGTGGCCGGTATTCACGATTCCAGAGACACCACGACAACTCCCTGAGTTTTCAATTACGTAGTGTTTCCGCATGGGGGGCATGCAGAGGATTCCGATCATCGAATCCCGCTTCTGCCGAGAGGGGAACAAGGCATCGCCCTTCTCCGGAAGAAGAACCAGCTTCAGTCTGCCCACGATCAGGTGGTGAAAAGGCTCATGCCGAGAAGGGGCGTTCTGTGACAGGTGGGGGCAGATCCTTTCTCAACGCCGACTGTCCGAGGGGGTCTGACGTCTGGCAGCTATCACGTCCCAAGAGCCTCCCACGGTTCGGGAGCCTCCTTGGGCAGATGAGGTTGCTAGTGCTTCGCAGGTGCTTTCCGGACGAGCCCGTTGAGATGAAAGGCAACCAGTGTCGCCAGTCCTGCTACGTCGACTTGTTCGAAACACCTGAGCGTTCTGCAGGTCTTCGACATCTTGTTGAGACACGTGATGTTGCGGCAGCGACTTCCCGCCTGGTAGCACCAGGACGGGGCATCCTGATTTGCGGGAAGGTAGCCCGCCTGGAATGAGTCATAACCCGACATTCGGGGGGGCGTAGCTCCGAAAAAGGACAAAACGGCGGTACGGTTCCGGAATTGATATCGACCCGAGCGTGAGTACCGTCGAGCCGCTGCCAGATGCAGGGGGCCGGAGTCACCGGATACGAACACGTCGGCGAAATCAATCAGTGCCGAGAAAACCTCCAGGGGCATGCTCCGCGGGATGATACGGACCTTCGAACGAAACTGCGATGGAATGTTATCGGCCAGTCGCTCCCCGATACTCGCCTCGGTATGGCCCGCCCCCAGCAGGATCGTGGTATCCGCCGTGGTATCCCGAGCGAGTAGCCCCAGCAGCGCGGCCTGGCTTTCGAACGGCATCAGATTGAATTTGCTGCCGCTATCCGGATTGAACATCATAACCAGCGAACGGCACGACAGGCCTGCCTCCCTAGCGAAGCGCCAAGCGTACTCTATCGCCTCATCAGAGTAAGTTGTCCGGACTCCCCGGAAACAATCTCCGCGGACCGGTTGAGCCACCACTGAAAGCAAGCCACGGACGAATTGGTAGCCCTGATAGCTGAAGTGGTTGATCTGCGAAGAATCGTTCTCGTTGCGCACGATCTTCGGAGCGTGGCTCAGGAATCTGACAAACGGTTGGCTGGGTTCTGCCAGGTCGTTTCTGTCCAGGAAGGGGCAGAAGTTCAAGCACAGGTCATACTGGCCGTTCCGGATGATTTCCAGCAGAGTCTCCACATCAGTAGAAAACGGGAATCGCCCATCGGAGAAGACAGGCATGATCCGGGTTGCGTCGGGGTTCCCTTCGATGAGAGGGGCCACCGTCTTGTTTATCACGTAGTCGATCTCGGCGTCCGGAAAGAAATCGCGCACGGCCATGAGTGATGACTGCGTCACCACTGCGTCGCCAATATGGATGTCCGGGATTACGAGGAACCGCCGGAACGCCTTCATTCTCTTCATGATTCTCCGGTTGCCCTGCTCGAAAACCGCAGACATTATGCGGCTCCCATAGAACGGGCGAATCGTCGAATCCAACAGGCGCTGGCCGAACACCGGAAAGATTTCAGTAAGCCGGCTCGTTCCGGCGAAGACTATCCTCTGTAATCTAGTATTCATCGCTTTGTCGAAACGCAGTCATGATACGGCGATGTAGTCCAGCAATCCCCTTTCCCCGATAAGGATCGATGGTCCCCACAAGCACACCCATGGCTGGCTTCACATTCTCTCTCCACCTCGGCGTGTGAGGTGGCTACGAAATGAAGCAGGTGACTGCGGGCCAGACGCGGAAGAGGCCGTCCACATCCACCGCATCTCACGGAGGCCCGAGGAGCGATATCTCGATGACGACCGGCAAGTGGTCGGAGAGGAAGCCGCTCGTTCCCTGGGCCAGACAGGTCCAGTGGCGTAGGACCGAGAGGGACTCGCTCACAAAAAGATAGTCGATCCGCGGGCCTGAAACGGGGTCGACCAGCTCAAAACCGGTGAACGTGGCCGAAGGCCCCCGATGAGGTGTGACAGAGCGCCGTATCGCATCCTCGAGACGCGGTGTTGCCAGGTCGGGGGAGGTAAGTATGCGGTAAGGGAGATCCGTGTCGACTGAATTGAAATCCCCGGCCACAACAACCGGGAATCTGCCCGCAATTTCACCGATCTTCGACCGGAGCAGGCGCGCACTGTTCTGGCGGGCCTCTGTCCCTATGTGATCGAAATGCGTGTTGAAGACGTACAGGATGCTCGCTGTCGAGGAGTCGACCAGCCGTACCCAGGTAACAATGCGCGGAAGTGCAGCATCCCATCCCTTTCCCGGGACGGACGGAGTAGGGGAAAGCCAGAATGTCCCGTCCGCAGCGGAGACGAACCGGGCTCTGTTGAAGTAGATCGCCGAGTGCTCCCCCTTCACTTTGCCGTCGTCTCGCCCGACACCGCGCATGTCAAACCCTCGAAGCCCATCCCTCAGAAACGCCACCTGGTCGGGGAGCCCCTCCTGTATGCAGAAGATGTCGGGCTGCTGGAAGAGAAGAAACGAGAGAAATTCGTCCCGCCGCTGCGGCCAGGCGTGGATGCCGTCGCTCGGAGCGTTGCACCGGATATTCCACGTCATAATCCGCACCGCGCCGCTGTCGCCCGCCACGGTGTCCGGGGCTACCGAGAGCGCCTCCCCGCCGGCGTGCGTGCCGGCTGCCTGCAACAGATCTGCGTTCTGAACCGAAGTTGCAGTGCAAGCAGCGCAGGCGAGAACCACGACGAGCGTCGCTGCATGCATCAACCTGGAGGGGAATCGCAATATCGCTGATTTCATCATGTTGGAGACGACTCTTTGGGGGGAGGATAGGAACGACGTCCAAATCTACCTCTTTCTCTACCCTTTGGCAAACCGGTCAGTTCGTGCCTTAGCCGGCCCCTCACTTCTATTAGGTGGCTTCGCCGACAGAACGCCCCCGGCATGAATGAGAGCCTTCTCGCCTAGGGCTGAATTTCGGGTTCCAGAGGGGATACTCATCAGATTGACGTCTGCATTGACCGTGTTGCATTCTTTTCTTCCCAAAGGGCGTTGTAGGCCCATTACAGTTCGGGGTCCGGGCACTGGAATGAGGGTCACGTTGAGTAGTGCCAGAGCATTACACAAAACTCCTCGTCCAGTGGCGACTACCTCGATGATGTGCACTTCACGTTTTCAGCAATGAACGCCGCGTCTTCCACTATTCCGTTGATAATGCCCGATTTGCGCTTGCGAAGCCACGGCAACCCAACGAAATACAACCCCGCCACATTCGAAATTCCATTGCGGTGTACAGGCCTTCCACTGCCACCGATGACGTGACACTTCAAATAGCTGAAGTCAGCAGTGAAGCCGGTGGCCCAAATGATCGAGCGAATACTCTCCTTTTCAAGATCAACTGACCTCATGGACGAGGCACACATAGCATTGGTGTCGGGTTCGTCGGCTGGATCAGGTTCAGGCGGCGGGACACCCAGATGATTCTCCGCAATGAATTGCTCAATCAATGCCTTCATTCTGCGGGACACCTCATCACCAAACTTGATATGATCTGCTGCATTGGGCTGAAGGGTGATCACATTGCCGCTTGCACTTTCGATCTTCCCGATGACCACTGCACCTCTTCTTGCCAGAGACTGGAGACTGTGAGTGTGGCCGAGCGGACCAACACCGGATACCTGCGGCTGTTTCAGCTCAAAGTTTTTCGGATCAGTCACATCCTCGGTTTTCACATCATAGAATCCGACCCTCAGCAACCACTCAAAGATATCCCTACCACGGTATCTACGCGGGACTCGTCCGACGGCACTTGTTGACAGGTAGACTTTTTTGCCTGCCTCGATGATGTCCTCCGCCAACTGGAGCCCTGACTGCGCGCTCCCCACGACAAGGACGGCACCATCGGGCAACTCCGAAGGAGCCCGGTATTCCCCTGCGTGATATTGCCTAATATCCGAGGAGATGCTTTTCGCGAATGAAGGGATCTTCGGTTCATTCATCGCCCCTGAGGCAACTACCACCTGACGACACGCGTACCTCCTTGTCGTGCCATGCACTACTGCTGTCACATGGTATGCCGAGGAATTACGCTCAACAGAAACCACACGGGCATGTTCCTGAACAGGCAATTGATGCCTGTTCGCATACCCTTCGAGGTATGAGACAAAACTCCTTGCGGAGTCAAACCCGTCCGGGTTTGCTCCCTCGTAGGTATCGCCCGGAAGAATGTTGAACCTGTTCGGTGAATTGAGTACGAAGGAATCCCACCGTTGTGTGCGCCACGTTTCGCCAATTGTCCCCCCTTCCAATACTATGTGGCGCATGCCGCAGTGTTTCAGGAAATAGCTGATGCCAAGGCCTGCTTGACCTGCACCAATTACAGCGACATCAAAACCCAGATCAGGCATATGTTCGCTCCGGCGCTCCGGCTGTTCCGGTCAGGAACAGCATCGCAATCACAGTTAGTGTACGCGGGTTGATCACTGGATCTTCGCGTCTTCATGCCCCGCATTCGTATTCGCACTGTAGAACCGGACCCATCAGGTCGGCGAGACACCATTCATATTGAGGTAAACGAAATCGAGGGAGGTTCCGTTCCCGCCGTTTGAGTGACGGTGGCATTCGCGCCTGCGTTTTGGATGTCCCCGTCGTGTTCCGGGTCCATCCCGAACAGTTCCTGCACGAGAACCATTTGATCATGTTTTCCATAAGTGCCGGTCGTCCCTGCACAGGGGACTCATCTTCCGCAGGACGTGCACAATTCAATAGATTTTGACCTCCCCGGGCCCGCGGAGAGTTGTGAGTGGCGCATAGTTCCCGTCCCCGCGACGGGCCCACGCCTCCGGAGAAGTCCGGACGCTTATTGTGCTCATCAGTTCGCACGTGGGAGCGTGATTGCACTTCGCGCGCATTCCCGGCTCTCTCAGGTAGATGTCTGGTTCCCGAGACGAGCCTTCATACGGACCGCCTTCCCCAACAGGGTGTGCGAATTGTTGTTTCTTGTGGACACACAGGCCGACACGTCCCTACTACACGCCCTGCCTCATGTTTGGGCGGGTAACGAACGGGGGGGCATGAGAAGAGCCACCCCGCGCCGCGTTTCTCCTTGACTTCAGCTGTACGGGTCTTTGTACATGCAGCCCTGCATCCTGTTGGTATTTTTGCGTTTGACAATACCGAGCAACAGGTGTATATTTCGACCAACACACTCGGTCTGGCCAAAGGGGCGGGACTGCTGCCCCTTTCCACAGCCCTCCCGCAGCCTGCGTTGTCAAAGCCAGCCACCGATAGCACACCCCGTTCTAGCTATGAATGGTATGCTTCTGAGATTCACCGTCCGGGGCAAAACGAGCGCAGCATACCTCGGCAGTACGCCGCGGTGCCGGTTGCTGCTCTGCAACAGGTTCGGACCTAGAGGCTATGTAAGGAAATCCTCCATGAAACGAATTGGGCTTATCAGTGCAGCAGTTGTCGTCGTGAGCGGTTTGTTCGCATCGGCCGCATTCGGACAAGCCAAGCTGGCACAGACCGGGTTCAACTTTCTGACCGTCGGCACGGACGCTCGTGCCACCGCCATGGGAGAAGCGTTCACGACGATCGAGGGGTCATCAACCTCCCTCTTTTACAACCCCGCGGGTCTCGCCGGGGTCAACTCCTTCGTCGACGTTTCGATGAGCCTGATGAAATGGATCGCCGACATCAAGTATTTTTCGGGGACCGCTGCCTTCGCTCCATCCGAAGGCCGGTACGGTGTTTTTGGTGTCAGCTTCATGAGTATCGGCTACGGGGAGTTCCATTTCACTCAAGTCGCTGCGAACGAACAGGGGTACCAGGATATGGAAGGCTGGGCAACCCCAAACGCCTATGTCATCGGAGTCGGCTACGGAAAAGCGCTCTCGAACCAGTTCTCCGTCGGCGGGCAGGTCAAGTATGCGCACCAGAGCCTCGGCCAGAGCGTTGTCCCCGTCTACAAGACCGTCGTCGACACCTCCGGAAGAACCCGGCAGGATACCACCTACGACATGAGAGACTACGCCGTCGGGACACTGGCGTTTGATTTTGGGACACTGTACAAGACCGGACTGAAGAGTCTCGCCTTTGGCGTCGCCATCAACAATTTCGCACAGGAGATCAGGTACGAGCGTGAAAACTTCCAGCTTCCGCTATCGTTCAAGATCGGCATTTCTATGAACTTGCTGGATTTTGTGCCGGGGATCAGCGAGGATCATTCCTTCTACGCCTCCATCGATGCGGTACATCCCCGGTCGTACGATGAGTTCCTGAATTTCGGCGCGGAATATGTCTTCAGCAAGACAATCGCCTTGCGGGTCGGGTACATCACCAAACACCCGGATTACAGCCTGACGGCCGGAGTCGGCCTGCGGAAGGCGGGCATTGCAGTCGACTACTCGTTCATGCCACACAAGATCTTCAACGACATTCATCGGTTTTCTGTGAGGTTCGCACTGTAGGACTGCCACCGAAGAACGTTATGTTTCGCAATTGAGTCTCTGTCCTGGAGGAGCTGAATCATGAGGAAGGTTACAGTTTTGCTACTGCTGCTTCTCTTGTGCATTGCCGTGCCTGTCCACGCCGGACCCTACGGCAAGATTGCCGGGCGCGTTACCGACGCGGATAACGGCCAGCCGCTTCCTGGTGTCGGTGTCACCATCGCGGGAACAACGATGGGAGCCTCGACGAACGCCGATGGCTTCTACACCATTCTCAATGTCCCGCCAGGCACCTACACCCTCCGATTTAGCATGGTCGGCTATGCGAAGACCAACGTTGAAAACGTGAAGGTGGAGATCGACCTGACGACGACGATCAATCAGCAGCTGAGGGCCACAACGGTCCAGGCAGAGGAGGTTGTGGTGACCGCGGAACGTCCGGTGGTCAGGAAGGATGTCTCCGCGAGTCAGTTCAACATTGAAGCCGTAAGCGTCGAGACCATGCCGGTGCAGACGGTGACAGGTGTTCTTGCGCTTCAGGCAGGAATCAGGCAAGGGAGTGATGGCATCGTCGTCCGCGGCGGCGGAACGAACCAGACGATTTTCATCGTCGACGGCTTCGTCCTCAACGACGAACGGTCGAATATCCCCTATGCCGCTGTCGGATTGTCCGCGGCGCAGGAATTACAGCTTCAGACCGGCGGTTTCAGTGCTGAATACGGCAACGTCCGGTCAGGCGTGGTGAATGTCGTCACGAAGGAGGGAGACCGCGCCCGCTACAGTGGAACGTTCAACGCCCGCTTCAGGACGGCTACACCGAAGCATTTCGGCATTTCGCTCTACGATCCAAACTCGTATTTCAATCGCCCCTTTACTGATCCGGCAGTGTGCTGGGTTGGAACAAAGAACGGTACCTGGGACACATACACCCAGCATCAATACCCGTACTTCCAGGGATGGAACGCAATCTCCCTTGCCACCCTCCAGGACAAAGACCCAAACAATGACCTCACGGCGGAAGGTGCAAAACGACTCTGGTCATGGCAACGCCGACGTACGGGCGATATTACCAAGCCGGATTACAATATTGACGTCGCCTTTGGCGGCCCGATTCCCTTCATCGGGCAGGATCTGGGGAACTTGCGGTTCTACATTTCGCATTTCAATGAGCGCGAAATGTTCATCGTGCCGCTCTCGAGAGACGCCTTCACGGACAACCACACACAGCTGAAGCTCACGGCAGACATCCTGTCCAACATGAAGCTTGTCGTCCTCGGCCTCTATGGAGAGCAGTACTCTGTCTCGCCGTACGACTGGACCACAGCGCCGACCGGCTACCTTATGCGGAATCAGGCGGAAATTGCCGACCTTCTGAGCTCGACTGCCGGCATGAACATCATGTACATGCCGGACTATTACAGCCCAAGCGCCGTATATCGCTACACGATCGGGGCGACGTTGACCCACATGCTGAGCCCGAAAACCTTCTATGAGATCGTCCTGCAACGCAACCAGAGCCGCTACAACACGTATCAGTCGCGTCTGCGCGACACCTCGAAAGTGTACCAACCTGTAGAGGGCTACTACGTTGATGAAGCTCCCTACGGCTACTGGGGCTACAGCACAGGAGCGATCGACGGCGTGACGAGCACCGGCGGATGGATGAACCTGGGGCGCGACAAGAGCGTGAACTCGACGACCACCCTGAGAGCCGACGCGACAACACAGCTTGATGAAAACAACCAGGTCAAGGCAGGCTTCCAGTTCGCGTACGACGATCTTGACATCAACTCGGGCACATATAGCCCTTCGATGTCGACCTGGACACGGAGCATGCTCTACCATGTCTTCCCGTACAGGATCGGAGCCTTCGCTCAGGACAAGCTCGAGTTTCAGGGCTTCATCGCGAACATTGGCGTGCGGTTCGATCACTCGAACCCCAACGGCGACTACTACAACCTCGCTGCGTATGATCTCTTTTACAGCCAGGGCCTGGGGCGAACGATCGAACAGAACGCTCCCAAAGAGAAGGCGAAATCGCAGACGTACCTCAGTCCCCGGATCGGGATTTCGCATCCGATCACCGAAGACTCCAAGCTCTACTTCAACTACGGGCACTTTGTCTCGGAACCATCTTCCTCGATGCGCTTCCGGCTCCAGCGTGAATCGAACGGCCTGGTGACGTACATCGGCAATCCTAACATGCAGCTTGAGAAGACGATATCCTACGAGCTGGGGTTCGAACAAAACCTGCTGGACGAGTTCCTCGTCAACATCGCGGCGTACTACAAGGACGTGAAGCATCAACCCGGCTGGATCTACTATCAGAACCTCAACACTTCCGTTCATTACTATGACGCGGCAAGCAACAACTATGCGGACCTCCGGGGGTTCGAGGTCACCGTGAGGAAAGTCGGTCGTTCGTGGATCAGCGGGTTCATCAACTACACGTACGAGGTCCAAACGTCGGGATACTTTGACCTCACGTCATACTATCAGGATGTCAGCAAGCAGCGCGCCTACCTCCAGTTGAACCCGTACCAGTCCAAACCCCATCCGCAGCCATACGCGAGAGCAAACGTCACACTCCGCACGCCTGACGAATTCGGCCCGGGCGTCATGGGTGTCAAACCGCTAGGGGGCTGGAGCCTGAACATTCTCGGCAACTGGCAGGCAGGAAGCTATGCGACCTATAATCCGAATTCGATCCCGGGCGTTGTCGACAATGTCCAGTGGCGCGACAACTTCAACCTCGACGTGCGTCTCATGAAGGCAGTGGCGCTCCTCGGGTTCGAGGTTCAACTCTACATGGATATCCAGAACGTTTTCAACTTCAAGTTCCTCAACTATGCCGGCTTTGCCGATCAGTACGACTATCAGGACTACCTTGTCTCTCTCTGTTTCCCGTGGGAGGAGGGGGACCAGAAAGGCGATGACCGGATCGGAGATTACCGACCGGTCGCCTACGATCCGCTCGAACCGAATCCAAACAACGACCCGGCAATCAGTGCCCGGAACCAGGCACGCAAAGACAGCAAGTCGTATATCGACATGCCAAACATTACCTCGGTGACGTACCTGAACCCACGCAGCTGGCTATTTGGCGTCAGAGTCAGCTTCTGATCGTGTGCCGGGGAGTCCTCTGCATACTGGAAATGAGCACCAGAAACTTGTGGGACAGAGGACTACTCGAGAGAAACGGCACCGGCTTCTTGAAATGAAAACAGGGAGAATCATAATGTACCTCATGTGTCGACGCTGTCTCGGACTCGCCGTTGCAGGCTGCCTCTTGTACTCAACGGTTCCCTCCTCAGCGCAGGTGCCGGAGACCCAGAAACGGTACGTGCGAGTCGGGACCCTCCAGAGCCGCTTCAGCGCGTATGGAGCGGAGCGGGCTTGGAACGATGTCTACTACGAGGGTCTCCAGTGGCCGGCTGACTATAACTACACTGACAACGCGGTGATCGAGCGCCAATGGATCGGATGCGAGGACTTCACCGACTCCAAGTCACAGGCCTGGCCGAACTACTGCGTCGCGTTCACCCAGGCGTACGCGGGCGTCTCGCTCTTTCCCATGGTGCACAAACAGACTGCGAAAGTCGACCTCCCACTGGTATTTGTGGACGGGACCGACATCAGCGCCGCCTATCGTGGCGAAATTGATGAACTCGACCCGGCCCAGATCCCGGACCGGATCGTGACCAATATCGTGAACACCACGATGGGCGTGACGATGACGCGGCGCATCCTTGCCTTCACCCAGCAGTATCATGACAGCTATTTCATCAAAGAATTGATCTTCAAGAACACCGGTTACGTGGACGCCACAAACCAGAAAGTCCTGAATGCAGTGGTGAAGGGATTCCGGTTCGGTTTCGGCGTCCGCTACAGTGTGAGCTACGAAGGATCCTTCAGCATTGGCGGCGCTCAGTCCTACGGTCAACACAGCTGGGTCACCAGGCGCGGCGAAGATTACGCCCAGCACGCAAGCGAAGTACTCACTGAAGC
>Ga0153916_10003141_pt1 | contig 12215 bp, 23 predicted proteins | sample Opewatmetagenome_FD_109642 | JGI IMG/M metagenome (GOLD analysis project Ga0153916, IMG submission 109642) | Freshwater wetland microbial communities from Ohio, USA - Open water 3 Core 3 Depth 4 metaG | ecosystem: Environmental > Aquatic > Freshwater > Wetlands | place: USA: Ohio, Lake Erie...
CGCCCGGCAACGGTCTTCTTAGGACCCTTGCGAGTGCGGGAGTTCGTGCGTGTGCGCTGCCCACGGACGGGCAAATTGCGTCGATGGCGCAAACCGCGGTAGCTGCCAATCTCGATCAGGCGCTTAATATTCATCTGCAGCGTACGGCGCAGGACGCCTTCGACTTTATAATGCTGACCGATGTAGTCACGTAGTAAGCCTACTTCCGCATCTGTCAGATCTTTTACCCGGGTATCGGGGTTAACACCTGTGTCGTGCAGGATCTCCAGGGCATGTGAATCACCGATGCCGAAGATATAAGTTAATCCGACTTCGACCCGTTTATTGCGTGGTAAATCAACACCTTCGATACGTGCCATAAGTCCTATCCTTGTCGTTGCTTGTGTTTGGGATTATCACAGATGATGTACAGCCGACCTTTACGTTTTACGACTTTACATTTTGAGCAACGCTTCCTAATTGATGATGAAACCTTCATAATCCTTACTCCTCGCGATGACCTTGTCTATCCGTACAGCCAAAGATTTGATTATACATGCCAATATACCTGCCGTCCAGCCCTAATCAGGGCAAGGTCAGGATGAGCGGATCTCCATCGGTGATGGCTACTGAGTGCTCCCAATGGGCAGTCAATGAGCCATCCGCTGATACCACGGCCCACTGGTCTGATAAAACACGGGTTTGGGATGTGCCCACCAGCACCATGGGTTCCAAAGCAATACACATGCCCTGCCGAAGAACCATACCTCGCCCAGGGATGCCATAATTGGGCACCTGGGGTCCTTCCCACATCTGCCTACCGACGCCATGACCCGTATATTCTCGGGTTACATAAAAACCAGCAGCTTCCACGTGCGCCTGGATGGCTGCAGAGACATCGCCAACCCTATTCCCTGCCCGTAATTGGCGAATCCCGATCTCGAGAGCCTGTTCGGTGACTTGGATCAGCCGTTGGGCCAGAGAGGAAATTTTTCCAACACCCATGGTGAAGGCTGAATCTCCCACGAAGCCCTCAAAGGTCGAGCCGCAATCTATCGAGATAATGTCACCTTCCTGCAATTTTCGCTTACCGGGTATCCCATGCACCAGCTGCTCATTAATACTGGCACAGATTGATGCCGGGTATGGGTACGATCCAGGGACGCCCATGAAAGTGGGGATGGCACCGTGTTTGCGGATCACTTCCTCTGCGGCTGCATCCAGCTCGGCAGTGGTGACCCCGGGGTGGATCAGCTGCCGTACTGCCTCAAGTGCCCTGGCGTTGATGCGACCGGCTTCACGCAAGGCAGCTATCTCCTGCGGGCTCTTAATCACGATGTTGCGTTCCCAGCTCATTATTTACCGTCTCTCTGTATCGCTTCCAATAAGTCAGCGGTCACTTGCTCGATGGGCTTTTTTCCATCCACTTCAACTAAGACCCCACGTTGGCTGTAGTAATCGATCAAGGGCTGGGTTTGTTCTATATACACGCGGATCCGTCGCTTCACAGTTTCAGATCTGTCGTCTTCGCGCTGATATAGCTGCGAGCCATCAAAATCGCATTTACCAGTCTGGCGGGGAGGGTTATATTTTTCATGAAAGATATGCCCCGCTTCCTGGCAGGTCCATCGGCCTGACAAGCGCTCGATTAACACCTCTTCCGGCACGCAGATGTACGGCACAGAATTCACTTTCGCGTGTAACCCAGATAACAGGCTCGACAACGCTTTAGCTTGAGCTGGAGTGCGTGGAAAGCCATCCAGCAATGCACCCGCGTGGCAGTCAGTCTTGGCTAAACGGTCTTTGATCATGGCGATAGTTACATCATCCGGTACCAGCTCTCCCTTATTAATGAATTCTGCTGCCATCTTACCCAGCTCGGTTTGATGCTTCAGGTTTTCCCTGAAAATATCGCCGGATGAGATGTGAGGCAGGTTCAGCCGGGCTGAAATGGCTTTTGCTTGAGTGCCTTTACCTGCACCAGGAGGACCTAACAGGACAATGTACTTGGACATGCTTTCTCTATTACCTTACGAGCAGCGAATCGTCATAACCGTGCAACTTCAGGTCAGCATCAATGCTGAAGAAGGTATCCCGCACGACACCTACCACAATCAACAGCCCAGACGAAGAGGTTAACAATAAGCCTGTGCTTTTACCAAACGGCACTACCAGACCAACCAGCCAAGGCAAGATTGCAACCACGCCCAGGAAGACTGCCCCCGGTAGGGTGATGCGCCGTAATACACGCGTCAGGTATTTTTGGGTGGGGCTGCCACGCGACACACCGGGGATCTGGGCACCCACTTTCTTCAGGTTTTCACCGTAGTTCTGTTGCGCAAACAATACGTCAGTGTAGAAAAAGGAGAAAAACACCACCATGAAGAAGTATAGGATCCAGTAGGCATTCCCAGTACCACCAAACAGATTGACCACACTGGTGGCGAAATTGGCGATGGTCGCATTCTTGGCGCTGGTGAAGAAGCTGGCAATGATGGATGGGAAGGTGAGCAGTGATTGGGCGAAGATGATTGGGATCATGCCTGCCATGTTGACCATCAGGGGTAAGGTGCCTTTAACTGGCATGGACATGCGACTACCAACCCGACGTCCTGGATACATGACCGGGACGTTTCGCCGGCCTTGTTGGACGACTACGATGGCGAAGATGGTGATCAGGCTGAGGATAATCATGAAGATCAAACCGATCCAGCGGGTCGTTGCATCGGCTACGATACTCTGTATCGTGGCGGGGATACGGGCTACGATGCCGGCAAAGATGATCAGTGATAGTCCTTGGTTACGCAGACCATATTCGGAGATCAGCTCACCCAGCCAGATACCGAACATCGTGCCTGCGGTCATGCTGACAATGATCGTCAGGGATGGGATGAAATATGAGAATCCGAAATTCTGTATGACGGGAGCCAGACCGATGCGGGTGGCAGAGTTGTTAAATATATTCACTTGTCCGATGGCTTGTAAAGCTGCCATGGGAACGGCTAAATAATAGGTCCATTTTTCCTGCCATTTTTGACCTTCACGCGGGTCTTCCTCCATCTTTCTCTGCAGTGAAGGAATGATCGGTGTGAGCAGCTGCAGGATGATCTGAGCTGTGATGTACGGATATACGCCCATCGCAAGCACGGAGAACCGTGAGACCGTGCCTCCCGACAATAGGTCCAGGATGTTGATCAGGTTTCCAGTAGCACCACCAGCGCTCAGAATTTGGGCCATCACATCCTTATTGGCTCCAGGTACGGGGACATGACTCGCCAGGCGATAAATCGCCAGGATGAGCAAGGTGATTAAGATTTTCCTGCGGATGTCATGTGCCGACCATAAATAACGCCATGCAGACCGCTTCATTTTATTAGCTCCTTATCATTAACCTTACGATTTAATGATCTCAACACTACCACCAGCAGCTTCGACTTTGGCTTTTGCCCCTTCAGTGATGCGGTGGACACTTAACTTCAGGGCGGTTTTGAGCTCACCACGACCCAGGATCACCACTGGATTGGCTGGATTTCGCAATAACCCCGCTTCTGCAAGAGAACCAGGGGTGACCTTGCTGCCTTTCGGAAATTTTACCAGCTGATCGAGATTTACTTCGTTATATTCAACCCTATACAGGGGGGTAAACCCTTCACCGCGTTTGAATGGTAAGCGGCGATAAAATGGCAGGTTACCGCCCTGATTGTATTGGCGCACAGGCTTTCCAGCACGGGCGCCTTGGCCTTTCGTACCACGACCACCCGTTTTACCTCTTCGGCCTGCAGTACCTCGACCAACACGAATGCCCGTTTTCTTTGATCCGACCTGTGGTTTTAGCTCGTGAAGTTTCATTCTAGTTTTCCTCTACCACAACCAGGTGGGCTACCTTGTAGAGCATTCCTCGCAAGGTAGGAGAATCTACATGCTCCACGGTCTGGTGTAAACGCTTGAATCCCAGAGCCCTGACGGCAGCTTTGTGTTCTTTCGAATAGCCAATCGGGCTCCTGACTAAGGTAACCCGGATGATTTTTTCCTTGGGGGCTTTTTTGCTAGGCATTCTTCCTCCGATCCCAGAAAGGAGTCACATCCTTAACCTCTTTCCCACGCCGGGCGGCTTCCTCCTTAGGGGATTTCAGCGAGTCCAAGGCCTGCATGGTGGCATATACGACATTGAGCATGTTACCGCTGCGTAATGACTTGGTCAGTATATCTGCCACTCCGACGGCCTCCAGCACTGCGCGTACACCACCTGCGGCAATTACACCCGTGCCGGGGCTGGCTGGTTTTAACAGGATTTCCGCACCACTGACACGCCCGAGAACTTCGTGTGGGATGGTCTTACCATACAACCATACCTTGTGCATATTGTGGTGGGCTTTTTCAGAGGCTTTACGCATGGCATCGGGGACGGTATTAGCCTTGCCCACACCGATCCCCACACTGCCATTGTTATCTCCGACGACCACGGTCACACGGAAGGAGAAACGACGACCGCCTTGAACAACTTTTGCGACACGGCCGATCTCGATCACACGTTCGTCGAACTCTTTAAGCTCAAATTCTGAAGTTGAATAATCTGTCATGCTAATCTCCATGTGTGAGGGTCTAGAATTTCAGGCCGCCCTCGCGCGCACCCTCTGCCAGCGCCTTGACACGCCCCATGTACTTGTAACCTCCCCGGTCAAATGAGACCTCCTTGATCCCTTTACTTAATGCCCGTTCGGCTAATGTTTTACCGACCAGGTGGGCCTTTTCTGCTTGCTTGAGGTCCTTCACTTGCTGACGGAGTGCAGGGTCGATCGTGGAAGCCGACACCAGCGTGTTACCGGCGATGTCATCGATCACCTGGGCATAAATGCCGTTTAAGCTTCGAAAGACACTCAACCTTGGACGTGAGGGAGTTCCGAAGATGTTCTGCCGGACGCTTGAATGGCGTCGTTGGCGTCCTGCCGAGCGTGTTTTGCGATTACTTGCCATAGTTTTATACCTTACCTGATTTACCAGCCTTACGGCGGATCTTCTCTTCTAAATATTTAATCCCCTTACCCAGATATGGTTCTGGAGGGCGTTGCTTGCGTATATAATCAGCCATCTGCCCGACTTTCTGCTTATCGGGACCTGAAACCTTGATCTGGCGCGTTTTTTGATCGACTTCGAATGTGATCCCTGCTGGAGGCTCAATCACGATGGGATGTGAATACCCAAGGTTGAGCACCAGATTCTTGCCTTGCAATTCAGCGCGGTAACCGACGCCATTGATCTCCAATATACGCTCAAAACCAGTGCTTACGCCGATCACCATATTTTGGATCAGGGCACGTGTGGTGCCATGCATGGCACGATGAGTTTGATCATTCGATGGACGCTTGACGTTGATGACACCATTCTCCAAGGCAAATGTGATATCCGCAGGGAAGGTGTACTCAAGAGCGCCCTTGGGACCTTTGACTTTGATGATTGTGCCGTCGATGTGGACTTCCACTTTAGGTGGGACGACGACCGGTAAACGACCTATCCGAGACATATATGACTCCTTACCATATCTTGCACAGGATCTCGCCACCTACACCGAGCTGGCGGGCGCGTTGGCCTGTCATGACGCCTTTCGGAGTGGAGAGGATGGCGACCCCCATACCGGAAAGGACCCAAGGAATCTCCTGTTTGCCGGTATAAACCCGGCTTCCAGGGCGGCTGATGCGTTCCATACCGCTGATGACAGGCTTGCGCTCACGCCGCTCTCCAACATATTTCAGGCGGATGCGTAAAACCTTTTGGGCAGGTCGTTTGCTATCTTCGACAATTTCATATCCACTGATGTAGCCTTCATCTTTTAAAATCTGCGCAATGGCAGCTTTCATTCTCGAATTGGGTAATGCTACGGTGGAGTGTTCCGCCATCACGGCATTGCGAATCCGTGTGAGCATATCAGAGATGGGATCTGAAACAGACATATGTATTCCTCCGCCCCTTACCAGGATGACTTCACAACGCCCGGGATCATGCCTTCCAGAGCCTGCTCGCGGAAACAGATACGGCATAGCCCAAATCGCCGGATATAACCGCGTGGACGACCGCAAATCTTACAGCGGTTGCGCACACGGGTAGGATATTTTCGGCGCATTTCACGATATTTCATGCAAGTTTGAGCCATTAGATTCCTTCCTTCCGAAACGGCATACCGAGCATTTGAAGCAGTCTGCGGGATTCATCGTCATTGCGGGCTGTGGTAATGATGGAAATCTCCAGACCGCGTAGCTTATCAATCTTGTCGTATTCGATCTCGGGAAAAACCAGCTGCTCACGTAACCCGAGGGTGTAGTTTCCCCGTCCATCGAAGGCGTTAGGGGAGATGCCACGAAAATCTCGTACACGTGGTAAGGCAATGTTCATCAACCGGTCAAGGAATGCCCACATCCTTTCACCCCGTAAAGTAACTTTGACCCCGATCTGGCGACCTTCACGCAGCTTGAAGTTAGCAATGCTCTTTTTGGCCTTGGTGATGATGGGCTTTTGCCCGGTGATCAGGGTTAGATCAGCCACTGCGGCTTCGAGAGCCTTGGCGTTGTCTAATGCTTCACCCACACCGATATTCACTACCACCTTAGAAATGCGCGGGATCTGCATGACATTATCCGTTCCAATCGCTGCTTCAAGGGCAGGGGCAATTTCGTTTTTATAGCGTTCCTTCAAATAATGTGTCATCTTAATTGCTCCACACAGGTGATCACTCGATCACAGCACCACAATTCTTACATACACGCTGGCTTTCATTCTCCTGGCGTTCAATCCCCACCCGCACCGGATTGTCGCATTTGGGGCACACCAGCATGACATTGCTGATCGCAAGCGGGGCTTCAAATTCAATGATCCCGGGCTTCAGGGTTCGACCTTGTGCTTGGACCTGTTTTTGATGCTTTTTGCGGATATTTATGCCAGCGATGACTACTTTGCCTTCATCGGGCAGGACCTTGATCACTTTTCCACGCTTGCCTCGATCAACCTCACGCCCGCTGATCACCTCAACAGTATCATCTTTCCGAATTTTTACTTTCACAGTCTTAACTCCTGCACCACATAACTTATAGGACCTCTGGTGCCAACGATACGATCCTCATAAATCCTTTTTCACGTAATTCCCGCGCAACCGGGCCAAATATGCGTGTTCCCTTCGGGTTTTGTCCATCAACATCTAAAATGACAGCCGCGTTATCATCGAACCGGATGTATGAGCCATCATCGCGCCGCCATTCTTTGGCGCAACGAACGATGACTGCCTTGACAACCTCGCTTTTTTTCACACTGCCCTGTGGAGAAGCTTCTTTGATCGTGCCAACAACAATGTCACCCACGCGACCATAACGCCGTTTGGAACCACCCATCACATGGATCACCAGTAACGAGCGTCCGCCGGTATTATCAGCAACCTTGACCACCGATTCTTGCTGGATCATGACTAGGCCTCCAACTCTTCCTCGGCACTGCCAACCGTGTGACGGATGATCTGTTCAACCACCCAATGCTTATTTTTAGAGATGGGACGGCTCTCGACAATTTGCACCTGATCCCCAACCTGGCAACCAAGCTCATCGTGCGCCATCACACGCCTGCGGCTGTTGACCACTTTGTTATACAAAGGGTGACGGTAGGTCCTGGAGATTTCCACGACCACAGTCTTCTGCATGGCATTACTGGTGACAAAACCAGTGATTCGTCGGCGATTATTCATGGTTCTCCTCACTTTCAGGATTTCGCTGGCGCTCATTCAGTACAGTGGTTAACCGGGCGATGATGCGACGGGTTTGGCGCAGGCGGGTAAAATCGGTTAATTCACCAGAGGACAATTGAAAGCGTAATTTCATCAGCTCTTCCTTGGTGTCGTTAAGCTGGGCTTCAATGGCTTCCGTGGAGAGGGCGCGCACCTCATGGATTTTCATGCTTCACCTCCGGCGACATACTCGTGGCGTCCTACAACTTTGGTTTTAATCGCCAGTTTGAATTGTGCCAACCGTAATGCCTGTCGCGCTTCTGCCTCAGGTAAACCCCCTCCGACTTCAAACATAACTCTACCAGGCTTGACCACAGCTACCCAATACTCCACATTCCCCTTGCCCTTGCCCATACGAGTTTCAGCGGCTTTTTGAGTATATGGCTTATCCGGGAAGATGCGAATCCATACTTTGCCACGGCGTTTCAGGGAGTGCATGATCGCTCGCCGGGCAGCCTCGATTTGACGTGCAGTGACCCAACCCGGCTCCAGGGCTTGCAGACCGAAATCGCCAAAATGAACCTCGGCACCGCGTAACTCGGTGCCTTTCATGCGCCCGCGCATTTGTTTTCGATACTTAACTCTTTTAGGCATGAGCATGGTAAAAACCCTCACTACTCACTGACATAAACACCCTCAGTCGTTTCCACCTGCTCTTCGACTGTGGGCAATAATTCGCCTTTATAAATCCAGACTTTTACCCCGATGCGACCATAGGTAGTCAGGGCTTGCGTCTGGTGATAATCAATATCAGCCCGCAAGGTGGCGCGAGGCACACGACCTTCACGCATATTCACCACACGCGCCATTTCAGCGCCGCTTAAGCGACCACCCACCTCCACGCGGATGCCTTGTGCGCCTTGCCGGATGGCTTGTTGGATGGCGCGCTTCATGGCGCGCTGGTAACTTATGCGGCGCTCAAGCTGCTCGGCGATATTATTGGCCACTAAAAATGCGTCTAGGTCCGGGCTCTTGATCTCCTTGATCTCCAGATCGATCTTCTTGCCTACCATCGCCTCCAAGTGCTGGCGCAGGCTCTTTACGCTTTCGCCTTTGCGCCCTATGAGCACACCAGGTTTGGCAGTGTTAACGACGATCTTTACCTTTCCAGGAAAGCGTTCGATCTCGATGCGAGAAACACCTGCACGTGCAGCTTCCTTGCGAACCAGGTTACGCAAGGCAAAATCCTGGTGCAACTGTTCGACATATTCTTTACCTTCCGCGTACCAGCGTCCCTCCCATGTTTTGTTGATTTTCAGGCGAAAACCGATCGGATTTACTTTTCGACCCATATGAACTCCTACTTTCCTTCGCGCTCACGAAGGATAACGGTGATGTGAGATGAGCGTCGTAACCAGGGCATAAACCTGCCACGTGGACCAAAGCGCCGCCATTTACGCGTGGTAGCTTCGTCTGCGAAGATGCGGTAAATGAATAGATCATCGCGACTGACGCCATAATTTTCTTCGGCATTGGCAATGGCCGAGCTCAGCAATTTAGATACGGGCTGAGCGGCATAATTTGGCACGAATTTCAACATGGTCAATGCTTGGACTACGTTTTTGCCCCGCACCAAATCGACCACCAGGCGAGCTTTTTGTGCGGATACGGGTGTAGATAGTGCTTGGGCGCGAATATCATGCGTTGGCATAGGTTATTCCTCTATCGTTGTCTTTACTTTCTTTTCAGCCAGGTGGCCACGGAAAGTGCGTGTAGGTGCAAATTCACCCAGCCGGTGCCCGACCATATTTTCGGTGATATAGATCGGTACATGCCTGCGTCCATCATGTACGGCTACCGTGTGTCCAACCATCTGGGGAAAGATGGTGCTCGAACGGCTCCAGGTGCGGATGACCTTCTTCTCGCCACGCTCATTCATGGCTTCTATTCTCTTGAGCAACTGCGGTTCAACGTATGGACCTTTTTTCAAGGATCGTCCCATTTTATCGACTCCTGATGACTATAACTACCTGCGGGTCTTGCCGCGCCGGCGGATGATATATTGGTCTGAAAGCTTGTTCCGGCGAGTCTTGTATCCACGGGTAGGCTTACCCCAAGGGCTTTTGGGTCCAGGCATGCCTGTGGGTTGGCGGCCTTCACCACCCCCATGGGGATGGTCACGTGGGCTCATGGCTGTGCCGCGCACGGTCGGGCGGATGCCCATATGGCGTTTGCGACCAGCTTTTCCGAGTTTAATATTGCTGTGGTCCAGGTTGCCGACCTGACCGATGGTGGCATAACATGTCTGACGGATCAAACGAACTTCACCAGAAGGCATGCGAATCTGGGCGAAATCACCCTCTTTGGCTAATAATTGGGCCGCGCCGCCTGCTGAACGTACCAGCTGCCCGCCGCGACCTTCTTTCAATTCCAGGTTGTGGATCAACGTGCCCACGGGGATATTTGAGATGGGCAGGAAATTGCCCGGTCGCACCTCTGCATTTGGGCCCGACATTACAGAATCACCGACTTTCAGGTCGAGGGGGGCAACGATATATCGTTTTTCTCCGTCCGTGTAGAACAGGAGTGCCAGACGCGCCGTCCGGTTCGGATCGTATTCAATTGCAGCCACTCTGGCAGGGATACCATATTTTTCGCGCTTGAAATCCACGATCCGGATGTGCTGGCGATTGCCACCTCCACGATGACGAACAGCGATACGCCCCTTGGTGTCACGTCCCGCATGGCTGTGATTATCCACAATCAATGAGCGTTCAGGCTTGGTCTTGGTGATTTCTTCAAAGCTGTAGCCTGTCATCCCACGCAGCGATGGGGTCACTGGCTTATATTTCTTAACGGCCATTATTTCACTCCTTCGAACATATCAATCGTGTCACCCACTGCCAAGGTGATAATGGCTTTTTTATATCCACTGCGGCGCACCATGACCCGCCGACTCTTCCAACGCCGGGTGCGCTTGGGTGATACATTGATCAAATTGACGCGCACAACATCGACATCGAAGAGAGTTTCGATGGCATCCTTGACCAAGCCTTTGGTCGCACCAGAGGCAACCTCAAAGGTGTATTGGTGTAGGTTGGAATTTTGGAAATTCGATTTTTCCGTGACAATTGGGCGACGCAAGACATCATAAATAGTAGTCATAATAATCTCCCGTTTATCCTAAATGCGCAGAGATGACGTCGAGCGACTGGATTGGAAGGACGATTTTATCAAAATTAAGCAGGTCACGAATATTCATGTAGTTTGCCAGTATGGTCTTGGTGCCTTGCAAGTTACGGGCTGAACGGATGATGATTTCATAAGCCGGATTTTTCACCGGGATGAGAATGACCGCGGTATCATCACCAACGAGTTTATTCATCAGCTGGGCCATTAATTTGGTCTTTGCTTCGGTGAGTGATAATTCGTCAACCACGAGGATAGCCTTTTCGGAGGCTTTGGCTGAGAGAGCAGACCTGAGAGCAGCCTGACGCATCTTGCGCGGCATAGGCTGGGTATAATCACGTGGTTTTGGGGTATGGACTTTGCCACCACCCACCCATTGTGGTGCCCGGTTTGATCCCTGGCGTGCCCGCCCAGTCCCTTTTTGTTTCCAGGGTTTCTTCCCACCCCCAGAGACTTCACCCCGGGTCTTCGTGCTATGAGTGCCCAGGCGGTTATTCGCCATCTGGCGTACATAGGCCTGATGCATCAGGTCGATATTAATTGGGGCTTCAAAAATCTGCGGGGGCAGCTCCACCGTGCGGACTTTCTCACCTTCCATGTTCAATACGTCGACTTTCATAATCATATTCTCCACATACGTGCGAACCAGTGCCATGAGGCGGCTACTGTTTCCGGGTTTCCTTTATTTCCACAACACTGCCCTTAGGACCGGGAACAGCACCATTGACGCCGATCAGGTTCCGCTCCTCATCGAGCAAAACGATCTTCAGGTTCTGTGCGGTGATGCGGCGATTACCCATGTGACCAGGCCCGCGCGCGCCTTTGTAAACACGACCCGGTGTGGTGGTAGAACCGCGCGAGCCGGGGGCGCGTTCACGATCGGATGTACCATGTGTTTTGTCTGCGCCCTTGAAGTGGTAGCGTCTCACTCCCCCCTGAAATCCACGTCCTTTGCTGGTGCTGACAATATCAACGAATTCACCCGTCGCAAAAACCTGTGACACCTTCACCGGATCACCCTCGGAGACTTCCGGATCCTTGACCCGAAATTCACGCAAAAAGCGCAACGGGGGCAGGGAATTGCGCTTGAGGTGCCCAAGTTGACCACCAGTCAGGATTTTCGGTCGTACTTCTTCGAAACCTAATTGGACAGCTGAATACCCATCTTTTCCAGGCAGGCGCACCTGGGTAACGTAGCATGGCCCAGCTTCGATTAAAGTGACCGGGAGCGCCCGTCCTTCTACGAAAATCTGGGTCATGCCAATTTTCTTTCCAATCAGCCCTTTCAACATTTCGGTTTTCTCCTATCATCATCATTCTTCGGGACTGTCAGCCTGGGCATGGC
>Ga0153916_10003142_pt1 | contig 12214 bp, 9 predicted proteins | sample Opewatmetagenome_FD_109642 | JGI IMG/M metagenome (GOLD analysis project Ga0153916, IMG submission 109642) | Freshwater wetland microbial communities from Ohio, USA - Open water 3 Core 3 Depth 4 metaG | ecosystem: Environmental > Aquatic > Freshwater > Wetlands | place: USA: Ohio, Lake Erie, Old...
ACCGTTGCAGCGGTGCTGGTGGACGCTCAACACCGTGATGAGCGAACCGGGGACTACGCGGCGATCGTCGCGCACATCGGCGACAGCCGCGTCTATCGCCTGCACGCAGGCCAGTTCGAGCGGCTGACGAGCGACCACTCGTGGGTCGAAGAACAGGTGCGGGCCGGGCTGCTCGAACGCGAAGCGGCTCGCCAGCATCCATGGCGGAGCCTGATCACGCGCGCCGTTTCCTCCTCGGAGGAGGAAGTCGAGCCAGAAATTCGCAGCGTTACCCTTTCTCCCGGCGACCGGCTGCTCGTCTGCTCGGACGGGCTGTCGTCGGTCCTCACCGACGATCAGATCGCGGAGGTGCTTCGCCAGCAGGTCGACGCGCAGGTCGAGGAAACCATCTGCGAATCGCTGGTCCACATGGCCAACCTGGCAGGCGGACCGGACAATATCACCGTCATCGTTGTAAGCTTGTAACCCCCGGTGCGCGATTCCGCAGGGCACGGCATGCAGTGCCCCGACCTGGCGCATCGTGGTCACGCCCCCGTACGTGACGAGAGGGCGCTCTCATGTTCCGGAACCTCGCGCAGCTGGTTCGGTATCGCGCGCTGATCCAGAGCCTCGTCGCGCGTGAACTCAAGGCGCGCTACCGCGGATCGGTGCTCGGCTTCTTCTGGTCGTTCGTCAACCCGCTGCTCCTGCTGCTGGTCTATTCCTTCGTGTTCGCCTACGTCCTGAAGAACACGGCGAAGGGCATTCAGCCCTACGCGCTGTTCCTGTTCTGCGGGCTCCTGCCGTGGACCTGGTTCTCCTCGTCGCTGCTCGAGTCGTCCAATGTGCTCATCTCCGGCGGCAACCTGATCAAGAAGGTCCTGTTCCCCGCCGAGGTGCTGCCCATCGTCACCGTGCTCGCCAACATGGTGCACTTCTTCCTGGGGTTGCCGATCCTGGGCCTGTTCCTGATCGGCTACCACGCGCCGCTCACGCTCGGCGAAATCGCGTGGTTCCCGGTGGTGATCTTCGTGCAGTTGCTGTTGACCCTCGGTCTGGCGCTGATCGTCTCGGCCCTCACGGTCCATTTCCGGGACATCAGGGACATCCTCGGCAACCTCGTCACATTCTGGTTTTTTGCGACGCCGATCATCTACCCATATACGCTGATCGACGCGAAGTACCGATGGGTGCAGAACCTGAACCCGTTCACGCACCTCGCGATCTCGTATCAGGAGATTCTCTTCTTCCCGGGCCCGTTCGGGCACTGGAAGTGGCTGCTGGCGCTCGGCGGCGCCTCAGTGGTGCTGTTCCTGTTCGGCTATTTCCTGTTCGACCGCCTGCGCGACTCGTTCGCGGAAGAAGTGTGACTGGCTCAGACACATGAATGCCATCGAAGTGGACCGCGTCACGAAGGTGTATCGCCGCTACACGCGCAGGCGGCAGTTCGCAACGCTCAAGAGCGCGCTGCTCACCGGCACGATCGTCCGCGACCTGAGGCCGGACGAGACGTTGGCGGCCGTGCGTGACGTGTCGTTCCGTGTACCTGCCGGCTGCACGTTCGGCGTCATCGGCCGCAACGGGTCGGGCAAGAGCACGATGCTGAAGCTCGTGGCCGGCATCACCAAGCCGACCGAGGGACAAGTCCGCGTGGATGGACGCGTCTCGGCGCTCATCGAGCTGGGCGCCGGGTTTCACCCGGAGATCTCCGGGCGCGAGAACGTATTCATCAACGGCATCATGCTCGGTCTCACCAAGCGCGAGATCACCCGGCGCTTCGACGAGATCGTCGACTTCGCGGATCTGCGCGACTTCATCGACGCCCCGGTCAAGACGTATTCGTCGGGCATGTACATGCGGCTGGGCTTCGCCGTCGCCATCCACGTCGATCCCGACATCCTCCTCATAGACGAAGTGCTGGCGGTCGGCGACGAAGCGTTCACGCACAAGTGTCTCGACAAGTTCGCGGAGTTCCGCCGCCGCGGGAAGACGATCCTCCTGGTCACGCACGCGCTCGGCCTCGTCGAACGCTTCTGTGACGAAGCGCTGTGGCTGGATAGCGGCCAGGCGCGCGGCGCGGGCGATCCGCGCCGCGTCGTGGCGCAGTACATCACCGACGTGGCGAAGAGCGAGGAACAGCAACTGGCGGCCCACGATGCCAGGGCGCGGCAGGCGGCGTCGATCGAAACACCGGTGCCGGCGGCGGCCGTGCCTGCAGCCCGGGCGGTCTCCGACGATCAGGCGCCCCGAAACATGTTCCAGGCCACCGAGGGGCGCTGGGGATCGCGCGAGGTGGAGATTACCGACGTGACATTGGTCGGCGAAGACGGCCAGCCCGGCCACATCTTCCAGTCGGGCGAACGCCTGGAAGTCCGCCTCAAGGTACGCGCGGCCGAACCGACGCGCGATTTCGTGTTCGGCATCGGCCTCTTCACGGCCGAAGCCGTGCTGATTCACGGCACGAACACCGGTCTCGAGGAGTATCAACCCGACGAGCTGGCAGGCGAGGGCGAGGTGCGCTTCCTCATCGATCGCCTGGATCTCGTCGAGGGCACGTACAAACTCGACGTCGCGGTCCACAAGGCTGACGGCTACCCGTACGACTATCATCGGCTGCTCTACAGCTTCCGCGTCAAGTCGCACACGAAAGACGTCGGCATCTACCGGCCGGCGCACCGGTGGTCGTTCTCGCCGTCGATTCGCTTCAAGCCCGCGCAGGCGCCGACGCCGGGCCTCGGGACCGGGCGATGATCTTGACGCTCGACGAGGCCGTTCGTTTCGTCGAGGCGCTCCGCGCGCAGAACAAGACCGTCGTCTTCACCAACGGCGTGTTCGACCTGCTTCACCCCGGACACGTTCGCTACCTCGCAACCGCGCGGCGCCAGGGGGATGCACTCGTCGTCGGCATCAATTCCGATCGATCGGTTCGCGCCATCAAGGGCCCCGGGCGCCCGATCTTTCCCGAGGACGAACGTGCGGAAGTTCTCTCGGCGCTCGCCTGTGTCGATGCGGTCTGCATTTTCGACGAAGAAACGCCGCACGCCGTCATCGCGGGGCTTCAGCCCGACGTCCTGGTGAAAGGTGCGGATTGGGCTGCGGACGAGATCGTCGGTCGAGACGTGGTGGAAGCGCGCGGCGGCCGCGTCGTGCGGATTCCGCTCGCGCAGGGATACTCGACGACGAGGATCGTGGAGCGGATCAGAGGTGAGGCGGATAAGGCAGGTAAGGCGGATGGGGCAGGTGAGGAAAGGAAGCGATAGGCGCCAGGTCTGCCTGTCCGATCGGCCCAGGTCCCGGTTCGGTGCTCGGCGACCCGCCGCCGCACGCCCTGAGTACCAGGATCACGCCGACGATCAACAGAGCCACGAACAACACCAGTTGCATGCGACGGTTGAACTCGCTCGAGCTCGCCCTGGTCCCCGACCTCGATGAATGGCGCCTGTGGCGACCGGTGCTTCCGCCGGAGGCGACCGGCTGGGGACCTGCGGCGGCGCCCTCGCGCTGCGCTTTGCGTTCGGCTGCGGCGGCATCGAGACTGGTGAGATCGATGTCGATCGCTTCCCAGCCGTCCGAGGTCGGCACCACCGCATGCCGGTGCGGGGTGGCGGGGCCCCATCCCCGCCAGCCGCACGCATGACAACGGTGCGGCCGCTGATCGCTGAAGAGTTTCCGGCCGCGTTCGACGAGCGACGCCGACCGGGAACGGTGAATATCCCCCGAGCCGCAAGCAGGACATTCTGTCATGAGAGCCAGCGGGGACGCGTACCCGGGAATCGGGCGCGGCTAGGATAGAACAATCGCGCCGGTTCGTCACCTCGAACTCGAGTTCGACGCAGCTGCGGATTTCCTAGTACAGTGAAGAAGGGCGTTTTGCCGGCGACTGCCGTTCTTTACGAGTTGACCACCTCAAGCTCCCTGAGCCTCCGTGCGCTCCTGAAGACCGCGATTGCTCGCACCCGGATGGGTGTGCCCGCCCGGCTGGTATCGGGGCTGACGTCGTCGGCGAAAGCGCTGTTCGTCGCCTTCGCCGCCGCGCAGGACGCAACGGTCGTCGTCGTGGTGCCCACCGACGCTGACGTCGAGCAGACAACCTGCGACGTTCGCTTCTTCCTGGCTGCACGTGAGGGACTGTCGGATGCGGCCGCGGAGCGCCAGGTTCTCCCCTTCGTTTCGCACGAAGTCGATCCCTATCGCGGCATGTCGCCGCACCTCAGCGTGTCGTCGGCTCGTGCGCGCGCGCTCCACGCGGCGGCTACCGGCACGGCGAGGGTGATCGTCGCCTCGGCGGCCGGGCTGATGCCGAGGATCAGCGCGCCTGAACGGTTTCTCGCGGCATCTGCTCGCCTGAAACCCGGGACTGACATCGATCCCCGGGTCCTCGCCGACCTGCTCGCCGACGCGGGCTTCACGCGCGAGGACCCGGTCGATCAGCACGGTGAGTTCTGTGTCAGAGGAGGCGTGGTCGATCTGTTCCCCGCCGGTGAGGTTCAGCCGGTTCGGCTCGAATTCATCGGCGACACCGTCGAGTCGATCCGGCGATACGACCCGGCCACACAACGCTCGATCGCACCGCTGGATCAGATCGCGATCGTGCCGCTGAAGGACGTGTTCCACTGCGCGCCCGGGCGCCGCCAGGCTTCGACGCAACGATCTCCGGAAGGCGACGGCGAGGAACGACAGGCGCCTGCGCTGCCGGCGGTGCAGGAGGCTGATCGATCGGCGTCCTTGCTCGACTACGTCTCGCGCGCCCGGCGCGTCCACCTGATCGTGTCCGAACACCAAGAGGTCGAGCGCCAGGCGACGAGGGTCGTCGAGCAGATGGCCTCGAGCTATGCGGATGCCGCCAAGCGCGCCTCGCGCGGCATCGCGGGAGGGGCACGAGCCGCAACCGGTGCGCCCCCTGGAGTCGCGCCAGGCCTGCCGGCGCCCACGGATCTGTACTTGGACTGGCGGGACATCGCCGCAATGCTCGAACTCGCGGTGAAGCTCGAGGAACTGGGCATCGATGAACGGCTCGCTCAGCAGGGGCCTGTCGAAGGACGAACCTCGGTACGGCAAGGCAGTCACGAAACGCTTCACGTTGCGTGTCAGCCTGCGGTCACCTTCCATGGTGGCCTGCCCGACTGGGTGGCCGACATCCGCCAGGCGCGAGAGCGCGGCGACACGGTGTTGTTCGTGGCCGCGACGCCGGGGCGTGCCGAGCGCACGATCGAACTGCTGAAAGACTACGAGCTGATCGGCGTCGCCGTCGAAGGCGCCGAATCCGTGCGTGGGGCCTCCGTCCTCGTCGCTACCGGCCAACTTACGCGCGGGTTCCGGCTGCCGGGCGCGGCCCTGCAGGTTTACGCCGAAACCGACGTGTTCGAAGAGGAGCGCCGCGCGCCCGAACGCCGCCCTTCGGCCGCACGCGCCTTCCTGTCGGACCTGCGCGATCTCAAGGTCGGGGATCTCGTCGTTCACATCGATCACGGCATCGGCGTCTTCGTCGGCCTCAAGCAGATTGCCGTCGGCCCGCGGGGCGATGCCACGCAGGAGTTCCTCGAGCTTCGCTATGCCGGCGACGACAAGCTGTTCGTCCCGGTCGAACGCCTCGATCTCGTTCAGAAATACACCGGGGCATCGCGGCCGCCCCTCGATCGCCTGGGAGGCGCGAGCTGGGAACGGACCAAGACGCGAGTCCGCACGGCGATGCGCGACATGGCCGAGCAGCTGCTGAAGCTCTACGCGACGCGCAAGGCGATCACCGGGCACGCGTTCAGCCCCGACACGCACTGGCAGGAGGAATTCGACAGCGCGTTCGAGTACGAGCTCACGCCCGATCAGGAGGCGGCCATCTCCGACATCAAGGCCGACATGGAAACGGCGTCGCCCATGGACCGGCTGCTGTGCGGCGATGTCGGGTACGGCAAGACCGAAGTCGCGATGCGAGCGGCGTTCAAGGCGGTGATGGACGGCAAGCAGGTGGCGCTCCTCGCTCCGACGACCGTGCTGGCCTTCCAGCACCTGAAGACGCTCACCGAACGGTTCGCCGCCTTCCCGGTCCGCATCGACATGGTCAGCCGCTTCCGGTCGAAAGCCGAGCAGAAGCAGATCCTCGCGGATCTCGCGGCGGGCAAGGTGGACGTCATCGTCGGCACGCACCGGCTGCTCTCGAAGGATGTGCAGTTTCGGGATCTCGGCCTGGTGGTCGTGGATGAGGAGCAGCGCTTCGGCGTCGTCCACAAGGAACGGCTCAAGCAGCTGCGGCGCAAAGTGGACGTGCTGACGATGACCGCGACGCCGATTCCACGCACGCTGAACATGTCGCTGGTCGGCATCCGCGACATGTCGGTCATCGAGACCCCGCCCAAGGATCGCCTGTCGATTCAGACCAACGTCGTGAAGTTCGACCAGCAGGTGATCGCGCGGGCGGTTCGCAACGAGCTGGCGCGCGGCGGCCAGGTGTACTTCGTCCACAACCGGGTCGAGTCCATCTACTCGATCGGGAACCTCGTCAGGCGGCTGGTGCCCGAAGCGCATATGGTAATCGCGCACGGCCAGATGACCGAAGAAGCCCTCGAGCGCGCCATGGTGGACTTCGTGGCGCGCAAGTACGACGTCCTCGTGGCGACGACCATCATCGAGAACGGCCTCGACATCCCGAACGTCAACACGATCGTCGTCAACCGCGCGGACCGATACGGTCTCGCGCAGCTCTATCAGCTGCGCGGCCGTGTTGGTCGATCCGACCGGCCGGCCTACGCGTACCTGCTCGTTCCCCCCGAGAACGCGCTGTCGGCGGTGGCGCGCAAGCGCCTGGCCGCCATCAGGGAGTTCAGCGATCTCGGAAGCGGGTTCCGCGTGGCGGCGCTCGATCTCGAGATCCGCGGCGCGGGAAACCTGCTCGGCGGCGAACAGAGCGGGCACATCGAGGCGGTCGGCTTCGAGATGTACACGAAGCTGCTCGAGCAGACCGTGCGCGAGCTCAAGGGCGAGGAGATCGAGGACGAGATCCGGGCGACCGTGAATCTCGGCGTCGATTTCCGCATCGACGATGAGTACGTGCCCGACATGAACCAGCGGCTGATGCTGTACCGCCGCGTCGCCTCGTCTCGGTCGTACGAAGAGCTCGACCGGATCCTCGAAGAAGTCCGCGACCGCTACGGCCCGCTTTCCGAGTCGGTGCTGAAGCTGGCCGACTACGGCCGGATCCGCATCATGGCGGATCGGCTCGGCCTCGAATCGATCGACCGGCAGGGCCCGCTGGTCGTCTTAACGTTCAGGAGCAACGGCCATCGCGCCGGGAAAGCACCCCCAGACCCGGCAAGGCTCGTCCGGTTCCTTCGGGATCGGCCGGACGTCACGCTGGCTCCCCCGGCGTTGCTCAAGCTCGAGTTGAAGCCGCGCACGGCGCCCAGGCGGCCGGCAGAGAGACCCGGCGAAGTCGCCGCCACGGCCGGCCCGGGAGTCCCTCGGCGATCGGGCCTCGGGTCCGTGCGCCACCGCGAACCGGCGCGGCCAGGCGGAACCGCGTCCTGGTGGACGGCGCGAGCCCGGGAGGGCGAGGTGAAACCCGGGTTCACCAAGGAAGAAATCCTGCGGCCGGCGCCCGAAGACCCGCGGGCTCCGGACGGCGTGCTGACGCGCGTCGGCGAGTTATTGAGCCGGCTCGTCGAACTGGGCTAAGATACCGAACACCAGCCAACAACCGGTCGGGTCCCCGCGTGGTCGCCGCGCCGGGGCATCGCGCGGCCACCCAACCGGAACACACGGGCATCAGTCCATGAAACGCTTTCTGACGTTCGCCCTGTCCCGCTTCTGCCTGCTTTCGGCTGCGTCGAGCATCGCGTTCTGCGCGGTCACGCCCGTCCGGGCGGAAATCATCGAGCGCGTCATCGTCAAGGTCAATGGCGAGATCTTCACCAAGACCGATCTCGAGTCGCGGCAGGTCAGCGTCCTGCGCGAGCAGGGCCGGCAATTGAACGATGCGGAGCTGAAGAAGCGGGTCGAAGAAATCACGCCACAGATCCTCGTCGACGTGGTCGACGAGATGCTGCTCGTCCAGCGCGGCAAGGAACTCGGGTACCGGATGACCGAGGATTGGTTCAGCGACGTCCTCACGAAGCTCAAGGCCGACAACAAGATCGAGACGGACGAACAGTTCCAGGCCGCGCTCAGACAGGAGGGCCTCACGCTGACCGATCTGCGGAAGTCGATCGAACGGCAGATGATCATTCAGCGTCTTGAGCAGGCCGAGGTGTTCGGTCGCATCAGCGTGTCGCAGGACGAGGCCAAGAAGTACTACGACGAGCACAAGAACGAGTTCACGTCCGCCCCGACCGTGACGCTGCGCGAGATCTTCGTGCGGGTGCCGAGTGACGGCAAGAACGTCAACGTGGGCCTGGACGAGGAAGCGAAACAGAAGGCGGAGTCGATTCGCGAACGCGCGCTGAAGGGCGAGAGTTTCGAGAAGCTCGCCGATCTGTCCGACGCACCGTCAAAGGCGAACGGCGGGCTGATCGGACCGATCAGCCGGGCCGATCTCGATCCGAACTTCGCGAAAGTGCTTGCGACGATGAAGATCGGCGACGTGAGTCCGGTGTTGCGGACGGCGACCGGTTACGACCTCGTGAAGCTGGAGTCGGCGACCGAGACGAAGGTGCTTCCCTTCGAGGAGGCGCGGCAGCAGATCGCGAACAAGGTGTTCGCCGCCAAGCAGCAGGTGGAGTTCGACAACTACCTCAAGAAACTCCGGGCGGCGGCCATCATCGACTGGAAGGTTCCCGAGTTCAAGAAGCTCTACGACGCGCAGATCGCGCGCGCCCGGACGACCCCGGTTGGCGGCTTGCCGCAGTAGCGCGGAGGACGCGTCGATGGATCCGTGGTTCGCGGTGTGGACGCGCAGCCGCCACGAGAAGGCCGTGTACGACCAGCTCGCGCGCAAGGCGATCGAGACGTTCCTGCCGACCGTGCCGCGCTGGAGCCGCTGGAAGGACCGCAAGAAGAAGATCGACTGGCCGCTCTTTCCCGGCTACCTGTTCGTCCGCACCGACCCCGAGCAGACGCTCCCCATCCGCATGTGCACGGGCGTCGTGTCCATCATCTCGTTCGAGGGGAAGCCGGCACCGATTCCCGATTTCGAGATCGACGGCATCAGGCGGTTGATCGAGAGCGAGCTGCGGTTCGATCCCTGCCCGTTCATCCGCGAAGGAGACCGCGTCGAAGTGGTGCACGGCCCGCTCAAGGGGGTCGTGGGCCGCCTGGTGCGTAAGGGAGCGCACGCGCGCCTCGTGCTGTCGGTCGATCTCATCGCACAAGCCGTCAGCGTGACCGTCGATGCCGCGGACGTGCGAGCGCTGTGATTCGGAAGTAGCGAGTAGTCAGTAGCGGGTAGTGGCGCCTGGGTGCGACTGCTCTACTGACTGCTGCCAGCGAGTCCCTGCTTTCCTCCGTTGAACATCCGCATGGTGCGCATCGGAAACGTCTCCGTCTCCCCTCCTTTCGGCCTGGCGCCGATGGCCGGCATGACTGACAGCGCGTTCCGCCGCCAGGTCAAGCGGCGCGGCGGCTGCGGCCTGGTCGTCACCGAAATGGTGAGCGCCGAAGGCCTGGTCAGGGGTGTCGGCGGGACGCTCGAATACGCCGAGTTCACCGAGGAGGAACGGCCGGTTTCGGTGCAGATCTTCGGCGGAGATCCGCACAGGATGGCCGAAGCGGCGCGCGTCGTCGAGGCGATCGGCGCCGATATGGTGGACGTGAACATGGGCTGTCCCGTCCCGAAGATCGCCAGGCACAATGCCGGCTGCAGCCTGATGCGCGAACCCGAGCATGCCGCGGCGATCGTCGCACGGATGGCGAACGCGGTGCGGATCCCGGTCACGGTGAAAATGCGCGCCGGGTGGAACGATCGGCAGGTCAACGCGCCGGTGCTCGCGAAGATGATCGAAGACGCGGGGGCGGCGGCGGTGGCCGTGCACGGGCGGACTGCGGCCGAGTCCTATCGGGGGCGATCGGACTGGGATTTGATCGCGCGTGTGGCGGAGTCCGTGCGGATCCCGGTGTTCGGCAACGGAGATCTCATCGAACCCGAGCACCTGCTGGCGCGGTGGCGATCGAGCGGGGTGGCGGGCGTGCTGGTCGGCCGCGGGGTCCTGCGAAATCCGTGGATCTGCGCGCAGGCGGCCGATCTGGCTGAAGGACGCCGACCGCGGCCCGTCACCGCTGAAGACCGCGGCGCGTTTCTGCTCGAGTACGTCGATCTGCTGCTCGGCGAGCGCATCGACGAACCGGCCGGCTTCCGGCACCAGGCGCCCGGGTGGAAGCGGGACCCGGCATTCAGCCCGGAACTCGCGACCGGCGGGCGCGGGCCGGCGCGCGGCCGCGAGCGATGGGTCATCAACAGGCTGCGCGCACTGGCCGCCTGGTTCACCAAGGGTCTCGACAACGGGTCGCGCGTGCGCCTGGCGATCAACCGGGCGGAATCGATCGCCGAGCTGCGCGACATCATCCAGCGCTTCTTTTTCCTGGCGCTTCCCACGCCCTAGGGGCCCTGGCCGGCGCCCGGCACCTGGCCGTTGAGTCCCTGCGCGAGCGTGTATCCGAAGTGACCGATCGTGATGAGCGAATCGGCAAGCGGCGGGAGCTTGCGCCGCAGCCGGCACACGTGCACGTCGAGTGTACGACTGCGTCCCGAGTGCTTGTAGCCCCACACATCGCGCAGCAGGCGATCGCGCGCGAGCATCTGGCCGCAACGGCGAATCAGGTAGCGGAGCAGCAGCACCTCCTTGAGCGTCAGCGCGATGCTGCGGCCGTTCCACGTCACCTCGAGACGGTCCGGGTCGACCTCGAGGCCGCAGTACGTCAGCCGTCGCTGCTCCGCCTCCCGCGCGGCCGGCGGCGAGATCCGGTCCACCACGGCGAGGCTGTCCGTGGTCGATCCGGCGCTGCGCAGCCGGCTGGCAGCCACCTTCACCCACGCGTGCGACCCGTCCTTGCAGACGCAGCGCTTCTCGATCGCGCCGCGCGCGGCGTCGTTCGCTCTGAGCTGCTGCAGCAGCGCGACGTCGCGCTCGACGTCGTCAGGGTGCGTGATCTCGTGAAAGCGCTTGGCGAGGAGCTCGTCGGCCGAGAAGCCCGTGATCTCGCACAGCCGCCGGTTGACGTGCAGGAACCGGCCATCGGCCGCGATGTGTGCGAGACCGGCGGGCGCCTGATCGAAGGCGGTGCGCAGGAACCGATCGTTTGCGCGGCCGGTACCCTGGTCCGTTCGAGCCGCGGTTATGTCGCGCGCGATGCCTTCGATCGCGACGAGCGTCCTCTGCCGGCCGTAGACGGGAATCGCGCTGATTTCCGTCCGCACCACGCCGCCGTCCTTCCGCAGCCATCGGAGCACGGCGGGCTGCGGGGGGAGCCGGCGCGACCTGACGACGTCCTGCAGCTTGCGGCGATCCGCGGGGTGCACGATTCTCGCCGCGAGTCCGCTGTCCGCGTACCACTCCTCGGGCGAGTATCCGCTGACCTCTAACACCGCCCGATTGATGTAGTCGAGCCTGGGACGAGGCGTCAACCGGACCCGAAAAACCACGTCAGGCGCACGTTCGACCAGGCTGCACAGGGGATCGGAGGAGGACGAAACACGGCGAGCGAGACGGGGTGTTCGTCGTGGCATCGGCGATCTCGGCGCGCGGGCGTGAAGTTCGACAGATCATACGACAACTGCGGAGCTGAAACCGATATGGCGAGAAATCTCCATGCGCGCCCGGCCGACACGTGGCGTGCTTGTCCCGCCGCAGGCTCAACGCGGCGGTTCCAGGAGCCATTGGCGCACAATTCCGACGTCTGCCATCTCGTAGTCGTAGGCAAGCGCGTCGGCAAGTGAATCGTAGAACCGCGCGCCAAGATCCTCATGCGCCGGATGTTCCAGGTACGCCCGCAGCCCCGCGAGATCGTCGAACTCGAAGATGGCGGCGAAACGGAAATCACCCGCCATCCGGGCTTCGTACGGCTGCCCGAGACGCAGGCGTCTTCCGACCCGCACGCGCCGTACGGACGGAATCTCACGGGCCGCACGTTCGAGCGCGGCGATGAAGGCGTCCTGCTCGTCGCGCGTCAAATCGGGACGGGGAGCCAACAACACGACGTGAGCGACCATCACCCGCCTCCTTTGCGGCCGATCCTACCCCACAAGTCCGGCGTTCGAAGTCCGGAGTCGGCCGCGCCACCGGTCTCGGGGTCCCCGGCGCCGCTCCACCCCAAC
>Ga0153916_10003143_pt1 | contig 12214 bp, 10 predicted proteins | sample Opewatmetagenome_FD_109642 | JGI IMG/M metagenome (GOLD analysis project Ga0153916, IMG submission 109642) | Freshwater wetland microbial communities from Ohio, USA - Open water 3 Core 3 Depth 4 metaG | ecosystem: Environmental > Aquatic > Freshwater > Wetlands | place: USA: Ohio, Lake Erie...
TAACCATCGATGGCCAAGTCTTTGCCCCGGATTCTTTCGATAAAGATTTTCCTTCTCCATCTTGACTTGGAGTCCTGATCGGAAAAAATGCCTCGGTGGAGGAGTTGCCGCTGATGGGAGAATAGCTGGTATCGGTTCCCCACCAGTTCCAGGGATGCCTTTCTAGAATAGCCGTAATTGAGGAGATAGTGAAAATCTCTTGCAGCCTTCCAAAGGTTTTGGATGTTCGAAATCTCAAACGTTGTTGATTCTCCTCTTTCTCGTATTGTATGCAGTCATTATAGCGCAGACCCCCCTGGGAGCTCCAGTTCTCCCTCTCACCCTGAGGGGGCAAAATATAAGAGACCCAATGCAACCCGAAATCTAAATTTATCGACCCAAAATTGAGGTTTTGAATATTTGGATTTAGTGTTTAGTGTTTAGAATTTGAGCGTTACTCGGGACATACCGCAGTTCCGGTTTGTTTACCTTACCCGCAGGGTTCCTGGGGAGGCCATCCATGAATTCCACAAACTTCGGAACTTTGTAGTCTGCGAGGCGTTCAGCACAGAACTTTTTAATTTCTTCTTGCGTAGCATTCTCACCGGATTTCAATACAATGCAGGCTTTTACCACTTCACCCATCATGGCATCGGGGACCCCCACGACCGCTGCCTCCAACACCTTCGGGTTGTCGCAAATGACATTTTCCACTTCCAAGGAGTATATCTTTTCTCCACCCCGGTTGATCATGTCTTTTTTGCGATCCAGGATATAAACAAAATCTTCTTCATCAATTTTACCAATATCTCCAGTATGAACCCAACCATCGACGATCGTTTCACGCGTAGCCTTTGGATTCTTCCAGTATCCTTTAAAGATTTTTGCCCCCCTTAACAGGATTTCACCGATTGTCCCAGTCGGCACTTCCTTTCCTTCATCATCCACAATCTTAGCCTCCATGGTAGGAAGGCATTGACCGACAGCCTTTATTTTACGAAAAGTATCCTCAAAGGGTGTTGACGTTGTCATGGCAAAGCTTTCCGTCAACCCATATCCCACACTTATTTGAAGATTAGGCAGTTTGTTGAAGATACCCCGGATCATTTCCTCTGTGGCAGGAGAGCCACCGAAAAGAGCTGTTTTAAAAGAAGAAAAGTCGTATCGATCGAAATCAGGATGATTGACCATGAGCCAAATAACGTTAATCACGCCCATATACTGCGTTACCTTTTCCTTCGCCATGATTTCCAAAAAATCTTTAGTCTTAAATTCCCTCATATAGACGCATGCGACGCCGCTGAAAATAGTGGAAAGCATGACACAGGCGAGCCCTGTGATATGAAAAAGGGGAATACAGCAGATCATCTTGTCATCCGGTTCAAATTGACTAAAGTCGCTCACCAGCATGGCCGATAATACAAAACCCCGCTGATGAAGGATGGCCCCTTTAGGTTTGCCTGTGGTGCCCGAAGTATACATGATCGCTGCATCATCCGATTCGGATAATGCGGCCCTGGTAAAACTATCTTCTTTATTTTCCTTTAACGATGAGAAAGGAAGTGTTCCCTCGGGGATGCGGGATCCATTGAAAAAAATCTTCTCAATCCCTTTCAGTTGTCCCTTTACCGAATCAATCGAGGGCCAGTACTCCTCATCGACAATCAAGACCTTGCTCTCGGAATCATTGATTTCGTAGGCCAGTTCCTTTCCCTTGAATCGGGTATTGAGGGGCACCACAATAGCTCCCAGTTTCATCAATGCAAAAAAGCTCAACGGGAATTCCATTTGTACGCCCAAGAGAAGGGCCACATGATCCCCCCGGTTGATTCCATTTTTTTTCAATCCGGAGGCAATCCTGTTCACTATCCTATCAAATTCCTTGAAGGTTAAACGTAAATGGCCTTCAATCAACCCCACTTTGTCCGGATATTCTCTGACGGTGTTCTCCAACAATTCCACGACATGTTTCGGTCGGTTCTTAAAAATCTTACCCTTAAAGTCCGGCCACTCTCCCTCTACGATTTCCCAGCCCATTTTGCTACTCAAGTGGTTCACGCAAAACTCCTCCCTGAACTTTGATTTTTTTATTCCAATGGATAGTTTTTCTTATCCCTTCTTCGAAGGAATGATTACCAAGTATATATTCACCATCGCCGCACGATCAGGGATAAACCGGTGGGATATAACATCCCCAATCCGCAACGTTATTGGGGTCCAATGCAGCTTTTATCTGCCTTTGCCAAACGTCATAATTATCATAGATAGACCCCCAGGTTTCATGGATATGATTGACAGGTTCGAATTGAAGACCTCCCCCAAGACAAGGAACGCAAAGTCTTCTGAACTTACCGTTAGGATCCACCGTCTTGCCTATCAATTCCCTCGTTCCTTCGAGAGAATCAGGATCGTAAGGATCGTACATATACATATCTTCATGATGGGAGCCGACCGTATAGTTTTCATAGACTGGATGGAATATGGCTGACCCCACTTGCAAGATGGTTCCATTGCTCCAATAAGGCCCCATGACTTCTTTGGCAGCCTTATGCAAATTTTTACATAAGCCTTCAGATCCATCGGCGCAAGGATTGATGAAGAAATCGGAAGTCAGGCGGAAAACGTGTCTCACGGAACCGAAACTGAACATGGATGCGTCAAACATCCCTGCGTGGACCATAGGATCGTTCAGGGGGGGTAGCAAGATCCCACCAAATTTTTCGAGAATCTTCAACAGATATTTCTCCCGGTATTCCATTTCTCTGCTGGAGTTTGCTCCTAAGATGACGATGACCATGGTTGCAAACATCTTTGCCGCTGCTGGGTCTAACTTCTGCATGTTTTCCCACATCTCATCATTCCCTTCACATAAATTGCCCCCCGGCGGTAAGGGGATTTGGTAGTCAGAATATGCGATCTCCGCTTTACCGATTTCAGCTAAAGCATCAAAGCCGTTATCCTGAGTGGGAAAGGAAATCACAAATACTTTATATTGATCCGGCACCTTCTTGACCGCTCTCAGTGCCGGTATCTCCCCCGAGCGCTCCAGCTCCGAAGGCCCATACCAGGGGTAAAGCTTTACGCTCGCCTTGGTAATCACCCCATGGCCTCCATTTGCGCCACAATGACCTCTGAGGACTCCCCTCAGGCTCATCCCCGGTCCGTCTGCAGAAAACCATCCATCCCCGCTCGCTGCCGTACCAAGTTTTATAATTTCTCCTGTAGGCAGCACCCACTCGGCGCCCAAAACATTACGCTCAATCGCTCCGGCGAAGACATTCGTCTGTCCTGAGCCAGCATGACAACACGAAGAAGCGATGACTCCTGCGCTCGGTCCGGCGGCTACCGCACCATAATAGAGACCATACTTGGCAACTTCCAACTGAAGCCTGTGCACGGAAACATAGGGCTCTACGACAGCATGCATGTTTTTAACATCTATTTCCAAGATCCGATCCATCCTTTTTAGGTCCAACATAATACCCTTCTCACTTGCCAACCCAATCGCGGTAATCTCAAATCCGGAGGAGAAAGGCTTAAATTGTATCCCATATCTATTACAAACCTTTACGATGGCCTGGATCTCCTCTGTATTTCCGGGTAAAAGCACTGCGACGGGTCGGGGTGACCATTTTTCTCCAAAGACAAGCTTATTCCCCCATACCTGATTATACGTATCCCTTATGGCTAAATCTTTCGATATGTATTCAACACCCACAATATCTTCTAAAGCTTTATATTCCCGCTCGGTGAGTTCCATATTAAAACCTCCTCGTTGTCTTTTTTTTAACCCCACCCTGTCTCCCCTTAAATGAAGGGTAGGTTAGGGGGGAATAGCGGTGTTAAATGGATTGTTGAACGAGTTCTATGACATCAAAGACCTTGAGCTTTTCCCCGGTTTCTTTAATCGTATCTTTAAAATTTTGCGTACAATAAGGACAAGCACTCAGGATGGCTTCAGCTCCTATTGACTTTGCTTCCCTAATCCTATCCTTAGCCGTCCAAATAGCAAACTCAGGGTATGCCTCCTTTACTCCACCCCCTGAGCCACAGCACCATGCAGAGGCTCTGATTCGGTACATCTCTACAAACTTTAATCCAGGGAGGCTGTTGAGTATATTTCGTGGAACGTCATAGACTCCATTGGCACCCCGTCTAAATTTTTTTGGTGGATCATGCACAATCATTTGACCTAGGACTTTTGTTTCCTTACCATTCCAATGTACCCAGGGCTCCGCCAGCCTTCCCAGGTGGCAGGGGTCGTGATAAGTTACCGTCAGAGGGACCGGCTTCCTCAGCTTAATCTTCCCTTCACGGATCAGACGATCGAGATATTCTGTGATGTGCAATACCTCCATTCCCAACTTTTGACCGACTTTATCATATAAGACTTTCATCGTTTGATAGCAGTGAGAACAGGGAGTGACGATCGTTTTCACCCCTGCTTTCTCCAATGCCTTTTTGTGACGCGAGGCGTATTTCGCAAGCTCCCCTCCATATCCTAACTCGTAGGCGCGGCCGCCACAGCACATTTCCGCCTGTCCCATGATACCGACATCAACCCTCGCCTCTCTCAGAAGGGTTAGCCCATCTCTGGCCACGTGCCCTAACCCTTCATCAAAGGAATATTTACAGCCGGCATGAAAATAGACTTCTGCTTCCTCCTTGGTGAGATCCTTTACATCGAGACTTTTAGCCCATTTGCCTCGATCAGCCTTCAACCGCTGCATCATATTATCCTCTTTCCGCAGACAATCGATCATGGGGGTATGCGCAGGAATGACCTGGCCATCCTCCACACATCTCATCCGGAGTTCTTGCATTAATTGTAAAGGTTCTATGTCTTGAACGGATTTACAGGAGACATCGCAGCTCCCGTCCATCTGACATTGATAAACAGCGTTTAAAAAAGGTTCCGAATAGGGGATCCTTCCTTCTAAGAAGGATAATGCAATATTGAATTTCCCACCCGCTGAATAAGCATGCCAATGATACTTGGCGACGGATGGGCAGCCTTTGATGAAGTCAGATTGACGAAAATTTTCAAAGGGTATCCATTTACAGTAGGAACATCTTGTGCACCTCAGCATATCATGTTTATACGTTTCTAGTGACATTTCTTAACCTCCGCATTTTTAATGGATGTGTCTGTTCTCAAAGACATAGTTTACCTGGGTTTAAAATTCCTTTTGGGTCGAAGATTTTCTTCATCTTTCTTTGCATAGCGACTGCTTCCGCTGCACCGGTATAAGCAAAATCCGCCCAGGCTCCGTAAGGTCTAGAAAAGAATCCACCCTGTTTAGCCAAGTCACGACTCCCTTCATTCACCATCCACCTGATGTTGTCCAATTCGTTCTTTTTTGCTGGGTCATGATACAAATTAAATTCACAGTGGCAGCTCGTGCCTTGTACGACTGGCTGGATGTAGACTCCCATACTCTCTACAGGGTATCTATGAGTATACATGAGGCGAGATATGGCGGATACGAACACTGGGATTTTATCGAGGGTTGTCAGAAAGAAAATATCATTACATCCACCTTTCAATCTCAGCTTCCAGTAGGGTTCCACTGATGGTCTGGATAGGATCACTGCAAATTCATCCGCATTCACTCCAGAAAGGGTCGTTTTAGGCTCGATTTGGCATGATTGAGCCATGTCTATAAAATCAGCTTCTTGGTAACGCACCTTGTCTTCAGGCAATTCCCCATAACCTTCAAAGCTGACGATAAGAGCCCATGGTGGTAGAATCGCCCTTAACTCCTCAATCCTGTCAGGAGTCTTAGCAAGCAAACATGCCAGATTGAGACCATTCAATAAAAAGAGGTGATCCCCTAACCTGATTCTCAAAAGCTTATAGCTTAAATCAATGAGAGGCTCTATCTGTTCAGAGGGGACGAGGAAAGTGCGATTCATTTTGGAAAGGAAACGACATTTTAATGTTGACCATGTAACGATTCCTATGGTTCCTTGAGCTCCCGATATCAATCGATGTTCATTAAATTGACCGAGACCCATGGGGGTCATTTGGGCTTTGCCTAATTCCCATTGCTCTTCTATCGTATCTGGTCCAGCAGCCTCACCCCCTCGCAATTTATCTCCGGTTCCAAAGACAATTTCCGCACAAAGCATGGGATCTGTACAATCCCAATGATGGGCCGGCATCGTGATAGGCTCTCTTTCGAGCATGCTCCCGATGACCGATTTTGAATTCCGGGGGCATAAGGGCATATAAGCATACAATCCTGCCTTTGTTAATTCTGACTGGAGCTCAGCAAAAGTGACTCCAGGCTCAACCATAGCTAACTTATTGAAGGAGTCAACCCTGAGTATCTTCTTCATTCTACTCAAATCAACGATGACGGCTCCACCCTCGTTCGGAACGGTATCCCCCCGAAAGTGAGGAGGGCCTGAGCTTACTGGTATGAGTGGCGTAAGCGTCTCATTCGCCCACGCCACAATTTTTTGTACCTGCTCAGCATTTCCTGGCTTGACTACATATCTGGGCCTCACTTTTGGCACGAAGCTCAAGTCTTCAGAGTATTCGCCCAATATTGCTTGTTCGTGGCTAAAATTGCCAGCACCCACTATTTCTTTAAGCTTTTTTTCTTCAGTCATTTTTCCCCCTTTCAATTAAACCAACCGTTCACCCTGAGCCCGTCCTTCGACTTCGCTCAGGATGTTCGGGAAAAAGCCGATCCTGGTGAGCTTGTCGAACCACGAACTCAGCACGAACGGCTTAATTGTCGAAGGATATGTCTTCTCTATTATGGACTCCTTCGTAACTACAATTTTACGGCATCCACGGGTCAAACCACCTAATAAACTCTACCTTTGCATTTTGTATTCGAATGATAGGACAGGGCGGAAAGCCCATATGTTTGATCCCGAAGGTCTTGGCACCACCCATTTTTGCGGTTCCCTTTACAGACTGGAAAGTATCCATGTTTTCCCACGCGTTCTTCACATCGGTAGGGTCAAGGCTTTGGGCCTTCTCTATGGCCTGTACAAGAGACCATAGGGAATCCCAGCTATCAGGGCCGCCCTCATCAAGTCGAGTCTTATGTTTGGCTTCCCAGAGTTTGACCATCTCCTTCACCATGGGGGGTGCGGACGGGCCATACACATCTAAGGCAGGATAGAGGAAGTCTGTTGCTGAATCTTTCCCTATCATTTTGATGATGTCAGAAGGGTCTCCTGCGGTAGAGGTCATCATTGGGCCCTTGAAGCCTAACTCGCGACCATGTCTAACACAGGCCGCTGTATTGGGAGGCAATTTCAAACCATTGTCCATGGCGTCTGGCTTTTGAGTTAGGACCTTCGTCCATATGGGATAATATTCGGAGGACTCCCATGGGTGAATTTCGGGTTCCAACACGGTAAATCCCATCCCTCTGGCTATATTACGTGATATCTCTCCGACAGCACGTGCTCCTGTTTCATCCTCCACGATATAGCCTACTGACTTAACTGAAGGATACTTCTCACGGATCACTTGATAAAGTCCGGGTAGAGGAGCTGCATAAGAATATGCAGCACAGAAAAAATATGGTTTATCAGGACGTACAATATCGGTTCTCATTGAAACATACACGACTTTATTTGGTTCGGTAACAGACATGACCCCTTCAAGTTGGACAGGTACGACTAAGCCAACAATGAACTTTACCTTTTCCTGATGCACCAGCTTCGTGGCCGCATCTACGGAGCCAGCAGGTGAATTCTTATTATCCTCAACAACACATTGAATTCGGTATTTTTCCCCTTTAACGGTAATACCGCCTTTCTGATTAATGTAATCAGCACACAAGAGTACGGCATCCTTCCAGGCTAACTGTTGTTGGGAACCGGGACCTGTTAGCCCCCAAATAACACCAACCTTTAAGGTTTTGGTTTTTTCTGCCGCTCTCGCAGATCCGAAAGCCAAGATCATCCCCAATACCATTACACCCAAGATGAGAAATAATTTTTTCATAGTCCGTTCCTCCTTTCATTGGATTAGATCTGTTGTTTTACTGCTAACCCATGCCACCGTAACGTTTTGCTAACCACCCAGGAACGCCTTTCGTACAATTTCATGATTGATTAATTCTTTTGTTTTACCTTCCAAAGCCACTTTGCCCACTTCAAGCACATAGACGACATCCGTGAGCTTAAAAGCAAGCCTAGCATTTTGTTCTACCAGAAGCACATCCATTCCTTCTTTATGAATCTCTCTTATCACGGTAGCCAGACTTTCCACCACTAAAGGAGCCAGTCCTAACGAAGGCTCATCCATGATTAGTAGCTTTGGTTTAGCCATTAAAGCTCGACCAATGGCCAGCATCTGTTGCTCCCCACCACTTAACGTCTCAGCCTGTTGATGATATCTCTCCAACAATCTTGGGAAACGATGAAAGATTTTCTTTAAGTCCTCCTTTAGGCCAATTTTGTCCTTCCTTAAATAAGCACCCATCTTAATATTCCGAAGAACACTCATATAGGGGAAGAGTCTTCGACGCTCTGGAACTTGGACTACACCCAATCGCACAATATTGTGACTTGCCATCCTATCGATCCTCTTATTTTGAAACCATATCTCGCCCGAAGTGATGGGTAGCAACCCAGAGATGGCTTTCAAGATGGTGCTTTTACCAGCTCCGTTAGCGCCAATGAGACCGGTGATCAACCCCTCTGCTACTCCCATCGTGACACCCTGAATGATTTCAGCTTTGCCGTAATGAATCCTTATCTCTTTTAGGCTAAGCAGCATTTTCTTCTGCTCCAAGGTAAGCTTGAATGACTTCCTCATTCTGCTTTAATTCTTCGGGGGCCCCTTCAGCAATTTCCGTACCGAAGTTCAGCACCACCATTCTATCACATATGCTCATCACTGCTCTCATGTTATGCTCAATCAGCAGGATAGCTATCCCTCGCCTTCTTATTTGGCCAATTGTCTCAAGGGCTCGGGTTACTTCCAGAGGGTTCATCCCTGCCAGGGGCTCATCAAGCAACAATAGCTTTGGATTGGCGGCCAGAGCGACCGCAATTCCAAGCAATTTTTGGTGTCCGTGGGATAGATTTCTGGCAATTTCATTTTTCTTATCATCTAATCCTATAAATTGAATGATTTTCTCTGCATGATCCCAGGTGTTTTTGGCTTTCCTGCTATAGGTAGAGGTATTCCATACAGCCTCCCAAAGACCGATCCTTGCAACTAAATTGGAGGCTGCAACAATATTTTGGAAGACAGTAAAGTCGTGGAATATTCTATCCAGCTGGAAAGTTCGAATGATTCCATTCCTTGCTATCCTATGAGGTTTTCGACCGGTTATGTCTTTTCCCTCAAATAGAATATTCCCATACGTTGGTTGAAGAAAACCTGTTATCAGATCGAAGGTGGTTGTTTTACCAGCACCGTTGGGCCCAATGATGCCAACGATCTCCCCTTCATCAATACTCAGATTAAGATTATTGACGGCACACAGTCCCTTAAAATTTTTAGTTAGATTCTTAGTTTGGAGCAAGGTTATATTTCTCCTTTAAGTCTTCCTCAGCATTATCTTAATCTGCTCCGGCAAATCGACTATCCCCCGGGGTAGTAAGAAAACCACCAGAAACAATACCGCCGCAAAAATGAATGGTTGGTATTCCTTTAGTGTTCGGAACATCTCTGGGATAAGCGTCAGAATAAACGCTCCGATGATCGCACCTGCAAATCTTTTTGTACCTCCGACGACAACATAGATGAGGATATAGATGCTGGTGAAGAGACCGAAAGAGTCGGGGGTTAGAACTGACACATAATGAGCATAAAAGCCTCCGGTTAGACCAGCAATCAAACAACCTATACAAAACATAACCGCTTTGAATCTGGCAACATTGATGCCTGTACTGGCTGAGAGAGATTCATCTTGTGCGATAGCTTTGAAAGTGATGCCAATGTAAGAGCGGTCAACCCTGTAAAGAAACAGAAGAACGATCAGCATGAAGATCAAGACAAAATAATAATTCGGCAGTCTGGTAGCAAAATCTATATGGAGTCCAAGAATCGAAATAGGTTCCAGGGGATGGATATTGAGAAGGCCTGAGGTACCGCCAGTAATCTCTCTTCCCTCCGTTATGACCAACCTGATAACCTCGCCAAGAAACAGAGTGAGCATAGCGAAGTATACGGTCCTGACTCTGGTAATGGGGTAAGCAATGACTGCCGCTAAAACCATCGCTGCCAACCCACCCAATAGCAAACCAACATAAGGCGAAAGTCCTAACTTCATCACCAGAATGCCCGATGTATAAGCTCCTATGCTCATAAAACCAGCATGACCAAGGGAGAGCTGGCCCACCGTACTGATTGCCCGAAGACTACTCGCTAATATGATGTTAATCGCACAGAGGATGAGGACATGAAGATGATACTCGCTCTTTATAAATATTGGCACCACAAACAGGAATATCAGCAAGAGAGCGCAACTCAGATTCTTACCTAATTTCATCGAGTTTCCTTAAATTAGTCGTTGACAGTTCTAATCGACTACCCTCAAATGAAGCCCTTTGAAAACTACAGCTAACCTTCCGTTGTATTTCTACTCATGGCCTAAAAGTCCTCGTGGCTTGATGATCAGGATAAAGATGATGAGGATAAAGCCAATGGTGGTAGCCACTGTCGTATTGGCAACCAAAGGGACGAGACCGTCTAATAGACCTAAAATTAGGCCGCCAATAACAGCACCGGGAATACTTCCCAAACCTCCCAGGACGATGACAGCAATTCCTTTCGCCATGGCAAAACCACCCATAAACGGGTCTGTTTGGAAGATAGCTCCCATGAGTCCACCTGCTATCGCTGCCAGGGCGCAGCCTATGGCCATGCTGAGTGAGGAGATACGATTAACGTTTACTCCTTGCAAGGCAGCTGCATCCGGGTCCTGGGAGATAGCTACCATGGCCTGGCCTGCTTTTGTCCATTGTATAAACAGAAACAATAGAAACATGAGAGTGATACCGATGAGAACAGCCAATACTCTATCCCAGGCAAGCCTGACACTCCACACGGTCAGGACCCCAGGAATGATCTTGGGAATCCATTTGCTTTGTGTGCCAAAACCCACTACTGCTGTGGTCTGAAGAAGTAAAATAAGCGCGATAGCAATAATGATGCTGGGTTCGATCTGTCCACGGAACCTGCGAAATAGAAATCTTTCAAGAATAACACCCCCCAGACCCAAGGTAATCGCTGATAGGATGAATGCTACAAAGACATTCATTCCGCGCACAACCGACACATAATAGACACAATAAGCGCCCAGCATGTAGATCTCGCCATGCGCAAACTGCACAATACCCATGATGCCAAAAATAATTGTTAATCCAAGAGCGACGAGAACATATATCCCTCCCATCATCAGTCCATTAAATAAGCCTTGCCAGATCGTTTCCATTCTATCTATTAAACGGTATCAAAAGAATTGCTCGCAGGACTCTCACCTGAGAAGATAGCCCCTTGCAAGGTGAAGACTTCCTTACATGCCCTTAGGAATAGATCTTATATTTGCTAATCATCAAAGTCTTTCGATCTATTTTTCTCGAAAGATTGGTTTTCCATATGGCCAACGATGATCTTTTCCAGTTGAGGGCAGTCTTTCAAAACCATCTTCAGCTTATTGAGCTGTCCCTGGTCCTCGGCAGAGGCAACCCGAGCGCCTGAATCGTTGATGACATAGGCACACTCTTTGGGACTGTTGGTATGATAGATACCCGTGAAGATAGCACACGACGTAGCGATCGCTAAGCATACATAAGCGATCTCAGGGCGAGTTTCGGAAATACAGGCAACACGGTCACCCTTTTTCACCCCGAGGGTCATGAGCCCGAGGCTGATGTACCTGACCCTTTCAGCCGTCTCATTCCACGAAGTGGGAACCCATTCCCGTTCCACGTTATAAAAGAGAAAAGGAGCGGTGCCCCTCTTTTGGACATTCCCCACAAACGCCTGCGCCAGAGTCCTATATTCTGTCATCACTACCTCTGGATGATTGAATTGTGGGTTATCCCCCTTAACCCCCCTACATCCGTCCGGCGCCATAGTCTTAGTACCGGAACCACCCTCATCATGGCGGCTCTGGACGACGGCGCCCCCCTTAAATTAACGGGGGAATAGAGGGGGGGTTACATCGTTGGACCGAACTTTCCTCCTAAAATCTCCCGGGCGATGATGAGCTTCATGATCTCGGCAGTCCCGTCTCCTATTTGTGTA
>Ga0153916_10003144_pt1 | contig 12210 bp, 11 predicted proteins | sample Opewatmetagenome_FD_109642 | JGI IMG/M metagenome (GOLD analysis project Ga0153916, IMG submission 109642) | Freshwater wetland microbial communities from Ohio, USA - Open water 3 Core 3 Depth 4 metaG | ecosystem: Environmental > Aquatic > Freshwater > Wetlands | place: USA: Ohio, Lake Erie...
CAGACCTGCGGGCGCGCGCTATCGCATGAGCGCCGGCGACCATTCATAGCGCAACCAGGCCGGCTCGCCTTTAGCCAACCGCCTGCCGAAGGCGCCGAAAAACATCCGCTCCCACCAGCGCTCCGGTTCGGTCCGTGAGAAATAAACCGTGGGGTCCGCCTCCAGACCGACCCGCTTCGCCGCCATGTCGATGGCATCTTCCAAAGCGCCAAACTGGTCCACCAATCCGATCTCTTTTGCCTGGGCTCCCGAATAGACCCGCCCATCGGCGAGCTTTCTCACCTGGGCCGCGTCCATGCCGCGACCGCTCGCCACGGCGCTGACGAATTGGCCGTGCACGTCGTCGACCAGCGATTGAAGAATCTGCCGTCCTTCCGGGGAAAGCGGCTGGAAGGGCGAGCCGATATCTTTATTCGCGCCGCTCTTGATGTTGTAGCCCTTGACACCGATTTTCTTCATCAGCTCTTCGACGTTGTTGAATTGCATGATAACGCCGATTGAGCCGGTCAGGGTCCCCGGATTGGCGAAGATTTTTTCACAGGCGCTGGCGATGTAGTAGCCGCCGGAGGTCGCCATCCCGCCCAGCGAGGCGATCAACGGCTTTTTCGCCCGGGCTTTTTGAATCGCGGCGAAAATTTCCTGGGTCGGCGCCACCGCGCCGCCGGGGGAATCGATGCGCACGACGATCGCCTTGATCCAGGGCGCATCCTTAAAGCGCTTCAGCTCGCTCAACGCCAACTCGGAGTCGTCGATGGTGCCTTCGATCTGGAGCACGCCGATGCCGTCGCCCGCAAGTAGAGAAATAACCTTGCTGTCGCCGCCGGTCCAATAGGCGTAGAAAAACACCCCGGCAAACATGGCCAAAATAAAAACCGCCAGTACGCCGAGCCCCTTGAGCAGCGGATGCCTGCTAGCCATCGTTCGATCCCCGCGCCGTCGCTTGCTTCCCGGCCATTCCTACCCTTTCGATTTCTCCTCCCGATCGAGACGCAATTCGTCGCTTAAAAGCTTCTCAAAGGAAAACCGGCCGCCTTCCTTCTCTTTTTTCAGATAATTTTCCATTTCCTGGCGCTCTTCGGTTTTCCGCAGCGCGCGGATGCTCAGGCCGATTTTTCGTTCGTTGGGGTCGAGGTTGATGACCTCAGCCTCGACTTCGTCGCCCACTTTAAAAAGACTTGAAGGCTTATCGACGCGCTCGCTGCTCAACTGAGAAACATGGATCAGCCCCTCGACGCCCTCTTCGATGCGCACGAAAACCCCGAAATCCGGCACGCTGGTCACCTGCCCCTTGACCTTCGAGCCCATCGGGTAGCGTTCGGCGATGACCTTCCACGGGTCGGCGCTCAGTTGCTTGATGCCCAGGGAGAAGCGTTCGTTTTCGACGTTGACGCCGAGCACCTTGGCTTCAACGATATCCCCTTTTTTGTAAAGCTCGGAGGGATGTTTGATTTTCTTCGTCCAGTGGAGATCCGAAATATGGGCCAGGCCGTCGATGCCCTCCTCGATGCCGATGAAGATGCCGAAATCGGTGATATTGCGCACGGGGCCCTTGATGACCGCGCCCACGGGATATTTCTCTTTGGCCGCTTCCCAGGGATTCGCCATGATTTGCTTGAGCCCCAGGGAAATGCGGCGATGGGCCGGGTCGACGTTGAGAATGGCCACTTCGACCTGTTGGCCCACCTGGAGGATTTTCGAAGGATGCACAACTTTCTTCGACCAGGACATCTCGGAAACGTGGATCAATCCCTCGATGCCGCTTTCCAGCTCCACGAAGGCGCCGTAGTCCATCAGACTGATCACCTTGCCGTTGACCCTGGTGCCCACCGGATAACTGGCCGCGACCGTATGCCAGGGATCGGGCGTCAGTTGCTTCATGCCGAGCGAGATGCGTTCTTTTTCCGAGTCAAATTTCAGCACCACCACTTTGATCTTTTCCCCGACTTGAACGACCTCGGAAGGATGGCTGATGCGCCCCCAGGACATATCGCTGATATGGAGAATGCCGTCGATGCCGCCCAGATCGACGAAGGCGCCGTAGCCGGTGATGTTTTTAACCGTCCCCTCGATGATGACGCCTTCCTCCAGGACCTTGAGAATTTCTTGTTTGAGGCCATCGCGCTCTTTTTCCAGCAGCACCCGCCGCGACAACACGACGTTGCCGCGGGCACGATTGAATTTGAGCACGGCGAAACGGTCCGTGGTGCCGATGAATTTATCGAGATTGCGGTTGGGCCGGATATCGACATGGGAGCCGGGCAAAAAACCCATCACGCCGACATCCACCTTGAAGCCGCCCTTGACCTTGCCGATGATATGGCCTTCGATGCCGGTTCCTTCGTTGCAGGCCCGCTCGATATCCACCCAGACCTTCATGTTTTCCGCGCGCTGGCGCGACAAAACAATGCCGCCATTTTCACTTTCCGAGGAATCGAAAAAGACATCCACCTCGTCGCCCACCTTAACTTGCAAGTTGCCTTGGCGGTCGGTGAATTCCTGAATCGGAATTTGCCCCTCGGACTTGTAGCCGACATCGATCAACACATGCGTCGAAGTTATGCCAACAACCCGTCCCTTGACCACACCGCCCGGCTTAACCGTGCGCAGGCTTTCTTCGAACAGCGCCGCAAATTCGGTGGCGCCGGTTTTTTCTTCATCCATCATCTGAGCCATGAACTAAAACTCCGATCTTTTTAATTTTCTAATGCTCTGCCGCGAATCTCCCCGATCACCCGTTCAGCCACCGCGTCCGCGCTCAGGCCCGTCGAATCGATCGCCAGCGCGTCCTCGGCCTGGCGCAGCGGCGCCCACTCGCGCTCGCTGTCGCGCCGGTCGCGCTCTTCCATCTCGCGCTGGGTTTCTTCGATGCTCACCGGCTGTCCGGCGGCGCGCAACTCCTGACAACGCCGCCGCGCCCGTTCCTGCGCTGAGGCGTCGAGAAAAATTTTTACTTCCGCGCCGGGGAAAACCACCGTGCCGATGTCGCGCCCCTCGGCCACCACGCGGCCCCGGCGCGCCAACGCGCGCTGCAACTCGAGCATCCTTTGACGCACGACCTTAAGCGCCGATATCCGGGAAGCCGCTTGACTGACCTCCGGGGTTCGGATCAATGCCGAAACCTCTTCCCCGTCGAGAAAAACTTCCAACTTCCCGGCGCGCTCCTTTAAATCGATTTCAGTCGCCGCCACCAGCCGGGCCACGCCCGCCTCATCGGTCAACTCCACGCCCTGGCGCAGCGCCTTCAGCCCCAGCGCCCGATACATCGCCCCGGTATCTAAATACATGAATCCCAGCTCACTCGCCACGCGCTTCGCCAGAGTGCTCTTCCCCGCCCCGGACGGGCCGTCAATTGCAACGATCAACCATGCCCCTTTGTTTCCAGCGACTATTCTATCTATCCACCTTTAATGCAAGCAGATTTTTCCCAACAGGTCAAAGAAGCCCGGAAACGATATATCGGCGCAAGCCACATCGTCGATCTCCACTCCGCCGGCGCTCGCCAGGCCGGCCACCGCCAGCGACATCGCCACACGATGATCGGCGAAGCTGCGAACGCGGCTCCCCTGAAGTTTGTTCCCTCCATGGATCGTCATCCCATCTTCCCGCTCCTCCACTTGAACTCCGAGCCGGCTGAGCCCCTCGGTCATCGCCGCGATCCGGTCCGACTCCTTATAGCGCAGCTCCTTCACCTGAGAAAAGCTGGTCGTCCCTTCGGCCACCGCCGCGGCTACCGCCAAGATCGGATATTCATCGATGGTGCGCGCCACCCACTCCGCGCCGACCTCCACCCCCTTGAGCGCTGCACCGACGACGCGAATATCGGCGACCGGCTCGCCCGCTTCGCTCCGTTCATGGCTCAGCTCAATCGATGCTCCCATCCGGCGCAACAAGTGAATAATCCCATCGCGGGTCGGATTGCAACCGACGTTGCGCAGGGTCACGTCGGAGCCGGGGAACATCGCCGCGGCGACCAGGAAAAATGCCGCTGACGAAATATCGCCCGGAATCCGCACTTCCTGTCCGGTAAGGGTTTGTTCCCCGACAACCGTGACGCTCTTGCAGTCCACGGCAACCTCGCCGCCGAACCCCCGCAGCATCACTTCGGTGTGATCGCGCGATTTAAACGGTTCCTCCAGGGTCGTCGTCCCCCGCGCTTGCAGCGCGGCCAACAGGATCGCCGATTTCACCTGCGCGCTGGCAACCGGCATCCGGTAATGGATACCGCGCAGCCCGCCGCCTTCGATCACCAGCGGCGCCAAGCCGTTGCCGCTCTTGCTGCCGATCCTGGCGCCCATCAGTGTCAACGGATCGATCACCCGCTGCATCGGCCGTTGGCGCAACGAAGCATCGCCGTCCAGCTCGCTGCGAAACGGCCGCCCCGCCAAGAGGCCGGATAACAGCCGCATGGTCGTTCCGGAGTTGCCGCAATCGATGGCGCCAAGCGGCGCCTGAAGCCCTTCCCAACCCTTGCCTGCGACGCAGAGCGCATCGCCGTCGCGCTGAATATCCACGCCCATCTGGCGAAACGCCTTCACCGTGCGGGAATTGTCGTCGCCGCCGGAGAGATTGAAGATGCGGCTGCGTCCCTGGGCGATGCTGGCCAGGATGACCGCCCGGTGGGCGATCGATTTATCCCCCGGCACCGCGATATCACCGCGCAAGGGACGGGTTATCGAATCGATGCGCTTCATAGTCAAAGCACTCAGTCCATCCGCTCCCTGATTTCGTTGGCGCGGGCGAAATCGCTCTCCAGGGCGCGCCCGTCGCCCCGCTCGATGCAGCGCTTCATCCGCTCCAGTTTGCGGATATAATTGCCGAGGGAACGGGACACCGCCTTGCGGTTGAGCAGACATATATCGCGCCACAGCTCCGGGCGGCTGGAGGCGATGCGGGTGATATCCTTAAAGCCGCCGGCGCAGTAGGTTTTAAGATCGACGCCGTCCACCCGGGTCTCGCCGAGAGCGTTGACCAGGGCGTAGGCCGCCACGTGCGGCAGGTGGCTGACCATGCCGAGCACCCGGTCATGCCGCTCGGCGTTCATAACCTCGATCTTCGCCCCGACGCGCCGCCATAGCGCTGCCATCTTGCGCAGGGCGCTCCGCCGGGTGGTCCTGGTCGGCGTCAGGATGCAGCGCCGGCGTAAAAATAAATTTTCACAGGCCGCCGCCGCGCCCCATTGTTCGCTGCCGGCAATCGGGTGCGCGCCGACGAAATAGATATTCGGCGGCAGAATCCTCTCCATCCCCTTGACGATCTCGGCCTTGACGCTGCCCACGTCGCTGACGATGCAGCCGGCCTCGATCCCGGGCAAAAACGCCTCCATCAGCGGCACGATCGATTGCACCGGCGTTCCCATCAGTAGAAAATCCACGCCGGCGGGGATATCGGCGGGGCGCAAAAAATAATCGTCGATGATCCCTTTCCGCTTGGCGACGCGAAGATTTTTTTCGCTCCGTCCATAGCCGACGATTTCCCGCGCCAGGCCCCGGCGGCGCATGTCCAAAGCCAGCGAACCGCCGATCAGCCCCACTCCCGCCACCACCATTTTTTTAAACATCAGCACCGGCAAAACTCCCTAAAACGTTTTGATGATCCGTTCCAGCGCGCCGATGAAGCGGCGGTTTTCCGCCATCGTCCCGACGGTCACGCGCACATGGTCGGGAAATTCATAGCCGCCCATGGGGCGGACGATGACGCCCTGGGCGAGCAACTTTTTAAACACCTCTTGCCCTTTGCCCACCCGCACCAGAATGAAGTTGGCGCAGCTCGGAACGAACTCCAGCCCCAGCTTGCGCAGCTCGCTTTCCAGATATTGGAGCCCTTCCCTATTCACTTCGAGGCTGCGCCGCACATGGTCCGCGTCCTCCAGGGCGGCGAGCGCTCCCCACTGGGCGGCGGCGTTGACGTTAAAAGGCTGGCGCACACGCTGCATCATCGCCACCAGGCTCTTGGGGCCGACGCCGTAACCGATCCGCAGACCGGCCAGACCGTAGAGTTTCGAGAAGGTGCGCAAGGTCAGCAGGGCGCGCTCTTCGTCGTGATAGCGCAGCGAATCGGGATAGGCCGGCTCCTGCACGTACTCGAAATAAGCTTCGTCGACGATCAGCAGCAGGTCGCGCGAGACTTTTGCCAGAAACTTTTCCCACTCCTCGCGCCGGTAAATCGTGCCGGTCGGATTGTTGGGATTGGCCAGAAAGACGATTTTCGTCCGGGGCGTGACCGCGTCGGCGATGGCGTCAAGATCATGGGCGAAGGCGCGCAGCGGCACCGCTTTGCTCTTCCCCCCCGCCGCCTGGACGACCAACTGATACACCACGAAGGCCTGGCGCGCCATCACCGCTTCGTCGCCCGGGCGCATGAAGGTTCGAATCGCAAGCTCGATGATCTCGTTGGAGCCGTTGCCGAAAATCAAATTTTCCGGCGCCGTTGCGAGTTTTTTGGCCAAACCGCGCTTGAGGTAAAAACAGTCGCCGTCGGGATAGAGATGCAATTGCTCCAGCCGCTCGCGGATCGCGCTCACGGCCTTGGGCGAGGGCCCCAGCGGATTTTCATTGGAGGCGAGCTTGACCGAATTTGCGATGCCGTACTCCCGCTCCACCTCCTCGATCGGCTTGCCCGGCTCGTAGGGAATCAGCGAGCGAATGTAATCCGGAACCTGTTCCATCACGTTCATACGCCGCTCGGATAAGAGCCCAAAACTTTCATGAACAAACAATTTTTTTCGAGATCGCGGATCGCCCGTTTGACCCGCGCCTCTTCCCGGTTGCCCTTGAAGTCGATGAAAAACATGTATTCCCAGGGTTTGTCTTTGAGCGGCCGGGATTCGATCTTGGTCAGATTGATGCGGCTTTTGGCCAGCGGCTGAAGCATACGATGCAGAATCCCCGGCTGGTCCTTCACGGAGAAGACCAATGACGTTTTATCCTTCTTGCTCGGCTTCGGCTCCTTGCGCCCGATCACCAGGAAGCGGGTGATGTTGTTGCTGTGGTCCTCGATGTTGGCCGCGACCATCTCCAGGTTATAGACCTCCCGCGCAAGACTGCTCGATACCGCCGCCAAACTCGCATCCGCCACGGCCATGGTCGCCGCCTGCGCCGTGCTGGCGACTTCTTCCAAAACCGCATGGGGAAAATGGTTCGCCAACCAGCGCCGGCATTGGGCCAGCGCCTGGGGATGGGAAACGACCCGGCGGATATCTTCGCCCCGGCCGCTGCGCGACAGCAGGCAATGATGGATATCGAGGAAAATTTCCGCGCAGATGCGCACGTTCGATTCCACCAACTGATCCAGGGTATGGGCGACGACCCCTTCGGTCGAGTTTTCAATCGGCGCGACCCCGAAGGATGCCCGCCCCTGCTCGACTTCCCGGAACACTTCGGCGATGCTCTTCGCGGCGAGAAATGTCGGCGCCGAGCCGAATTTTTCCCGCGCCGCCAGATGCGTATAGGTCGCTTCGGGGCCGAGATAAGCGATCTTCAAGTCAGCTTCGAGAGACCGGGAAGCGGAGATGATCTCCCGGTAAATCGCGCCAAGCGCCTGGCCGGCGAGAGGGCCGCGATTCAGTTCGCCGACCCGACGCAGCACTTCGCTTTCGCGCTGCGGCGCATAGACATGGTCGTTGCTTAGATTCTTGGCCTGGCCAATTTTCAGGGCGAGGGAAGCCCGATCATTCAGCAGTCCGACTATCTTGCCATCAATTTGATCGATTTTTTTACGAAGGGCATCGACCGACTCATTACGGCTCAATGACAACCTCACCGAAGCGCGCACGCGGCACGCCGGCTCTATCTGCAATATATATTCGTAAGCTATCTTAATACTTAGACAATTGCAAATATTGCCGTTCCCGTCGCTTGACGCGATACGACTCTACCGCTAAGTGTCTGATGTGACCGAAGAGATTCTCCTACCCGCCGGCGAAGCGCCGAAGAAGCTTGCAGCTTTTCTGAAAAAGCGTTTCCCCATCGGCTACGTCAGAAAGCTATTCAGAAAAAACGGCATTCGCTTGAACGGCAAGCATCCCCAGCCCGATGACATCATCCGGCCCGGCGATCGTATCCGGTTTTATCTTCCCTTCGAAGCGAAAGCCAAACAGCTCCAGGCGAAAAATAATAAACCACCCGAATTTCAGATCGTCTTTGAAGACCGCCACCTGCTCGTTATCGACAAACCCGCCGGTCTCGCCGTACACGAGGGCAGAACCGTAACCAAGCGGGAATCGCTCTTGGGTATGCTCGAAAGCCGTTATCGGACCAAGGGCATAACGCCCGCCCTCGTCCACCGCCTCGACAAGGACACTTCGGGGCTGTTGTTGGTGGCCAAGGAGCCAAGAGTCGCCGATCGATTGGCAAGCTTGTTTGAGACCGGCCGGGTCGAGAAGGATTACCTCTGTTTGGTTGCGGGCCGACTGCCGGAGAATCAAGGCGTCATCGAATTACCGCTGCCGGGGCGGGAGGGCCAAGCGGTGCGGGCGATCACCCGCTACCAAGTGGCGAAAAGGTTTTCCGCAACGACGCTGGCTCGAGTAAAAATCGAAACCGGACGGATGCATCAGATCCGCCTCCACTTCGCCAAGCTCGGCTATCCGGTGGTGATGGACGATCAGCATGGCGATTTCGCCTTCAACAAACGTTTCCGCAAAACCTATGGTCTCAAACGGCAGTTCCTGCATGCCGCGACTTTAACCCTGGACTATGAGGGTAAGAGGCGGACATGGAGCGCGCCGCTCGCCGGCGATTTGGCACGGACTCTAGGACTTCTTGAACATGGCGCAAACCATCCCGGCTAGAGTTTGAGAACCAGCATGATGCCGTCGCGCACCGGCAGCAACACGTTATCCACCCGCGCGTCGTTGCGGATGCGCTTGTTCAACGCATCGAGGGCGCGGCAATCGGGGTCGGCGGGTTCCAGAACCTCGCCACCGCGCAGCATGTTGTCCAGAATAATCAGTCCGCGGGGACGAACGGCTTCCATGCAGTAATCGTAATAGGCGCCGTAGTTTTCCTTGTCGGCGTCGATGAAGCAGATGTCGAAAGGGCCCCAAACCTTTTTGAGCGATTGGAGCGCCGGGCCGGATTTGATTTCGATTTTGTCGCCATGCGGACTCTGGGCAAAGTAGCGCTTGGCGATTTCGATGGTTTCGGGATTGCTCTCGCAGGTGACGACCCGCCCATCCTTCGGCAGCGCCTCGGCCAAAGCCAGCGCGCTGTAGCCCGTGAACATGCCGATCTCGAGAATCCGTCTCGCGCCGGTCATCATGACCAACATTCTGAGAAACGCTCCTTCGAGGGCTCCGACCATCGTCGCGGCGTCGCGGGTCTTTGAAAAGGTTTCCACCCAGAGCTTACTGTGCAGCACCGACATCGGCTTGCTGTGCCGCTCGCTGTAGTCCTCAATACCTATCGGCCTTATGTCAAGCATGGTTTTTCCTTCATTCGCCAAGGTGCCGTTTCGCCATGTTAAGCGTGACGCCTTTGGCGACCGACCGCGTAACTGACGAGGCCGCCCATTTTTTCTCTCTATCCTATTTACGCCCAATCTCTGTCTTATGTCACGCGTTGTTGCCGCATATAGCCCCGGACTCGCTTTCCCTCCCCGATCAACATGACTTCCCCGCCCCCGCTGCTTTTGTGCGGGCTCGCTTACGTTCTCGGTCGCGATGATTTATGGTGAAGATCGGCGATTTAGGTGTTCCCGTATTAGCGCCGGGCTTATCTTATTACGGAGATGATACCATGGGCATGAGATCAAATCTGCAATTCTGTTTGGCGTTGATTTTGTTGCTGCCGGCTGCCACTTCCTTTGCCGCGTTGGACAAAGTTCGAATCGGCATGGGCGCCTTCAGCCCGACCAACAGCGCCGTCTGGGTAGCCGAGGAGCGCGGCTTCTTCAGGAAACATGGGGTTGAAGCCGAAGCGATTTTCATCGGCGGCGGCGCTACGCGCAGTGTCAACGCGCTGCTCGCCGGCGATATTCAATTCGCCACAGCGGGCGGTGGCGCGGTTATAACTTCTGTGCTCAGGGGCGCGGACCTCGTGATGATCGCCGCGCTGAATAACAAAGGCGTGCACCGTTTACTGGTGCGGCCCGACATTGATACGCCGGAAGAGCTTAAGGGTAAAAAGATCGGGATTACCGCCTTCGGCACCTCATCCCACTCCGTGCTGACGCTACTGCTTAACCATTGGCGGATGCGCCAGGAGGAACTGCAGGTGCTGCAAATCGGCTCGTCGCCGACCATGCTCTTGAGCATGGAGAAAAAAGTGATCGACGGCGCCGTGCTTACCGACCCATCCTATTTTATCGCCGAGGACAAGGGCTTTCGAGTGCTCGCCGATCTTGCCAAAATGAACATTCACTATCTGCAAAGCATGATGGTATCGACGCGGAGCTATCTTCGGGGGAACCGCGACCTGGCGACAAGGGTATTGAAGGCCTACGTGGAAGGAATCGCTTACTTCAGGAAAAACAAAAAAGACAGCGTCAGGATTATTCTGAAAAGAATGCGCATGGAGGCTGACAAGGAGAAATACGCCGAGCGCACCCACGAACAATACGCCAACGTCTACTTTGAAAAAATTCCCTATCCCTCCCTCGGCGGCATCAAAACGGTTTTGGAATCGCTGGCGCGGGAAAACCCAAAAGCAAGCCATGCCGATCCGAATGCCTTCATCGATTCGAGCATCTTAAAATCATTGGAAGACAGTGGGTTTATTAAGGCGCTTTACGATTGACCCTGGATTGGGCTGTTACCTTGCGGTTGCTTGGCGCAATGAACCGAAGCATAAGAAGTTTCCCTAACTTCTGACCTAATCTTCTTGGTCTGTATTGCATCCGTAAAAATCACGACGTATTTTCTTGCCCGACCGAAGTTTTTCTCTTCACCACGAAGTTCACGAAGGACACGAAGAATGGAGAACCGGATTGGTAAAGCCATCGGAGTTCGGGAATATTTTCTCTTCCTTCGTGCCCTTCGTGGTGGGATATCCTACTGGTCGAAGCGCGACCGATGTTGATACTTCGATAGCTCGCTTAGACACCTCAATTGCCGTTTTTATGATGACCACCGCGCTTCTGTAGCTAAGCAATGTCAGTAGGTGGATTTCAGTTCGCTGCCGGTTGGAGGGCACGTCTCACGGCCCCGTCAGCCGCATGCCGCCGTCCACCGGCAGGATCGCCGCGGTAACAAACGACGCCTCGTCGGAAGCGAGATAGAGCGCGGCCTGCGCAACATCCTCCGGTTCACCGATGCGCCCGAGCGGCACCCGCGTTTTGTAGCGCGCAAGTTTTTCCGGCGTCGAGGTATCGACCATCGGCGTTCGCGTCGGCCCCGGACAGATGCAGTTGACTCTGATTTTGTCCCTGGCGTGATCCATCGCCATCGCTTCGGTGAGACGCACCATGCCCCCTTTCGACGCGCAGTAAGCCGCCCGCCCCGATTGCCCGAGCATCCCCGAACGGGCGGCGATATGCAGAATCACGCCGCCGCCGCGCTTGATCATTTCGGGAATCGCCAAGCGGGAAACGATGAACGCGCCTTTCAAGTTCACGTCGAGCGTCCGGTCCCAATCTGCTTCGGTGATATCGGTGATGCTGCCGTTAGTGCGAACACCGCCGCTGTTGACGACGATATCGATGCCGCCCAACCGCCGGACCGTTTCATCGATCAAGCTTTTCATCTGCGCGGAATCGGCGACATCGCCCGGCCAGAACAGGGCTTTGCCACCGAACTTTTCGACCATCGCCACGGTCGCGCGCCCCTTCGACTCGGTCGGCGAGGTTCCCGCCACCACCGCCCCTTCCGCGGCGAACAAAACCGCGATGGCTTGCCCCAGGCCCGATCCGAAGCCGGTGATGAATGCTACTTTGCCTTTGAGTTTCATCGATGCTCACCTCCAGGTAATCCCGTATAGGCAAATAATTAACCACGAAGGGCCCAGCGCGACTACGCGGCAACCAAAAGGGGACAGTCCCCTTTCCGGAAGGGGGACTGTCCCCCTTCTTAGGCGAAAAATTTGCGCAAACGGAGAAAACTTTTATGCATGGTAGTACGAAGAGCCCGAAGTTTAAGAATATTAATTTCCGGAACCTTCGTACTACTATCGTTGATAATTTGCGCGGCTGGCGCAAATTGTCCAGTGGTGGTGTTGATTGTATCGGTCCAAAAGAGATCTCAACGCGGAGACGCGGAGGACGCGGAGTAAAGAGATC
>Ga0153916_10003145_pt1 | contig 12210 bp, 13 predicted proteins | sample Opewatmetagenome_FD_109642 | JGI IMG/M metagenome (GOLD analysis project Ga0153916, IMG submission 109642) | Freshwater wetland microbial communities from Ohio, USA - Open water 3 Core 3 Depth 4 metaG | ecosystem: Environmental > Aquatic > Freshwater > Wetlands | place: USA: Ohio, Lake Erie...
CCTGCGTCTGGTGGATGTGGAGAAGGAGCATATCAGCCGGACGCTCAAGAAGTTCAATGGTCACAGAGGCAAGACAGCCGACGCACTGGGAATAGACCGCAAAACGCTGCGTTCCAAGCTCAAGCGATACGGACTGGAATAAGCTCAATGGGGCAATCCTCCCCATCATTGGGACGATATGCCCCATTTCTGTAGTCATTCCGGCAGGCGTGTAGAGCGCCGCCCATCGATTCGACAGTATACGCAACATCCCCATTATCAACCACTTAAGGCAAATCCTATATAGCTCTGCTGCTGTTTGGCACGCCAGTTGCTCTAAGGGATTAGAGTCGAGTCCAGTCGCGTGGCAATGAAACTCTGCATTGTACGGTGATCAGACAGATGAAGCTCGCAAGCAAGAGAATCCTGATCGTAGATCCCGACCGCGAAGCGGCCCTGGAGTCAGCGGTCCTCTTCATCGAAGAAGGCTACGACGTGGAAACAAGTGAGAGCATCAGCGCGATGGCCGAACGGATCAGGAATGCACAGTTTGATTGTGTCATTATGGACGTTGATTTGCCTGAGATGCCCGGCTACAAGGCCGTCTCAATCGTCAAGACGATTGACCCGAGGATTCAGGTCATCGTGACCGCGGCCAGGAATACCGTGGAGTTAGAAGCAGACGTACGCAAGCAGGACATCTTCTATTACTACCTAAAATCGTTCGACCGGGACGAGCTGATGGCCGCCGTTCGGGACGTATTCAAGAAAATGGGAAAAGTTAAGGAGACACGACTGATGAGTGAGCCGCCCACTATCCTGGTTATCGATGATGACGTCAATTTCGTGGCGGCGATGAAGCCCGTGCTCCAGAGCAAGGGGTACAGCGTTGAAGCCGCCCACAGCAAGGATGAGGCCATGCGGAAGCTGGAAAAGTCCATGCCTGATTTGATTCTCCTGGACATTATGATGGAGAAACTGACCGACGGTTTCGACATCTGCTACAAGCTCAAGCATGACCCTGAAAGAAAAAAGATCCCCGTGTTGGCCCTATCCAGTATCATGGAAGAGACAGGATTCAAATTCTCGCCCTTTACGGACGGGGAGTATTTCGAAGCTGACGACTTTCTGCAAAAGCCCGTCGAACCGGCCATCCTGCTCGGCCGGGTAGAGAGGCTGTTAAAGGGGTAGGAACCGTTGGTCGCAGACGTCCAAACAGAAGTCCGAGAAGGTCCGAAGGTGTCCGGGAACGCGACGATTCTGGTCATCGACGATGAGGAAGCCATTCGCGATTCCTGCTGTCAGGTGCTGGTCAAGGCCGGGTACCGGACGGAAACCGCCGAGAACGGCGATCGGGGTCTGCGGAAAGTTGGTGCAGTCAGACCTGACTTGGTTCTTGTTGATCTGAAGATGCCCGGGATGGGCGGCATGGAGCTGCTGGAGAAAATTCGGGAAATAGACCCGAGCATCATTTCGGTCGTCATCACCGGCTACGCGACCATCGAGTCCGCCGTCGAGGCGATGAAGCGCAATGCCTACGACTTCCTGCCCAAGCCGTTCACGCCGGACCAGCTCAGGATCGTCATCAGGCGGGGCCTGGAAAGGAGGAGCCTTGCCATCGAGTCGGAGCGCTTGCGCCGGGAAAAGGAGCTGATGCGAGAGAACTTCGTCACCCTGGTCTCTCATCAACTGCGCTCGCCGCTTGCCTCGGTCAGGCAGTATTTCGGGGTGATCCGGGAGGGATTCGCCGGCGACGTGACGGACAAGCAGAAAGAGATCATCGAGAAAGCGGGCAAGTATCTCGACGATCTTATGCAGTTGATTAATGACTGGCTCGATATGGCACGTATCGATTCGGGTCGCATGGTGGCGCGATTCGAGCCGGTGGCTCTGGAGCCTCTGCTTTCGGAAATCCTGGAGCTTGCAAAACCGTTGGCGGAGGCGGGGAAAGTAACGCTCGATCTGCACGTCGGTCTCGATACGTGCCCAGCTTACGGCGACCGGGAAAGCCTCAAGCAAGCCATTACGAACCTCGTGAGCAACGCGATCCACTACAATCGCGAGGGCGGTACAGTGGTGGTGAGCACAAGGGAACAAGGCAACGGCTTGGTGGTGGAGGTTGCTGACACAGGAATAGGGATCTCCCGGGACAACCTGCCCTTTATCTTCGACGAGTTCTTCAGAGTCAAGAGCAGCCAAACGCGGCACGTCTCCGGCACTGGACTGGGACTGCCGATAGCCAAGAGAATCATAGAAGCACATAACGGACGTATAGAAGTCAGCAGCGAACTCGGCAAGGGGACGACCTTTCGCATTCTCTTGCCAAAGGTGGACCAATGAAGATTGTAAAATTACCCAGACAAAACCTTGGAGAATTCATTGCTCGTTTGAGCAGTTTTGGAGACATTCATGCTCCCACCAGAAGGGGTGACGGGAGCTTTGCCTTCGCCCCCGTGACGAACGTCTCCGAGATCGCCCTCAGTTGCACCAGAACCATCCTGCCGCTGAAGAAATATTTCGTCAGGCCCGAAGAGGTCATGTTCAATTTCTCTGCCCAAAGAGGCTACGAAGCCCCTTCGCAAGAGGCGGAAAGAAGACTTGTGGTTTTCGGTGCTCATCCCTGTGACATCCACGGCCTGAAGATCCTCGATCTGGTCTTCGGTGGCCGATGCGCCGACAGCTACTATTTTGCCCGGAAGAATCGAGTCGCCGTCATCGGCCTGGACTGCATGCCGGACGAGTACTGCTTCTGCCGCTCGACTGGCACGGACTTCGTGGATAGCGGCTTTGATCTGTTCTTGTCCGACATCGACGGGGCCTACCTGGTCCGAATTGGCACCAGCCGGGGCGACGACATGGCCGTGGCCGCACAATCGCTGTTTCAGGAGGTCCAGCAGCGCGATCGGGAGGCGTACAAGGCCAAGTCCATCCGCAGAAGAGAGAGCTTCCAGACGGAGATTCAGCTTCAGGATTTGCCTGAAATCATGGACCTGGAATACGAGAATGAAGTCTGGCAGGAAGTGGCGGAGAAATGTCTGAGCTGCGGCACGTGCTCGATGGTCTGTCCGACGTGCTATTGTTACGCCGTCTTTGATGAGATCAAATTAGATGGCAGCGGCGGGCAGAGAAAGAGGAGATGGGATTCGTGTCTCTTCAAGGACTACGCTCTCGTGGCCGGCGGCCATAACTTCAGGGCCAAGCGCGCATCACGGGTGAAGAACCGGTACTTCCACAAACAAAGAGGCTTCGTAAGCCAGTACGGAAGGCCCAGTTGCGTCGGATGCGGACGCTGTAAAGCCTACTGCCCGGCGGGCGTCGATATTCTCGAGGTTGTCCAGAAGTTAAGGAGTGAGACTCGTGTCTAATCATCAAAGCTGCCCTGAGTGCCCCAATGCGTATCTGCCCCATCCGGCCAGGATCATTCGTACGCTCCCGCAGATCACGGACCATCAGCTTTTCCAGATCAGATTTGACGACGAAAAGATGGCCAGAGACTTCACCTATCGACCGGGTCAATTTGTCATGCTCAGCGTCGTTGGGACGGGTGAGGCGCCCTTCTCGATCTCCTCCTCCCCCACGCGCCCCGGGGTCATCGAGCTTTGCGTCAGGCGAATCGGTCACGTCACCGGCGCGCTGTTTAATCTTGCTCCGAACGCACGGGTAGGCGTCCGGGGACCCTATGGCAATGGTTTTCCGCTGGAAAAGCTGGAAGGAAACAACCTCCTGCTGGTCGCGGGCGGCCTGGGCATGGCGCCTTTGAGATCTCTGCTGTGGTATGCGCTGGACAACCGTTCGAAGTTCCAGACGATTACATTGATGTACGGGGCGAAGAATCCGGACGAAATGCTCTTTAAATATGAGCTGCTGAATCTGATCGACCGGGCGGACGTGAACTGCCTTCTGACCGTCGATAAAGATAAGTCCGGGATCTGGAAAGGGCGGGTCGGCGTAGTCACCGGGCTGTTCGACGGCCTGCAAATTGACCCTGCTCACACCTACGCCGCAATCTGCGGTCCGGAGGTGATGTTCAGGTTCGTTCTCAAAAAACTGCTGGAGCGCAACTTCTCCAAAGACAGAATCCTTATGTCTCTGGAGAGGAACATGCAATGTGGGGTCGGCAAGTGCGGGCACTGCATGATAGGGTACAAGTACACCTGTCTGGACGGGCCGATATTCACCTATTGGGACGCTATAAACCTGCCCGAGATGATCTGAGGAGACAAGTTCATGGGTAAACCGAGTGTAGGCATATACGGACTGACCGGCTGTGCGGGAGATCAGTTGGCCATCTTGAATTGTGAGGACGAGCTTCTCGACATCGCAGGCGCGGTGGACCTCAAATTCTTTCCGATGGCGATCAGCAACAACGACCAGGACACCATGCTGGACATCGTTTTCGTCGAAGGCGCCGTCGTTCAGCCGGAAGATGAGCGGATGCTCAAAAAGCTCAGGAACAGGGCTAAATTGTTGGTTGCTCTGGGCACCTGTGCCGTCTGGGGCGGCGTGCAAGCGATGAAGAATGAAGTCCCACGGGAGGAGCTTAAGCGGAAAGTCTATGGGCCGCAAGGCAAAAGATTTGAAGCGATTGCCGCCGCGCCTCTCAGTCATTTTGTCAAAGTAGATCTGGCTATATCGGGCTGCCCCGTTGAAAAGGAGCAATTGCTGCGAGCCGTCGCGGCGCTGTTGCATGGCGATTTGCCCCGCCTGCCCAATTACGCCGTCTGCACGGAATGTAAGATGGCGGAGTATCCCTGCGTGCTCATTGAAAAGGGCCAGCTCTGTCTGGGGCCAATAACAGTCGCCGGCTGCAAGGCCCGCTGTCCGAGCTGCGCTCAGCCCTGCATCGGATGCCGAGGCCCGGTCGAAGAAGCAAATGTTTCTTCTGAGTTCAAAGTGCTCAAAGAAAAAGGGTTTACACCGGTGGACATCCAGAACCGGCTTCGCACCTTCGCAGGGCAGGCCGATTCGCTGAAGATCGAATCCCTTAAGGAAGCTGCCAATGCATAAATCAGTAGTCATTGACCGTATTTGTCGCGTAGAGGGACATGGTGGTATCACCGTCAATATCAAGGATGGTCACGTGGTGGACGTGAAGATGGACGTCTTCGAAGGGACTCGTTTTTTTGAGCCGCTGGTCGTCGGCAGGACATACAATGAAGTCGCGCCGATCCTGATGCGGATCTGTGCTATATGTTCCGGGACCCACACAGTCGCTTCTCTGACGGCGGTCGAGAATGCCTTTGGCGTCGAAGTGAGCGGGCAGACACGGCTCTTGAGGGAGCTTTTGGTGCAGGGCGGGAATATTGAAAGTCACGCTTTGCACTTGTTTTGTCTGGTCATCCCTGACTTTATGAACTATCCGAGCGCCGTGGCCCTGGCCTCCAGCTATCCCAAGGAGGTAAAGATGGGCCTGGAGCTCAAGAAGCTGGGAAACGCCATCCAGGAAACGATAGGAGGCCGGGCGATTCATCCGGTCAACGCCGTCGTCGGCGGGTTCGGAAAGCTGCCGACGTCCGAGCAGTTGCTTGATCTAAAGAGCCAGCTCCAGAGGGCCTTGGAGCAGTGCCAGGCGACCTTTGACTTGGTGTCCTCTCTGGAGATGCCGGACTTCTGCGCTTCGCCGAACACGTACGCCGCGTTGGCCGGCAATGGGAATGGCTACGGCCTGCTTGGAGACAGGATACTTTTGTCAACCGGAGACAGCAAACAGATCGGCGAGTACAAGGATCTCTGCTGCGAGAGGGTCGTCGCACATTCTCATGCCAAGCACAGCCGGTTCGATGGCAGCCCCTTTATGGTTGGAGCTTTGGCGAGGATCGTTTTGAACGGCAAGAAGCTGTCTGGGGAAGCCGCAAAGGCTGCGGAAAAGCTGGACCTGGACGCGATGTCTGGCAATCGGCTTTATAACAACGCCGCTCAGGCCGTTGAGCTGCTCTACTCCGTCGAGAGGTCAATCGAGATCATTGACGAGCTGCTGGCCGCGAAGATCAAGCCAGAGAAACTGTCGCCGGTTACGCCCCGGGCCGGGACGGGAACAGGGGCCGTTGAAGCCCCGCGCGGCACGCTCTATCACAGTTACAGCTTTGATGACGCCGGCCGGCTCACGCAGGCCGATGTTATCACGCCGACGGCGCAGAATTTGGCGAACATCGAGAAGGACCTTCGCGTCTCAGTTGCGAATCTGATCGACGAGCCAAAGGAATCCATTGCTCCCAAGCTGGAGATGGTCGTGCGGGCATACGATCCGTGCATATCGTGCGCGGTCCATCTGCTGGAGGTAAACTTCACGTGAACACCTCGGCATCGATGAAGGAAGAAACAGAGCAGTGCGGCCCTGAGCTCACCACCAAAGGGTCGCTCAAGCGAATCCTGATTGTGGGAGTGGGCAATCCACTGCTGGGCGACGAAGGCATAGGACCGTATGTCGTGCGCAACCTGTCCCAACTGCCCATGCCCGCGGACGTTGAGATCCTTGATTGTGGATGCGATCTGCTGAATCTTGTCTCCTATATCGACGAACCGAAGAAAATCATCATTCTCGACGCCATCCGGGCGGGTGGAAAGCCCGGCCGGATTTACAGATTCGACTTGAATGAACTTGAAACCATGCAGACTGTAACACGCTCTGCCCATCAGTTGCCGATGGCCGATGCTATTCGGCTGCTAAAAAAAGTGTGCCCCTGCCTGAGCGGTTGCGAGATTGTCATCATTGGCATAGAGCCGAGGGTCATGGAGCTGGGCGGCGATTTGTCCAAAGAGGTCAGGGAGAGCATCGCTGATCTGACCCGATTGGTTACAGAAGAATGTAGAATTGAGGATTGAGAGCTCCGCATTCTTGATTCCAAACTCCTGTGAGGTGCGCCATGGAAAATATGAAAATCATGGTCATTGACGATGACCCCGGTATCCGAGACTCGCTGCAGACGATTCTGGAAAGCCGTCAGTATGCCGTGATTACCGCTGGCGACAGAACGGAGGGTATGGACAAAATCAAGGCTGAGAAACCGGATCTAATCATTTTAGACATCATGATGACCTCGTGGCTGGACGGCCTTGATATGTCCAAGAAGCTAAAGAAAGATCCGCAGTTCAAAAGTACACCCATCGTGATGCTGACAGGCGTCAAGGAAAGGACCACCTTTGATTTTAGACCAAGGGACGGCGGTCCTAATTGGTGCTCGGTGGACGCTTACCTGGACAAGCCCGTGCCGCCCGATGTGCTGCTGGCCGAGGTTGAGAAGCTCCTCTCGAAGAAAGCCTGAAATACGGCAGGCATCGGAAATCCCGCAGAAATGCCTTGCGGCCCGGACGACCGGCCGGTACACTACCGGCGTTATGTGGCTAAAGGCGCGCGTTATTTTAGTAAGCCTGCTGGCCGTCTGCATGATCGGCTGCGGCGAGGATATCGACCCGAATGAGCCGCAGGGGTTCATCCAGGTCAAAGGTTCCGATACGATCGTCAATGCCGCGCAGAAGGTGGCCGAGGAGTTCATGAAGACCTACCCGCACGTCTTCATCGCCGTCACGGGCGGGGGCAGCGGCGTCGGGATCGCCTCACTGATCAATAAGACCTGCGACGTGGCCACCGCCTCCCGCGAGATGAAGCCCAAGGAAATCGAGATTGCCCACAAACGCAAGGTCGATCCCAGGGAGTTTGTCGTCGCCTACGACGGGGTGGCCGTCATTGTGAATCTGGGCAATCCCGTGGACAGGCTGACCATCGAGGACCTGCACAAGATCTTCACGGGAAAGGCCACAAACTGGGGCCAGTTCGGCGGCAAAGACCTTCCTATTGTGACTCTGTCACGCGAGGTCAGCTCGGGAACTCATCTGTACTTCAAGGAAGAAGTGATCCAGCTCGGCAAGAAGGACAGCAAGGAAGAGTTTTCCAGGGAGACGCTCCTTCTGACGTCCTCGCAGGCGATCGTCGAGGAGGTGGCCAATAACGAAGGCGCTATCGGCTACCTTGGCATGGGGTATCTGTCCAACCGGACGAAATCACTGCTGATCGCCAAGAACAGCGAGTTTTATCCTGCTGATATGGACCACGTGATCAAGAAAAGCTATCCGCTTTCCAGGCCGCTTTTCATATATACGGACGCCGAGCCGCAGGGCGTCGTCAAGCTGCTGGTCGATTTTACTCTGGGCCCCGTGGGCCAGACGCAGTTCTTGGAAACGGGCTTTGTGCCGATAGGAGCGACCATTGCCAAGGAAGATTGACGAATCCACGACTCCGTCGTTTGCCAGGCTGCGGCGCTTGGCGGCCGACGTTTTCGTGAGCTTGCGATGGCTGTGGAGGAAGACCAGTGAGCCCGTCATAGAGTTCTGCATCAAGATAAGCGGCCTGGCGGTCGTCATCTTCGTATTCTTGATCTTCTTGTTTCTCCTGCGAGATTCGTTATCCCTCTTTCGCCATTACCCGCTGCGCAAATTCCTGTTCAGCACGGAATGGCTGCCGATCTCCGAGCCACCGACGTTCGGCGTCGTGCCACTGCTGCTGGGCTCGGTGTACGTAACCGCGTGGGCGATTGTTATCTGTGTGCCCCTGGGCGTCGGCTCGGCCATGTTCATTGCCGAGGTCGCGCCCAAGCCTTTGAAGCACGTTCTGAAGTCCCTGGTGGAAATCCTCGCATCCATTCCCAGCGTTGTTTTGGGGTTCCTGGGCATTATCTGGCTGGGGCCGGTCCTGAGAAACACGTTCGGCGTGCCGACGGGGATGTGCGGACTGACGGGCAGTCTGCTGCTGGCCTTCATGGCCCTGCCTACGATCATCAGCATCTCGGAGGATGCGCTGACGGGCGTGCCGAAGACGTACCGCGAGGCCGCCTTTGGCCTGGGCGCCACCCGCTGGCAGGCCCTTTGGCGGATCATTCTGCCTTCGGCCTCCTCCGGCATCCTGGCCGCCGTGATGCTCGGCATCGGCCGGGTCGTCGGCGAGACGATGGTCGTTCTGATGGTCACGGGCAACGCGCCGGTGATGCCCAAGTCGATTCTCCAGCCGCTGCGAACCCTGACGGCGACAATCGCCGGTGAGATGGGTGAGACCGTGGGCGGCTCCGAGCACTATTTCGCGCTGTTTGCCGTCGGGATCGTCCTGTTTGCCATCACCTTCAGCGTCAACTTCGTCGCCGATCTGTTTCTGCGAAGGGCCAGAAAATGAACGGAGCAAAAATCCGCCAGCATATCGCTTTTTCCGTCCTGGGCGTGCTGACGCTGCTGATCGTCGTGCCGATCATGCTGGTCATTCTCTACATCGTCATCAACGGCGCCGGCGCGATCTCATGGGAGTTCCTCACGGCGGCGCCGCGAAATGGGATGAAGGCTGGCGGCATTCTCCCCGCCATCGTGGGCACGGTGCTTCTGGTCATCGGCACGATGCTGTTTTCGCTGCCTCTGGGTGTGCTCTCAGCGATCTATCTGGTGGAGTATGCCAGCGACGACCTGTTCACGCGGATGATCAAGCTTTCGGTGGTGAACCTTTCGGGAATTCCGTCCATCGTATATGGCCTGTTTGGCTTCACGCTGTTTGTGCTCCTGCTGCATTTGGGTACGTCCATCCTCGCCGGCTCGCTGACGCTGGCGATCATGAGCCTGCCGGTCATCATCACCGCCTCCAAGGAGGCGCTGGAGTCTGTGCCCTTCAGTTACCGGGAGATCAGCCTCTCGCTGGGCGCTACCCGGTGGCAGACCGTAAGGTATTGCGTGCTGCCGTACGCCATTCCGGGCGTCCTCACCGGTACGGTCCTGAGCCTTAGCCGCGCCGCCGGCGAAACCGCCCCGATTCTCTTCACCGTCGCGGCATTTTACCTGCCCCGCCTCCCGCGTTCGGTCTTCGACCAGGTGATGGCCCTGCCCTACCACCTGTACGTGATCTCGACCCAGGTGCCCAACATCCCCCTCGAGTTGAGTTTTGCCACGGCCCTCGTGCTCATCGCGCTGGTTTTTCTGATGAATCTTGTCAGCATTATCCTGCGTGCTCACTATAGAAAAAAGAGGTTATGGTAAGCGAACCGGTCATCAAAACCGTTGATTTGAACTGTTTCTTCGGCTCGTTGCAGGTGCTCAAAAGCGTCAACATCGCGATTCCGCACAGCGAGATTCTGGGCATCATTGGTCCGGCCAATAGCGGCAAAACCACCTTCCTGCGCGCGCTGAACCGGCTCAATTGTCTCCATCGGACATACTCGCAGACCGGCCGGATACTCCTCGACGGCTGCGACATCGGCAAGATCAGCGATAACCTTCTTCGCAAAAAGATCGGCATCATTTTTGCGCTGCCGCAGGTTCTGCCGGTCAGCATCTTCGGCAACGTTGCCTACGGGCCTAAGGTGCATGGCACGACGGACAAGGCGACAGTCAGCCGGATCGTCGAGGAGGCTCTGAAAAGAGCCTATCTCTGGGAAGAGGTCAAGGACCGCCTTAATGAGCCGGCGGTGCAGCTCTCGGGCGGCCAGCAGCAGCGGCTGTGCATCGCCCGCACCCTCGCCGTCGAGCCGGAGGTCATCCTGTACGATGAGCCGTGCTCCGGCCTGGATCCCATTTCGACAGCCAAGGTCGAGGACGCTATGCTGAAGCTCAAAGCCAGCTACACGCAGATCCTCGTGACCAACAACACCAAGCAGGCGTCCCGCGTCAGCGAGCGATGCGCATTTTTCCTGATGGGAGAGCTGGTCGAGATCGGTCCGACGAAAGCGCTCTTCACCAACCCGAAGGACAAGCGCACGGACGACTACATCACCGGACGATTCGGATGATCCTTATGGAATCGGACCCCAAGATTGAGACAATCGACTTGAACCTGTATTACGGCGCCTTCCGGGCGCTGACGGACGTGAATATCCAGGTTCCCAGCCGGAACGTCACAGCGATCATCGGCCCGTCCGGCTGCGGCAAGTCCACCCTGTTGCGGTGCTTCAACCGGATGAACGACCTCATCGAGCACACCGACGTCAAGGGCCGAATCATGATCGAGGGCCGCAACATCCTCGACCGCGACATCGACCTGATCGCGCTGCGCCGCAAGGTCGGCATGGTCTTCCAGCGACCCAACGTCTTTGCTCTGTCCATCTACAACAATCTCAAGTTCGGCCTGCGAATCCACAACATGATGGCCAAGAAGGGCGACATCATGCGGGCCGTCCAGGATGGTCTTGAGCACGTCGGGCTTTGGAACGACCTCAAGGACAAGCTCGACGCGAACGCCCAGTCGCTCACCCTCGAACAGCAGCAGCGGCTGTGCATCGCCCGCGTGCTGATTCTCAGGCCCGATATTATCCTGCTCGACGAGCCCTGTTCGGCCCTGGACCCCATCGCGACGCTCCACATCGAGGAGCTGCTCCGTGTGCTGTGCAACGAGTACACGATAGTGATCGTCACGCACAACATGCAGCAGGCGGCCCGCTGCTCGGACTACACCGCCCTGATGTACCTCGGTCAGCTCATCGAGTTCGGCGAAACGCATCAGATTTTTATGAACCCCAGGGAAAAACTGACCGAAGATTATATCAGGGGCACGTTCGGCTGACCCGTCAGGCTATTCGTCGCCGGCGCGGAATTGCCGGACTGGTACCGGAGACCGATATGGCAAGAGAAGGTTTTCATAATCGGATCAAAGAGCTCGAGCGCGACGTCGTGCACATGGGCGAAATCGTCATCGAGGCGGTCAACCGCTCCGTCGAGGCCCTGGCGGACCTGGATGCAAAACAGGCCAAGCGCGTCATGGACGACGACGTCCAGGTGAACCAGCAGCGATGGGCCCTCGAAGACAAATGCATTGACCTGATCGCCACGCAGCAGCCGGTCGCATCGGACCTGCGGGAGATCATTTCGATGTTGAGCATCGTCCGCGACCTCGAGCGGATCGGGGACTACGCTGAGGGCATCGGCAAGATCGTCCTGCTGCACGGCGATCAGCCGCTCGTGCGGCCGCTGATCTACCTGCCCCAGATGGCCGAGAAGGCCATCAGCATGCTCCGCCGAAGTCTGGACGCTTTCGTGAACCGCGACGCCAACCAGGCCCAGCAGATCTGCCTGGAGGACGACGAGGTTGACCGGCTTTATGACCAGGCCTACCACGATCTGCTCAAACACATGATCGAGGACCCCACCCTCATCACGCGGGCCACCTACCTCATCTGGGCCGCACACAACATCGAGCGAATCGCCGACCGGGCCACCAACATCGCCGAAAGCGGCGTGTATCTGGTCACGGGCACCCCCGTCGAGCTCAAC
>Ga0153916_10003146_pt1 | contig 12209 bp, 12 predicted proteins | sample Opewatmetagenome_FD_109642 | JGI IMG/M metagenome (GOLD analysis project Ga0153916, IMG submission 109642) | Freshwater wetland microbial communities from Ohio, USA - Open water 3 Core 3 Depth 4 metaG | ecosystem: Environmental > Aquatic > Freshwater > Wetlands | place: USA: Ohio, Lake Erie...
AGCGGGCCGCGACCGCCTCCACGCGGCGCTGGCGCCGGTGCTGCTCGACGAGGTCTCGTGGTGGCTGGCGGCGCTCGTGATGAAGGAAGGCGGCCTGACCAACCGCCTCGCCGTCAGCCTCCACGAGCCCGACGCGCCCTTCGACGGCGCGCTCGTCGCGTCCGGGCGCTTCGCTGACGTGGCGCCGGTAGACCGCAAGCGGACCTTCTGGCGCACGGAGAGCACGCTCAGCACGTCGTCCGGCACGCTCGTCGCCACCGCCTCCATCGTCTTCCGCGGCGGCGCCGACTACTCGGAGCGGCAGATGGCCTACTTCAAGCCCCGCACTCCCCCCGAAGTCTTCCGGAGAATGTTCCCCAATTACGCCTGATCAAAGGGCCCACGTCTCGCCGACCATGAGCCACCCTGTGGTGACGGGCGGGTGACGTCGGGGGCGGCCGCTGCGCGGCCGGCGGAGTGGGCCCTTCGCAAGTGTCCGCAGCCCGCAGGGCTGCGACTCACGCATGCGTAGGGTGTCGTAGCCGGTTGCGCAGTGGACGCCCCCGACGACAGGACCCACCCGCCGCTCGCGCGCGGTGCGATCGCGGAGAACTAGGACGGGAGCGAGGCGCGGGCGAGGGCGGCTTTGGCTCGGAGGGCCTCGACCGCCGACATCGGGACGGTGGGAGAGCCGAGGGTGGCGGCGCGTACCTTGGGGCCGTGGAAATCCGAGCCGCCCGTCGCGACCAGGTCGTGATCCTTGCAGAGCTGCAGATACGCCGCGCGCTGCCCCGCCGAGTGCTCCGTGTAGTAGCACTCGATGCCCATGAGGCCGGCGGTGATGAGCCCGGGGATCAGCGCGTCGCGGTCCGCGAGCCCCGGGTGAGCGAAGACCGGCACGCCGCCGGCCTTCCGGATCAGCCGCACGGCGTCCTCAGGCGTGAGCTTCTTCCTCGGGACGTACCCCGGCTTGCCCGAGCCCAGGTACTTGTCGAAGGCCTCGCGCACCGTCTTGACGTAGCCGCGCGCGACCATGACCCGCGCCACGTGCGGGCGCCCCGCCGAGCCCTCCTTCACGATCGCGAAGACCTCGTCGGCCTCGAGCGGCATGCCGAGAGCGGCCAGCTTTTCGACCATCCGGTGCACGCGCGTGCGCCGCTCACGACGCTGCTCGCGGCAGAAGTCCTGGAACCACGGCGCCTGCCAGTCCATGAGGTAGCCCAGGACGTGGATTTCCGCGCCCTCGACGTCGCAGTTGATCTCGATGCCCGGGACGATCTCGAGGGGCAGCCGGCGCTTCGCTTCCTCGAGGGCCTCGGCCAGCCCCTCGGTCGAGTCGTGGTCGGTGATGGCCAGGACGCGCACACCGCGGCTCGCCGCCTCGGCCACGAGCTCGCGCGGCGTGTAGGTGCCGTCGGAGGCCGTCGTGTGGGTGTGGAGGTCTACGCCACCGGGCATCTACCGCTTGCCACCCAGCGCCGAGAGGTAGGCCAACAGCGTGCGCACGCCGACGCCGGTGGCGCCCTTGGGCCCGAGCGGCAGCTCGCGCTCGGTGAAGGCCGTGCCCGCGATGTCGAGGTGCGCCCATGGGCGGCCTCCGGTGAAATCGCGCATGAAGAGGCCGGCCACGATGGCCCCGCCTCCGCGCTGGCTCGAGATGTTGTTGAGATCGGCGATCTCGCTCTTGAGCCCCTCCTTGTACTCGTCGTGCAGGGGCAGCCGCCACATCTTCTCGCCGGCGGCCTCCGCGGCGCCCAGCACGCGGTTCGCAAGATCGTCGTCGGTCGCGAAGACACCCGAGAGGCCCAGGCCCAGCGCGACCACGATGGCGCCCGTCAGCGTGGCGAGATCCAGCATCTCGTCCGGCTTGATCTCCTTCGCCGCGTAGGCCAGCGCGTCGGCGAGGGTAAGCCGTCCCTCCGCGTCCGTGTTGCCTATCTCGATGGTGACCCCGTTCATGGCGCGAACCACGTCCCCCGGCCGCTGGGCGGTGCCGGAGGGCATGTTCTCGGTGGCGGCGATCAGGCCGTGGACCTCGATCGGCAGCGCGAGCTTGGGCAACGCCTGGAAGAGAGCCAGCACCGCCGCCGCGCCCGACATGTCGTCCTTCATCCGGTACATCCCGTCGGCGGGCTTGAGGTCGAGGCCGCCCGAGTCGAAGGTGATGCCCTTCCCGATGACGGCGACGCGCTTGCGCGCACGCCCCTTCGGCTTGTACGTGAGGTGGATGAACTTCGGCGGCTCGTGGCTGCCCTGAGCGACGCCGACGTAGGCACCCATGCCGAGCCTGGCGCAGTCCGCACGCTCGAGCACCTTGAGCTCGAGCCGCCCCCCGCGGGCGATCTCCTGGGCGCGCCGCGCGAGGAAGGCGGGCGTCACCACGTTGGCAGGCTCGTTGACGAGGTCGCGAGCGAGGCACGTGGCGAAAGCCCAGGTCTCCCCCGCCCGCAACCCTGCCTTGGCGGCGGCCCGGCTCCGTCGATCGGGCTCGCTCACCGCCAGCGAGTCGAGGCTCTTCGGGTTCTTCTCCTTGAGGTACTTGTCGAAGCGGTACGTGCCGAGCACCGCGCCTTCCGCGGTCGCCTGGGCGCGGGCCCGCGCGGACACCCCGTCGGCGGCGAGGTGCGCCGCGGCGCTCCGCGCGCCGAGGTCGCGGGCGCGGCGCGCGGCGGCCGACGCGGCCCGTCGCACGGCCTCGGCGCCGCTCTCCTTCTTCGGGCCGAGGCCCGCGACGAGCACGCGCGCGGCGCCCAGGCGGCTGTCGGTATGGACATGGCTGACCTGCCCGACCTTGCCCTCGAACTTCTCGGCCGCCATGACCCTGGACAGCAGGCCGCCGAGCTTCCTGTCCACCGCCGCCAGGGCGGGAGTGAGCTTCGATTCGCCTGAGTGACGGCCCAGGATGAGCGCATCGGCGCGGACCTCGGTGAGGCCGCGGGTGTCAAGTGAGAGCTTCATCGAATCGGGCCTCCTGGTTGGTTGCTCTTGGCTGATCCGGCTCGTTGGATGGCGCGGGCCCGCCCGATCATGTCCGCGAGCCCGTCGGTGGTGTCGTATTGGCCGAGGTCGTCGAGGGCGACCCAGCGGACCTCGGCGGCGTCGCTGCCCGCCTGGAGCCGGCCGCCCACGGATTCGGCGACGTAGTCGATGATCACGTAGTGGTAGCGGACGGCAGCCTGCTCGCGCACGACGCGGTCGACGACCCCGCAGAAGCCGAGGACACGCACGCGCAGCCCCGACTCTTCCTCGGTCTCGCGCACGACCGCGTCCTCGATGCGCTCGCCGAGATGCACGAGGCCGCCCGGGATGCTCCACTTGCCCTGCCCCGGCGGGCGGCCGCGCCGCGCGAGCAGCACGCGCTCGCCGTCGAGGACCACGGCGCCCACGCCGACCCGCGGCGCGTCGGGAAACTCGCGCGCGGCCGCCGCCATCAGACGATGGTGAGCGCGCGCGGAGCCCGACCGGCCCGCGTCCAATCGTCGGTCGCGTACTTCTCGCGCTCGAGCATCCCGGCCAGCGCCGCTTCTTCCTCCGACAAACCGCCCGGCTCGAGCGTGAGCCCATGCGCCGTGCGGAAGCCCTCGGCGAGCGCCTCGGCGCATTCGGCGAAGGACGGGCGCCGGCCCAGCACCGTCTCGAGCGTCGTCATGTCCGCCAGCGGGTCGCGCCCGCCTGGGAAGACGCGCCGAAGCCGACCGGGCTCGGCCCCCAGCATGATGGAGCCGTGCTGTAGAAAGGCCGCTCCCTGCCGCCGTTGGGCGCTGCCCACGAGCTTGCGACCGTTCACTTCGAGCTCGAAGGAGCCGGTCCGCGCGAAGCAGAAGGCGGGCATCGCCGCCGGATCCGAGGGCTTCGCGGGCACCATCTCGACGGGCGCGCCCAGCGCGCGCAGTCCGGCCAGGAGCCCTTCGCCGATCCAGCGGTACGTCTGCAGAAGGTCGGCCGAGCCGTCGAAGTCTTCCGCGGCGGCCACGACGCTGTAGGTGATCTCGAGGTCGGGGCCCTCGTGGAGGATGGCGCTGCCTCCGGTAGGCCGCCTCACGAGGCCGAGGCCCATCGCGCGCGCGGTCTCCAGGTCGATGCGGCCGTCGAGCCGCTGGCCGTAGCCCAGCGAGATCGTGGGCGGCGCCCAGGCGAAGAAGCGGAGCGTGGGCGTCGAGCCGTAACGCAGGCGGGAGAGCAGCAGGGCCTCGTCGAGCGCCATGTTGGCAGCGCCGTCCAGCGGCTCGGTGACGATGAGCCGGAAACCGGGGAGCGTCACTTGGCCTGGGGCGTCCACTTGAGCCGCGGCTGGCGCGCGGCGGCCGTCTGGTCGAGACGGCGCACCGGCGTCGTCACCGGGGCGTCGTGGATCAGCTGGGGATTGTCCCGCGCCTCGCGGGCGATCTGGATCATGGCGTCGCAGAACTCGTCGAGCGTCTCCTTGGACTCGGTCTCGGTCGGCTCGATCATGAGCGCCTCTTCCACGATGAGCGGGAAATACGTGGTCGGCGCGTAGAAGCCAAGGTCGAGAAGACGCTTGGCGATGTCGGTCGCCGTGACGCCGAGCTTCTTCTGCCGCCGCGCGGAGACCACGCACTCGTGCATGCAGGGCCCGGGCGCGGAGCGGTCGTAGTCTCCCTCGAGGCGCTTCAGGATGTAGTTGGCGTTGAGCACGGCATTGTCGGAGACGGCGCGCAGCCCGTCGGGGCCCATGGTGCGGATGTAGGTCCACGCCCGCACCAGCATGCCGAAGTTGCCCCAGAACGCTTGGAGTTTGCCGATGGACTGGGGCCGGTTCCAATCGAACGCGTACTCGTCGCCGTCCTTGACGACGACCGGCGTGGGCAGGAAGGGCGCCAGGTGCTCCTTGATGCCGACGGGCCCCGCACCGGGACCGCCGCCGCCGTGCGGCGTCGTGAAGGTCTTGTGCAGGTTGAAGTGGCAGACGTCGAAGCCCAGGTCGCCGGGGCGCGTGATACCGAGGATGGCGTTGAAGTTGGCGCCGTCCATGTAGACCTGCACGCCCTTGGCGTGGCACATCTCGGTGATCTGGTGGATCTTGGACTCGAAGAGCCCGAGCGTGTTGGGCTGGGTGATCATGAAGGCCGCGACATCGTCGGACAGATGCCGCTCGAGGTCGAGGAGGTCCACGTCGCCGTTCTCCTCGCTCCTGAGCTCCACGACCGAGTAGCCCGCCAGCGCCGTCGAGGCCGGGTTGGTCCCGTGGGCCGAATCGGGGATGAGGACCTTGGTGCGCCTCTCGCCCCTGGCCAGATGGTACGCGCGGATCATCAGCACACCGGCCATCTCGCCCTGGGCGCCCGCGGCGGGCTGGAGCGAGACGTGGTCCATGCCCGAGACCTCGGCGAGATCGCGCGACAGCTCGTCCATGAGCCGGAGCGCCCCCTGGGCGGCGGCCTCGGGCGTGAGCGGGTGCAGACGGGCGAAGCCCGCAAGCCGCGCCATGTCCTCGTTGATCTTTGGGTTGTACTTCATGGTGCAGGAACCGAGCGGGTAGAAGTGCGTGTCCACGCCGTAGTTCATCTGGCTGAGCCGTGAGTAGTGGCGGACGACGTCCACCTCCGACACCTCGGGCAGCTCGGCCGGCGCCGCACGCAGGTGCTCCTTCGGCAGGAGCTGCGCCGGATCGCTCACGGGCACGTCGCACTCCGGAAGGGAGTGGGCGTGGCGGCCGGGGCAGGACAGCTCGAAGATCAGCTTGTCGTAGCCGGGCTTGGCGGTGCGCATGGGAACCTCAGGCCACCGCGGCGGCCAATGCGGCGGCATACGCATCGATTTCGCTTCGCGTGCGCTTCTCAGTCACGGCCACGAGCAGGCAGTCCTTCTGGGCGCGATCGAAGGCCTTGAGCGGCACGCCGGCCAGGATCTTCTCCTTCATCAGGCGCTTCGCCACGCGCTCAGGGGACTTCGGAAGCGCGAGCGTGAACTCCTTGAAGAAGGGCGCCGTGAAGCGGACGCGCACCCCCGGGATCTTCGCGAATGTCTCGGCGGCGTAGTGCGCCTTGGCCGTCGAGAGCTCACCGACCTTGCGGATCCCGACCTTGCCCATGATGGAGACGTAGATCGTCGCCATCAGGGCGCAGAGAGCCACGTTGGTGCAGATGTTCGAGGTCGCCTTCTCGCGCCTGATGTGCTGCTCGCGGGTCTGGAGCGTGAGCACGAAGCCGCGCTGGCCGTCGAGGTCCACCGTGGCCCCGACGAGCCTGCCCGGTATGCGCCGCACCAGCTCCTGCTTCGCCGCGAACACGCCCAGGTTCGGGCCGCCGAAGCTCATCGGCACGCCGAGCCCCTGCCCCTCGCCCACGACGAGGTCCGCGCCGAGAGCGCCGGGCGGCGTGAGCAGTCCCAGATTCACCGGGTCGGCCACGACGACCAGGAGGGCGCCCTGCGCGTGCGCGATGTCGGCCGCCGCCTTGACGTCCTCGAGACAGCCGAAGAAGTTCGGGTGCTGGATGACGACGGCGGCCGTCTGGCTTCCCACGGCCTTGCGGAGGGCGTCGAGGTCGGTCGCCCCGTCGCCGATCGGCGCCGACTTGAGGCGGATGCCCGGCCCCTCGCAGTACGTCTCGACGACCTGGCGATAGAGCGGGTTGAGGCCCTTCGAGAGGACGATCGCGTTCCGCTCCGTGACCGCGTGGGCCATCAGCGCGGCCTCGGCCACCGACGAGGCGCCGTCGTAGAGCGACGCGTTGGCCACGTCCATGCCCGTGAGCTCCGCCATCATGCTCTGGTACTCGAAGATGGAGCGGAGCGTGCCCTGGCTCGCCTCGGGCTGGTAGGGCGTGTAGGCCGTGAAGAACTCCCCGCGCGAGATCAGGTGATTGATCGGGCTCGGCACGCTGTGGTCGTAAGAGCCCGCGCCCAGGAAGCAGGCGTAGTCGTCGGCGTTGGCGTTCAGCGCGGACAGGGCCCGCAGGTGGCGGACGAGGTCGCTCTCGGCCATGGCCGCGGGCAGGTTGAGCGGGCGGGACAGGCGGGCCTTCGTCGGAACCCGTGAGAGCAGGTCCTCGATCGATCCCACGCCGATCCGCGCCAGCATTTCCCGCTGCTGGGCCGGCGTGTTGGAGATGTAGCGCATGGTCTCAGTGCCCCGCCTCGGCGATCAGCTTCTCGTAGTCGCCGGCCGGCATGAGCCCCTCCCACTCCCTGGCATTGGAGAGCTTGATCACAATCATCCAGCCGTCGCCGTAGGGATCGGCGTTCACCACCTCGGGCTTCTTGGGCAGCTCGGCGTTGATCTCGACCACCTCGCCGCTGAGCGGCGCGAAGAGGTCCGAGACGGCCTTGACCGACTCGACCACGCCGAATGTCTTCATGGCGGTGACCTTGGCGCCGACCTTGGGCAGCTCGACGAAGACCACGTCGCCCAGCTGCTCCTGGGCGAAGGCCGTGATGCCGACGCGGGCCTTGTCCCCATCGAGCTTGGCCCACTCGTGCTCCTTGGTGTATCGAAGTTCTCCTGGAACATTCGCCATTGCGCTCTCCTAGATCTTCTTGGCGTGTGAGGGAACGAACGGGGTCTTGGCGACCCGCGCTCGGTGGGCCCGGCCGCGGATGTCCACGTCGAGCTCGGTGCCGACCGGTGCGAGGTCGGCCCTGACGTATCCCATGCCGATGCAGCGCTCGAGGCTCGGCGAGAAGGAGCCGGAGGTGACGACACCCACCGGGGCGCCGTCCTTGAGCAGGCGGTACCCGTGGCGCGCCACGGCGCGCTCGGTCATCTCGAAGCCCACGAGCCTGCGCGTGACTCCCGCGGCTCTCATCGCCTCGATGGCTTTGCGCCCGATGAACTCGCCCTTCGCAGGCTTGACGACCCAGCCGAGCCCCGCTTCGAGCGGATTCGTCGTCTCGTCGATATCATTTCCGTAGAGCGCGAACTTCATCTCGAGCCTCAGCGTGTCCCGAGCCCCGAGCCCGATGGGCCGGATGCCGTCGCCCTTGCCCGCCTCCATCAGCGCGTGCCAGAGCGTCTCGAGCCGCGCCGCGGGCGCATAGAGCTCGAAGCCGTCCTCGCCCGTATAGCCCGTGCGCGAGATGAGGCACTGGACTCCGGCGACAGCGCCCTGAGCGAAGTGATAGTAGGGGACGCGCGTCACATCCCGGTCGGCCAGCCGCTGGACGAGCGCCTCGGCCCTGGGTCCCTGCACCGCCAGGAGACCCCTCTCGGCGCTCACGTTCTTCCAGTCGGCGCCCTTGCCGTGCCCGGTCACCCAGGCCCAATCCTTGTCGATATTGGACGCGTTGACGGTGAGCATGAAGTGCTGGTCGGCCAGCCGGTATAGCGTCAGGTCGTCGACGATGCCGCCCTCGGGATAGCAGAGCAACGAGTACTGGACCTGGCCCACGGCGAGCGTCGAGGCGTCATTCGTGGTGATCGTCTGGATCGCGGCGAGCGCGCCGGGTCCGCGCACCTCGAACTCGCCCATGTGGCTGATGTCGAAGAGCCCGACGGCCGAGCGGACGCAGCGGTGCTCCTCGATGATGCCCGTGTACTGGACGGGCATGTCCCAGCCGCCGAAGGGGACCATCTTGGCGCCGGCCGCAGCGTGGACATCGCGCAGGGGCGTGCGCTTGAGGGGAACCGGGTTATCTGTCATGGCAACCCCATCATCTTAGTGGATGGGCTCCGGGGCCGCAACGGGAACTACGCCCCGACGCGGTCGCTAAGGCCGCATCGGGGCGAACGTGGAGGCAGCTCTGCCGCTACTTCGTCGTGTAGCCTTTGCCGCTCATGCAGGCGCCAAAGGCCTGATCGTAGCCCGCCTGGCCTTTCCCGTACTGGCTCGTGCCGCCGTAGGCCGCGCCGCCGAGGCCGCCCGCCGCCGCGCCGATCGCCGCGCCTGTGCCTGCGTGGCCGACCGCCGCGCCCGTGGCCGCGCCCAGAGCCGCGCCGCCGAGCGCTCCAATGGCCAGCCCGATGCCGGCCCCCTTCGCGGTGCTCGTCGCCGGATCCCACCCGCTCTGCTGCTGGGCCCAGGTCTGGCACTGGCTCGTGTCCTGTGCCTGCTGCTGGGGGGTCTGGCCCTGGGCCGGATAGGCGTAAACATGGGGCGTCGCCGGCGCGGACGCACAGCCAGAGAGTGCCGCGGCGAACACGATTGCTGTCATCCCTGAGACGATGCGATGCGTTGTGGTCATGTTCCCCCCTTACCCTGCATTATGCCCTCTCCCGCTAAATCTACGGCTCTTTCTCGATGACCCGGCCGAACGCCTCGAGGAAGCGGTCCACGTCCGCGTCGGTCATGGCCAGCGAGCAGCAGCCGAGCCCCCGCTGGGTGAGGAGCACGCCGTCGTTCAGAAGACCCATGAAAGTGCGGAGCGGCCGTTCGGCATCCACGGGGCGGCTCGAGCGGTAGTCGGAGAGGCGCTTCTTCGTCCAGTGGATCCAGAAGAGCGAGCCGAGCCCGGTCACCTGCCCCGGCTGCTTGCTATTGGACAGGACGCGCTTGACGCCGGCGCGCAGGCGATCGCCGAGCGCGTCGAGCCTGGCGTAGGCCTCTGGCGTCAGCTCCTGCATGGTCGCCACACCGCCGGCCATGGTCACCGGGTTGGCGTTGAAGGTGCCGCCGTGGCTGATCCGCCCCTTGCCGCCGCGCGGGTCGTAGTAGTTCATCACCTCGGCGCGGCCGCCGAAGGCGCCGACGGCGAGCCCGCCACCGATGATCTTGCCAAGCGTGGTCAGGTCCGGCCGGACACCGAAGCGCTGCTGGGCCCCGCCCTGGGCGACGCGGAAGGAGATGACCTCGTCAAAGATCAGGACGATCCCGAGGCGTTCCGTCACCTCCCTCAGGCGCTGGAGAAAACCCTCCTGAGGCGCCAGCAAACCCGCATTGGCCATGAGCGGGTCCACGATGAGCGCCGCGATGTCACGCCCCTGCTTCTCGAGGATCTTCAGGCACGCCTCGGCGTCGTTCCACGGCAGGACGACCGTGTGCTTGAGCACCGTGTCGGGCACGCCCGCCGAGTACGCGACGGGCTTCGGCCGCGTGCGCGAGCCCGACTTGGCCGGGTCGGGCGAGACGCTCACCAGCACCCAGTCGTGCGTGCCGTGGTAGGCGCCTTCGAATTTGGCGATCCTGGCGCGGCCCGTGAAGGCGCGCGCGGCGCGCACGGCGTTCATCGTCGCCTCGGTGCCCGAGTTGGCGAAGCGGACCACCTCCATGCTCGGGATGCGCGTCGTCAGAAGCTCCGCCAGCTTGACCTCGTGCTCGCTCGGCCCCGGGAAGGACATGCCGCGCGTCGCCTGCTCCGCGACGGCCTCGACGACGGACGGATGCGCGTGGCCCAGGATCAGGCTCGTGTAGTTGCCGTTGAAGTCGAGGCGCTCGGCGCCGTCGGCGTCCCAGATGCGGGCGCCGGCCCCTCGCGTGATGTAGAAGGGGTACGGGTCGAAGAACGTCGTCGTGCGGCTGTTGCCGCCCGGCATGACCCGGAGCGCCGCCTCGTACATCTGCCGCGAGCGAGAGGTCTTGGCCTTGTAGTCGTTGACGAGAGCCTCGAGCGTCATCTTGGTGACTCCTTCCTGACTTTCAGCGCCCCTCTCCTAGGGAGAGGCGAATGGGATCGCACCGTCCAGCTCGCGGCGGTAGGCGCGCAGGAACTCGTGGGCCTCGACCACGGTCACTTGGCGGAAGCGCAGACGCTGCCCCGGCTTGACCTGGGCCACCCGCCCGACGTCGAAGGAGCATACCGTACCGATCTTGGTGTAGCCGCCCGTGGACTGCCGATCCGCCAGAAGCACGATGGGCTGGCCGTCGCCGACCACCTGGATGCCGCCCAGCGCCACGCCGTCCGAGATGATGTCGTGGCCGCGCGTGTGCTCGATGCGCGCGCCGCGGAGGCGGGCGCCCATGCGATCGCTCTGCGGCGTCATCTCGTACGGCGCGTCGAAGAGCGCCGCGATCCCGCGCTTGGTGAACCGGTCGTCCTGCGGCCCGAGCACGACGCGCACCGTGGGCTCGATCGTGTAGTCGGGGATGAGCTCCTCGTGCACCTCGGCGGGCGCGCCGCCCGAGGCGGGGCCGAGCGGCAGGCAGTCGCCCTTGCGGAGGGCCCGTCCCTCGAGGCCCCCGAGCTGGCCGCGGGGATAGGTCGCGCGCGAGCCGAGCGCGGGCGGCGTGTCGATGCCGCCGGAAACGGCAAGGTAGCCGCGCACTCCCGAGGCCGCCGGTCCCATTCGCAGGACATCACCCGCTTCGACCTCGAAAGCCGCCCATCGCGGCATGGCCGCGCCGTTGAGCGTGACGGGCATGACGGCGCCGGTGACAGCGACCCAGCGCTCGTCGGCGAACTCGACCCGCGGCCCGATGACCGTGCACTCGAGCCCAGCAGCGTCGTCAGCGTTGCCGACGAGACGGTTGGCGAGGAGGAAGGCATCGCGGTCCATCGGGCCCGACGGCGGGATGCCCACCCGCAGCGATCCGCGGCGCCCGAGGTCCTGCACGGTCGTTTGCGGCCCCGCGTCCTGGATGAGGATGCTCGGCATCAGGCGCGCTCCACGCGCGGCGTGTAGGTGCCCTCCGCGACGGCCGCGGCGATCGCATCGTACTCTGCGCGGGAGATCATGCGGAATCGGACGTGGTCGCCGGCGCGGAGGAGGATGGGGTCGGCCGCCGACGGGTCGTACAGGCGCAGCGGCGTGCGGCCGAGCACCCAGAAGCCGCCGGGGCTCTCGACCGAGTAGATGCAGCATTGAATGCCGCCGATGCTGACGCTGCCGGGCGGCGTCTTGGTCCGCGGTTGATCCAGTCGCGGGATCTCGAGGCGCTCCGGCATGCCCGTCATGTAGGGCAGCCCCGGCGTGAAGCCGACGAAGTAGACGTAGTAGTCGGTCGACGCGTGGAGCCGCGCCATCTCGTCGGCAGGCAGGCCGATCTTCCGGGCAGCCGCATCGAGGTCGAAGCCCAGGTCTCCACCGTAGCAGCACGGGATCTCGACCGTGCGTGCCGGCGGCAGCACTTCGGGGCGTGCCTCCCGGCACAGCTCGCGAAGGGATTTCGTCAGCTCGTCCCAGCCGACCGTGACGGGGTCGTAATAGACGAGCAGCGACCGGTAGCTGGGAACCGTCTCGGTGACGCCGCCGAGCGCCTGCTGCCGGATCAGGTACTCGAGCGCCAAGACGCTCGCGTTGACCTCGCGATTGATGTCGTCGCCCAGCTCGACCGACAGCGCGAGGTCCCCGCAGGGCAGGAAGCGGGGCTCTGCATAGATCCCCACCGGCTAGAACG
>Ga0153916_10003147_pt1 | contig 12208 bp, 9 predicted proteins | sample Opewatmetagenome_FD_109642 | JGI IMG/M metagenome (GOLD analysis project Ga0153916, IMG submission 109642) | Freshwater wetland microbial communities from Ohio, USA - Open water 3 Core 3 Depth 4 metaG | ecosystem: Environmental > Aquatic > Freshwater > Wetlands | place: USA: Ohio, Lake Erie, Old...
CAGCAAGTACTTGTCGTCCCTCCTCAGCGCCTCGCCCACGTACCAGAAGGCACACTCGAACTGGGCATAGAAGCTCTGGATCTTTTCGCGCTGCTCGTCTAGCTGATATACGGGGATTCTGGCCACCAGCTCCTTGATCTCGGGCAGCCTGCAATGAACGATCAATGCATCCTTAAACGCCGCCCGGGTCACCTCGTTCCCTCGCTCAGCCGCCGCCCGCATGTACGCCAGGTCGACGATCTTTCCGTCGATGTAGCCGCCGGGGTAGTCGCAGAAGTCCGTCGTCCAGTAGAAGAGCTCGTTGCGGTCCCACTTCGCCTTGCATGCCTCGTCGGTAAAGACCAGGATTGCATCGATATCGGAGTCATCCTTCTCGACGCCCTTGGCGACGGAGCCGCTGACGATCACCGCCAGACAATCTTCCTGCTTAGCGAAGTGGTCCGCCAATTTGTGTACGGTTCTCTCGTGGTGCGGTTTCATGTGGTTCCTTCCTACATTGTGGGTTCGCCCTCTCGGCTGGCAGTCTATTATGGCCGCAAACGGACATCAAGCACGGAGGCCGCATCTGTCGACGGATTTGAGAACGGACTAACGGATGAGAGCAGGAAGAAAAGCCATAGGGGCGGTTCGCGAACCGCCCCTACGAAGGAAGGCGAGGATTCGGCCTCAGACGAGACCCTAGCGCAGCCCCTCCAGCAGTTCTCGATAGCTCCTGAGGTTGGACGCTAGAGAGACGTCCGCCAGAGCGGGCGCGCGCTCGGCGGTGACGCCCAGGTTCTCGTCCAGAGTAGGATGCGATTCGTCGACCAGCAGGAGCCCCGTTACCTCCCGCCCGATGCCGCCCGCGGCTTCGATAAGACGCAGAGCGCTCGTTGCGGCGCCGGGGCTGGTCGGGTCGTACTCTGCGGGCAGGTTTGCCCTTTCCTCCGCGGTGAACACCTGGTCCCTCATGTCGCGCCAGGCATCCCGGATGTTCAGCACGTAGTTGCTCTTATACCAATCGACGATGGGCCCGCTGCCGCGGAAGCCAGGCTCGCGGTGGTAGGTGACACAGGGGGAGAACACGTCCAACAAGGAGAACCCGCGCGTGGAAACGGCCTTACGCATCAGATCTGCGAGCTCGTTCTTATTCCACGAGACTCCCCTACCCACGAAGGCCGCGCCGGCCGCTATGGCCAGCCTCAAGGGGTTCACCGAGCGGCCCTTCTTTCCTTCTGGTGTGGAGCTGGTCCGAAGCCCGATGTGGGCCGTGGGCGATGCCTGCCCCTTGGTCAGGCCGTAGACCTGGTTGTTCATGACGATAAGCGTCATGTTGACGTTGCGAACGCAGGCGTGAATGAGGTGTTCCATCCCGATGGCGTAGCTATCTCCGTCCCCTCCGAAGTCGACCACCATCAGGCCGGGGTTGGCCACCGCCAGCCCCGTGGCCACGGGAATCGAGCGCCCATGCTGGCCATGGTAGCTGTTGACCTGCAGCATCTCCGGCTCTTTGCTCGAGCACCCGATGCCCGAGAAGGCGAAGACGCGCTCCAGCGGTATGTTCAGGTCATTCACGACGGTGAGTAGCACTTGCTTGAATGCGGCCGTCACGCCGAAGTCGCCGCAGCCGCTGCACCACCAGGCGCCCGGCCCGGTGACTTCGGCCTGGGTGATGGCCTTGGGAGCGGTGGCAGCAACCATGCTAGGTCCCCCTTTCCATTTCCTGGATAACGTAGCCGGGGGTAATCAGTCTTCCATCGTAGCGGAGGATGGAGCGGAGCTTGCGTGGCATCGGGCCGGTGGCCTCCCGCTGGATCAGGCCTCGCAGCTGCGCCCCAGCGGAATACTCCACCACGTGGACTGTCCGGCAGCCACGCACGAACCGGCGGACTTCCCGACTGGGAAACGGCCACAAGGTCTGGAGCTCGAGAAGCCTGGCCGGCCGGCCATCGGCTGCCAGACGCTCCATCGCCTCGCGTATGGGGCCGCAGACGGAGCCGTAGCCGACGAACCCGATGGCCGCATCCTCGGGCCCGGAGATGCGAGGCGGGGGAAGATCGGAGTCCTTTCGGATCTGCGCCATCCGCTGAACGACCCGCTTTTCGACCATCGCCTTGCGGACCGCGGCTTCTTCGCTTATGTACCCCTCCTCGGTGTGCTCATTGCTGTTCACATAGTAGGTAGTCACTCCAGACGCCCCCGGGATCACCCTCGGCGAGATGCCGTCGTCCGTGAGCTCGTAGCGGCGGTACCGTCGGCCGTTGCCTCGGTGCGCCCGGGCGATAGCAGCCTCATCGAGGAGCTTCCCCCGGTCGATGACAAACAGCGAGGGGTCAAGAGAGGGTACCGTGTAGGTGGACTGGGCTGTCACCTGGTCCAGCAGGAGAAACACGGGGGACTGATATCGCTCCGTCAGGTTGAAAGCCCGCCCGATGGTGTAGAAGGCCGCTTCCGGTTCGCTGGCGGCCAGCACTATGCGGGCGAAGTCCCCGTGGCCGCCGAACACAGTCTCGTTCAGGTCTTCCTGGCCCACGCGGGTGGGCAGACCCGTGGCCGGGCCGCCCCGCTGACAGACCACTATGAGCATGGGCGTCTCCGTCATGCCGGCGGCCGAAATCGCCTCCTGCATGAGGGAGAAGCCCGGCCCTGCCGTGGCCGTCATGGCCCTCGCGCCGGCGACGCCGGCTCCGATGACGTGGTGAGCGGCGGCCATCTCGCTGTCGGCCTGAATCACCGCCCCACCGAAGGAGGGAAGCTTCTCGGCCATGAACTCCAGGATCTCCGATGCCGGCGTGATCGGGTAGCCGGCATAGAAGCGGCAGCCGGCCACAATGGCTCCGGCAGCCACCGCCTCGTTTCCCAGGAGGAACTGCCTATCTCCATCCTGGCGGTCAAAGGCCAGCGTCATGTCCGGCAGCCGCCAGCCCTGCTCCTGAGCGTACTGCCGCCCGGCGGCCATCGCCTGCGCGTTCTGAGTCACGAGCTCACTGTCCTTGCCGAAGCTGGCCCGTAGGCGGCGCAGGAACGCCTCCTCCGGGATGGCCAGCAGGTGGCTCAGCACGCCGAGGGCGACGCTGCCCCTCAGGATGTATCGTCCGAAACGCTCCTTGGCTATCTGACCCATCGGCAGGCCAAAGACCCGCATGCCTCGGGCCAGCACGTGCTCGGAAACCATCTCTGGGGTGATCTCGTAGCCGGCGTTGGGGTACTCCAGGCGCGGGGAGCTGTCGTACAGGACGACCCCGCCGGCCTTCAGCCGCTCGATAGGCGGGACGCGTCCCTCCCCGCCGATATCGAGGAATGCCCCCCGGTCGAAAGCTTCGAGTATGTCGAACTCATCGTCGGGTCCGTGGACAGGCCGGTCGTCGGCCCGGAGGCCGAAGGCGCTGTCACGGGTCTGGATGTTGGAGTAGACCTCTTCGCGCCATAAGAAGACCCAGGCGCCCTGGTCTTTTAGCGCCTGTCCCAGCGTAAGGATATTGGTGTTGGTACCGTCTCCGGCTCGGCCCGCGCCGCATACCTGTATCCTGCGCATGGCCCGCTTCCCTCCAGTCCGCTGCCCTGCCCGGCGGGAGTCGGCGTGTTGGGTTCCGTCGTGTGGGCGTTTCATAGTCTTTGCTCTTATAAACCTTACGATCTCTCTATATCCAGACTACCAGGGCCAGCCTCGGAGGGCAACTTCTCGATCTCCCCAACCTACGCCCTCTCCGCACACGTTTCCCTTCCTGTTGCCATTCTGCACCGATTCTTCACCACACTGCAGGTAACACCCCCGTAGCGCCCCCGCATATCCGCGTGTCTCTATTATGGTAGCTGGAGGTATCGTTATGACAAGAACGCCGCGCGACGAGCCTAGTTTTGAGACTACACCCTCAGCAGGAGAACCAAACATGAAGGAACAATTCCGCAGTGCCCATCCGGATCCGACCGCCGGGCTAGAGCCTGTCCCGCCTCACCAGACCGACAGCAGCTCTGGCTGGGACCTAAGTGCGTTTGGCGGCGGGAGTCTCGCCGTCTTGCACCTGGCAGGAGCGTTGGCCCTTCTCTCCACGACGGCCGCCATCTTCGCCGTGCAGCTCACCCTCCAGTCTCCCGTCACATATGCGGCTCAGGGAACACTGCTGTCGGGTCTCGCCCTGATTGCCGCTTGTCTTGCCCGCGTCAGCCGCAGAGCGCTGAAGCGGCTGTCGACGAAGGCGCGAGCCGACCTGCTGACACTGGAATCTCAGCTCACCGAGATCGCGAATCGCGACGACCTAACCCAGCTACGGAACCGGCGATTCTTCTACGGTCAGCTGCAGCAAGAGCTACGAAGATCCGTTGAGGCCAAGCGCCCCACCGCAATTCTCATGATCGACGTCGATGCTCTGAAGGCGATAAACGATGAATTTGGCCACCTTGCGGGAGATGCTGCACTGGCCAACTTGGCCAAGCTCATGACTAGGTGCGCCAGACCGGCCGATATCGTCGCGCGTCTGGGCGGCGACGAGTTCGCGATTCTCATGCCCAAGACAGATCGTCGCGGCGCCAGCGCCCTGGCGAGGCGTCTCTGGCAGGAGCTCGAGAATAACCCTATCCACCTAACCCCCGACGCCGACATCTATCTGGGAGTGTCGATTGGTGTGTCGGGTTTCCCCTGGAAGGGGGACGACCCGCAGGCTCTAGTGCACTGGGCCGACGCCGACTTGTATGCCAACAAGCTTGCTCGCAAGGGGATAGCCAAGGGCTTCTTTGGACGAGACGGCTCAGAGTTCGCCTCGGGAGTGGTTGGTGTCCTATGCGCCGCCCTCGACATTCGAGACAAGCTCACCCACCGCCACTCGCAACGTGTGGCAGGAATGGCCGTCGCCATGGGCCGCCGGCTGGGGCTGAACGAACCACACCTCACTCATTTGACCCAAGCCGCCATCCTGCACGACATCGGCAAGATCGGTGTCGCCGACAGCGTCTTGTCTAAACCTGCTGCCTTGAACGAGAACGAGTGGAAGGAGATCCGCCGCCACCCTGAGCTGGGCTATGAACTACTGAGAGGATTCGATTTCCTCAAGGAAGCCGCCGAGATGGTCTTGGCTCATCATGAGCGGTACGACGGGGCGGGCTATCCGAGGGGACTGGCCGGTGAAGAAATCCCGTACGCTGCTCGCATCTTCCAAGTCATCGACGCGTTCGACGCCATGACCTCACGCCGTCCGTACAGACAGCCGTTGTCGCGGGATCAGGCTCTCAAAGAACTCCTGCGCAACGCCGGGACCCAGTTCGACAGCGAAGTCGTGGACGCTTTCGTGGAAGCCATAGGCGATGGCGTCGCGGAGCCAGAGGGCGACAGCCTGGTTGTTGCTGGCCGCGTCGGCAAGAACGGCGAGCGTAGGCGCTGGTCATCGGCACCGGTTGCACTCCACGCCGGTGTCACCTAGCCCGGGTCTTCCACCCGAGCTGCAACCGCGGGTGCCAGTCCCGACCTCGATCAGGCCCGCTGGGGCGCTGTCGCGGCAGCGACACCTTCCTTGAACCGGCGGTGATCGAACCAGGGGAGCGCGCGATGGGCATAGGCGTTGGCGCGGGCAAAGTTGTACGCGCCTTCCGACCGCAGCCACTCCTCCATCCTCATGACGTCGGGGTAGAGCGGGACGGCGTCCTTCCAGATGGCCCGACCGCAAAGGAACCCGCTGGCGCCCGCCTCGGTGGCCAGCTCCACCTGGGCCAGGAACTCGTTTATGCTCACGCCGGCGCTCAGAATCACCCAGGGCATGCCCGCCGCCGCATCGAGCTGACGGCAGAATTCTCGCACCTCCGATAGCTGGTAGACGGCTTGGCGCTCCTGGCCGTCGAAGGCTCCGCCGCAGAACTCCCGGGTCCTCTTGAGGTCAGCGGGGAACTCCAGCTTCAGGACGTCCACCCTGTACCTAGGGGCGCTGAACTCGCGGGCGCTGCGGACGACGAGGTCCGGCTTCTTCCTGGCGAATTCGTCCGTGTTGGTGCTCGCCTCCTCAAGCGCGTAGGCGACCAGCTCCAGCAGGAAGGGCATGCCTGCCTGCTGGCATTCCTCGCCCAGCCGGACCACGATATCCTGCTGATGGCGGCGGGCTTCTTCAGAAGCGTCGGGCTGGTAGTAGAGGAGCAGCTTGATGGCGTCGGCGCCGGCACGTTGTGCCTTCTCCACCGACCACCCTTCTATCAGATTGGTCTTGCGTTCCTTGCCCGTGGAGCCGGACCGCTCATAGCCCGTCTCCTCGTGGGCAAGAAGGAGGCCAATGCCCGGCGGAATGCTCCGGAAGGAGTGCGGATAGCCGTAGATGGGGTCGGTGAGGACAGCGGTGGCGCAGGGCGCGAGAACCCTGGTGATGACCTCCTTCGCCTCGGCTAGTTCGTTGCCGGAGACCTGATCCGCGGTCCTGTTCGTCACCTTGGCGATGGCGTCGCTTAGTGAGCCCCTCTGGTCGATGGCCATCATCTTGAAGCGGCCCTCTCCGTCCGCCAGCGACCGCAGGCGGCGCCACTTACCCTCGGATACTTGCGCGTCCATAGCAGTTCCCTCCAACTCTATTATGTCGCCACCCGCATGGACCTCTGGGCCTCCCTCTCGCTCAGCCCGGCGGCGTGGCCGAAAGCCCTCTCGAACTCCTCCGGCGCCATGTGAGCGAGCCCGGCCAGCCTGCCCAGCATCTCGGGGTTCTGAATGTCGCTAGGCTCCAGGCGGATCATGTATTCGCGGGCGACTTCGTAGTACTCGGAGTGGATATCGACGAGGCGCGTGCGCGTGCGCCCGGTTACGGGGTCCCTGATGTCATCGAAGGGCAAGACGTGCAGGCGGCCCGAGTCCAAGCAGACAAGGCCCCCGTCGCGCACGCGCTCGTCCGCCGGCTCCGAGAGTAGGAAGCGGACGGCCCCGTGGCCCAGTGTTCGGGTGTAGTCGATGTCGAAGGGGATCGGCCGAGCGCAGCGCAGCTCGTAGCCCAGCGTCACTTCCGCAATCGGCAGCTGCTCGCCTCGACGAGCGAAGCGCTGCTGGACGTCGCGTTTGATGACGGTGGCCAGAGGGATCTCGCCTAGCCGGAGGTTGCCATAGGAGTCGTACCCCATTTCGGCGCCGGTGATCCCTGCCAATTCCTTTGCGTCCAGCTTTTCGCCGATCCCCTCGGCGATGATGGCGAGGCCATGCTGACGCCCCATCACCCGCCGCTTGAGGATGCCTGCCTCGATGATGGCGCATACGTCACCGAGACTGATGTGCTCTGTGGGGAACTCCTCGGGAATGATAGTGAACGTGACGCCGGCGGCCTTCCCGATGCCGAGGGCTAGGTGGCCGGCCTTGCGGCCCATGACAACGACGATGACCCAGCGCCTGGTGGTCCGGGCGTCCTCCATCAGGTTGAGCACCAGCTCCGTGCCGAGATGGCGGGCGGTCTCGAAACCGAAGGTGGACATGCCCCCGGGCAAGGGTAGATCGTTGTCGATGGTCTTGGGCACATGGGCGACCCGCAACGAGCCCGCGGCGGCCTTCGCCACTTCGTGAGCGGCAAACGCCGTATCATCGCCGCCGATGGTAATCAGATAAGCGATGCCCATCTCGTGGAGCGCCTCGACGATGCGTTGAAGCTTCTCGGGGCTGCTCGTCGGGTTGGCGCGAGAGGTGCGCAGGATAGATCCTCCGCGGGAGTGGATAAAGGAGACATCGCGGATTTCCAGTGGGCGCACGCCTTCAGTGCGCCCCTCCATCAGCCACTGATAGCCATCGTAGATGCCGAAGACTTCGAGGCCGCTGTTGATGGCCTCGATAGTCGCGGAGCTGATGGCGCTGTTGATGCCGGGGGCTGGTCCCCCGCCGACCAGAATCCCCAGACGGCCCTGGGTCCCTGCCATAGCGACCTCACCCCTCTAAGTGAAGACCATCGTCATGAGTGGATGGCGAGCCCAATGCACGATGCCTTGGGCTCTTTCAGCATGCCACACTTCTCTCTCATCGGACAAGCGAGTCGTCTTTATAGACGCCTCAATGAGAAGGACGTTACGGCTGTTCTGAGACGACCACACGCGCCCGCGGGAGAAAAGGGGAGGACTGGGGCATTGCTGGCAGCGGAGGCTGGCCTGCCGCCACAGCATCGTCATGCCCGCCTTCGGGTGAAGGTGGGCATGACGAGGAACGATGATGACGCTACCCAGCGACGTGGCGCTGAGTGCTTCTCTTCTCCTCCCGAGGAGCGATCCCAGCCTCGTCTAGTAGCCAGACGGCGACGGCGTTCGAGTCGGGGTGGGTGTTGTCGTGCCGCCCGACGTAGGGGCACCGCCGACCTTGACCACGGTCCACAAACCACCGAAAGCCGTCACCCCCTGTCCGTTCGTGTCGCCGGCCTTGCTGTCCCGGACAAAGGTGTACAACGGCATTCCGTTGAAGGTGACCTGCTTGATTCCGTCCGAACGCGCAATCACTCCCAGCGTTCCGGTGACGCCCGCCCCGGCGACGGGCTTGTCACTTGTTGCCGTCAGAGCGGGCCAATTCTGCAAGCAGCCCCCGGTGCAATTACTCGTCCCCGGCGTGTCCGCCCCAAAGACATAGAGGGTCATCCCGCGACCATTCACAAGGATTTTGCCCAGCGTCGAGTTCGCTGCCATCATCACCGTCGCGCCCGCGACGGGACTTGCAGTCGTTGACGGTGTGCTCGACGCAGCGCTGCCACCACAAGCGGCCGCCACCAGCCCTATGGCGATGAGCACCGCCGGCACACCCACAATCCCCTTGGTTAGCATTCTTCCCCTCCCGCTGCACCTGCCTGAACGCGAAACCTGATCATATTTATACGGCAGGGATCGGGCGCCTGGTTTCCCCAGCCGATGCAGCGAGATCAGGGACGATGAGAGTGTCTTTGAGAGACGAGTAGAGGCGCTCGGGAGACAGCGGTTCTTGGCCGACGACCACGCCGACGGGCCCTACTAAGGACCGATCAACTCGCCCAGCAAGAAGATCGCGATGAAGATGCCGATAGCGAGCGGGAGGAAAACCAGGACCGATCGCTCGCCGCGCCGGACGACGGCGATGGCTGCGGTTGCCCCCGCGAGCAGGCCAGACAGAAAGAGAGGTATTGCCAACGACACCAGCCAGACGCCCCGCTGGCCAGCGGCTACCAGAGCGCAAAGCGTCACGAAGAGCGCGGCGAACGTGATGAGGAGCCGGACCGCCCAGAATCCGAGCCGCGCTCCGGGCAGCAGATGAATCGTTGCGCCGCGATGGCCTGCCGGCGTGCCCTCCACCGGGCCACTATGGCTGGTGGGCGTGTTCGGGTCAAGGGCCAAGGGTCAAGTCTCCATGGGAGGGCGGCAACGCGGGGACAGAATCGAGACGAGGCTTTGGTGGCAGCGGCAAGATTCGAACTTGCGACCAAGGGCTTATGAGGCTCTACGACTCCTGCAAGCTAGTCATTCGCAGTTTTCCTCTTGTTTTCGCCCATCCCAGGTATGCAAGCAAGTGACAATTACGCGCACAGCGATGGTGGTACCGTATGTGCCGTCTGCCTTGTGGGACTCGTCCAGTTCGAACATTGGCGGCCTGCCCCTGGGCCGGCTCGCCTTGACGCCTTCGGACCGCGCGCCCCACAGCCGATAGGCTTCGCCCAGAAGGCGCAGGGACGCTAGCTGCTCCTTGTTCAAGTGCAGTAGGCCTGCAGCGTGGGCGGAGACGGCTTTCAAGACCTCTTCCGCCGTGAGGGGTACGGAGAGCGCGTCAATGCGCTCTAAACCCCTTCCGCGATAGGCCCGGATGGGGTTTCCCTGTTTGTCAGCCAGGTCGCCGTATTCGGTGCGGTACGGTGATGGCATTGCACACTCATTGTAGCACGAATAGGTTTTCGATGTAGTCCCTTTAGCAGTTTCCCGCTGCCAGACCGATGTGGACGAGGCAGTGGGCACCCTTGGACACGCTTCTACAAGAAAAGCTCGGGCGCCGCGTCACGGAGCGGCAGGAGCGCTGGGACGAGGCGATGGCCGCCCTCCGGGAGCAACTGCGGGAAGGGGTGCCTTGGTGCTGGCAAGAGGTACGCGCTGTGGAGACGGTGCTGGAGGAGGTGGCGGCGGAGTTCAACGGCGAGGACCCGCTCCTGCCCCTGGTGCGGGGAGTCCTCGACAAGACGCGCGAGGACCTGGTCGGGCTCCAGCATCCCCTACTCGACGCCGTGGACGTGGATACCGACCTCCCCGAGTCCCCATGAGGAGCGGGTCGAGTTCCTAAGGCAGCGCTTCCTGCGCGAAGACACCTAGCACACTATGCCTCGATGGTGCGCGTCCCGTCCGTGGCTTAGCGGCCTTGACGCCTTCGAGACTTTCTGGCATGATGCGCCCGCTGGCCTGGAGAATGGGGCGTTCCTATGAAAGCGAAGCGTCTTCTTCCTCTCTCAGTCCTCGTGTCCCTTGTCGTGGCAACCGCCGTCTGGATGATCGTCACGGTCTGGGCGGAGCCTGCGCCGCCCGAGCAGCAGCACATCGTCGTTCAGAGCTATGTGCCGGAGTTCCTCGACCCCCACCGCTCGAACTTCCAGCAGGACATCGCCATCGAGCGCGTGCTCTGGCGGGGCCTCTATCAGCCAGAGGTAACACCGGACGGCACCGCGCAGCCTGTGCCTGCCATGGCGGCGGGAGAGCCCTCGGTGAACGGCAACGTGTACACCGTGACGCTGAAGCCGGGGCTCCAGTGGTCGGACGGCCAGCCGCTGACGGCCATGGACTTCGAGTACGGCATCAAGCGGGGCTGCGACCCCGACGTAGCCAGCCCCTACCAGTATCTGTTGGGCGAGGCCGCCCTCAACATCGTGGGCTGCGACGCCTACTATCAGGGACAAGGCACGCGTGACGATGTCGGTGTCACGGCGATAAATGCCACGACCCTCGAGGTCACCCTCGCAGCGCCCAAGCCCACGTTTACCACCATCATGTCACTGTGGGTGACCTTCCCCGCGCGCCAGGACATCATCGAAACCTACGGCGACAATTGGACAAATCCGGCCCACATCGTGGTCAATGGGCCGTTCACTCTCACCGAGTTCGTCTCCGGCACGGGGGGCCATGCTGTCCTGGAGCCGAACCCCAATTGGGCGCTGGAGCCCGAGCCACTCCTGCAGGAGATCACTGTCAAGTTCATCGACGACCTGGAGGCGGCTTTCCAGGACTACCAGGACGGCGAACTGGACATGACGAACGTCCCCGCATCGAGGATCCCCACCATTGAGGCCGATCCTACTCTAAGCGAGGAGTTCCTCAAGGTCGCTGCCTCCCGTATTTGGGCCGTTGAGATGCAGATGAACGATCCGACCCTCGCCGACTTGAACGTGCGATTGGCACTGGCCCGGGCCATCGACCGCGACGCGCTGGTGAACCTTGTCTACGGCGACGCCTATCTGCCGGCCACCTACTGGCTGGTGCATGGCCTGCCAGGCTTCCAGGGCAACGCGGCGTTCGACGACATCGTCGGCTACAACCCGAGCGCGGCCCATACGGCGCTGGCGGATGCCGGCTATCCCAACGGCGTGGGCTTCCCCACCCTGACGCTCACCGTGCTAAACCGGTCGGACCGGATCGCCGAGGGCCAGTTCCTGCAAAATGCCTGGTACAATATCCTGGGCGTCAACGTGACGATACAGGCCGTTAGCGCCCTGACCCGCGCCCAGATCTTCAACTCCGAGAACTTTGACCTGTTCATGGGCGGCTGGCAGAACGACTACCCCGATCCAGAGAACTCTCTCATCGGCCTGTTCGACACAGGCGGCGCAAACAACAAGTACAACTGCAACGACCCCGACATCGACGCCAAGCTGAGCGCAGCCGCCACGGAGACGGACAACGCCGCGCGCATCGTGCTCCTCCAGGACGCCGAGACGCTTATCGTTACGAGGCTGTGTGGCGTGGCGCCCATCTACGAGACTGCTTCCCTGTATCTGGTCAAATCCAGGATCTTGGGCGTAGAACCCAACGGCCAGATCGATGCGGGCATACCGGGCAACTGGTGCCCCGAGTGCTGGTTCGTGGAGGCAGAGGACCAGGATGGCGACGGCTTTTCCGATGCCCGCGAAACTTACCTGGGGACCGACCCGCTGGACGCCTGCCGCGACGACCCATCGGATGCAGCTTGGCCGCTCGACGTCAACAACGACGGCCAGATCAGCGTGGTCGGCGACGTGCTGAACTTCCGCGACCGCATTGGGGCCACGCCAGGCGCTCCCAACTGGTGGCAGCGCCTGGACCTTAA
>Ga0153916_10003149_pt1 | contig 12206 bp, 12 predicted proteins | sample Opewatmetagenome_FD_109642 | JGI IMG/M metagenome (GOLD analysis project Ga0153916, IMG submission 109642) | Freshwater wetland microbial communities from Ohio, USA - Open water 3 Core 3 Depth 4 metaG | ecosystem: Environmental > Aquatic > Freshwater > Wetlands | place: USA: Ohio, Lake Erie...
CTCGGCGAGGAGGGGCAGGGCTTCCTGATCGCGATGGACTTCTTCGAGCACTCCCGGCCGCAGGTGGCCGCCGCCGCCGTCGGCCTCGCGCGCGCGGCGTTCGAGCACGCGACCGCGTACGCGCGGGAACGGGTCGCCTTCGGGCGGCCGATCATCCGCAAGCAGGGGATCTCGTTCAAGCTCGCGGAGATGGCGATGGCGATCGAAGCGTCCCGCCTGCTCACCTGGCGCGCGGCGGCCGCCCTCGACGAGCGACGCGATGCCGGCCTCGCCGGCTCCTACGCCAAGGCGTTCGCGGCCGACACGGCGATGCGGGTGACGACCGACGCCGTCCAGGTGCTCGGCGGCGCCGGCATCATGCGCGACCACCCGGTGGAGAAGTGGATGCGGGACGCGAAGGTGATGCAGGTCGTCGAAGGAACCTCCGAGATCCAGCGCCAAATCGTCTCCACCTACCTCGAGCACGACTGGGCGGAGCGGCCCCGCTGACCCTCCGCATCCACATCGCCGGCGACGACCCGGAGCGCCGGAGAGCCGCCGTGCGCGAGCTCCGGCAGACGTGGCCCGACGCCGACGTCGTCGAGGGGGCCTCCGCGGGGCTTCACCCCACGCTCGACGCGAGCGACGACCGCTTCCGGACGCTCGCGGACTCGTCGTCGCTCCTGCTCTGGATCTCCGACCCGGACAGCCGCGTCGTCTTCTTCAACCGGAGCTGGCTCGACTTCACCGGGCGCACCCTCGACGAGGAGCTCGGCGACGGGTGGCTGGACGGCGTCCACCCCGACGACCGCGTACGCGTCGAGCGGTGCATGCGGGCCCACGAGCAGCGCTCCGAGCCGTACACGCAGCAGTACCGGGTCCTCGACGCCGACGGCGAGTACCGCACCGTCGTCGACGCGGCCTCGCCGATGCTCGCGCCCGGCGGCACGCCGCTCGGGTACGTCGGCACCACGCTCGACATCACCGAACAGTTGCGCGCGAAGCACAGGAGCCTGGAGACCGAGGTGCTGCTCACGACCGCGCTCGAGGCCGCGCCGGTCGGCGTCGGCTTCGTCGACGAGAATCTTCGCTACGTCCGCATCAACCCGACGCTCGCGTCGTTCCACGACCTGCCGGTCGAGGATCACCTCGGCCGCACCGTGAACGAGGTGCTCGCACCGCTCGGGGTCGACCTCGAGACCCTCTACCGGCGCGTCCTCGAGAGCGGCGCCGCGGTGACCGGCGTCGACCTCCGGATGGAGGTGGGAGGCGTGTCGCGACGCTTCATCGCCAGCTACCACCCGGTCCGGATCGACGGGCGGATCGCCGGGGTCGGCATCGTGTCGGTCGACGTGACCGAGCGCGAGCAGCTCGAGGCACAGCTGCTCCAGTCCCAGAAGCTCGAGGCCGTCGGGCGGCTGGCGGGCGGCCTGGCCCACGACTTCAACAACCTGCTCGCCGTGATCGACGGATACGCCTATCTGATCTCCGACAGCCTTCCCGACGATGACGAGCGGCGGGCGCACGCGCTCGAGATCTCCAGGGCGAGCCGGCGTGGCGCCGACCTGACACGGCGGCTCCTGTCGTTCAGCAGGCAGCAGGTGCTCCTGACGGCGGACGTCGACCTGCGGGCGGTGGTCGCAGATCTCGCGCGGCTGCTCGAGCGACTCGTCCCGAGCACGGTCGACCTGCGGGTCGAGACGGGCGTGGAGCCGGCGTTCGTTCGCGCCGATACGAGCAGGCTCGGCCAGGTGCTCGTCAACCTCGTCATCAACGCGATCGACGCGATGCCCTCCGGCGGCGACCTCGCGGTGCTGGTCGAAGACGCCGGGGCCGACGTGCGCCTGTCCGTCACGGACACGGGGAGCGGCATCGACGCGCACTCGCTGCCGAGGCTCTTCGAGCCGTTCTTCACGACCAAGGAGCACGGATCGGGACTCGGCCTCTCGACGGTGCACGGCGTCGTCGAGCAGCTCGGAGGACGGGTCACCGTCGAGTCCAGCGTCGGCACGGGCTCGACGTTCACCGTCTCGCTACCACGGGCGAGCGGTGTCGCGACCGGCGAAGACCCGGACGTCCGCGCCCTCGCCACGCCGATGCAGGGCGGAGACGGCGAGACGGTGCTCGTCGTCGAGGACAGCGAGCTGCTTCGGAACCTCGTGCGCTCCGTGCTCGAACGGGCCGGCTACGTCGTTCTCCTCGCGGCAGACGGGGAGGCCGCAGTCGCGGCGATGCAGGCGGACGGGCCGCCCTCGATCGTCGTCGCCGACGTCGAGATGCCACGCATGGGCGGCCTCGAGCTCTCACGCCAGGTCGAAGAGCGCTATCCGGGCACGCCCGTGCTCCTCGTCAGCGGATATGCCGCCGACGGAAAGATCGACGATCTCGCACGCCGCGAGTTCCTCCAGAAGCCCTTCACGCCCGCGCAACTGACGGAGAGGGTCCGAGCACTGCTCGAGCGATGATCCCTGCCCGGGAGGCGCCGCGCCGTTCGATAGACTGCCCGGTTCGGTGCGCCCCGAGAACACGTCGATCTACCCCGCAGCCGTCCGCCGCCGCCACCGCTCCGCCCGCCGGATCGCAGCGCGCCGCGCGGTGCTCGCCGCCGCGCTGCTCGTCGCTCTGGGGGCGCTGATCGGCGTCGCCTTCGCGGGATCGCGGACGACGCTGGCGTCGGGCTCCGAGATCGCGGGGCTCGACGTGGGCGGGCTCACCGCCAACGAGGCGACGAAGACGCTCTCGGCGCGGGCCGGCCAGGTCGAGCGCATCCCCGTCACCTTCACCGCCGGGGACGAATCGTTCCGGCTGTCCGCATCCCAGCTCGGCGTCGAGGCGAACTGGGGCGCCGCCGTGCGTGCCGCCGCAGCCGAGGGCGACGGCTTCGGGCCGGTGCGCGGCTTCCGTCGCCTCCACACGAGGCTCTTCGGCGCGGAGGTGGCGCCGTCGCTCACGGCGTACACGACGGCCCTCGACTACAAGCTCGACCAGATCGCCGCCGCCGTCGATCGTGCCTCCGTCGATGCCAGGCTCGAGCGCATCGGCCTCGGCGTCACGGTCGTCCCCGGGCGCTCGGGCCGCAGGCTCGACCGGGAGGCCGCAGCCGAGCTGATCGTCGGTACGCTCGGGTCGTTCGAGCGCGGCACGAGCGTCGCGCTGCCCATCGTCGCGACGGCGCCGCGCGTGCGGCAGGCGGATCTCGCAACCGCCGCGCGACAGGCCGACACCGCCCTCTCGGCGCCGCTGCGCCTCGTGTACGGCGAGACGCGGTGGCGTCTGCCGCGCTGGCGCATCGCCGCCCTGCTCGACCTCCCTTCCGGCGGCGACACCCGCGTCGCCGTTGCCGGGAAGGGCGCCGAGGAGTACCTGGAGCGCCTGGCGAAGGCGGTCGGACGCGAGCCGCAGGATGCCCACTTCCGGGTCACGGCCACCGGCAAGATCGTGATCGTGCCGTCGAAGCCGGGTCTCCAGCTCGACATCCCCGCCACCGTCAAGGCCCTGTCGGCCGCCGCCTTCTCACCGACCGAGCGGACGGCGCAACTCGCCGTCCGCGTCGCGCAGCCGCAGCGCACGACCGGAAAGGCGAGCCAGATGGGGATCACCGGCGTCGTCGGCAGCTACACGACGACGTTCGGCGGCACCCCCGGCCGGCTCCACAACGCGCAGCTCGTCGCCCGGCTGATCGACGGCACGCTCGTCGCGCCGGGCGCAACCTTCTCGTTCAACGACACGACCGGTGAGCGCAGCGCGGACAAGGGCTTCCAGGATGCGCCCGTGATCATCAACGGCGAGCTCCAGAACGGGATCGGTGGCGGGGTCTGCCAGGTCTCGACGACCGTCTTCAACGCGGCCTTCGAGGCGGGGCTGCGCATCGACCGGCGCACCAACCATGCGCTCTACATCAGCCACTACCCGCTCGGGCGCGACGCCACCGTCAACTACCCGGACATCGATCTGCGGTTCACGAACGACACGGAGAAATGGCTGCTCCTCCGCACGTTCGTCGGCTCCGGGTCGCTCACCGTGAACCTCTACGGCACGCCCGTCGACCGCAGGGTCGAGAGCGAGACGACGCCGCTCGTGGTGACGGGCCACGTGCCGGTGAAGGAGACCGAGGATCCCTCGCTCCCGCGCGGCAAGCGCGTGGTCGACGAGGTGGGCGTGCCGCCGCGCGAGACGAGCGTGCACCGCACCGTCTACGACGCCGACGGCACGCTCCTGCACGACGACGTGTGGCGCTCCTACTACGTCGGCGAGCCGTCGCTCGTCCGCGTCGGCACGAAGAAGCCGCCCAAGAAGCCGAAGCAGGCGCCCGCAAACGACGAGAGCGGCAGGACCGGCGTCGCGCCGGGGGCCGCGGAGCAGTCACAGCCGGTGCTCCCCGGCCAGGGAAACCCCCTGGTCACGCCGACTCAGCCGTAGCCACCGCCTCGGCGAACCAGGCGGGCACGCGCGTGGGCGCGTGTGTCTCCCGATTCACCGTGGCGTGGCTCGTGTGCCCGGTGGCGACGAGCTCGCCGCCCCTCTCTATGCGGTACTCGTACCGGAAACGCGCGCCGCGGATGTCGACGCACCTCAGAGACACCGTGAGGGCGTCGTCGAAGTAGGCAGGCACGTGGTACTCCAGCTGAACGCCCGTCGTGAGCGCCTCGATCCCCTTCTCCTGGATCGACCGGTAGCCGCCGGCGTGGTCGGCGAGGTAGGCGACCCGGGCGACCTCGAGCCAGACGACGTACGCGGCATGGTGCGCGATGCCCTGGGCGTCTGTCTCCGCGAAGCGCACCCGCACCTCGTAGGAATGGCGGAAGCCCTTCGGCATCCCGCAACCTTACGATGCTTCGCGTGTCAGCTGCGGCTCTAGCGGGGTTGATCGAGCGGTTGCAGCCGTGTGTCGCCCTCACGGGCGCCGGCATGAGCACCGAGTCGGGGATCCCCGACTTCCGCTCGGCCTCCGGCATGTGGGCCGAAGTCGACCCCTTCGAGGTCGCCTCGATCGAGGCGTTCCGGCGGGATCCTCTGCGCGTCTGGCGCTGGTACGGCCCAAGGATCCGAGGGCTGTGCGCGGCGGAGCCGAACCCGGGCCACCTGGCACTGGCGGCGCTCGAGCGAGCGGGGCTCGTGCGCGCGATCGTCACCCAGAACATCGATGCGCTGCACACGCGCGCAGGCAGCGAGGATGTGATCGAGGTGCACGGCTCGATCCGACGCTCGGTGTGCCTCGCCTGCCGGCACGAGGAGCCTCTCGTCGCAGTCCTCGAGCAACTCGAGAGGCGTGAGGCGCCCGAGTGCCCTGCGTGCGGCGCGATCCTGAAGCCCGGCGTCGTCATGTTCGGCGAGCTGCTGCCTGCAGCCGAAGCGGCGCGGGCAGAGCGTCTGGCCCACGACGCCGCGCTCCTGCTCGTCGTCGGCTCGTCGCTGCAGGTGTGGCCGGTGGCGGGCTGGCCGGCGCAAACGCTCCGGGCGGGCGGCGCGGTCGCCATCGTCAACCGGGACGAGACACCGTACGACCTCGAAGCCGTCATGACTGTCCGGGAGGCCGCCGGCGCATCCCTGGCCGAGGTGCAGCGGCTGCTCCTGCACGCGTGACGCCGGACGCCGGGGATGGTATGACTGCGGCATGGCGACGACCGGCAAGGCCAAGAAGGACGACAGGGACGTGATAGCGAAGCTCGCCGACCGCGGCGAGCAGACGATCGCCAGGCTGTCGGAGCTGCCCGGCGGCACGAAGGCGCTGAAGGCGTTCAACGACCTGCGCGCGCGCGTCGACGAGCTCGGCAAGAAGGTGCGGGGGATCGACGCGCTCGAGGCGCGTGTGGCGAAGCTCGAGAAGGAGCTCGCAGCTCTCAAGCGCGCACAGAAGCCACCCGCCGCCCGGAAGCCTCCGGCCGGCTGACGTCGGGGCGAGGCTCTGCCTCGCTACCGGGGCACGCGTAGCCGCAGGGCTCCCGGCAGCACCTCGAACCGTGCCGGGGTCGTGCCCGGCTGCTCGCCGTCGAGCTCGACCGGCACCGGCTCGTCCGTCTCGATCGTGACGACCCGTCCGCGTAAGGCCTCCGCCTTGGGGTGGGGCAGGTGCGTGCCGCGGTAGATCTTCGGCATCGTCACGACGAGGTCGCGCTTCGTGACGTCTCCGATCGTGACGACGTCGAAGAGCCCGTCGTCCGGCTCGGCGTCGGGGCACATCTTCATGCCGCCGCCGAAGTACTTCCCGTTCGCGACGATCACGTCGAACATGCGTCCGTCGCGGATCTCGGCGTCCACGCCGAGCCGTGTTCTCACCGCCGACCAGCCGGCGAACACCGCGAACGTCGCCAACAGGTACGACGCCTTGCCGCCGAGCGCCTTCGTCATCTCGTTCGCGCGCTGGGCGATCGCGCCGCTCATGCCGGCGCTCGCGACGTTCGCGAACACCGACTCCGCCTCGCTGCCGTCCCACGCGCGGTAGCGGACTCGGCCGAGGTCGACCGTGCGCACGTCTCCGTCCACCGCGATGCGTAGCGCAGCGTCGACGTCGTTCGGGATCCCGAACGTGCGGGCGAAGTCCCAGCCCGTGCCGCGCGGGACGACCGCGACCTCGGGCGTGTGCGCGAGCCCCGTCAGACCGTTCGCGACCTCGTTCACCGAGCCGTCGCCCCCCACCACGACGAGCTGCTCCGCGCCCGCGAGGGCCGCCTCGCGGGCGAGCTCGCCGAGGTGGCCGCGACGTTCGCTGAAACGCGTGTCCCCCACGAGGCCCGCCGCGGCCGCACGATGGGCGATCTCCGGCCAGCGGCGTCCGGTCGACCCGTTCGCCGCGGCCGGGTTGACGAGGAAGACAGTCTTTGGTGCTCGCGTTGCGATCACCAAAGACTAGAGAGGCCGAAGAGCAGGGTCGTCCGCGCTAGTGACAGGTTGACCGAAGGTCAAGCTGTCACCGTGTGCAGCGCCAGCTCAGTCATCTCGTCGACCGCCTTGCGCATCTCCTCGTCGCTGATCCGCAGGAACTCCCCCTCCACGATCACGTCGCTCACGATCAGCATGCAGCCCGTCTGGATCTTCCGCAGGGCGCCGAGCGTGAACAGCACGGCCGCCTCCATCTCGACCGCCAGGAGGCCTCGCTCCGACCAGCGTCGTGCCTGGTCGGGATCGGGCTGGTAGAAGATGTCGCTCGAGACGATCGGACCGACACGGACAGGCTTCCCGAGGTGCTTCGCCTGGTGCACCGCCTCGTGGACGAGGCCGAAGTCGGCGGTTGGCGCATGCGGCTCGTTGAGGACGTAGTGCGACGCGGTCGCATCGGCACCCGTCGCCGCGAGCGCGATCACGAGGTCGCCCATCGTCATGTCCGGCTGGAGGCCGCCGCAGGTGCCGACGCGCACGATCTTGCGGACGCCGAGCTGGACGAGCTCCTCGATCACGATGGCAGCGGACGGGCAGCCCATCCCGCTCGCTTGCACGGAAACGGGCTTGCCCTCGAACGTCCCGGTGTAGCCGAGCATGCCGCGCTCGTCGTTGCGCTGGACGACGTCGTCGAAGAAGGTCTCCGCGATGTACTTGGCCCGGAGCGGGTCGCCGGGAAGGAGGCATGCGTCGGCGTAGTCGCCGGGGGTGGCACGAACGTGGATTGGCATGGGGGAGAGCCTACGGCTTTCGACCGGGTGAGAGCGGGGAAAGCGATGTGCTTAGAGTTCCCTCTCGTGGGCGGGAAGCTGATCGAGCCGACGACGGAGCAGGTGCTGCGCTTCTGCGCGCTCGACCCCGTCGAGCGCGTCTTCCTGGAGGACCTCGCGCGTCGCGGGAACGCACGATTCGCCGCCGTCGCCGGGCCGGACGGCGAGGTGACGGCGCTCTGCCACCTCGGCACGAACGTCGTTCCGTCCGGGAGGGGCTGCGCTGCGTTCGCGGAGCTGACCGCTCGCTCGGGGGCGCGCATGCTGATCGGGGAGGCGGGTGCGGTGACCGAGTTGTGGGAGGCGGCGCGCCGGAAGCTGCCGAAGCCCCGCGAGGATCGGCCGTCACAGCCCGTGTACGTGATCGACGAGCCTCCTCCGCCGGGCGGAACCGGTCTGCGCGCGGCGACCGTGGCCGACCTCGACCTGCTGCTTCCCGCCTGCGCTGCGGCGCACTACGAGGAGCTGGGCGTCGATCCGCTGCGCCGCGACCCGACCGGCTTCCGCTGGCGCACCCGGGCGCAGATCGAGGAGGGCCGCTCGTGGCTGTGGGTGGAGGACGGCGTCATCCGCTTCAAGGCCGAGGCGTCCGCCTGGACGCCGGCGGCGGTGCAGCTGCAGCAGGTGTGGACCGATCCTCCCGCCCGCCGCCAGGGCTACGCGGCCCGAGCGCTCGCCGATCTCGTGCGGCTGCTGCTGCAGAGCACTCCGACCGTGTGCCTCTTCGTCCGGGCCGAGAACGCCCCGGCGATCCGGCTGTACGAGTCGGTGGGGATGCGGCACGTGCTCGACTACCGCAGCGTGATCCTCTAGGTCACGCCCGCGTTGGAAGCTCTGATCCTCGTGCGTCACGCGCACGCAGCCTCCAACGTCGACGAGACCGTCAGCTGCGTGCCCCCGGGAGGCGGCCTGTCGGAGCTCGGGGTCGAACAGGCGCGGGCGCTGCGCGACGCTCTCGCCGGCGAGGAGATCGGCCTCGGCGTCGCCACCGAGCTGCGACGGACGCAGGAGACGCTGTCGCTCGCGCTTGCAGGGCGCGAGGTGCCGGTGCTCGTCGTGCCGAATCTGAACGAGATCGACTTCGGTAGCTTCGAGGGCGGCCCGTTGAGCGCCTACCGCGCCTGGGCCTGGACGAACGGGCCGGACGCCGAGTGCCCCGGAGGAGGGGAGAGCCGGGCAGGCGCGGCCGCCCGGTTCGCCGCCGCCCTCGAGGCCCTGCTCGCCCGTCCCGAGCACACGGTGCTCGCCGTCAGCCACGCGATCCCGATCCGGTACGTCCTCGACGCCGCCGAGGGGCGGGCTCCGAGCGCCCGCGTTCAGCGCGTGCCGCACGCCGAGCCGCACCGGCTCGAGCGCCGCGCGGTCGAGACCGCGGTGGCGACCCTGCAGGCATGGCTGCGGGCGCCACGATTCACCGATACCCCTTTCGGTGGATGAGCGCCGCCGCCCGCCCGCCGATGCATACTCCCGGATGACCGTGCGCCGCCTTCTCGCCCTGCTCTCCGTCACGGCGCTCGCCGTCGTCGCAGCCGGCTGCGGCAGCAGCGTCTCGACCGGGCCCGACCTGACGAGCTTCGCGTCGGCGGCGAGCGCGAGCGCCGCATCCGACACGGGCAGGTTCGAGCTTGAGCTCGAGCTGTCGCTGCCGGGCACCGACAAGAGCTTCGGCTTCTCGGCGAGCGGCGGCTTCGACACGCCGAACGAGCGGGCGCAGCTCGTGCTCGACATGTCCGCGCTCGCGGAGCTGCTGACAGCGTTCGGCGAGAGCTTCGGCGGCAAGGTCAGCGGCGATCTTCCCTCCGATCCCGATGACTGGCAGCTCGAGGCGATCCAGGACGGCGACACCGTGTACCTGCGCTTCCCGCTGATGGCGAAAGAGCTCCCGGACGGGAAATCCTGGATCAAGGGCGACGCGAAGGAGCTCGCGGCGCAGAGCGGCGGCGGGCTCGGCCAGTTCGGATCCTTCGCCGGCACCGACCCACGCGACACGTTCTCGTACCTGAAGGCCGTGTCCGGATCGATCGAGACCGTCGGCGGCGAGACCCTGCGCGGCACCGACACGACGCACTACCGGGCGACGATCGACGTCGCGAAGGCGACGGAGATGCTGCCGGCCGAGCAGCAAACGGGGCTCGGGAGCCTCGACGCGATCTTCGGCCAGGCAGGGCTGAGCGCGATCCCGCTGGACGTCTGGCTCGACGCGGAGCAGCGCGTGCGCAAGCTCGAGATGGCCTTCGAGATGGCTGCGCCGGGAGCCGACGAGAAGGCGCGCACCGCGATGACGATCGAGCTGTACGACTACGGCGAGCCGCTGGACATCTCGCTGCCGCCGGCCGACGAGGTCGTCGACGCGGCGGCGCTGAAGCAGCCGTAGGCGCGGCATGCCTGCCGCCCGCTCGTGAGGGGTGCTCGGGACCACCGCTCGTTCAGTCACAATGAGGTGATGCAGCGGCTAACCGAGCGGATCGAAGCGACCGTCCGTGCCCACGACCTGATCCCGCGGGGCGGTCGCGTCGTGTGCATGGTCTCAGGGGGAGCCGACTCCACGTGCCTGTGGCACGCGCTCGCGGAGCTCGGCTACGACGTCGGCGCCGTGCACGTGCACCACGGGCTGCGCGGCACCGACGCGGACGAGGACGCGCGCCATTGTCGTGCGCTCATGGGCGCCGAGGTGATCGAGGTCGAGCCGGCGCCGACCGAGGCCGCCCTCCGCGAGCTTCGCTACGCAGTCACCGCGGGCCGGGGACTGCGGGCGACGGGGCACACCGCCTCCGACCAGGTAGAGACAGTGCTGTACCGGCTCGTCTCGAGCGGCAACGCCAAGGGGATCAGGCTGCGCCGTGCCGACGACGTCGTGCGACCGTTGCTCGAGGTCACCCGGCAGGAGACGGCGGCGTACTGCCGCGAGCATGACCTGCCCGTGCGCGAGGACGCATCCAACGCGACCACCGCGCGCGGCCTCATCAGGCACGAGATCCTTCCGTTGCTCCGGCGGCTCCACCCCGGGACCGACGCGAACCTGCTCGCCCTCGCGGCCGAGCGGCCGCGCCTTCCCCGGGCTCTCGAGGCGTCCCTCGTGGAGCTGCTCGGCTCGCGCGACGGCTCGAAGGCGGCGGACCTCGGAGGCGGCGTGCGGGCGGTGCGGGAATACGACGTGCTGCGGCTCGAAGGCACGCTCCAGTGGGGTCCCTGGTCGCTCACGAGCGACCGCGACGATCTCGAGGTGCGCGCGCGGAGGCCGGGGGATCGCCTCGCAGGGCGTCGCAAGAAGGTGCAGGATCTGCTCGTGGACGCCAAGGTGCCGAGATCCCGGCGCGACGACTGGCCGGTCGTCGTGCGCGCCGGCGAGGTGGTCGCCGTGCCCGGCATCGCCGAGGCGCCGGGCTGGGAGGGCGCCGTCGTGGTCAGGGAGGCGCCGTGAGCGAGGTCGATCAGGGCGTCTGCGAGATCCTCGTCGCCGAGGACGACCTGCAGGCCCGGATCGCTGCGCTCGGCGCGGAGATCTCGGCCGACTACGACGGCCGCGACCTGCTGCTCGTTGGGGTGCTGAAAGGTGCCGTCTTCTTCATGGCCGACCTGATGCGCAAGCTCACCGTCCCCTGCGAGATCGACTTCATGGCGATCTCGAGCTACGGCGCCGCCACCGACACCTCGGGCGTCGTGCGCATCCTCAAGGACCTCGACATCAACATCGCGGGCCGCGACGTGCTCGTCGTCGAGGACATCATCGACTCCGGCCTCACGCTCTCGTACCTGATGCGCAACCTCGGGGCGCGCAAGCCCGCCTCGCTCGAGATCTGCGCGCTCCTGACGAAGCCGGAGCGCCGCGAGATCGACGTGCCTGTGCGCTACGTCGGCTTCGAGATCCCGAACCGCTTCGTGATCGGCTACGGCCTCGACTTCGCCGAGCGCTATCGCAACCTCCCCTACATCGGCGTGCTGCACCCGGATCTCGTGCCGAGCCCCGCCTGATCAGCGAGGGAAACGACCCCCTGGAGGAGGCGGTTAAGGGTTCGCGAAAAACCCCCCGCTGCGCGCTTTCTGCGAAATCCATGCTGCTACCCTCCTAAGCACAATGAATCGCTTCTTCCGTAGCGCGCTCTTCCCGCTCGTCGTGATCGTGCTGCTCGTTTACCTGGCGAGCCAGACGCTGATCCCGAAGCGTGACGGCGAGGCGAAGGTCACCTACTCGGAGCTGATCGCCGAGACGAAGCAGGGCGACGTCAGCGAGGTCACGTTCGACCCGAGACGCCGCTCGATCAGCGCCGTGCTCGACTCGGGCCAGAAGGTGAAGGTGTACTACCCGAGCGACCAGTCGCAGGTGCAGTACCAGGAAGTGCTCGAGCAGAACAACGTCAAGTTCGACTCGAAGGGCACCGGCTCGAGCCTCTGGTGGTCGCTGCTCACCTCGCTGTTCCCGATCCTGCTGCTGATCGGCTTCTGGATCTTCCTCATGAACCAGATGCAGGGCGGCGGCTCGAAGGTGATGAGCTTCGGCAAGAGCAAGGCCAAGCGGATGTCGCCGGACACGCCCAAGGTGCTGTACAAGGACGTCGCGGGCGTCGACGAGGCGGTCGAGGA
>Ga0153916_10003150_pt1 | contig 12204 bp, 11 predicted proteins | sample Opewatmetagenome_FD_109642 | JGI IMG/M metagenome (GOLD analysis project Ga0153916, IMG submission 109642) | Freshwater wetland microbial communities from Ohio, USA - Open water 3 Core 3 Depth 4 metaG | ecosystem: Environmental > Aquatic > Freshwater > Wetlands | place: USA: Ohio, Lake Erie...
CGGCGGCAGATGAAGGGGAATCACCTGCAGCCGAAAAAACAGGTCCTCGCGAAAGGTGCCCTTTTCGACTTGATGGGCGAGGTCCTTATTGGTGGCGGCGATGACCCGCACGTTGACGTTGACGGGCTGATCCGAGCCCACCGAGCGCACCGCACCGTCCTGCAACACGCGCAGGAGTTTAGCTTGTAACGGCAGCGGCAGCTCACTGACCTCGTCAAGAAGGATGGTGCCGTGATTGGCCAATTGAAACATCCCGGCGCGGGCCGAGTGGGCGCCCGTAAAGGCGCCCCGAGTGTGGCCGAACAGTTCGCTTTCGAGCAAATTCTCCGGGATGGCGGCGCAATTGACCGGCACGAACGGCCGGTCGGCGCGTAAGCTGAGATTATGGATCGCCCGGGCGGCCAGTTCTTTGCCCGTGCCGCTTTCGCCGGTAATCAGCACGGTCGCGTCGGTCACCGCCACTCGCTGAATGATCTCCTGGATTTTTTTGATCGAAGGGTGCTCACCGATCATCCCCGATGAAGGCAGCATAGGGAGTCTAGCGTCTCCTTAGTGAGAGTTTCCGTCGTCGCAGGATTGCCATCGGCGAACATTTACCTTAAGCGCGCGATATTTCCAAAAACACGGGAGAGCGCGGAAAGCTTCAGCTGCCGGGCACCGGCTATGGTGCGAATCTACGTTATGCGCGGAATTTTTGCAATCAATCTTCGGACGGGTTCGGCGCGCGGCGCGATGAATTGTTCCTGTCACGCGCCGCGCCGGCTCTTTCACGGCGGCAATTTTTTAACGCTGGAGCTCGGGGCGTTAAATTTTTAACAGGGAGAATAATTTTCCCGGTGCCTTGCCGTATTCCGCGATCTCGCTTTATTTTCCAATCGTTGTCTTGTTTCCCGGCGGCAAAAATGTCCATGGCATATCCTTTGCTCAAACTGCTGCCAATCCATTTACCGTCGCGGCAACGGAAGGAGAATTGATGCAGCTAGAAATCGTCCAGCCCGTTACTAAAGGACCGCCCGTCGATATCGCGCTGACTAATCCATTGGTCGGCAACAGCCCGTGCATGCGGGTCGTTCGTTCCTTGATTGAGAAAATAGCCAATAGCAATTCTACCGTGCTGATTACCGGCGAAAGCGGCACGGGCAAAGAACTGGCCGCCCGCGCGATCCACGAAAACAGCCCGCGCCGCGACCAGCCCTTTGTGCCGGTCAACTGCGGTGCGATCCCCGAGGAATTATTGGAAAGTGAACTCTTTGGCCATGTGCGCGGTGCCTTCACCGGCGCCGTGAATGCGCGCCAGGGCCGTTTTCAACTCGCCAACGGCGGAACTCTGTTTCTCGACGAGATCGGGGAGATGAGTTTTAAACTGCAAGTCAAGCTGCTGCGCGTGCTCCAGGAACGGCAATGCGAACCGGTCGGCAGCGACCATCCCGTGCAGGTGGATGTGCGCGTGGTGGCGGCCACTCACCGGGATTTGCGGGTGGCGGTTCGCGAAGGCAGGTTTCGCGAAGATCTTTTTTACCGTTTGAACGTGCTGCCGCTGGAATTGCCCTCGTTGCGCATGCGCGAGGGGGACATCACGCTCTTGATCCGCCATTTTTTGAAACTGCATGGCCGGAGAAAAGGCAAGGCGGCTCTGGAAGTCGACGCCGCGGCCATGGCTTTGTTGGAATGTTACAATTGGCCCGGCAACGTCCGGGAAGTGGAGAATCTGGTGGAGCGGCTCGTGGTGCTGAACGAAGGAGGCCTCATTCGCGTCAGCGACCTGCCCGATTACGTCGCCAACAATTCGATGCCGCAGCATCAAAAGACCGCGGAAGTTTCCTTGCCCGATCAGGGCGTGGATCTCGACGGTCTGCTTGAGCGGATTGAAAACGGTTTCATCCAGCAGGCGCTGGAGCGCTCCCGCGGCAACAAAACGATGGCGGCCGAGCTGCTGAACTTGAATCGGACGACGTTTATCGAACGGTTGCGCAAAAAAGGCATGCTTCAGCCGGGGCGTCGCAACGTCGCCGCGGATAGCTTCGCCGATGCGGCGGGCAATCGTTTCCCATCAACCGAATCCTTGGCCAATTCCTGGGATGCCGATGTCCTTGTCCAAGGCGAGGGCAAGAATATCCCGGGTCTACCGTTTTAGCGGCGTTCCACGGCCGCGCGCGGCTTGTTCCGCATAGGGGTTCTGACGCGCCGAGATTTTCGCGGCGCAACGAGGAGACCAACAATGACGACTTCACTCCAGCAACCCGAGAAGAATGTTCAGTCCCTCAAAGGGCTCATCGGCTGGTTCAATCATAGCAGCGGCGAGCTGATTCAGGAGTATCGCCGCCTCGAGGCCCGGGCGGATTACTTCAAGAGACAAGCGGAAAGCAAGCAGCAGGAGCTCGAGATCAGCCTGCGCGAGCGGGAGGAGGCGAGGGCTTATCTTCTGTCGGTTCTGGAAAGTCTCAAGGCCGGCGTGTTGGTGCTCGACCATGGGCTCCATCCGACTTTCGTCAATCGCCGGCTCAGTGAACTCGTCGGCGCCGTCGATGACGAGCGTGCCGTGCAACTCCTGGGAGAAAAGTTGGCGTCGAGCCTGCGCGCCGAAAACAAGAATTTTCTGCCGCTCGAATGCGAGAAGGTTGTCCAAGGACCCGGCGGCGTCATGACGCCGGTCCATTTTATCATTTCCGAGGTCGCCGCCGGCGGCGAGAGAAACGATTATCTGGTGGTTTTCCAAGACATCACCACGCTCAAGCGGCTTGAGGCCGAAACCGCGCGCACCCGCCGGCTCGCCTCCCTCGGCGTCATGGCTTCGGAAGTGGCGCACCAGGTGCGCAGCCCCCTCGGCGGCATCGAGCTTTACGCCTCCTTGCTCAAGGAGACCTCCAGCGGAGATCCCCAGCGGCTGGCCGGCGAGATATTATCCGCGGTCCAACGGCTGTACACCACGCTTTCGCATCTGCTCTCCTTCGCCGCCGAGCCGACGCTTGCCGCCGATGTTTTGTCCGTGCCGGCGTTGATGAAGGATCTGATCGAAGATTGCATGCCGCTGTTTAACGATCCCCTGTGGTCGATCGTCTTCGACATTCAGCCCGATTTGCCGCCCCTCTGGGGCGACCGCGGGCTGTTGGTGCAGGTGCTCTTGAATTTGATCGTCAACGCCAAAGAAGCGATGCCCGAGGGCGGGCGCGTCCGGTTGAAGGTACAGCTGTCGCCTTTCTCGACGCTCAACGGACAGATTCACCGGGCCGTGGAGATCAAAGTGATTGACGGAGGCTGCGGCATCCCGCCGGAAAACCGCGAGCGCATCTTCGATCCGTTTTTTACCACCAAGCGCCAGGGGACCGGGCTGGGTCTCGCCTTCGCGCACAAGATCGTCAGCGCGCACCGCGGTTCCATCGAAATCGCGCCGGCGCCTGAGCGCGGCAGCGTGTTGACCGTTCGTTTGCCGGCGGCCGAGGAATTTTAAGGATCATGCAAAAACGCATTGTCATCGTCGACGACGATCCGACCATGCGCTCGGCGCTGGGCGAGGCGCTGAGCGGCACCGGTCACAACGCGGCGGTTTTTCCCGACGGCGAGGAAGCCGAACGGCATCTCCGGCAGTTCGGCGCGGACTTGGTGATCAGTGACGTGCGCATGCCGGGCGTCGGTGGACTCGAACTGTTGAAGCGTTTTCCCAATATCCCGTTCATTATGATCAGCGGCTTCGCCACCGTGCCCGAGGCGGTGGAGGCGATGAAGGTCGGCGCCTATGATTTTGTCGTCAAACCTTTTTCCTACCGCGAGCTGATTCCGCTGGTGCAAGCGGGGCTGTCGCGGGCAAGCGTCAACGAGTCCGCGGCAGAGCCGGAAGGCGAGATCGTGACCGGGCATCCGCGCATGCGGGCGTTGCTCGAGTTCGCCCGCCAGGTGGCCAAGTCCCATGCTACGATCCTGATCCACGGCGAAAGCGGCACCGGCAAGGAGCTTCTGGCGCGCTACATCCACGCCCACAGCCGGCGCAACGGCGGGCCCTTCGTGGCGGTCAATTGCGCGGCGCTTCCCGAAGGACTGTTGGAGTCCGAGCTGTTCGGCTACGAGCGCGGCGCGTTTACCGGCGCCGTCGGCACCAAGCCGGGGAAATTCGAGTTGGCCGACGGCGGCACGCTGCTCTTGGACGAGATCAGCGAGCTGCCGTTGGCGCTGCAGGCGAAGCTCTTGCGCGTGCTCCAAGAACGCGAGGTCGACCGCCTCGGCGGCAAGAAACCGCTGCCGGTCGATATTCGCGTCGTTGCGACGACCAACCGCGACCTGCGCGACATGATCCGCGCGGGAACTTTCCGCGAGGACCTCTTCTATCGCATCAACGTCGTTCCCATGCGCCTTTTCCCCCTGCGCGAGCGGATGGACGATATCGAGTTCCTGGCCCGCGCTTTTTTCGCCAAGCGCGGCTACCCGGAAGCGAGGCTCACGGCGGGCGCGCTCACGCAGCTCAAAAATTATTCTTGGCGCGGCAACGTCCGCGAACTGTTCAACGTCTTGGAAAGGGCCGCGATCATCGCCCAAGACGGCCTGGTGAAAATCGAGCACTTGCTGCTCGAAGACGAACTGGGGCAAGGGCACAGCGGCTCGGCGCCGGTTGCCGCAGGCCCGATCTCCATCCGCGAAGCGCCGCCGCCCCCAGGCAGCGGCCGTTCGGTCAGGGAGATGGAGGAGCATCTTATCTTCAACACTTTGAAACAGGTGAACGACAACCGCACCCGGGCGGCCAAACTGCTCGGCATCAGTGTGCGTACGCTGCGCAACAAGCTCAAGCAATATCGCCAGAAGGAAAGCGAGAAGGTGGTGTGAATGGCCGGCTTTAAGCTCTTCAGCTTTACCCAGCAACTGCTGGAGATTTCCATGCGCGTGCGCGGGGCGCGCCATGAAGTTTTGAGCGCCAACGTCGCCAATGCCGACACGCCGGGCTACCGGGCGCGGGAACTCGATTTCCAATCGGTCGTCCGGTCGGCGGCGGAGATGCAGGATCTCCCCGCGGCGGAGCGCGACCGCAAAATGGAGGAGTTTGCCGCGGCGCCGCTGGATCTGCGCTCGGCGATCTACGAGCCGGAGTCGCCCGACCAGAGCCACGGTGAGGGGCGCCTCGACGGCAACAGCGTCAGTCTCGACCGGCAGATGGGCATGCTGACGGAAAACTCGCTCGCCTATGAGGCCAGCTTGACATTGCTCTCGCGCACCTTGGCGGGATTGCGCTACGCCATCAGCGAGGGAAAGAGGTAAGGGGACATGGATCTGTTTAAAATTTTTTCCATCAGCGGCGCGGGCATGAGCGCCCAGCGCAGCCGCATGACGGTCGTGGCGGGCAATTTGGCCAACGCCGAAACCACGCGCACGCCCGAGGGCGGGCCGTACAAGCGGCGCGACGTGATCCTCCAGGCGGCGCCCGCAGGCGACGAGTTTGCCGATATGCTGGCGGCCGGCGGCGCGGAGCGCGTGGACGAGCCGCTCGCCGTGGAGGTTGTGGAGGTGCGGCAGAGCAGCCGCCCGCCGCGAAAAATTTTCGATCCGCATCATCCGGATGCCAACCCGGAGGGCTACGTGTCGCTGCCGGACATCAACACCATGGAAGAGATGGTCGATATGATGTCGGCGGCGCGCTCCTACGAAGCGAATCTGAGCGCTTTCAACATCACCAAATCGATGATTCGCCGGCTTTTGGAAATCGGCCGCGGCTCATGATGGCGCTGACCGGCACAGGGGGGAAATGCGATGAGCGTGATTAAAGGTATCGACTTAAACCAATCCTATGGCCCGCTGGCGGGTGCGGGCGGACCCAAAGGGGCGCCCAAAAGCGATTTCAACGCGCACCTGAAAAACGCCATGGGCGAGGTCAACGAACTGCAACAGAAGGCCGAACAGGCGATTCAACAGCTCGCGGGCGAGGGCAAGGGGGATCTCCAGGAGACCATGATCGCCATCGAAAAGGCGGATGTCTCCTTCCGCCTGATGATGCAGATCCGCAACAAGGTCCTCGAAGCGTACCAGGAAATCATGCGCATGCAGGTATGACGGCGCCGGCGGCCGCGATGCTCGACACATGCTAACGATTCCCGTCTTCCGAAGAGCGCCAGAGAAGCATCATGCCTGAACAATTGGAAAAATTTCTCGGCGATTTAAAAGAACTGCTGGCCCGTCTTTTGTCGTTTTTGTCGCCGCCACAGAAACGGCTGCTGTTCATCGGCCTGCCGACCTTCGGCCTCATTGCCTACGCGGCTTTTTTTATTTTCGACCGGCTAAATTACGGCCCGCTTTACACCAATCTCGCGCCCCAGGACGGCGCCGCCATCATCAGGGAGCTGGAGGGAGCGAAGATTCCCTACACGCTTTCTGGCGGCGGCTCGGTTATCGAGATCCCGCGCGGCCAGATTTACCAGACCCGTCTCAAGCTCGCCGGCAAGGGCGTGCCCACCGGAGGCGGAGTCGGCTTCGAGATTTTCGAGAAGTCCTCCTTCGGCGTCAGCGAGTTCACCCAGCAGGTCAATTATCTGCGCGCCATGCAAGGCGAGCTAGCGCGCACCATCAACGCCCTCGCCGCGGTGCAGTCCAGCCGGGTTCACCTGGCGATTCCGTCGCGGACCAATTTCCTCGGTCCCGAAGAGAAGCCCTCGGCGTCGGTGGTGATCGATTTGCGTCCGGGTTACCACCTCAGCCCCGACCAGGTCCAGGGCATCGTCAACCTAGTCGCCGGTTCCGTGTCGAAGCTCAGCGCCGATAAAGTCACTGTCATTGACAGTTCGGGCCGGCCGCTCAAAGAAGTCGTAACGGCTTCGGCGGTCAGCGAAGCGGAACATTTCAGCGTGCTGAGACTAAGGTACGAGCGGGAGCTGGAGCAGCGTATCGAAGGCATGCTGGAGCCGATTCTTGGACCGGGCAAGGCGGTGGTGCGGGCGAGCGTCTTGTTGAATTTTCAGGAAACCCAGACGACCAAAGAGGAATTCGATCCGGACAATAAGATCGTGCGCAGCCAGCACCTGGCGGTGGACGAAGGGGGAGGAAAAATCGGCGGCAATCCCGGCGTGCAATCCAATATCCCGGGCGGCGATGCCGCCAAGGTCGCTGCACCAGGAACGAAACGCAGCAACGAGACGGTGGCCTACGAGATCGGCCATACCTTGAGCAAAATTGTTGAACCGCGCGGACAGGTGCAAAGGGTCTCGGTGGCGATCGTGGTCGACGGCAAATACGAAAAAGACAAATACACGGCGCGCAGCGCCGAAGAGATCGAGGTCATCAAAGGTGTGGTCAAAGCGGCGGTGGGCTTTGACAGCGAGCGCGGTGACGAGGTCGAGGTCGTCAACGTGCCGTTCAAGATTCAGCCCGTGGCCGGGCTGCAGCCCGGTACGGTCAATATTAAGGATCTGCTGATGTCGCCGCTCGTTCTCGGCATCGCCGCCGGCGCGCTGCTTGCCGTCGGCGCCCTGATTTTCTTCTTGATGCGCGGGAAAGCGCAACAACGCGCGGCCATGGAGGCCGCCGCCGCAACCGCGGCCGCCGCCGAAGCGGCCGCCGCCGCGCCCATCGTGATCGAACAACAATCTGAACCGATGGCTCCCATCAAGATCACCATCGGGGACGATCCGCGCAAAGACCAGTTGATGCAGATCGCCCGCGACTACCATGATGCGGCGGTCAAGGTGGTCCGCATCTGGCTGCAAGAGGAGATGGAGAAACAGCGGGCGCAGGACGGCCCCGCGGGCAGGGAGGATTAAATTGAGCAAGGAAGAAGGCAAACCTAAACCGAAAGTGCCCCTGACCGGTCCGGAAAAAGCCGCGATCTTTTTTGCCCTCGTCGGGGAAGACGTCGCCGCGGAGTTGGCGGCCGATCTCCAGGAAAAAGAGCTGGTCATGCTGCGCCAGGGGCTTCACCGCATGGCGCAGATTGAAAACGAGCACGTCGATGAAGTGTTCGAGGACGCCTGCAAGCAATTGAGGAAGGCCAATATCCTGCCGGGCGAGAGCAACGAATACCTCGAGCGGGTCATCACCAAGGCGATGGGGACGGACAAGGCCAACGCCATCCTGGGGCGCATTTTTCAGGAAGAGAGCGACGACTCCTACGGCATCGACGTTCTCCATGAGATGGACGGTAAAACGCTGGCCCATTTTCTGCAGGAGGAACATCCGCAGACCATCGCCTTTATCCTGGCCCATCTTTATCCCGCCCATGCCGGGGAAATCTTCTCCCTGCTGTCGGAAAGCAAACAGCCTGAAGTGGCCTACCGGATCACCCAGCTCGGCAGCACTTCGGCCGGCGCCATCGAGGAAGTCAGCAAAGTGCTGCGCAACGAGATCCGCCAAGTACAGGGCAAGCAGATGGGCGGCGTGCGCCCCGTCGCCGAGATTTTGAACTGCGTCACCGTCGCCCTCGAAGAGCGGGTGCTCGCGGGCTTGAACGAGATAGAGCCGGAGCTGGCGGATAACATTCGCCAGTTGATGTTCACCTTCGAAGACCTCACCAAGATCGACGATCAAAGCATGCAGGTGCTGGTGCGCGAGATCGACAAAGACAAATGGGTCATGGCCATGCGCACCGCCAGTCCCGCGCTCAAGAAGAAAATTTTCGCCAACATGTCCGAGCGCGCCGGCGCGTTGTTGAAGGAAGAAATCGAATCCACGGGGCCGGTCCGGCTGCGGGATGTGGAAGGAGCGCAGCGCGAGGTCATCGACATCGCCCGCCGTCTCGAAACCGAAGGCAAGGTTTACCTGACCATGGGTAAGACCAAGGAAGATACTCTTGTATAGATTGGTTGACCGCGAGCAGGCCAAGGGGTGGGATATCCGCCCCTACCCGCAAAGCGACATCGGCGCGCCGCCGGCCGCGCCCGCCGACAGCGGGCCGGCGGAAATCGCCGATGAGGAGGAGCTGGCATCCGTCGATCTCTCGGCCATTCTTCCCTACCTGCTGCTTGTCGCGGCGGGAGAAAAAGCGCAGACTCTGGTCGCGGAAGCCGAAGCGACGGCCCAGAGCGTGCGGGAAACCGCCCAAAGAGAAGGGCGCGAGCGAGGGCGCGAAGAGGCCAAGCAAGAAATCATGCCTTCCCTCATCGCTTTTCGCGACGCCGGTCAGGCGCTGATCGTTTTCGAAGAACAGCTTGCTTCCCGCAGCGCGCCCTGGATCGCCCGCTTGGCGATGGAAATCGCCGAGAAGGTGATCGGCCAGGCGGTGGAAGCGAGCCCCGAAATCGTTGCCTCGGTCTTGGAACGGGCGAAGCGCGAAGTGGTCGAGGCCAAACAAATGCGCATCTGGCTCCACCCGGCGGATCACATCCTGTTATCCGAAATGCGCCCTGATTTAGTCGCGGTCGGCGCCGATCCGGGGCGGAAAATCGAGGTCCTGGCGGCCGAAGAAATCGGCCGCGGCGGCTGCCGGTTGGAAACCGAGATGGGCTTGGTGGATGCGACCCTGCCAACGCAGATCGGCGAGATTCGCCGGCAACTTCTGGACGATGGCGCGCCAGCGGTCCCCGTCAATCAAAAAGAGTAGCTGCGGCTCAGAGCATTCCCCATGACCGAGAATTTGTTGACGCCCTACCACGACCGGCTCAAGGACGTCTCGCCGTTCCAGGTATCCGGCACCGTAACCGAAGTCACCGGCCTGCTGATCGCCAGCCGCGGTCCCTGGCTTCCCGTCGGCGGAGTATGCCATATCCATCCGCTGGGCGGTGGCCAACCGGTGCTCGCCGAGGTCGTTGGCTTTCGCGGCGAGCAGACTCTATTGATGCCCCTAGGCGAGTTGCGCGGCGTCGGCCCCGGCAGCAAAGTGGTGGCGTTGACCAGTGAGGCGCATTACCAAGTGGGAGAGGCGCTGCTCGGCAGAGTCGTCGACGGTCTCGGCCGGCCCATTGACGGCAAGGGAGTCATCGCGGCGCACGACTACCCCATCTATACCTCGGCTTCCAATCCCCTCGAGCGTGAAGAGATAGGCCAGCCCTTGGATCTCGGCATTCGCGCGATCAACGGCATGGTTACCTGCGGCAAAGGCCAGCGCATCGCCGTCATGGCGGGAGCTGGCGTCGGCAAAAGCACGCTGCTGGCGATGATCGCGCGCAATACCCGCGCCGACGTCAAGGTGATCGCGCTGATCGGCGAGCGTGGCCGCGAAGTCGAAGAGTTCGTCGCGCGCACGCTGCCGGCGGCGGAGCGCGAGCGCATGATCGTTGTTGCCGCCACCTCGGAGGTGCCGGCGCTGGTGCGCGTGCGCGGCGCCTTCATCGCCACGACCATCGCTGAATTTTTCTCTGATCGCGGACAGGATGTGCTGTTGTTGATGGATTCCTTGAGCCGCTTCGCCATGGCCCAACGCGAGGCGGGACTGGCGGCCGGAGAGCCGCCTTCGACCAAGGGTTACACGCCGTCCGTTTTCGCGCTGCTGCCGCGGCTGCTCGAGCGCTCGGGCAATTGGAAGGGCAAAGGCAGCATCACCGGTCTCTATACCGTACTCATGGAGGGGGACGATCCTCATGAGCCGGTGGCCGATGCGGTGCGGTCGCTCACCGACGGCCATATCCATCTGTCGCGCCGTTTGGCGGAGCATGCGCACTACCCCGCCATTGACGTGCTCGCTTCGGTAAGCCGGGTGCGCTCCCGCGTGACCACCAAGGAGCATCAGCGGTTGACGAGTGAATTGATGCGGCTCATGGCCGCCTATCGCGACGCCGAGGATTTAATTCAGATCGGCGCTTACATCAAGGGAAAAAATTCCGCGGTCGACCGCGCCCTCGAGCTGATGCCGCGCATTACCGACTATCTTTGCCAGGACCAGGCCGAGGACGCCACTTTGGAGTCGAGCGTCCAAGCGCTCGCCGAGCTGCTGGCCTGTTGATCCCCCGTGGCGCTCTTTAAATTCCGCCTCGCCCCGGTGCTGCGTTATCGCGAGCGCCTCAAAGAAGAAAAAGAGTGGGAGCTGCGCGATCTCATGGAAACGCGCCGGCGGGTGGAAGAAGAGATTCAAACCATCGAGCGGGAATGGCTGAAGGCGGACGAGACCCTAGCGCGCGGCGCGGGGCAGTTTTTTTCCGCCGCCGAATTGCGCCTCCATGCCTCCTACGCGCGGCAAGCCGCGGAGCAGATTAAAAAGAAACAAGCCGTCTTAGTCGAAAATTCGGAAAAGATCGCCGAGAAGCGGCGCGAGTTGCTGGAGGCGATGCGCGCGGTCAAAAGCCTCGATCAGTTGCGCCATCGGCTGGTGGAGAAGTTCCAACGCGAGCAAGACAGCGCGGAACAAAAATTCGCCGACGAGATCGGCCAGCGCAAATTCGCCGACCCCCAAAGCCGGAAAAAAATTCCCCGTTAGCGGAACCTCTTTCCCCCCGCGCCGGACGCAACGGCGCTTGTCGCCCCTTGAAGAACAGGCGGACGGTAGGCGGCAGAGGGCCGCAGCCGCGCCGCAAGCCGTCTAATCAACAGGCTTTTTGTTTGTTTTAAAGACTTCTTGGCAGCCGCCGATAAGATTCTTGAAGAGTCCCGCCGGCTGGCATTTCCCTTGCTCACCCAAGGAGCGCAATGATGATCGACGGCTTTGCTCCGATTGCTTTAGAACCAATCCAGGAAACCCAAAAGGGCGCGCCCGCAGCCGATGACGGCGGCGCCGCCGGCTTTGCGGCGATGTTTTTTTTGATTCTCGGCATGCCCCAGGCTGGCAACAACGCCACTCCTCAAGAAGGAGACATGAGTGGCGGAGTTGGGGCGGTGGGGATGGACGCTGTAGCGCAACCGGCAGGTGGCGACGCGCTGTCTGTATCTGGAAGCGCGCGCAAGGACTTAAGCGCCGGCTTGACCGAGGGGCTCTTCCCTTCGCTTGCGGCTGCGGCGATTGCGAACGACGCTCCTGTACCGGTGCCGATGGCAGCGGAGTCAGCGCTCAGCGGCGGCAATTCCGCGCCTGCGCTTGCTGAGAGTTTAACTCCAATGACGCCAATGACCGGCGGCGAGCAATTTGTGGGTGCCGATAAAAATGACGAGCGGCTTGGCGATGATCAAACCGAATCGGCGGCGGTAAGTGATAACAGCGAACTGCAAAACAAAGCTTTAACCAACACGGCGTTTGTCGACAGCAGAGGATCCGCCGGATTAAATGACGCGGCCATTTTATCTCGCGAGCCGACCGCCACGGTTGCACCCGTAAAATCCTATTTAAAATCGGCTGGCGTGGAACAGCGCGTTGAGCAGGGAACGGAGCTTTCC
>Ga0153916_10003151_pt1 | contig 12203 bp, 7 predicted proteins | sample Opewatmetagenome_FD_109642 | JGI IMG/M metagenome (GOLD analysis project Ga0153916, IMG submission 109642) | Freshwater wetland microbial communities from Ohio, USA - Open water 3 Core 3 Depth 4 metaG | ecosystem: Environmental > Aquatic > Freshwater > Wetlands | place: USA: Ohio, Lake Erie, Old...
CTTGGCGACGACTACGAAATTCTCGCCTCCTACGGTCATGTGCGCGACCTTGTCCCGAAACAGGGGGCCGTAGACACGGAACATGATTTTTCCATGAAATACGCGCCGATCGAGCGCAATGCCAAGCACTTGGACGCCATCGCCAAGGCTGCCAAGGGTGCAACCAATATCCTGCTGGCGACTGACCCGGATCGGGAAGGTGAAGCCATCGCCTGGCACATTGCGGAAATTCTGAAAGAGAAGCGACTGCTGAAAGGCAAGAACTTGAAGCGCGTCGTCTTCCATGAGATCACCCAGAGCGCGATCCTGGCCGCCGTGGAACAGCCGCGCGACCTCGCCATGCCGCTGGTTAACGCACAGCAGGCGCGGCGGGCGCTGGACTATCTGGTTGGTTTCAATCTTTCGCCGCTGTTATGGCGTAAGATCCGGCCTGGGCTGTCGGCCGGCCGTGTGCAAAGCCCCGCGCTGCGTCTTATCGTGGAGCGGGAAAAGGAAATCGAAGCGTTCATCAGCCAGGAATACTGGTCGATTCATTTGGGCACCGGCAAGGGCCGGCAAAAGTTCGATGCCAAGCTATTCCAGTACCAGGGGCAAAAGCTGGAGCAATTCAGCTTCACCTCCGCCGATCAGCAGGCAGAAGTCGTCGCAACGCTGCAGAATGCGGCCGGCGACGGCGCCTCGGTAGTTAAAGTCGACAAGAAGCGCAAGACACGTCAACCAGTTGCGCCGTTCACCACCTCCACCTTGCAACAGGAGGCAGTGCGCAAGTTGGGCATGACCACCGACCGCGCCATGCGCACCGCGCAGCAGCTATACGAGGGTATGGACATCGGGAGCGGCACAGTAGGCCTGATCACCTATATGCGTACCGACTCAAACCATTTGGCGAATGAGGCCGTGGCCGAAATCCGTGACTACATCGCTGGCAATTTCGAGCCGGAATACCTTCCTAAGTCGGCCATCCAATACAAAAGCAAAGCCAAGAACGCGCAGGAGGCACACGAGGCGATTCGCCCCACGTCGATTCTGCGCACCCCCGATTCGGTGCGCCAGTATCTCACCGCCGATCAGGCCAAGCTCTATGAGATGATCTGGAAGCGCACCCTGTCATGCCAGATGAGCCCTGCGAAATTCGACACCGTCAGCGTGGATATCGCTGTCGGCGGACCAGACAACCTTTTTCGGGCAAGCGGCCAGACCTTGGCTTTCCCCGGCTTCATCGCTGTCTACCTGGAAGGGGCGGACGAACCGGAAGAGGAGGGCGAGGCGAAGCTTCCGCCGCTGGACGTCGGCGACCATTTGCCGGTCGATAAGGTCCACGGTGAGCAGCACTTCACGCAGCCGCCGCCGCGGTATACCGAGGCCAGCCTGGTCAAAACACTCGAGGAGTTCGGTATCGGTCGGCCATCGACCTACGCGAGCATTATCTCGACACTGCAGGACAGGGAATACGTGACCCTGGATAAGAAGCGCTTCATGCCGACGGATGTGGGGACGGTGGTGAATCGCTTCCTCACCGAGCACTTTACGCGCTATGTGGACTACGACTTCACTGCAAAGCTCGAGGACCAGCTAGATAGCATCGCCAACGGCAAGAGCGAGTGGTTGCCCGTGTTGAGCGGGTTCTGGAAGGGATTCAGCGAGCTGGTCGAGGAAAAGAAGAACGTCTCGCGCAAGGACGTCACGCAGGAGGTCATGGATGAACTCTGCCCGAAATGCGGCAAGCCACTGACAACACGGCTGGGCAAACGCGGCAAGTTCGTCGGCTGCAGCGCCTACCCGGAATGCGACTACACTCGCAGTCTGACCGGCGAGGTTGCTCCCGAAGCGCCCGTTGTAGTGGAAGGGCGCGTCTGTCCGCTGTGTGGCAGCGGGCTAGTGGTCAAATCCGGCGCCTACGGCAAATTCATCGGCTGCTCGGCCTATCCGAAATGCAAGTTCATCGAACCGCTGGAAAAACCTAAGGACAGCGGGGTCATCTGCCCCGAGTGCAAAGAGGGTTCGCTCTTGGAGCGCAAGAGCCGCTACGGCAAACTGTTCTACTCCTGCAGCACTTACCCCAAGTGCAACTACGCCGTGTGGAACCCCCCGGTGGCCGAGCCCTGTCCGAAATGCCACTGGCCGATACTGACGCTGAAAACGACCAAGCGGCGGGGAACAGAAAAAGTGTGCCCGGTGAAGGAGTGCGGCTACTCCGAACAGGTAGAGCCGCCCGCGGCGTAATTCCTGGTTAGACGAGGCGCCGCCACGATGGCACTGCCATCGTGGCGGCTGTGGGAGAGGATGCGTTAGTCAACCGAGACAGGGGTTTTCAGCGTTCGCCCGCGCGCAGCCACGGTAAAACAATGGCTTGCCGACATGACAAGCCATCCTTCCCTCAAGGGGCGTCAATACCAAACTCACACGTCGAGATTGCGCACGCCCAACGCATTAGTCTCAATGAATGCCCGACGTGGCTCTACTTGGTCGCCCATCAAGGTGATGAACATTTCGTCGACAGAAATCACGTCTTCGATCTGCACTTTCATCAGGCGACGAACTTTGGGGTCCATGGTGGTCTCCCACAGTTGTTCCGGGTTCATTTCGCCCAGCCCTTTGTAGCGTTGGATCGACAGGCCTTTCTTGACCTCGTCCAGCAACCAATCCAGTGCCTGTTTGAATTCGTTGACGGCGCATCTCTGTTCCTTGCGCCGAACGTAGGCGCCTTCCCCCAGCAAGCCCTGCAGCACATGTGCTGTCTTTTGTAGTTGCGCATAGTCGCCACTTTGCAGGAAGCCTTGGTCGAGATAGGTAATCTGGAGATTGCCATGATGATACTTACGTATCACCAAGCGATAACTCTCGTTCCTGTCGTCGTACTCCCCACTGATTCTATACTCAGCGTTGTCGATGAGCCCGCTGAGAGCCGCCGCACTGGTCTCGGCATGCACAAGATCCGACAAATCGATGGCCGCTCCCTTAAGGAGGGCATGGAGCAGGGTAGCATCGATGAGGCGACTCAGGCGCTCTATTACCGCTTCGGCCAGCAGATATTCCTTCGCTACCAGTTCCAAGGCTTCGCGCGCCATCGGCTGGGCATCTGCCGACGCAACCAATTCGGCATCGCTTAGTGCCTGCTCCAACAGATAGTGCTTTAATTCATGCTCATCCTTGAGGTAACGCTCGCTCTTGCCATGCTTGACCTTGTACAAGGGCGGTTGTGCGATGTAGATGTGACCGCGCTCGACCAGTTCCGGCATTTGCCGGTAGAAGAAGGTGAGCAACAGGGTACGGATGTGCGAGCCGTCGACGTCAGCATCGGTCATGATGATAATGCGGTGATAGCGCAGCTTGTCCGGATTGTATTCATCCTTGCCGATGCCGGTGCCAAGCGCCGTGATTAGGGTGGCGATTTCCTGCGAGGAAACCAGTTTGTCGAAACGGGCTTTTTCCACGTTTAAAATCTTGCCCTTAAGCGGGAGAATGGCCTGGAACTTGCGGTCGCGTCCCTGTTTTGCTGAGCCTCCGGCGGAATCGCCCTCGACCAGGTAAACCTCGCACAGCGCTGGATCTTTCTCTTGGCAATCGGCAAGTTTACCAGGCAGCCCCATGCCGTCCAGAACGCCTTTGCGACGCGTCATTTCACGGGCTTTTCGCGCCGCTTCGCGCGCGCGCGCTGCCTCGATAATCTTACCAACAATAGCCTTGGCGTCAGCTGGCTTTTCCAGAAGATATTCCGAAAGTTTTTGCGAAACGATGTCTTCCACCAGCGGGCGGACTTCGGAGGACACCAGTTTTTCCTTAGTCTGCGAGGAAAATTTTGGATCTGGCACCTTGACCGAAAGAACCGCGGTCAGGCCTTCGCGCATGTCGTCACCGGAGGTTTCTATTTTGGCTTTCTTGGCTAGATCGTTAGCTTCGAGATAGTTGTTCAGAGTGCGCGTCATGGCCGCGCGCAAGCCGGTCAAATGAGTGCCGCCATCGCGCTGTGGGATGTTGTTAGTAAAGCACAGCACGGATTCCTGGTAGGAGTCGTTCCATTGCATCGCGACTTCCACGGTGACGCCATCTTTTTCACCAACTGCATGAAAGATGCTCGGATGGAGCACGGACTTGTTGCGATTGATATATTCGACAAAACCCTGCACGCCGCCTTCGTAGGCGAAATTCTCTTCCTTGCCGGTGCGCTGATCGATCAACTCGATCTTCACGCCGTTGTTGAGGAAAGATAGCTCGCGCAGACGCTTCGCGAGAATGTCGTAGTGAAATTCGATAAGACCGAAAGTGGCCACGCTAGGCAAGAAGTGAACCTCGGTGCCGCGCCGCTCGGTTTGACCGATCACCTTGAGCGGCTCGACCGGGACACCGTCGCGAAATTCCATGTGATATACCTGCCCGTCGCGCCGAATGGTGAGTTTTAGCCATTCAGAGAGGGCGTTCACCACCGATACGCCTACACCGTGCAAACCACCGGAAATCTTGTACGAACTGTCATCGAACTTTCCGCCTGCATGCAACACGGTCATGATGACTTCTGCCGCAGAACGACCCTCTTCCTCGTGGATGTCGGTCGGTATTCCGCGCCCGTTATCGGTGACAGTGATGGAGTTGTCAGTGTGGATTATGACCTTGATTTCATTGCAATGACCGGCGAGCGCTTCGTCAATCGCGTTGTCCACGGTTTCGAACACCATGTGGTGCAAACCGGTACCATCGCTAGTGTCGCCAATGTACATGCCGGGGCGCTTGCGAACCGCTTCCAACCCCCTCAATACTTTGATGCTACTGGAATCGTAATCAGTCATAGCTTTCTCTTGGTTTCACCTGAAGCGTCGGTATTTGGAAAACGGGCCGCTAAATGCGCATCGGCATTACGACGTATTTGAACCCGACTTCGCCGGGGATGGTGACTAACATGCTGCTGTTGGCGTCACCGAACGCACAGTCTACTTGCTCAACGCTAAGATTATTCAACACATCAAGCAAATAAACCACGTTGAAGCCTACGTCGAGGGGGGCTCCATCATACGCGATTTCCAATTCTTCCTGTGCTTCTTCCTGCTCGTTGTTATTGCAGATGACACGCAGACTGTCCTTGGTCAAAACCAAACGCACGCCGCGGAATTTTTCGTTGGATAAGATTGCGGCGCGTTGCAGGGTGTGCAACAACGTAACTCTGGAAACGACAAAATGCTTTTCGTAACTGCTCGGGATAACTCTTGTGAAATCGGGAAACTTTCCATCTATAACTTTGGAAACGAGCACGGTGTTTGAAACCGAAAACTTCGTCTGGTTCTGACCTATTTCTATGACCACTTCATCGTCACTGTCAGCAAGCAATTTAACCAGTTCCAGGATCGTCTTGCGAGGCAATATCACTTCCTGCGGCGCCTGCTGCTGCTGCAACTCCACACTAGCCAGACTCAAGCGGTGGCCATCAGTGGCTACGACCTTTAGGCTTGTCCCATCGACAACCAGCAGTAAGCCGTTGAGGTAGTAGCGGATGTCCTGCTGTGCCATCGCATATTGCACAAGATTCAAGCACTGCTTTAACTCCTTTTGGGTAATCCTAATTACCCCCTTAATATCGGTAGGAGGGGCTATTTTTGGAAAGTCTTGAGCCGGGAGGGTCTGCAGGTTGAAGCGGCTCTTGCCGGCTTTTACCTGTAGGCGACTGTCGGTCGCTTCAAGCTGAATCTTTGAGCTTTCCGGCAAAGCTCTACAGATATCGAGGAGCTTCTTAGCTGCTACAGTAATCGCAAAACTTTGCTGCTGATCGTCACATAAAGTCTGGGTAGTTATCTGCATTTCAAGATCGGTGGCAACGAAGGAAAGGGTATTTTCCGCACGCTCGATCAAAACATTGGACAGAATAGGCAGTGTATGCCTGCGCTCTACGACCCCGGTTACAGCCTGTAATGGCTTAAGAAGAGTATCGCGATCTGTTTCAATCAATAACATAAATATTTATCCTAAGTACTTATAGTTAGAGCAGTAAAAAAACCGGTATAACAACTGAATAATAAGAAATTTCAACAACATAAATGAATATTTTGGATCCGTACAAACATTGAATAGAGTGTGGATAGATTGTGCACTGTTTAATACATGAGATTTTTTTTTCTGTTATGCACAATCTATTCACAGACTTTAACTACTCAGAATTTGAAGCAAAACGGCATAGTCTTTTTCCATCTCGGGATGGGTACCTCGGAGTTCTACAATTTTCCGGCAAGCATGCAATACCGTCGTATGATCCCGGCCTCCGAAAGCATCCCCGATGTCCGGAAGGCTAAGAGCGGTTAGCTCTTTCGCTAACGCCATGGCCACCTGGCGGGGGCGTGCGACTATGCGCGAGCGCTTTTTTGAGTACATCTCCGTGACTTTTATTTTGTAATAGTCAGCAACGGTCTTCTGTATATTTTCTATTGAAATCTGCCTATTCTGCACGGCCAGCAAGTCCTTTAGCGCTTCTTTCGCCAAATCCAAGCAGATCGAGTGACCGGTAAAACGCGAATAGGCGAGAACTCGTTTTAAAGCACCCTCCAACTCACGTACGTTGGATCGGATTTGCTTGGCGATAAAAAAAGCGACGTTTTCATCGAGATTAATTCCTTCCATGGCTGCCTTTTTTAGCAGTATCGCAACACGCATTTCTAACTCAGGCGGCTCTACGGCAACGGTGAGTCCCCAGCCGAAGCGCGAAATAAGGCGGTCTTCCATGCCTGTGATTTCTTTGGGGTAGCTGTCGCACGTTATTATCACTTGCTTGTGGGCTTCTATCAGTGCATTGAAAGCGTAGAAGAACTCTTCCTGGGTTCTATTTTTTCCGCCAAAGAACTGAATATCGTCGATTAAGAGGATATCCAGAGAATGATAGTGGCGTTTGAAGTCGTCGAAAGCCTTGTGTTGGTAAGCGCGAACAACGTCAGAAACGTAACGTTCCGCATGAATGTAGCTAATTTTGGCATCAGCATTCTGCTCCTGAACAAGGTTTCCGATAGCTTGAATCAAATGTGTTTTGCCAAGCCCAACACCACCGTAAACGAACAAAGGGTTGTAGGCAACGCCTGGATTTTCAGCAACTTGTATGGCAGCAGCCCGGGCAAGTTGATTGGCTTTACCGGTCACGAAGTTGTCAAAGGTGAAGACCGGGTTCAGCCGGCTATTGTCTTTCCTCGGCTGTTTTGACGTTGTTAGTTGGGTGTGGGAAGGAGGATGTTTTTTATCAGGAATAATATCTGACAAAGTGAGTATCAACTGGACCGGTTTGTCGTAATATTCATCGGCGATTTGCTCAATGCGGGTAAGGAATCTGTCCTTGACCCATTGCAGCACAAAACGGTTAGGAGCGATCAGCCTCAGCGAGTCCTGGCCTGGTTCAAGTTTGAGCGGCTTAATCCAGGTATTGAATTGCTGCCCAGTCAATTCCTGTTCGATGCGGTTCAGGCAAGTAGGCCAAAAATTGTCCATCTTTCCTTGACGTGGATTTAGTCTGCGCAGGTGGAGAGAAACAGAAGAAACTGATAATTTTCGAGGCACCATTTTAGCGACTTCGGCGAAACTTATCCACAGCAAGGATAAATAATTCGGGGTTGACACGGGAGGCCAAGAAAGGTTGTAATAGCACGTTTAACCATTAGCTATTCCGCGAGGAAAAAATGAAACGAACTTATCAACCGTCCGTGACCCGGCGCAAACGTACCCACGGCTTCAGAGTGCGTATGAAAACCCCGGGTGGCCGAGCAGTAATCAAAGCGCGGCGCGCCAAGGGCCGTGCCAGACTCGCCGTATAAGGCGGTTGTCCAGGGAGACGACCAAGGTTTCCCAAAGCGCTCCCGCCTAAAAAAAACGGATGAGTTTTCATCCGTTTTTAGTTTCAGATGCTCCGTAAGAGGCACCTATTTGCAGGTAATGGCAAAACCCAACCAAGCCGGCCACGCGCGCCTTGGCGTGGTTGTGGGAAAAAGGGTGTTGCGGAGAGCGACCTCGCGGAATTACGCGAAGCGCGTGGTGAGGGAATTGTTCCGGCGCCACCAGCACGAATTTGACGCGCTTGACCTGGTGGTCAGGGTGCACCGGGCTTTTGCCCCGGAAAACTTTGACGTCGTACAACAAGAACTGAAAGAACTCTTCTTCAAGTCGCAAAAATGTCTCACCCGCTCAGTAAACTGATCAGGGTTTATCAGTACCTCATAAGCCCCTTGCTTGGGCCGAATTGCAGATTCAGTCCTACCTGCTCCGAGTACGCCTGCCTGGCAGTTGATAAGTACGGCGTGCTTAAAGGTGGCTGGCTCGGCATCAGACGGGTGTGCCGGTGTCATCCCTGGCATGAGGGTGGCCACGATCCGATACCATAGGTTGAATGTAAAGCTGTTATGGATACGCAACGACTCATCTTGTTTGTAGTTTTTTCTTTTGCGGTCCTGTTGCTTTGGGATGCCTGGCAAAAGGATCACCAGCCGGCGCCGCAGGCGCCGTCAATCAGCGCGAGTAGCACGGTTCCGGCACAGCCGCCGGTTCCCAGCCTTGGCCAGCAGTTGGCACCACCCGCGGGACAGCCCGCCGCGGTCGGGGATGGGCTGCTGAGGGGGCCACGCGCAAAGGTGAAAACCGATGTGCTGAATGCCGTTATCGATGCCAATGGCGGCGACATTCGCCGCCTGGAGTTTACGAAGTACGGCGATTCGCTGGACCCCAAAAAGCATTTTGTGCTATTTGAAGAACCACAAGACAAGCTCTACATAGCTCAAACCGGCCTCATCGGCGCTTCTTTGCCGTCGCATCGTGCACAATTCAAGCTAACGCCGGGAGACTATGTGCTCGGTCCCGGCGACAGTGAGGTTAAAGTCCGGCTGGAATGGGTGGATTCCAGCGGACTTCAGGTTTCGAAGATCTATACTTTTCATCGCGGCAGTTATGTCATCGATGTGGCGTATGAGATCCAAAACCATGGGCCGGCGGCAGTGGAGCCCTATGCGTACTACCAGCTTCTGCGCCACGGGAAGCCGCCTGCAGGTGACCCGAAGTTCGTCAGCACTTATACCGGCGTCGCAGTCTACACCGACAAGGAAAAATACCAGAAGGTCGCATTTCCGGATATCGACAAGGGCAAACAGGCCTATCCGCGTTACAGTGACGATGGCTGGATCGCCATGCTGCAGCACTATTTCCTGAGTGCGTGGTTGCCTGGCGACAAGCTACGCCGCGAGTTCTACACCAAGGTTGGAGCAGACGGGATATATACGGCCGGGGTGGTCGTGCCGGTGGGCGTCATTCAGCCCGGAGCCAGCAAGACGCTAACCGTGCCGCTCTACGCGGGTCCCCAGGAACAGGACAAGCTCAGCACCCTTTCACCCGGGCTTGGTCTTACGGTGGATTACGGCTGGCTGACAATCATAGCCACACCGTTGTTCGCCGTACTTTCGTTCATGCACAGTTGGACGAACAACTGGGGGGCGGCCATTATTTTGCTGACCATCTTGATCAAGCTGGTGTTTTTCCCGCTGTCGGCCAAAAGCTACCGCTCCATGGCACAGATGCGCGTGCTTGCGCCAAAGCTGCAAAAGCTTAAGGAGCAGTACGGCGAGGACCGTCAGCGCTTGCATCAGGCCATGATGGAATTATACAAGACGGAGAAGGTCAATCCGCTCGGGGGTTGTTTGCCTATCGCGGTGCAGATCCCGGTGTTTATCGCGCTGTACTGGGTATTGCTGGCCAGTGTGGAAATGCGCCAGGCACCGTTCATGCTGTGGATCCAGGATTTGTCGACGCCTGACCCGTTCTATGTCTTGCCGGTGATCATGGGCCTTACCATGATTATTCAGACGCGCCTCAACCCGACGCCGCCGGATCCGATCCAGGCCAAGGTGATGAAGATCATGCCGATCGCCTTCAGCATTTTCTTCTTCTTCTTCCCGGCTGGTCTGGTGTTGTACTGGGTTGTGAACAACGTGCTGTCCATCACGCAACAGTGGTTTATCACGCGCCGCCTGGAAGGCGCGCAGACGGGGAATGTCAAACGCTGACACCATCGCCGCAATAGCGACTGCGGCGGGGCGCGGTGGAATCGGCGTGGTGCGCCTCTCCGGCAACACCGTGCCGGGGATCGCGCACACGTTGTTGGGAAGACTCCCGATCCCTCGGCACGCCACGCTCTGCGATTTTCTGGCCGACGATGGCGGCGTCATCGATCAAGGTATCGCGCTGTATTTTCCGGCGCCGCGCTCCTTCACCGGTGACGACGTGCTGGAACTGCAGGGCCACGGCGGCCCGGCTGTGCTGCAGTTGCTGTTGCAGCGCTGTCTTTCCCTCGGTGCGCGGCTGGCCGAACCCGGCGAATTCACGCGACGGGCGTATCTCAACGACAAGCTCGACCTGGCTCAGGCAGAAAGTGTTGCGGACTTGATCGACGCAGCTTCGGCCGAAGCTGCCAGGAGCGCCATGCGCTCTCTCCAGGGCGAGTTTTCGCGGCAAGTCCGGGTGTTGGTAAACGCGGTGATTCAACTGCGCATGTTGGTCGAGGCGACGCTGGATTTCCCGGATGAGGAAATCGACTTTCTGGAGCAGGCCGACGCACAGGGCAAACTCGCCAACATCAGGCAGCGCCTCGATGAGGTATTGCAAACGGCGCGCCAGGGCAGCCTTCTGCGCGAAGGCATGAGCGTCGTGCTGATTGGGCAGCCCAACGTTGGCAAGTCCAGCATGCTCAACCGGTTGGCCGGGGAAGAGGTGGCGATAGTGACCGCAGTTGCCGGCACCACGCGCGACACCATTCGCCAGGTGATCGAGCTTGATGGCGTACCGCTGCACATCATTGATACCGCGGGCCTGCGCGAAACGTCGGACGAGGTGGAAAAAATCGGCATTGCCCGCACCTGGGCCGCGGTGGAGAAGGCCCACGTCGCGGTGCTGCTGATCGACGCCGTTCGCGGCGTTGCCCCCACGGACGAGGAGATTCTGGCGAAACTTCCCGTTGGGCTTCCGGTGGTGCGCGTATTCAACAAGATCGATCTGGCGCAGCAGGAGCCAAGCATGGTTGCGCAGGACGGTGTCACCGACATCCATGTTTCGGCAAAAACCGGTGCCGGCATGGAGTTGTTGCACGCACATCTGCTGCGGATCGCCGGCTGGCAGCCTAGCGGCGAAGGCGTCTTCATGGCGCGCGAACGCCATCTCAGGGCGCTATCGAAGGCGCGCGAGCGCCTGGCTTTGGCGCAGCAAAATCGCGAGCACCTGGAGTTGATGGCGGAGGAGCTCAGACTGGCTCAGGAAGCGCTAAGCGAAATCACCGGAGAATTCGGCTCGGACGACTTGCTCGGGGAGATATTTTCACGCTTTTGCATCGGCAAATAGGCAGATATTGCGGAACGTTCCACGTGAAACATCGTGCCTTACTTAAGCATTCGATTTGCCGTATCATTACACACTTGCAAAAGTGTGCGTCTGGACTAACTCCTTGAACTTTCCTCAAAAATTCGATGTAGTCGTGGTGGGCGGCGGTCATGCCGGGACCGAGGCGGCCCTGGCCAGCGCGCGTATGGGGCAGAGAACCCTGCTGCTCACGCACAACATTGAAACGTTGGGGCAGATGTCTTGCAACCCTTCCATTGGTGGCATCGGCAAGGGCCACCTGGTAAAGGAGGTGGATGCACTGGGCGGCGCGATGGCGGCCGCGACCGATGAGGGGGGTATTCAGTTTCGCATCCTGAATTCGAGCAAAGGCCCGGCAGTGCGCGCCACGCGTGCCCAAGCCGACCGGGTGCTGTACAAGGCGGCAATCCGCAGCCGACTGGAGAACCAGCCCAATCTTTGGCTGTTCCAGCAGGCGGTGGATGATTTAGTCCTGGACGGTGATGCGGTAAGCGGAGTAGTGACCCAGCTCGGTTTGCGCTTCTCGGCGCGGGCGGTGGTGCTGACGGCTGGCACCTTTCTCGCCGGGCTGATCCATGTGGGGCAGTCGAATTACCAAGCCGGCCGGGCCGGCGACCCGCCATCTGTCAGCCTCGCGCATCGCTTGCGCGAACTGAAGCTGCCGGTTGGCAGACTTAAGACCGGCACGCCGCCCCGCATCGATGGCCGCAGCCTGGACTACTCGGTGATGCAGGAGCAGCCCGGCGACGACCCGGTACCGGTATTTTCCTTCCTCGGAAATGCTTCCCAGCATCCGCGCCAACTCCCTTGCTGGATCACCCACACCAACGCGCTCACGCACGAACTAATTC
>Ga0153916_10003152_pt1 | contig 12203 bp, 11 predicted proteins | sample Opewatmetagenome_FD_109642 | JGI IMG/M metagenome (GOLD analysis project Ga0153916, IMG submission 109642) | Freshwater wetland microbial communities from Ohio, USA - Open water 3 Core 3 Depth 4 metaG | ecosystem: Environmental > Aquatic > Freshwater > Wetlands | place: USA: Ohio, Lake Erie...
CGGGCTGACTTTTCCTGTTGACGCTAACTGCTGCTCGTTGATACTCGGCGGATGGGGCGGCTCGGTTTGTGGGATATCCAGCCTCGATTACTACGACGCCGCCAACAACGAGACCACGCGGATCATAGACTTTGAGAATGGACGGTGGTACAATGTGCGGTTGCGTGTAACACCCGGCAAGATCGAAGCCTGGCTGAACGAGGAAAAACTGGTCGATGTCGAGACAGCGGGCCGGGTAATTGACACGCGAATAGAGGTCGAATCATCCAAACCGCTGGGCATTGCCTCGTGGCAAACCACCGCAGCAATCCGTAACATCCGCTTGCGAAAGCTATAGGGTCCAGCATTACTGAATTGGTCTTTCCATCTCGATGGGCACGGCAACAGCTCGACGTTTGAAAAGGTCTATTTGCGTCCACCTGTTGCTCTTAAACCTCCAGTAGTTTGCCAGGCCGACCACAATAATGCTAAATGTGGCGGCAATCCACGGTCCTAATGATCGCAGAGACGGCAAAAAAACAACTACGAGCGTACCGCCCAGTCCCAGTATAATCACTGCTCCCACCGCCGAGGCGATTGCCAGCCATATTGTGTCGCCTGCCCCGCTTAAAGAGCCGCCATAAATCGTGCGTGCAGCGTGAAAGACCTGGTATATGGCAGCGCAAATCAGAATATTGGCTCCGATTTGGTTCACCTTCTCGTCGGAAGACCAAAACGCCATAAGGGGCTCTCTGAACAGGAAGAAGCCCAGCCCCACCAATCCCATATAAACCAGTGCAACTCTCAGGCAGACGCCGGTCTGTCTAACCGCTAGGTTTTTTCTATCCTGGCCAATGGCCTTGCCGACAGCAGCAGTCAAGGCTGTTGCCAGACCGACGATGGGCATCACCGAGATGTTGGTGTAAGAGAGCACTGCACTGGTGGCAGCCAGTGCTTCTTTGCCATCGGACCTGCCGACCAGCCCGAGCAAAATCACTCCCCAAAATGCCACATTAACCATAAGCCCCAGTCCGGCGGGAAGTCCCACTTTCAGCAGGTCGTACATCTTGGCGAAATCTACGTTCAAGGTTTGCCTGGACCTGAAGGAGGCGTTTACGTTGTTGCTCAAGAATGCCGCCATATTTATGGCAGCCGCCACACCTATGCCTATAAATGTGCCCCAGCCCGCCCCCGCGATACCCATAGCCGGGAAACCTAATTTGCCGAAAATAAGCAGATAGTTTGCCGCGATGTTGACCACCTGCCCGCACAGTGACGCATACATCGTAATGACCGGCCGGTGCACACCCATAAAGAACTCACTGCTGGCATAGTTGATAATCGCCAGCAAGTGGGCGTAGAGCATGATCCTAAAATATACTACCTCCAGATCGGTGACCGCTTCAGGATGTCCCATAGCCCTGAATATCCAGGGTGCTGCCGGCCACATGATTAAAAGTACAATCACGAAGTAAACACAGCCGATGTAAGCTACCTGCCAGAAATAGTTTGAGCAGTCGGCTTTTGCGTCTCTACCCAGACTTTGACTTACAAACGTATTAAGGATCGCTATTGTGCCTATGGCAAAACTTGTGGGCAAGAAGCTGACAAACTGAGCCGGCAGTATCGCTGCAAGCGCCGTAGTGCCCAGCCGCGAGACCATAAATCTATCTACAAATTGCATGACGGTGAAGGATATGGTTGTCACTACCATTGGTGCTGCCAGCTTCAGCATATATCCTAGGGATGTTTCGTCCACGGTGTGACTCTGGGGCTGGCCAAATCTGTCTTTAGATAGGGGGGTATTGCTCTTTGGCAGCAGCGATGGTTTGTCAGTCATTGACTATGACCTTGTGGGTTCAGATTCAGCCTTCTCCTCAGCGTGTCAGCCGAAATGCCCAAGACTTGCACCTGCTTGACCGGACTGGTTTGGCCGGCAATTATACTGACAGCGCTCTTTTTGACGCCCAGATTTCTGGCCAGAAACTCAAGCAGGCATTGATTGGCCTTGCCTTTCTGCGGCGGCGCGGCAATCTTAATCTTCAGCATCTCGTTGAATAAGCCGCTAATAGCTGTTCTGCTGCTGCCGGGGACAATCTTCGCTCTGAAAACCACTCCTCGATCAACTTGCTGAATTGCCAGGTTAGCCATCGCCGGTCACTGGACATTTTCCTTGATGTTTTTGCCGATTGCCGACTGCACATATTTTTCGATCTGCTCGGCCAGTTCGCCCAGCGAAGGAAGCTGGAAGTCCTCGTAGTGTCCCATTATGAAATCGCCATCGAGGGCCTTCTTATAGATTCTGACCCGTATTACAGGCGGCTCGGTTTTTTTCTGAGCTATCTGGCCAGGACTTTCTGCAAAACGGCTGCTCCATTTGCTGAAGTCGCTATCTTTGTGTTCGGTCAGTTCTACACGCCAATCCTCGCTTATGAAAACCAGACACTTGCCCGTAAAAACGGCTGTCGGAAAATAATCACGTAATAGCTTGAGAGTCTCCATCCGTTACTGCTCCAATATCAATTGTCGTGAAATTCTGTGCCACGCATCCATTGAGCGCTTCAAGTTTTGATACGCATCGCCGCCTATTCCGTAGCCCTGGAATCCAATCGGGCCTGTGTAGCCAGAATCCTTCAGCGTTTTCAGAAAGCCTGGCAAATCAAAGGATCCTTGGTCCAATGTTTGAATCAGTTGTTTCCAATCTTTTCCACCGCTATCGGCGCCGTTGATGGTCACAACGAAAAGGTGTGGCATCGCCAGCTTTAGCACTGGTTTCAGGTTCTTTTCATCGTCCACCCGCAACCAGTGACACAAATTAAAAGTCACGCCCACATTCTTGCGGTTGACTTTTTCTGCGACCCGTACCGCGTCTTCCACACGTTCGAGCCAGAACCCGTGGTGCGGATATAGCGCCACGCGAACTTTAGCCTCAGTCGCCATGTCAGAAATCTCGCCGATGATTTCCACAGCGCGGGCGTCACCTTCGAGCGCGGATGGCTTGTGTTTCTTGCTCTGCGCAAAGAGCCAAAGTAGGGTATTGCGCCCCTTCAATATCTCGATTGCGTCCTTCAATCTTGGATCGTACTTTTGCTGATCAGCATCAATGTTGACGCCCAGATAGACGGCAAAGAGTCTCAGACCATTCTTGTCGAGTTGCTCCAGGATTTCTGTTAGGTCTTCACGTTCAGTGAATCCTATTCCAATGCCCTCGTACCCCAGTTCTTTGAGCATATCGACCTGCGTTTTGGCTGTCTGGTGTTTTGCATCTTTTGTTGCCGTATCCATAGCGAAAAACGGATTCGCCCCGGCGGGTTCCATCCAGATGTTGCGATATGCCACCGGCCCGTGGTCGCCCTGCAGCATAAGCGGCCCGACAGGTTTTTCATCCTCGTATGCGCCTGCCCTGGTCGGCCCGGTCAGTTCCACATCTTCGTGGATGACCACGCCGTTGTGGACTACCTTCTCAAATCTGGCATTTGCAATCTTCTTTCCGTTTTCATCAAACCGCGGCGCGCGGAAGATAACGTCGAAACTTTGCCACTCTCCCGGCGGGCGAGAGGCATTCACTCTCGGCGAATGGCCTTGGAACCCCTTCGGTTCTTTGTTCTCATCCCAACGCTGATAGATGCCGCCGCACTCTATCCCCGGATATTCTGACGCCTTCTGCCAGCTATCAAACACCTGAATCTCGTATCTGCCCATAAAATACAGGCCGGAGTTTGAGCCTTTCGGAATGATAAACTCGATATGTGCCTTTACATCGCCGAACTCTTTTTTAGCGAGAAGATTCACTGTCCTGCCCGCAGGACCGTTCAGCAGTACTCCGGTTCCGGGTTTGCTGCCGAGCAGGCTTTCGTTCTGCGGATTCACAAATACATCGCCGACAATCTGCCACTGTCCCGTATTTCCTCGCCAGGCAGAGAGATCGTCGCCTACCAGATAGACCCTCTCGGCTTGGCCGGCACGCGCATCTCGCAGGGCGACGGGCATAACTACAAGGAGACAAAAGGCAGCAACCGATAATAAAAGCGCGTGATTTTTTCTCCCAAGAAGTTTCATTTCTGTTCCTTCCTTGTTTGCTCTTGCAATAGTCAATAATCAATACTCAATAGTCAATTTCACAAGTGCCACGGACTCCGCATCGACCGTGACAACATCCTATTAGCTTCATCGTCATTGACAAATTGCTCGGCGTCGGGATTCCATTTGAGTTTCCTGCCCAGAAGTATAGAGATATTGCCGATATGGGCGATTGTAAAGCACCGCTGGCCAATCTCCGGCGGAAAATAGCACGCTTTACGCGACTTGACACAATCGAGGAAATTGCGCTGCTCGCCACCTGGACAGGTGTAAAGATGCACCTCGTCCGGACCGATTACCGAATCAAGAATGGATTTTGGCTCTGCTTGCAGCGGCGCTCGCCAGCCGCGATTGCCGATCCACCCGTCGGTCCCTTCGAATCTAAGACTGGGCGTGCCGGAGGTGACAATTAGTTTGACGCCATTAGCGTATTTATACTCTATGCGGTATTCTTTTGCGGTATTATAAAGTCCATCTCGCCAGAAAACGCCCTTGCCTTGGACTTCCACCGGCCCTGTGTGCTCGGTGTCGTTTCCCCATTGTGCACCATCGAGTAGATGTGCACCCCAGTCGGTTAACTGTCCCCCTGAGTAGTCCAGAATCCATCGGAAGTTCCAGTGACAGCGGTCTTTATTATATGGCGCATACGGCGCGGGTCCCAGCCACATATCGTAATCAAAAGCTTCAGGCACGGGCATGGGCTGCGGATTGCCGGGCGTGCCTGGGCCGCTCGGAAGTTCAACGCGGATAGTATGTACCTTGCCAATTCTTCCATTGCGCACTAATTCGCACATCCGGTGATATTCATAAACGGCTCTGTCTTCGGTAGACCACTGGAAAACGCGGTTGTAGCGTTCCATTGTCTCGACCAGAATCCTGCCCTCGTGGATCGTCAGTGTCGGCTTTTCACACTCGACGTCTTTGCCCGCTTTGGCAGCGGCGATTGAAATGGGTACGTGCCAGTGATCGGGAGTTGAAATCATCACGGCGTCGATATCACTGCGAGCCAGCACCTCGCGGAAGTCCTTGTAGCTGGCGCAGTCTTTGTTCCCGTATTTCTCATTCACTATGTCACGGGCCTTGATAAGGTGGTCTGCGTCAACGTCGCATACGGCAACCGCCTGGGCGTCCGGCTGGCCTAAAAACGTCCGCAGGTTCATATTGATTCCGTGGTCGCCGACGCCGATGAAACCAAGCGTGATGCGCTCACTGGCAGCGATGCTGCCGGCTTTACCCAATGCCGACGCCCGCACAGAATACGGCAGCACCACTACACCACCGGCAATCCTTGTTGCCCTTTGCAGGAGTTGACGCCGGCTAAGGTCTCGTTGCTTCATATCAAATACCCTAATTCCGGATTGAGAATTCAAAATTCCAAATTCTGCATTCTAAATTCATAGATGCCACGGGCTTCTCATCGGCCTTGTCAGCATCCGGCTGGCCTGGTCGTCCCCGACGACCTTCTCTTCACCCGGGTCCCACCGAATTCTGCGGCCAAGCTGCATCGCAATATTGCCGAGGTGGCAGACCGAGACTGAGCGGTGTGCTTGGTCCACTGGAGCGGCAGTCGGTGTTCTATTCCGTATGCAATCAATGAAGTTCTGATAGTGGTTTGATGACTCGTAAAGGTGGACCTCATTCGCGCCAATTTCTTCCTTTAAGATGGATTTGGGGCCGGCATCGATTCGCCCCGTGTCGACAAATAGCCAGCCTTTATCGCCGATGAATTTTATCCCATTTGGATACTGGCCCGCCGCCAATAATTCACTCTTGGCAAAACATACTACGGTTACGCCGTTGGCGTACCTGCACTCAAAGCGCCAAGAGACAGCGGCGTTGAACAAGCCGTCTTTGGGAAATACGCCCTTGCCCTCGATCTCAACCGGCCCCGTGTCGGTTGTGCCCATGCCCCACTGTGCGATGTCGATATGGTGCGCCCCCCAGTCGGTGACGCAGCCGCCCGCGTAGTCAAGAATCCATCGCCAGCCGAACGCATCAACGCGCTTGGGCGAGTAGGGGGCCTGCGGTGCGGGACCAAGCCACATATCGTAGTCAAAGCCTTCCGGCACCGGTTCGGAATCAAAGCCGGCAAGAGACATGCTGCCCGGTATCTCAACCTCAACGGTATGAAGTCCGCCAAGCCGGCCGTTGCGGACCAGCTCGCAAGCCCGGCGGAAATGCTGTTCTGAGCGATGCTGCGTTCCAGTCTGAAAGACCGTTCCGTAGCGGTGGACGGCTTCCACCATTTTCCGCCCCTGGTCGATGGTCAGGGCCAGTGGCTTCTCACAGTAGACATCCTTGCCTGCTTTAGCCGCCGCTATCGCCGGAATCGCGTGCCAGTGATCCGGCGTGGCAATCATGACCGCGTCAATGTCGTCCCGACCCACGACTTCCCGGAAGTCGTTATAGGCGGGACAACCGGCGCTATTATATTTGTTCGCCAACAGGTTCTTCACCGCTGCACGGCGGTTAGCATCCACGTCGCAAATGGCGACAACCTGAGCTTGTCCCGTTGCCAGCAGAGCCTGCATAACACCGGTGCCCCGTCCGCCCACGCCGATGCAGCCGATCGTAATCCGGTTGCCAGGCGCGATGGTGCCGGCTTTGGCCAGCGCCCGCGCCCGCACAAAATATGGAAATGCCCCTATGCCCCCGGCAATACCTGCGGTCCTTTGTAGAAATGCGCGCCGTGTGACCTGCGCTCTTGGATTCATCAAATAAACCTCCGGGTCTTCAGAACGAAAGCAGGCATTGCCAGATGTACATATAGCCAAGCGCGTCGATGTCTTGCCAAACCTTCTTGGTAAGCTCCTTATCGCCTGAAATTTTCGGCAGCTCTTTTAGCTTCTCCTGCCACGGGATGTAAACGCCCGGCGGCCTCTTTGTTTTCTGCTGTTTTTTCATATTCAGTACACTCCGTATTCGCGGGTAAATTCGGTCATCGCCTTGATGTTTTCGACCTTGGCGTCATCCTGGACAATAGCGCTGGCGTCCATAATGTAGCCACCATTGCCGGCCACGCCGTCAATTACCTTCTTGCAGTAATCTCGCACCTCAGCCGGCGTTCCGGTAGCCAATAGCCAATTCGGAATTCCGCCGCTGATGCAGAATTTGTCGCCGAGAACCTTGTGGACCTTGAAGATGTCACCCTGGTCGACGTGATAAACGATCGACCGGTCCGGCAGCTCAGCAAACGAGGCGAGGTGCGCGTCCCAGTTGCCCTCAGCATAGAATAGAACTTGATGTCCGTGAGCCCAGATTTCCTCTATTATGGGTTTGAGTGTCGGCCAGTAGAATTTGTTAAAGTGGTCTTTTGAGAAGAAGGGCACACAGCCGCGATGCATCCAGTACCCGATGGGCACATTCTTGTCCGGGTCTGCACTGCCAATTGCTATGTGCGTAAGGTGCGGCATCAGGGCCTCACAGGCAGCCAGCACCTTATCCGGCCGCTCGTGAACATCCGTCACTAGTCCTAAATATCCGCGCAGTTTATCCGCTATAATGTCGAACGGTGCCTTCAGGATGCCTGCGATAGCTGAGACAGTGCCCGACTCTGTACGCAAGAGTTCGTTCTGTTTGCCGAACGCATTGAAGTACGTCAGCATTGCCATTCCGCCTTTTAGAAACGACAGGTTGTTGCGAAAGGAGGTCGGCTCGCCCATTGCACTGACGTCAGCCGAGACACGCGGAAGCCAGACGTTGTACAAAAACCCTGTGGGGTCCTCAATTAGCTGGTCGTATTCGTCCGGCTTCATAAACGCCTCTTCTTCGGGCGGTTCAATGTACTGAAAGCCGGTAGTCGGCGGGATGCCAATGCCGGGCACACCATAATACTTTAGCCCGATGGCTTCGGTAAGCCCGGTCCAGACATAGACCATATTGCTGACGACGGCGTCCCAATCGAAATCGGCTGCGCACTTGCGGGCGGCGGCGAACGCCTTCTCGTAATCGTGCGTTACCTCCTGGCAGGTATAGCCGGCGTACTTGGCGGTGAATTCCGCCACGAACGGCCGAATTGGAATCATATCAGGTTTCTCGTTTCGCATTGCGGTAACGTAGCGTTTCAGCCGTGCCTGATAGAGCTTCTCCATGTTCTTTGCCATCGCTATCTCCTGTTTGCTGATACTATCTCGAGCGCTCTTAGCCTCCTGCGAGCCGTTCGCCCGCATGATGAGCACAAAATACCTTAATTTCCCTGAAACATCAACTACAATCTTTCTCGTCTTTCCTCGGTTTAAGCCTGCCCCTGCGAAGCTCCTCTATCACCCCGAACGAAGCCTGCGGTGAGCGAACCCGTCTTGAGCGTAGTCGAAAGAGTCGAACCGTCGAAGAGTCGAAGGATACATTTTTTTTGTCGTGACTGTTGACATGACTGAGATACGATGCCATAATCTTTGCAATAAGCGAAAGAGGTCGAGGTGTTCTGAATGCCCAAGGCAGTCGAACGAACTAACAAGGAGACACGGCAACGCATTGTACAGGAAGAAGCAGCCTGTGTTTGGCGTTTCATACAGGCTGTATGATGATTGTTATGCAGGCAAACACAAGGTGACATTATGCGTGAATCTAACACCTGTCTCCGTTTACCTACGCTGCTTTGTCTTGGTCTGAATGGGTTGTTCCTCCTATTTGGATGTGCCCGGAAGGGTGACGTTGTTTTGGAAGGCCGGGTCTTTCCACCAGGCAAGCTTGATATTCCGACCACGGAGGAGCAACCATCATGTTTTGTTTTCCGCACGGCTGGGCACAAACTCTATGTGGGTACGTTCGTCTCTCGCCCGACCCTTCAAATCCCCGACTGGTGCTTGAATCCCACGAAAGCGGCAATCGAAAAGCACTTCGAGGGCGAGAAGGTGTACACCATACTGGAGGAAAAAGCCCCTCACCCAGACTCGAAACATGACGGCGACGATGGGGCATCACGCGGAGGCTTGCGAGTTCCCTTCGAAAGCGCAGAGGGTATCTTTGCACAGTTATCCAAGAGAATCATCATCGTAGCCGATACCGGAAAAGCCCGCTTTGCAATCCTGCCTGGGCACCGCTACAAACTAGTTGGGAGAAAGAAATCAACTGCAACCGAAACTATCGGCAGTAAAAACGTTCAGGTGATTTACTACGACATCCACTCTGTCATGTATCTCGGCGGGGCGGATAAACCTGACGATCGGTAGTAATGCGACGCGGGCCGTAAGACAGAGGCCCGCATAACAAGCAGGTCAACCCGGCCAGCCTAAGCGCGGCCGGTTAGGCGCGCCGTTAGGGTCACATATAGAAGAAGCGAAAGGAGCATGTCCATGTCCATGCCAAGAAAACTGCTAAGCCTCCTACGTAGGTCACGACGCAAAGAACCGAGTGTTGAAGAGATAGTGGCGCACGTCGAGAGGGGCGGGAGTTACATGCGCGTTGTTCCTCAAGAAGAGGTAGACGCAGAATCGATGATTGAGCAAGCATCTCGCCACCTGGAAATGAAGCAGTATGAAAGGGCGGTTGAGGTTCTCAGTAAAGTATTAGGCATGTTTCCGAATCACTTCGGCGCCTATATTAATAGAGGTATTGCCTACAAATTCCTCGACCGGAAAGATAAAGCCATTGAAGACTTTTCGAGAGCGGTAAGGATCAATCCAAGTTATTACCCAGCTCACGTGAACCTTGCTGCCGTATATATTGACATGGGCAAGAAGGAAGAGGCGCTGCGGCTTTATAGAAAGGCCCTATCAATCATTCCAGCAAACAAGCAGAGTGACATAAAAGAGGTAAAACGACTAATGGACAGAATACTCAAGTGAACACCCCATGGAAGAAGACGCCATCTGAAAGGCGTCAAGAGAGAAAGATAATGAAGTACATACATGATAACGACGCCATCCACCGGATTGGCGGCCCACAGTGTGCCTTGATGTTGATTCGAGGGTCCGTCATCCTGGTTCTCCTCGACCCTTTCCATGCCAGCAACTCGCTGAGGTCGAGCGTTCGACATGACAGATGCGGCAGCTCTTCGGGCAGTCCCAAGTCCGCATGGCCGGGGATCATTACAAGTTGCCTTGTCCGATTTCGAGGATTTGTACCGGCTGGCTGGCTCGCTCGAGCCTCGCCTTAATAGCTCCCTTGCTTTGCAAGCCGTGTGCCTGCAAAGCGGCACGGTCGTCTGTGGGCAGAAGGGCGGTGAATTGGCCATCGGACAATTTCACTTGCAGGGCATAACCTCCCTCTATCCGCTCCAGATTTGCCTGCTCTGGAACCTGCTGCTGAATCCGATGCGGGCGATATAGCGTGACGAATTCTAACCGGCTGGTTTTTGCCGGCGCTGTCGCGGTCAGATGCCACTCACGAGCCTTAATACGCTCGCGCGGATTGGGGTCGTACTGGTCGGTCTGCTGGAAAGATAGACCATCCGGCGTCAGAAAATTGATGTCACACACCGCGTCACTGCTTCGCACACCAATATTATGCTGGTCCTGGACGGCAATCTTATTAACGGCGTGCAGCCAGTATTCGTACGTCGAAGGTTCTTTGGCCTGAAGCCGGTCGTAGACAACCACCAATTCGGGCTTGACGAAAATAATGGCACGTGTAAAACGCGAAAGCGCCGGTTCACTCGTCTGGGCGGAGCCAGCCGTAGCCCGATAGGCCTGTCCTGCCTCGCCGACAACGATGTCCATAGCAGGCGTAGTTTTGAAAGCAACGATCTCGCCTGTCGCCTGGGCAGTGCGTTTGGCCTGGCCCTGTTTATTGACCGTGATATTGTTGACCGAGCGAGTGCTCCAAACCCAGCCTTTGTGGTGGTCGCTTCCGTAGAGGTCATAGTGGCCGCTTCGGACAAGCAGCCGCTGGCCGTACGCCCAAAGTACAAATGAATTGTTCGCCTCGTTGCCGTGGGACTGGGTTCCAAACGGGCTGGACTTAAAGATCACTTGCACATCGTCTTTCGCGTCCTTGAGTGTCGTATTGAGGTAGGCCTGTCCGGTGCCTCTAAATAGACGCGACGCGGGCAGGTCGTCGGGCGGCTTGGCCTGTACCTTCGGCAAGGTGCCGCGAATAAAGCCGATATAGCCGGCCGTTGGCTTTGGGCCACCTATCTGCTGGACGTACCATTGCCAGTGCCCATTGCCGGCCTGGGCTGCCAATTCGCTCATCAGCGGCAGATTCTCCACAGCAGCCCGACGCCAGGCCCCATCGCCAAAGCCGCCATCGTTCTTGCCGGGCGGCATAAGATACATCGGATAGTAGCCGACCTTGGCGAAGTAGGGCTTATCGTATGCGTTGATGCCCATAGCCTCGCGCATAACGTCCGCCCACCAGGTGAATCGGCTGATGTAGCTGCTCCAGTAGCTTGAGCCTTCGTGCCAGCCGCCGTCTTCATCGCTCCAGACAGGATAGACGTTGAAGAAGACGTTGGCCGCAAACCACACCCAGTCTTCGGCGCCGTCAATCTCATTGAGAAAAGCGATGCCGACCTCGCCCAGCTTATGCCAGGCCCGATTGGAGTGGCTGGAGTACGGCTGCCACAAATGGCGGGGGCACAAATGCTGATACATCTCTTCGCCGCGAACCTTCATCACGGCCCGGCAGATATTCTTTTCATCCTCGGTCAAAAGGTCATTAAGGAACGTGTACGTGCGCGAGAAGTAGTAGGCGTAAGGCATACCGGCCTCATCGTTGTAGCGGTAGCCCGTGCTGCCTTTTGGGTCCCACTTTGCGCATTCCAAGAGGATGCGTTTCGCTTCTTGCCCATATCTTTGGTTGCCATCCAGCAGATGGGTAAATGCCAGCGTCGCGGCACTATTCAATGCGTTAATCGTGTAGACACGGTTGCCCCACCAGATTTCGCGCCATTCTTCGCTCAGTTGTTGCATTCCGGCAGGGTACTTCGGCGGCTCTTTTGTCGAGGGCGGCTTGGCCAGAATCTTCTCACATTCTTGCACGAGTCCGCGATATTGGACGCTCAATTCGCCCCGCGCGAGTTTTCGCAGATGATCCAGATTCTCTGGCCGCATAAAGAGCCGCGGATGCGTTTTGGGTATCCGCGAGATAAGCTCCTGGCGCGGCGGCAACGGCATCGCCACCGCGTCTTGGGCGATGGTAAATGTTCGCGGCTGACTCCAGTTTGTGTACGCGCCTCGTCCGTCCTTTCCACGATACCGCCA
>Ga0153916_10003153_pt1 | contig 12202 bp, 8 predicted proteins | sample Opewatmetagenome_FD_109642 | JGI IMG/M metagenome (GOLD analysis project Ga0153916, IMG submission 109642) | Freshwater wetland microbial communities from Ohio, USA - Open water 3 Core 3 Depth 4 metaG | ecosystem: Environmental > Aquatic > Freshwater > Wetlands | place: USA: Ohio, Lake Erie, Old...
GCAGTTCCTGATGCTAACCTCAACGCGCTAGAATCGTCGGCGGCCGGGTTCCTGAAGAAGCCAGATGACTGGACAAGAAAAGGAGGCCGTATGCCGTCAGCGTCCGGGATCAGCCGCCGGCGAATGCTCCAGTTGATGGCCGGCGCCGCCGCCGCGTCGCCGCTCGCGGCGGTCATCGGCCGCACTCAGTCCGCGCCGCCGAGGCAGGCGCCGAACGTCCTGATGTTCCTCACAGACGATCAGCGCTTCGATGGCCTGAGCGCGGCAGGCAACAAGATCCTCAAGACGCCCAACATCGATCGGATCGCCAGCGGCGGGATCCGGTTCGCCGAAGCCTTCTGCACGAACGCGCTGTGCGCGCCGAGCCGGGCGACGCTGCTGACCGGCCTGTACTCGCACGTGCACGGTGTCATCACCAACGGCGACAGCCCGGCCATGCGCAACCAGCCCGGGCTGCGCGACGACCAGATCACCTTCGTGCGCCTGCTCAAGCAAGCCGGCTACCGGACGTCGCTTGTCGGGAAATGGCACATCCGGTCGCAGCCGGCCGGATTCGACGACTGGGCGATCCTGCCCGGCCAGGGCGTTTACGTCGACCCTGACGTGCTCGTCAACGGCACGCGACTCACCTTCCGCGGCCACGCCGACGACATCGTCGGGGACCAGGCGCTCGCCATCCTCCGCAGCCGGCCGAGGAACCAGCCGTTCTGCCTGCTGTGCCACTTCAAGTCGCCTCATCGCTCGTGGATACCGGCTTCGAGATTCGAACACGCCTTCGACGACGTCGAGATCCCCGAGCCGGCGACATTCAACGACACGCTGGAGGGACGGCCGAACGCCGTCAGGCAGCACGACATGGCGATCGCGACGATGCCCGACTTCCGCGAGCGCGGCGTGCCCGAGTCGCTGCCGCTCGAGGAGCGGAAACGGCGCAACTTCCAGGCGATGGTCAAGAACATCGATCGCACGCTTCTGAGCGTGGACGAGAACGTCGGGCGCGTCCTCGACTACCTGGACAAAGAGGGCCTGGCCGAGAACACGATCGTCTTCTATGGCTCCGACAACGGGTTCTTCCACGGCGAGCACGGGTTGTTCGACAAGCGGCTGATGTACGAGCCGTCGATCCGCGTGGCGATGCTGCTGCGCTTTCCCGCGCGCATCAAACCCGGGCGCGTCGATACCACACACATGGTGCTGAACACGGACATCGCGCCCACGATTCTGGAACTGTGCGGCCTCCCGGTTCCCATCTGGATGCAGGGGCGGAGCGGCGTTCCGCTGCTCGATCGAGCGGATGCCCCCTGGCGCGACGCGTTCTTGTACGAGTACTTCGAGTACCCGGCGGTCCACTGCATCAGGAAGAACCGCGGCGTCCGGACCGATCGGTGGAAGCTGATTCAGTACTGGGAACAGCCAGAGGAGTGGGAGCTGTACGATCTGAAGTCCGATCCGGACGAGGTGCGCAATCTCGCTGACCGGGCCGAATACGCCGGCCAGAAGCGGTCACTGCAGGCGCTGCTCGAACGGCTGCGGCGCGAAGTCGGCAGCGTCGACCCACCCGGCCCGGCTCCGCTGGCCGCCCCGTGCCGGCCCGATCGAGGCTGAATACGAGACCGCGATTCGGATGATCTTCAGAGCGGTGACTTGGTTGTGCCGCGGTGGCAGAAGGTCGTAGCGATACCGCCGATTCCGAGCCGTGCGACGACGGGAGCGGATGTGGCACCCTGCGAGCCAGTCGGCAGCCGGGGAAAACGCCGCAAGTCGCGTCGTTCTCCGGCCCGGAACCGCCGGCAGCCTCGTATGGCTCGCGGCTTCGCTTTCGAGCCACTCGGCAGCCGGGGAGACCTCCGCGTCTTGCGTCGTTTTCCGGCTCGACCCGCCGGCAGCCTCCAATGGCTCGCCGGGCGCCACATCCGCTCGCGGGCGGTGATCGTGCGGAGTCGGAGTGACGATCGCCGCAAAGGAAGCCGTCGAGCACGGAGACGAGGGCCGCGACTGAGGACTACTGGTCGTACCACCCGATCCTCTCCTCGCTCAGGTTGATGTAGACCTGATACATCCGGACTCGATCGAACTGCTCGCGGCTGACCACCGGTCCCATTCTCACGGATCGATCACGTCGAGCATCTCGGTCGCGTGGGCGCCGGCGGAGGCGCCGTCGATGTAAAGGCGATGGTCGGTCATCATCAAATCGTCCGGAGGTCCGAAGGTCCGAAGGTCCGGAGGTCCGAAGGTCCGGAGTCCGAGGTCGCGGGGAAAACAGGCGGCCAACGTAGCGCGTTCGCGAACCGAGATCAAGGGAATGGCGCGTCGCGGCGGTTCTTGGTATCCTCGCGGGTCGGCCGCCGCGTTGCGTCGGCGGGCCTGAAGGCCCGCCCTACTGCGCGCGTTTCGGGAGAACTTGCGATGAAGAGACCGTTCACACGCACGATCGCCCTGGTTGTTGTTGTCCTGGCGCCCGCGCTCGTTGCCGGCCAGCCCGTTGATCGTCGCGCGACGATGAAGGTCGGCACGGTGACCGTCACGCGCGGACAGAAGGCCAGCGGGACGCTCGAAGTGCCGCCAGGCAGCGATGCCGCCACGCACATTCCCGTCGTCGTGGTCCACGGCGTCCGGCCGGGCCCGGCGCTGGCGCTCGTGGCCGGCGCGCACGGCACGGAGTATTCGTCGATCGTCGCGCTCGAGCGGATGATCGATCAGCTCGAGCCCGCGCAGATCGCCGGCACCGTGATCATCGTGCCGCTCGTCAACCTCGCGTCGTTCGAGCAGAAGGTCGCGCACGTCAACCCGGTCGATGGCAAGAACATGAACCGCTTCTATCCCGGGAACATGACCGGCACGCAGACCGAGCGGGCGTCGGCAGTGATCACGAAGGAAGTGGTCGAGCAGTGCGATCACCTGATCGACCTGCACGGCGGCGACACCGACGAGAGCCTGCGGCCGTACTCCTACTGGACCGTCAGCGGCAACGTGACCCAGGACCGCGTGTCGCGGGAGATGGCGCTCGCCTTCGGTCTCGATCACATCATCATCTCGACCGACCGGCCGAAAGACGCGAGCGCGTCGCGCTACCTCGAGAATACGGCAACGACGCGCGGGAAGCCGTCGCTGACCGTGGAGGCCGGCCACGCGGGCACGGTCGAAACCGACGACGTGAGCGTGCTCATCAGCGGGTGCGTGAACGTCATGAGGTACCTGAACATGATGCCCGGCGGCGCGAAGTTCGTCGAACACCCCGTGTGGATCGAACGGGTGGAGACGCTGACGAGCGAGGTCGGCGGCATCTTCTACCCGCTCGTCAAGCGCGGAACGTACGCGGCGCAGGGAATGACGATCGGGTACGTGACGGACTACGTCGGCAGGAAGATTCTGGAAGCGCGCGCGCCGGGCAGCGGGGTCGTGCTCTATGTCCGCGCCGTGCCATCGCTCGTAAAGGGCGACACGCTCATCAGCGTGGGCGTCGTTGGAAGCGACGAGAAGTATTTGACGAAGAAGTAGTCGGAGGCGCGAATGCGATTTGCGGTTGTGGGATCCGGAGCGGTCGGAGGCTACTATGGGGCGAGGCTCGCGCGTGCAGGGCACGACATGTCGTTCGTCGAGCGCGGCGCGCACTTGAAGGCAATCCGCGAGCGTGGCCTGTCGGTCAGAAGTCCGCTCGGCGACTTCACGGTTCGTGCGCCCGCCGAGGACGACACGCGGCGGATCGGCGCGGTCGATGTCGTGCTGTTCGCGGTGAAGGCGTACGACAACGAGGGCGCGTTGCCCACGCTGCCGCCGCTCTTCGGCGGCTCGACAATCGTGCTCACGCTGCAGAATGGCGTGGACAGCGTCGACAGGCTGCGGGCCGTCGTCGGCGAGCGCGCGGTGCTTGCCGGGCCGACATACATCGCGACGGCGCTGGCCGAACCCGGCCTCATCGTGCAGACCGGCACGCACCGGCGCATCGTGTTCGGCGAAGTCTTCGGCAAGCTGACCGCCGTCAGCGAGCGGGTATCGCGCCTGTGCTCGGTTCTGTCGGCCGCCGACATCCAGGCGGAAGCCGTTCCCGACGGCCGGGTGCCGCTGTGGGAGAAGTTCATCTACCTCGCGCCGTTCGCGGCCTTCTCGGGCGCGGCGCGTCAGCCGGTCGGCGGCCTGTGGTCGCAGCCGGGATTCCGCGACGTGTTCGTGCAGGCGCTCGGCGAGGTCGAGCGGATCGCGCGGGCCGAAGGCGTGCCGGTCTCGCCGACCGTCAAGGAGGAGATCGTCAAATACGTCGAATCGGTGCCGCAGACGATGAGAGCGTCGCTCCTCATCGACCTGCAGGAGGGCAAGAGGATCGAGGTCGAGGCGCTGCTGGGCTCGGTCGTGCGGCGTGGCCGCGCCGTCGGCGTCGAGACGCCGATGATGCTCGCGCTGTACTCGGTGCTGAAGCCGTACGAGAATGGCGGGGTTCAGTAGACAGTAGCCAGTAGCTGGTCAGCAGCCGTGAGCGCCCGTCTACTGTCTACCGACTCCTGTCTACTGTCTACTTGAGAATAACCGTGACAATCTCGAACGCCTCCTTGCCGACGTTCGCTCCTGCGTGCATGGTTCCTTTCGGCACGAAAGCCGTGTAGCCTGCCTCGCGGAACCCCGTCGTCTTCCGGTCGCCCACCGCGTCTTCGACCTGCCCCGGCGTCAGCTGCATGACGACGATGTCGTAGTCGTGCCTGTGCAGCGCCTCACGCGCGCCCGGATTGACCTCGATCTTCACGACGCGCACGCGCGCGTTCTCGAGCAGCGTCGTACGCGTCATGCCGACAGGCGTTTGCGGCGTCTGCGATCGGGCCCGTTCGACCGCGACCGACGCCAACAGCAGCACGATTGCAGGACAGGCAAACGTCCATCTGCGCATCTGCTTCCTCCCGGCGGCCGGGCCTCCTGTTCGCCCGGCGCTCCGCACGGTATGATGATAGTAGGGTAATCAACTGAAACAAGGAGGACGCATGGCCGACATCCATGGCATGCCGCGGATCGGGGATCCCGCGCCCGATTTCACGGCGATGACCACGCAGGGGCAGATTCGATTCAGCGAATGGCAGGGCGACGACTGGGTGGTCCTGTTCTCTCACCCGGCCGACTTCACGCCGGTCTGCACGACCGAGCTGGCCGAGTTCGCGCGGCGGGCCGACGACTTCAAGGCGCAGAAAACGAAGCTCATCGGGCTGAGCGTGGACAGCGTGCACGCCCACCTCGCCTGGCTGCTGAACATGAAGGAGAAGCTCGGCGTCCGGATTCCGTACCCCGTGATTGCGGACCTGGACATGAAGGTCGCGCAGCTGTACGGCATGATCCACGAACAGGCCAGCGCGACCGCCGCGGTGCGTGCCGTCTTCGTGATCGATTCGAAGCGCACGATCCGCGCCATCATCTACTACCCGATGAACACCGGTCGCAACATCGACGAGATCGTCCGCCTCGTCACGGCGCTGCAGACCGCGGACGAGTACGCGTGCTCGATGCCGGTGAACTGGACGCCGGGCGACAAGGTGATCGTCCCGCCGCCGCAGGACGTCAAACAGATGGAGGACCGGCTCCGGAGCTCCGAGTACGAAGTGAAGGATTTCTACCTGTCGTTCAAGAAGCTGCCCGGGAGCAAGGCGACGCCGTAGGCGAGACGATGCCGATCTCGCCTCCGCTCGCGCTCGTGCTGTTCCTGATCGGCGGCGTGGCCGGCCTGCTCGGCGCCCTGCTCGGGCTGGGCGGCGGTGTGTTCCTCGTGCCGTTCTTCGTGCTCGTCCTGCACATGCCGATGCACATGGCCGTCGGCGTCAGCCTGACCACCGTCATCGCTACGTCCAGCGTCGTGTCGGCGGGCACCGCGGGCCGTCACCTGATGAACATGCGCCTCGGGATGACGCTGGAGGTGGCGACGACCGCCGGGGCGCTGGCCGGCGGCCTCGTCGCCACGGCGCTTTCCGCGCGGACGCTGCAAGGGTTGTTCGGCGTCGTGGCTGTCCTCACCGCGGTGGTGATGCTGATGCGCCTCGAGCGCCGGAACGTGAGATCGGTCGGCGCGGGCGCGGAGCCCGGACGTCTCGGCGGCCGCTTCTACGAGGCCGAGAGCGGCGGCGACGTCGTCTACTCGGTGCGGCGGCTGCCGCTCGGCCTCGCCGCGTCGTTCATCGCCGGCAGCGTCTCGTCGCTGCTCGGCGTGGGCGGAGGGATCATCAAGGTGCCGGCGCTCAACGCCTGGTGCGGCGTGCCGCTGCGCGCCGCCGCCGCGACCAGCGCGTTCATGATCGGCGTCACGGCGACCGTGGGCGCCTTCATCTATTTCTGGCACGGCGATGTGGTTCCGGCCATCGCCGCCGCCGCGGTGCTCGGCGTGCTCGTCGGCTCGCGCGCCGGCTTCGCGATCGGCGCCCGCGCCCGCGCCAGGTGGCTGAAGCTGCTGATGGCCGTCGTCCTCTTCATCGTGTCGGCTCTGATGTTCGTGCGGGCGGTATCATGAACGACACGGAGATCGATCGCCTCGAGCGCATTGTCGGTTACGTGCTGCGCGTCGGCTCGCTGGCCAGCACGTCAATCCTCGCGGTCGGTCTGGCGCTCGCACTGCTCATCCCGTCGTTTGCTCCCGCGCAGACGATCACCCACATCGGCCTTTTCGTGCTCCTCCTGACGCCTGTCGCCCGCGTGGTCGCCTCGGTCGTCGAGTACACGAGCGACCGCGACTGGCTCTTCGCCTCGCTGACCTTCACCGTCCTCGTCATCATCCTGGGGAGCGTGCTGGTGGGAATCGCCTAGATCTGGTTTCAAAACCGGTTCCAATGACGCCCCCACGCGCCTCGGCGCGTCCGGTTTTCGGGCCAGTTCCAACCTCGGTGGGACCCCAGTCCTTAGACCGGGGGTTCTCGCCTCAACCTCAGGAACTCCTCGAATGCGCCGTCGCGGCGCTCCTGCTCGACCAGCGGAAACGTTTCGAGCACGTGCGAGAACTGTTCGGCGGTCAGATCGTACAGGCGCGCGACCAGCGCCTGCAGGCGGTGGTCACCGGTTCCACGCATGCGCGCGGCCATTTGCCGCGACGCGGTGGCGATTGCAGCGCCGAGGCCCACGTCGGTGGGCACAAGCGGCGCCGGGAGCCGCTCGACGATGCCGGCGCTCACGTGGGTGGTCACGCGCAGCCTTACGAGATAGTTCGCCACGTAGCTGTTCATCACGCCGCACAAGAACCACTGCGCGTCCTCGTCCAGCGCGGTCTTCAGGCAGAACACGGTGTGGGTGGTCACGCAATCGGGCGGCAGGATCGCGGCGATGAGCGTGACGCGATTGGTGGCGCTGGCGACGTCGCGATAGGCAAGCCGCCAGCGGCGGAACGATCGGTTGCCGGCGAGCAGGCGGCTCGCCACCGGGGCCGGAATCCGGAAGCGAGCGCGCGCGAGGTGAGCGACGAACGGCTCCAGGTGCTTGCCTTCGACGACTGGCAGGCCGGCGCCGCCCTCGAGGAAATGATGCCGATCGTCGCTCGCGTTGAGCTCGCGGCCGAAGTGCGCGCACCAGCCGTCGGGAGCAGACAACCAGGGGAAGGCAGACGAGGTGCGCTCGAGGATCTCGAGATCGATCGGCGACCGGATGTCGGGAACCGCGAGATCGTCGCCCGACAACCGCACGAGAAGCGCGGGGGACAGCAGGATCGGATAGAGCGTCTCGCGGCTGCGGTCGTCAACGGCGTCGGGCAGGCCGTCGAGTGATGCGACGTCCTTCTCGCCGAACCGGCACAGCGTCCGGCCGGTCGGGCGTCCGGTGGTCGTGGTGACGAGCGCGAACCGAACGCTCCGGTGAATGGGAAAGACGGCCTTCGTGTTGTCGAAGCCGACTACGCTGTCCGTGTCCGCCCGATGGAACAGCAGCCTTCGCAGTCGGCTGCACCCCCGATCCGCAAGCAGCCCCCAGGGCGCGACCAGGCCGATTCTCCCGCCCGGCCGCGCGAGATGGAACGCGCGTTCGACGAACAGCTGAAAGCGATTCGGGTGGCCGTCGGATTGCGCGGTGTAGATGCCCGAGCGGCGGGCGAACTGGGCGAGCGAGCGGTCGTACGCCTTCTCCTCGCGGGCGCCCGCCTCGTCTGCGTCAGCGCGAAGCATGTCCCACGGAGGATTGCCGATGACGGCGTCGAAACCCGCATTCACGAGTGGACGGCCCGCGGCGTCGAAGAACACCTCCGGGAATTCGAGCTGCCAGTGCAGGAAGGTCCGGCCCGAGGCGACCGCGCGCGCGTGCGCAAGCAGCGCTAGCAAAGACGACTCGGGCAGACTCGCGCGGCGGCCGACGAGCGAGTTCACGAGATCCTGGTATACCCCGCGGGCCGGCACGGCCGCTTCGCCCCAGAACCAGCACGCGCACCACAGGTTCGCAACGTCTCTCCAGCGGGCCAGCGCGCCGTCCGGGCGGGCGAGGCGCTGGATCGCGCGTTCCTTGTCCTGAACGGCCGCGAGCGTGTCGCCCGGTTCGATCCCGACGCGCAGCCGTTCGGGAAGCACCTGCTCGAGGTCGGCGCGCAGCTGGTCGGCGTCGAACAGACTCGGCTGCGACTCCGCCTTCACGCGTCCTTCCGCAGGGGCGCACGGCTGGCGTGCGCCCCGACGGGACGGGTAGCGGAGGACGTCGAAGAGCGACGCGCCAACCAGGCTGTCGCCTGCGGTGAGGTGGTGATCGAGGAACGTGAGCGGGCAGTCTGCCGCGAGCGTCGCCAGCCACAGCGAGAGGCGCGCCAGCTGCACCGCCATCGGGTTCAGGTCGACGCCGAACAGGCAGCGCTGGGCGATCGACCGCCGGAACATCGCGCGATCGCGCTCGTCGACGTCGCTGGCGTGACGCTGTCCCTCGGCCACGAGCGCGCGCTCGTAGCGAGCGGCCAGGTAGTGGCACGCGGCCACCAGGAACGCACCGCTCCCCATTGCCGGGTCGAGGATCCGAAAACCAAGGATCTCGTCGGCGCTCGCGTGCTCGACGAGCGGATGAAGCGTGCGGCGGACCAGGTAACCGGTGAGCGAGTGCGGCGTGTAGAACGTGCCCGTCGCCTTGCGGCGGCCGCTGCCCCTCTCGAGGCGCACGATCGCCTTCGGCTGGCGTGCGCAGCCACCGGGCTGGAGGGCACCCCAACGCGCCTCCCACCCCAACGCGGTTGCCGCGTTGGGGGCCCCGGGCTGCCGCGTCGGGGACCCCGCCCGCCCGGCGGTCCCACAGTCCTCGATCCGCGGTTCGTAGTCCAGCACGCTTTCGTAGACCGCGCCGAGTTGCTCGACACCGAGATCTCGGTACGCGATGCGGGCGCGGTTCCTGCCGGCGCCCGCGTCGTGCGTGGACAGCGCCATGATCGTCTGTCTGGCGACGCCATCGTCCAGCCTGCCCGATTCGGCCAGGGGGGTCCGCGCAGGCGAGAACAGGCGGCCGTTGAACGGCGTCACGACGAGCGACCCCGCGTGGCACCCGCGGTGTGCGAGGCGCGAAATGGCCTGCAGTGTCTCCCAGGCGCCGACAACCGCGCGGGGATCCGGCTCTTCCGCGAGCGCGCGCAGCGTTTCGATACTGTACGCGTCGCGGTACACCGGGTGCCACGTCGGGACGAGGCGGCGGGCCTCGGCGAACAGCAGGAACAGGATGCGATAGATGATGGTGAGCGACTGTTCGAAGAGCACGGGAAGCGGTGGGTTCGGCGGCGCGTTGGCGGCGAGCGGCGCGCCGGCGTCCACGAATCCCTGCGTCAGCGCGGCGAGCGCTTCGAGGACGCCTTCTCTCAACGATCGGCACACGCCGATGCCATGCTGGGCCGACAAGGCGACGATTTCTTCGAGCAGACAGGTGCTCGATCCGCGGGCCTCAAGGCCCGCGCTACAGGCGTACGGCGGCTCCTTGGGTTCGCCGACGGCCGTTGGCGCGAACGCTTCCGCGCGCAGCATTGCCCAGAACAGCTCGAACGACGCAGCGTCCTCGCAGGTCGCGTCGAGGTCGAATTCCAGGTGATCGCGGCCGTAGGAGCGGGACGAATCAACCAGGCGCAGCTGCCGCGCGTTGAACAGCAGGCACCAGCGCACGCCGAACTCGATACCCACGCGAATGGTGTCACGCCACGCGGCGTCGAGATCGTCTCCCCACGCGACGACGAGCATCGCGACGCGCGCGGAGCCGCGCTCCAGTACGGTTGCGAGATCCGTCGCTGCTTCGTCGGACGAGGTTCGCCGCCGGCCGGCCCGCGCAAACGGCGTCACCTGCGCGACGCGGAACCCGAGCATGCCGGCGAGGGCAACGGCGCCCACGTCGAACACCGCGCGAACGCCCGACGCCGGGCCGAGCGAGGCGCACGCGCGCCTGACGCGATCGAGCGCCCTGCGGGCGGAGTCGCGGTCTCCTTCGCCGAGGTGGCCCGCGAAGCGGTCGGCGAGCAGGTGCTCCGCGAAGTACTCAGAAACGAGCGTGCCGCGGAGGGCGGTGAGCATGGGGTCAGTGGACAGTCGACAGTAGACAGTAGACAGTAGCGAGCAACAGGCGAGGCGCGATTCGTTCCTACTGACTACTGGCTACTGATTGATGACCAGCACGAGCGCGAGCTCCGCTTGCGCCACCAGCGAGCGGGATGCGCCAGCGTCGAGTACAAACAGCCGCTCCGATCGTTCCGACTCGCGGGACTGACGCTCGGCGCGTTCCCGCTCGGCCTCGAGTAGCGCGCGACGATCGAACATGCCGGGTTGAAGCGGGGAACTCGAATGCCGCTCGATCGCCGCGAGGGCATGCTCGCGCTCGATGGCCGCTGCGATCACCTGTTGATGCAGCGCAACGGCCGATTCGAGTTGCCGCGACCGCGTGGCGAGTGCGTGGCCCTTCAAAACGTGAGAACGGACGAGAGCAGCGAGAACCGGCCGGCTGATATCAATGGGAGGCCGCGTCGGATCGAGACGCAACGCGATGATCGATTCGTCCAGGCCGTCTCCCTGCGCGTCCATGAGCCGCACGATGAAGACGCAGAGAAGGCGGGAGGTCAACCCGCAGCGGTGAGCCCTGCGTCTTGGAAGGACCGTGAGGCACGCGCCGAACGAGTCCACCGGGCGCGACCCCGAACAGAGGCGCGGTGGGGTGCCGAAACCTGCCGGACCGCACCTGAACGTCGCGATGTCCCGGGTGAACCGCAGTCGATTGACTTCGTCCACCGCCTGCTCGCGAAGGTCGATCGTTGAAAAGGGGTCGGGAGGTTTTTCCATTCTGCCCCCGGGCTGAAGCCCGGAGGTCCCACAAAGTGAGTCCTGTCGGTGGGACCGCCGGTCTTCAGACCGGTGGCGGACCTTCTCATCCTCCATCACCGCGGCAGCGACATCTTCTTCTCTCGGCGCGCCGACCGCGTCGTTGATCCCACCGACAGACAGGCGGGCGCGTTCCTGACGGACGACCAGTCGCCGGACGATGTGTTCCTCGGCGGTGGCGCGGGCAACCAGGTGGATGGCGTGAGGACGCCGCGTCTGGCCGAGTCGATCCACGCGACCGATGCGTTGCTCGAGCCGCATCGGATTCCACGGCAGCTCGAGGTTCACCACCAGGCGACAGCGGTGATGCAGGTTCAGGCCTTCGCCTGCGGCATCGGTGGCGACGAGCAGGTTCGCGGCGCCGGTCCTGAACTGGCGCTCGACGTCCTGGCGCTCGATTCGCGACAGGCCGCCGTGAAGAAGAACGACGGGGCCCAGCGTCTGCAGTGCCGCGGTGAGCCAGCGCGCCGTGTCGCGGTACTCCGTGAAGATCACGGCCGGCTCGTGCGCGCGGACCAGAAGCCGTGACAGCCGTGCAACCTTGCTCTCGTGCTGCGCCGCCCGGCGGGCCGCGTCGAGCACACAATCCAGCCATTCGCGTTCGCGCCGACCTTCCATTCCCGGGGCCGCCGGGTCTCCGGCCGGCTCATCGTCTTCGGGCGTCTGCTCGTCCGGCTCGGCGTCGCCGGCGAACGGCAGCGAGAGCTGCGTGCCGGGCGGTCGAACATCGAAGAGCGCCTCCAGCCGGCGCTCGAGCGACCGGGCCAGGGAAACCGCGCTCGACAGAGCGCGCTTGCGCAGGACGATCATCGCGAGCCGCGCATCGCTGGTGGCGTCGGCCGATGTCCACACCGCACGCGTGTAGCGCTCGAGCAGGCGATGCATGCCGCGTTCGTCTTCCGAACAGCGGACGCGCAACAGCCGCACGCGCCGGTTGCGCGCGA
>Ga0153916_10003154_pt1 | contig 12200 bp, 12 predicted proteins | sample Opewatmetagenome_FD_109642 | JGI IMG/M metagenome (GOLD analysis project Ga0153916, IMG submission 109642) | Freshwater wetland microbial communities from Ohio, USA - Open water 3 Core 3 Depth 4 metaG | ecosystem: Environmental > Aquatic > Freshwater > Wetlands | place: USA: Ohio, Lake Erie...
CGTATTTCACCGTCCAGCCCCTCGCCCGCTCTCGCTTCGGCTCGATGCCCTTCAGCATCTCGTACACGGCTTTCTTCGACCGCCCCGACGCTTTGATGTACGCCGCTACGCTCGGGTATACCTTGTCCTCTGGCATGGCGTGCACGGCACGGACCTGCGATTCGTTGACTTGGCCCGCCGGGCGGCCCGTTTTCTTCTTCGGAGCTGCCGCCAACTCCGCCGCTATACGCAGGCGCTCGGCTTCACGCCGTTCATCCTGATATTGGAACGACAGTCCTGTGTGCACGCCGCGGGCAACTGGCTTATTGGTTTTCAGGGAGCGGTGCACCAGCGAGATCGGGACTCCGAGCGCCGCGCGCATCTCAGTGATGGTGTCGAACCTACGTCCTGATGGCTGTACGATGATGCCTTCGCCTAGCAGCTTTTTTGTCTCATCCGAATGGTGCTTACCGGTGAAGGTTGCATAATGCCCTGCGGACGCCGCGGCGCGGATCTTGGCCATGCCTTCTTCCGAGATAACCCTCGGGGCTTTGGACCTCCCACGCTGCGTATCCCCTATCTTCTTCCGCACCTCTTCGGAAACGGTTTGACCGAACCGGTAGTGCTTATCCCCAGCATGTTTTCCGACCCTGCTCGCGCTTAGTTTGGCCCTAGTTTCCTCAGAAGCATTGCGCATGGGCGCCGCTGCGTCTCTCGCGGTGTTGTAGCAGTAACTTTTGCCTGCGTGTTCTTTGAGCCACACGTTCTCTGCTTCGAGCAGGTTACGGTCGGCTGCCACCTCTTCCACGACAACAAATACAAACGCGGCTCCGCCGTATTTATCCCAGGCTGCTTGCAAATGCGCGCAATGGTGCTTATGCGTACGAAGCTCCAATTTGTGTTTGTAGGCCCGCTTCGCGAAATCCGCCGCGCTCCCGACGTAAAACTTCTGGTTCTGGATATTGATGATCTTGTAAATGACGTGCTTCATGCCGCTCTCCTGTGTAATGTGGCGATCCACAGGCATATAATAACACTATCCAGAGTTATGTCAATAGTAGGTAACAAAAAGCCCCCTTTCGGGGGCGATTTGCTGCTAAGTTACTGATTTTTCAGGCCGACCCATACAAGCCGAGGGGGTCAGACACACCAAAACTATACCGCTCGCGCGCCTTGTAACGTGCGTTCCCAGTCTCGAAGTCCCCCAGCATCTCTTGCTTGATTGGAGCTCTGATGAAGTGCTTGAGGGCATTCGGCACATCGGTCAGGAGGAACCACTGCGTGGTGTTCGTCAGCCAGTGGTTGATGGCGTAGCCTTGCGGGATCATGCCCAGGGTCACGATCGCGTTGATATCGCGGTCGGCAGTACCTTGACGCATATCCTTCGGGCCACCGATCAGACGCTCTGCAACGAACTGCAGTGCGGGCGGGACGATCAGCTTGCGGGGTTTGGCCGCAATCAACAGCCCTTTTTCATCGGTCCAGCCGGCCATCGTGATGATCGCTGCTTCCAGCGAGGTCTCATTCAGGTCAGCGTGGGCCGCCGGGCGGTTGGCGTTGGTCGAACCATTCACCAGCGGGTGGGCAGTGGACAGCAGGGCCACACCGTCGCCGTAGGTCGTCGTGGTAGCGGTATTCAGGATCGCCGCAGCCTTGACTTGCTTGGTGTAGGCCATACCGCGGGCCAGCGCTTTGGTGTAGCGAGCCGAGAGGGAGTCGTACAGGTTGTCCTCGACCGCTTCTTCGGTGATCGCGAAGCCCATTGCGATGGTCTCGTGGGTGTAGCGGGCAACGTATGCTTCTTGCGCAGCGTCGTAACGGATCGCGTCACCTTCGTTCTTGACCGGTGCAGCGCCGAATCCCGCCAGTTTGACTTCTTCTTCGAAAGAACGCTCGGAGGTCTCAGTTTCGTAGATCTCCTTGTGCTCTTCGCCGTAACGGTTGTACTCCAGACCGAACAGGGCATTCAGGCCAGGGAGCAACTCTTTCAACAACTGACTTCTACTTATGGCCATAACAGTATCTCCTTATATAGATTGATGGCGTTGTATATACGCCGCACGTCTAGCTTCAGACCACGGTTTCCCCTTGTGCGACATAGACATTCCTGTGTGCGCCGCAGACATTTTTGCTCTAGTCTCCGCAGATGCTGTGCGTCCTAGATGGCTTCTGTTGCCCACCCCGTGTTTGTTTCCGAGCTGTGAAAGAGAACTTTTCTTTCTGGCTTCAGCCGAACGCACCTTACCTTTACCATGTGTATTGCCCATTTTCTGCAAGGACAACAAGGTACGCACCTCGATTGACCGCGTCTTTCCACGATTCGCTGCGGCTCGTTTAGCAACTATTTCAGGAGACTGGGGCCCACGTTTGACACCACTAGGGCCTTCACCACCACTAGAGTAATTCACCAGCTCATACCCATCTCTACGTAGCTGAGCGATCTGTTGAATCTCATCGGCAAAAGCTTGCTCTTCGGACGCACAAGGGAAAACAAATATCTGGATACCCTTCCACCCATACTTAGCAGTTACATTCCGGTGGTGCCTATTTCTGCCTGAATGTGAGTGACTGCGCTTCCCAAAACCTTTCCCAACGTAGAATATATCTCCGTTAGGTTTGGCGTGTACGTATGTGTAGAAGGATTTCACAAATACCCCTATTATTGACCTGTGGGGAAATGGTATGCGTGGGTTTGCCAGTTGTACTTCACGATGATATCCGTGTAGGCCGTGCCGGAGCCGCTGTCAGTGCCGCCGCTCAGTACATCGATGATACGGAAAGGCAGGGTTGCGGTTGTAGCCACACCAGAGGCATACCACTTCGCGGCGCCGTTGGCAGTGCTGCCGGCGGCGAAGGTCATCGTGCAGTTATTGCCGATGGAGGTATACGTCAGGGCGCCGTCGTAACGTACCTGGAACAGCACATCGGGATCGTCCACCACCTTAGCGAAAATGCTGGTGTAGCCGGTGGAGTTCGCCGGCAGGAAGTTCGCGTGTTGCTGCTGTTTCAGAGCGGGGTCGACGTAACGCACGCCGACTGCAACGCCGACGGGGCTGTTCGTGCTCAGGGTACCTGCAGCGGGGGCGGTAGCAACCGTCAGGACAACGCCAGCTGCGGTCGTAACCAGGTCACCATTGCAGATAGGGTTCGTGGCGGCCGCCGGGGTAACAACAAACTCACGGATGGTACCACCCGAAAAGTTCTTGCCGCCCAGCAGCTGCACAGGCTTGAAGCCGTATCCAGTTGTGAGTGCCATCGTTCTTTCCTTTCAAAAAGTACTACGAAATAGCGGCGGCACTCACTTGCATGATTACCTACCGCTGCCAAATGTGACCTTCGTTTGACGCTCCTTGAAGAGCGGCATCCTCGGATCATTCTCTCGGTCGATCTGTGCGTCCACGGATTCCATCTGCCCTGTCGCCATGTCCTCATAGTACTTCTGGCGCTGACGGAACATCGCTTCCGGGATCTTGCACAAGATCAGACCACCTACCTCAACCAGACCAGAGTTCTTCGCATCGCCATCCACCGCGAGCATCATCTCCTGATGATCCTCCAACCGGCAGGGCTCCCAACCTTCACGCAACGAGCGCGACATATTGGTTGGATCGGCCACGCCCATGATGGACTTGCGAATCCACTTGTACTCCCACCCATCTTCCCTCGTCGGCTCCGGCAGCAGATCCGCCGGTTTCCATTGACGCTCACGAGTCGAGTTCGTGCGATCTTCCAGATTACGGGACAAACGCTTTGTGGTTTCCATTATGCTTTCTCCAGTTTGGCAAGCTCGGTCGCGTACTGCAGAGGCGTGAGCCCCAGGCGGCGCGCAACAGCGACTTGAGATTGAGTGAGTACTACGCGTTGAGCTGTCTTCGATGTCCGGCTAACCGGTGCGACAGTCGACGGAGGGGTCTTGCGAGGTTTGTCGCCCCATTCGTATGCGGGGAATACCTCACGCATCCGGGTGTTCAGCTGCTTGTAGTACTCAGCCGAGTCTTCTTTGGGGTCCACACCCTCGCTAATCAGTTCGTCATGGATTCCGTAAGCAGTGGCGGTCATGCGCTTGTTCTCGCCGAACCACTTATTCTTCGAAGCCCAATCTACGGCGTCTGGATCAGGCTCTGGCGCCTGTGTCTGTGACGGTTGCGTAGTTTGTACCACAGGTTCCTTGGTTTGTCTAGCGGCTTCTTTACGTTGCGCCGCCTGGCTCGCCCAGTCTTCTGTGCGCTTGGCATCGGCCGCGGCCTTGGCAATCTGCTCCTGCGCGTCGGCCATCTTCTCGGCATCGCCCACCTCGTAGGCTTCCTTGTATGCGCGCTTGGCCTGCGCCATTGTCAAGTCGACCTTCTCCTTGGTCTGCGCGAGGAACGCATCTTCCCCTTGCATGTACCGGGCTTCGAGGGCTTTCTTCTCTTCGAGCAACTTCTTGGCCGCGGCGGCCAGCTCATCCCGCTCCCGAATCGCCACTTCCTTCGCCCTGCGCTCGTCGTGCGCGCGGTGGATCTCCTTGCCGATACGCTTCTTCACGGCCTCGGAGTATTCGGCCATCTCCTCTTCGGTGGGCTCCTTGTCTTCCGGCGGCAGCGGTTTGCGGTTGCGATCCTGCGGGGGCGTGTCGTCGACAATCTCGACTCCGGCCTCATCCCCTTCGCCTTGTGCGAACTCGACCTTCAGCTCGTCGTTCTCGAGCGTCGGATCTTTCTTGAGTGTGTCTTTTTCGTCTGGTAGTGGTGGCATTTGTCTCTCCTCTCGTTACGCGCGGCTGAAGCCGCGGGGGTCCTGGACGACCGCCTCGATCGCATCGTCATTGATCAGGCGGAACTCCACATCATGCAGCTTGAACCGGGTGCCGGAGTACGCGCGCATCAGGACGAAGTCACCTTCCTTACAGAAGGGGCCGGTAGGGAACTTGGCCTGATCTTTGTAACAGTCGGGGCCCATCTTGATGATGAAGCCGACTACAGTGGCGACCTCATCGTTACGCACGACGGCGTCCGCTTTCAGGATACCGCTCTCGTATTTCGCTTCAATCTTGGGGAGGCCGACGAGGATCTTGTACCCGCAAGGCGTGGGTAGCTGCGTCGCCAGTTTTTCATCTTTTTCTGCCTCGGTCTCGCCGCTGACTGCATCGCGGGCGATATTCTTCTGCTCTTCCACCAGATGATCTGGCAGTACGAGTCCGCTCATTTGCTTCTCCTTCTAGGCGCCCGTAAGGTGGCGGGCGTGTCCACTACTGCTAATCCTGTGACTCCATTCGGGACAATTCCTCGTCGAGGATAGAGAGCGCTTGCTGCAAGCCCTGGCGCTTGCCACACAGGCGCTGATACTCATCCCAACTCTTGGCCCCGCCCAGGATGCCAGCCTCGACCGACTCCAAGGTTTGCTGCAGCTCTTCTCGGGCTACCCGAGCGAAAGCGATGACGCTCATTCAGGTTTCTCCTTGTTCATGTGCGGCCGGGCCGCCGCAACCGCCGCATTTATGCGCCGTTGGTCTTCGGCATGCTTGATCTTCTGCTTATGGGCTTCGTGTTGGTGCCCCAGTTTCTGCCGGTGCTGCTCCGCTGCCTGGGCCAGCGCTTCCCTGCGGGAAATCGCCTCGTGCTGCACGCGCTGGGCTTCCTGCGCCATCTTCATGCTGTGCGCTTGGTCCTGATGAAACAGCTCCATCTGCTTCTGCTGCGCCTGCAGCGCGGGATCACCGGCCTTTGCCCGTTGCTCTTCATCGAACTGGGCGGCGTCAAGTATCGCCGTGGTCGCTTGCTGCCGTTGTTGCTGCTTGTGGACTTCATCGACCTTGGCGGCGTCGAACGCGAGCCGCTTCATATCCGCTTCGAACCGTTTATCGATCTCGTACTTCTTCAGTTGGTTTTTCTCACGGTCGATCGCCGTTTGCGCCTGCTGTTGCTGCAACACTGGGTCTTGCGCGGCCTGTTGCGCCTGTTGCTGCGCCGCCTCGGTTTGGTGCTGCTGCAGGAGCTGCTGCGCGGCCTGGGCCATCACAACACTCAGCTGCTTTTCCGTCTCCGGGGTCATACGCTCATCCCCCTGCGGGAGCGGGGTGCCCATCTGCTGTTCGATGCGCTTGCGATACTCGAAGGCTACATGCTCCGCGATATGTGCGTTCATCGCCGCCACCATGGTTTGCGCGGTTGGCATCTGGCCGACGATCTGCTGGATCTTGGGATCTTGCTGCGCCGCGATGTGCGCCTTCAGGTGCGATTCGTGATCCTGATACGCGAACGCCTTGACCGGCTTGCCGTTCATGATCGCCTGATTTTCCGAGATCGGGTCCTTCGGAGTCTGGTCGGCGGCCGCCGGGATGATCTTCTCGATATTCTTCAGCCCGAGTGTGGACAACATCTGCCGGTCGAGCTCGACCCGATCGTAGATCGCTGGGTTGGCTGCGGCCATCTGGTTGACGGCTTGATACATGATCACGCGCTGGCTCATCGTCGCCGCGTTGGGGTCCGACACCGGGATGATCTCGGCAATGTCGTAGTCCGCCTGCTTGATCTCGCGGCTTCCGCCCTCCACGTCGTAGTCGTACGACTCCGGCAACAGATCGCGAATGATCGTCTGCAACAGAGTCAGCTCTTCCTTCAAGCTGGCATGCAGGCGGGCCTGGATAGCCGTCATCACCTTCATGCTACGCTCGAGAATCGCCAGCGTCGTGCCGACCGGGGCTTCCTGGTTCATATCGGCCGCGTTCACATCGGATACCGCCGCCATGCGGCGACCTTCCTCGACGATCTCGTTGAACAGTTGAAACAGGGTTTGACTGGGCTCCTTGAACGGGAGTGGGATCAGGTTGTCACGCAGCGTGCCGGAGGGCACATCGATGTCACGGAATTCGCCGGGTGCCAGCGGGTCGGAGTCGCGCTGCACGCGCACGCCTTTGGTCTTGTAGCCCGCGGGTAGATTGGCCAGGGTGCCTGCGTCCACCAGCTGGCGCAGCAGCGAAGTCGCGGAGTTGGCGAAACCACCGACGAGGTGCACGAGCCCCATACCGTAGAAGCCGAAGCCCGGAATGTAGATGTAGTGCACGAAGTGCTGCACGCGCGCCTTGGTCGCGTCGTCGATTTTCCAGTTGCGATAGACCGACAGGATTTCTTTCGACTGCAGATCGAACGTCACGATGTACGGCAGCATGATCCCAGTCTGCTCGCCCTTGTCGTCCACATCCTCATAGCCCTCGATCTCGAGATCGACCTGCATCTCGATCAGTTCATACCGGTCATCCTTAACCGGCACCGTGCCGGTGATCTTGTCCTTGTTCGACTGTTTGGTATTCTGTATGGGATCAGGCAACTCGATGTCTCGATAGAAGCCAGCGTTCTGGAGTTTCTTGACGTCGTTCTTCGACTTTCGCATCCGGTGTGAAATGCGCGGAGTTGTGCTGATATCGGTCGCGCCGTAAGGCGCGATGAGGTCTTCGGCGGAGACGAAGACGGAAGTTTGACGGTCCAGGCTCGGATCGAACATGACCTTCTTGAAAGCCGACCCCATGATGGCCAGATTCCACAGCATGCGTTCATGCTCGGGCCTGTACTCCTTCATCTGCGTGGTCAATCGACAGTTGATATCGTTCTCGACGCGCTTGGCCGCCTTTTCTTTCAGGTCATCAGTCTTTCCAACAAGTGCTGCTTTGCAGATCCCCTGTGCGCTGAACGTCTCGGTGATCGCTTCTGCCTGGAACTTTATGGCGGCCTCGGCTAAAAGGGGGTGAAAAACTCCACAAGCCCCATCCCAAGGTTCTGTGCGTTCGATTATCTGTAGCCCAAGCAAGTCCATCCCTTCATTCAGCGTCTTCTCCCACGGATCACGCGAGCGAAGGTCATTATCGAAGAATTCAGCGCACTCCTCTGCTATTTCACCCAGGATCTGGCCATCCAAGTCCTCTGCGAGGTTCTTGTAGAAGGCGTCGTATAAGGCCTCAGGTGTTTTAGGCTCTTCCAACGCGCCAATATCGCCGGTTTCGTCCTCTTCCGCCGGCAAAATGACCTCGATATCGCCTGTTTCGGTCTCTCCCGTCAGGGTTTTGCGTGTATCTTGGTACGGCTGCATCGATTTCTCAATCATAAACGCTCCTTAGGGCATATCCGGCCAGCGGCGATTGCCTTTTGACGTGTTTTCCTTCGCTGGAATGACCGCGATGTTACACCCAATGTGGAAACCACAAACTTTTTTGCTGATCAGAGGCACTTGGTGGTCAATGTGCCACTTGATTCCAGTTGTTTTCTCCCGCCGGGCGCAAAGATCCGCGGCTTCGAGCATGATTAGCTCATCCAATTCGCCAAACCAATATGGAATAGCACTATTTTTAGCGGCCCGGCGCTTGCTAGTATGCGCGCGTACCTTATCTGGATTAGCCGCGCTCCATCGTCTAAACGCCTCGGCTTCGTGCGCCTTTACTGCGGGCTTGCTTCGCCGCTGTTTTCGCGCCGCAGCAAAACTAACAGGATCTGATTCTCTACGTGCGCGGTCATAGGCAGCTATTTTTTCTTTATTATTTGTTGCGTACACCTTCCTACGCTCGCGCTCTTTCGCTAGGAAACTTTTCTTCTCCGTTTCAGACATAGCCTCTTTCCGCGCTTTTTGTTTGGCTAAAATATCGCGACGTTTTTCCTCATACCGCTTTGCGCTGGCTGCTAATATCGCCTCACGATTTCTCACGTAGTGCGCGCGGCTATTCTCTTGCTGTTTAGCCTTCTGTTCCGCTGATAGGATCTGTTTTTCCCTAGCCATCAATAGTACCTCCGCTTTCTCTGAAACATTTCTGGCTCGTCAGGGAGATCCGTAGCCAAACGGATGAAGCCACCTGTTCTAAACCGACGGAGCGCCAAGGTCATGCAGTCCACCATGTCATCATGGTCGCCATTGGGGAAATCGGAACACTGCTCGATTACCTCGGCCGCCCAGCGCCGGCTCTTCGGCGCCCATACAAGACCAGAAGCGAATATGTCCGATACACTGTTCACGCGCGCTATTTTATCATTCCCCTTGGAGGGCGTAAATTCCGAGACCGGCAGCCCCATGGCGCGCAACTCCTGATACAGAACAGAGCCACTTGACTTCTTCTCAATTACGAATGTATCGGGCGCGAAGTCAGTATACGTCTCCATCGCTGCTTTCTTCATCTCCGGATACTCGAGCCGCTTGGCCCAGGACTCCAACAAGATGATATTGGGGTTCTCGCGCTCGTCATAGAAGACGCCCCAGACCTGGCAAGCCGTAAAGTCCGCGCGCGTCGACGCCTCTTGAGCGGCGTCAATACTCATAATCAAATACTCACATTGAGGCGGATCATCTTGGGGCCAGTCTTTCCACCATTCCCGCTTGATAAGAGCACCTTCCTCTCCTGTTGGGTTCTGCATGTACTGTGCGTTCCACAGGAAGGGCGCCATGACAGCTTTCTTCTGCAGCAACACCTCAAGCGGCCAGCGCTCAGGCCACAAGCTCTTCTCGTTTGGCATGCCTTCGTTCAGGATCGCCGGGAACTCGACGACTTCCCAAGGCTCTGTATCCGGATTCTTGGCCATCTGGTCGATGAGGCGGCCGATGAGATCTCCTTTATGCCAGCGAGTATGGATGCAAATCACCGCCCCGGAAGGAGACAGCCGCTGCAGAGGGCCTGACTGGAACCATGTCCACACATCTTCGAAGACCTGCGTATTGCCGTTGATAATATCTCTCTCGCTGAAAGGGTCATCAATTATGCACAGTTCACTTCCGCGCCCAGCGAGCGCGCCGCCAACACCGACAGCGAAAAAGTTTCCTCCGGAACTCGTAGACCATTGCCCAGCCGCCTTGGAGTCCGCCTTCAACTGCACATCGGGGAATACCTCGCGGTACTCAGGAGTATTGATCAAATCCCGCACCTTGCGGCCAAAGCCTGTAGCCAGATCGGCGGTATGCGATGCCATAATCACATTTCGGTTCGGGAACTTGCCCAGATACCATGCCGGAAAAATATACGATGAGAGCAAACTCTTACCCATCCGCGGGGCGACGGAGATCAGGATGCGGCGTTTCTCGCCTCTGGCCACGGCATCCATCAGCTTCGCCAGCTGCCGGTGGTGAGGCCCCACCATGAAGACCTTCGGCTCGGTCTCGATCTGCAGCACTGGCGCCATCTTGTGCGCGAAGGAGAGCAGTGAATCCTGTGCCTGCCGGGAGACCTTTTTGTCCGCCAGGGCCTCCAGTAGCTCGAGCGTCTCCGCCTGATCCTTGGGGGGCAACTTGTGCAGATTCTTCAGGATCGTGTTCAGTTGTTGTGGGGTGAAGTCACTAAGCAACATCCGGCCCTCCTGCTGTGGATGTGGCCACGATAGTGGCGTTTAGCTGCGCAGGAGTGAAGTTGCTAAGTTGCATCTCAGACTTCCGGTTCGCCGGTTGGCGTGTCGGGTGTCGCCTCTGGCGGCAGGTGCGATCTCAGGATCTTGCTGTATTCCTCCGGCAGGAGGATCTTCAGCTTCTCGTGGAGCTTGGCCTCCAGTGTATCGGCCGGCAGCTGCTTGACGGTGACTTCCGTCCGTTCGGTAAACAGGCCGACTTCGGTTATCTGCCCCAGGAGGTGCAGGGCTTTCATCCGCTGTGATGCGGGTTGCTTCGGATCAGACTCTTCGAGCAGGCGGTTTGTCACGTACTGGCGCATCTGGGCTGCGCTTTTCACAACCTCGTGATCGTACTCGGACAGGAGGGCTGCCAACTTCAGCACCACTGCCGGGCGCTGCATCCCTGCGGTTGAAATTGGCAACTGCTGAATCTCCCGATTGAACTGCTGCATCGCCACCTCTTCATCCTTCTCGTCGATCGTTGCTCGCATCCCGTGCTTCAGGAGCATCGCTGCCGTCTCGGCGCGCGCCTTTATCTCTTCCCGCGCAGTGCGCGGTCCGCGAATCAGTTCCCGAATGGGAGCGCGTTCGACCAAGGGTTCGATAGTCCCTATGTCTTCGTCGAGTTCGATCAGGTGTTGCAGCGGCGTTTCCATATGCGCAGTCGGGACTGGATGGCCGGTTGTACCATGGTTTCTATTTTTTTGCTAGAAAAAATTTTTGGGGGGCTCGGTTTTATTGACGGGGGTGTTTTGGGGCCGAGATGCAAATTCCCATGTCGGAAAAGCCTGGATTGTTAAGGAATGTAAAGTTATGCTGGTTGCTTGGCGAAAACTAACTACATAGCCATCGCATCCCAAAACAAATTCCGGGGGTTCCCCCATACCGTACCCTTTGCGGTCAGGGACTTATGTCCGTGTCCGGCTTTACAATCCATGCCTATAGGCGTATAGTTCATACATCGAAGGGCAATACCGTCTTTCGACAATCACAGGAGATTACCAATGCTGCTCTGCTTCATCTTGACCTATACCTTGGGCGCAATCGGCGGCACGCTGTACGCTGCCAAGTCCTTGTAATCTAACCCAACTCAATCAAAGGAATCTACCATGACACAAGCAACCGCAGACAAGAACGAAGTCACTCCCATCATGCCGGCCAAGGAAATAAACGGCCTCATCGTCCGCGCTGTTGAGGCGGACAAGGCCCACGGCAATGCCTACACAGCAATCTTCGCTGACCTTATCAAGGGTATCGCGTCGGGCCTCATCAACAAGGCAAGCGCTGCCGAGTATGAACGCCGTGCCCATGCCTTCAGCAAAGGGCTTGCCGCTTCGCGAGGCGTAGAACCTGAAAGCGTGCGGAAGGCGCTGCGCCGTTATGCCCTGGCCGCGAACTGGGTAGCACCGAAAGAGCCGCGCAGCGAAGACGACAAGGCGAAGGCGCAAAGAACCAAAGAGGCGAACGAGCGCGCGCTGCGCCGTGAGAAGCAGGCAATCAAGAAGGCGAACCCTAAACAGGACTTCAATGACAAGGAACTGGCCGAGCTTGCGAAGGCTCAACTCGCCGAGAAAAAGCAAGCCATGAGCGAGTCCGGTAAACAGGAGAAGGCGCGTCTGGCCGACATCCTGACCCTGAACAAGCTGCGCGAGGCATACCACGCGCAGACGCGCGGCGATGGAAACCCGCACGAGATTGAAATGGCCTTCGCCGCCCTGGTAATCATGATCCACGAATTTAACTGAGGGGGCGCGCATGACTACTATTCCGACGTTCTATGTAGACCCTTTGTCCCTTAACTTCGTGGACGAAGTAGACACCGGCGACTGTTGCCCCGTCTGCGCGCTGTACATGCTAGACACTAGCAGGAAGGTGTACGAGAACCCA
>Ga0153916_10003155_pt1 | contig 12197 bp, 11 predicted proteins | sample Opewatmetagenome_FD_109642 | JGI IMG/M metagenome (GOLD analysis project Ga0153916, IMG submission 109642) | Freshwater wetland microbial communities from Ohio, USA - Open water 3 Core 3 Depth 4 metaG | ecosystem: Environmental > Aquatic > Freshwater > Wetlands | place: USA: Ohio, Lake Erie...
GTGGAAGTCCAGGGCACGGCCGAAGGCGCGCCCTTCTCCGAGGAGGAACTGGCCGCGTTGATCGGTCTGGCGCGCAAGGGCATCGGCGAGCTGGTGCTGCTGCAGAAGAGCGTGCTCGGCGCATGATGCTCGGCCGTGGCAGCACGCTGGTCGTGGCCAGCCACAATCCCGGCAAGGTCCGCGAGATCCGCGACCTGCTTGCGCCCTTCGGCATCGAGACCAAGGGCGCGGCGGAGCTCGGTCTGCCGGAACCGGAAGAAACCGGCACCACCTTCGCGGCGAATGCCGAGTTGAAGGCGCGCGCCGCGGCCGAGGCCAGCGGCCTGCCGGCGCTGGCCGACGATTCCGGTCTTGCGGTCGCAGCACTCGGCGGCGCGCCAGGTATTTATTCGGCGCGCTGGGCGGGAGAGGCCAAGGATTTTTCGCTCGCCATGGCGCGCGTCGAGCGCGAGCTCGATGCGATGAACGCGCGCGACCGCTCCGCGAAATTCGTCTGCGCGCTGGCCTTGGCGACACCCGGCGGCCCATGCGAAATCTTCGAGGGCGAGGTGCACGGCACGCTTGTCTTTCCGCAGCGAGGAACGAGGGGCTTCGGCTATGATCCGATCTTCATCGCCGATGGCATGGCTGAGACCTTCGGCGAGATCGCGCCTGCGCAGAAACATGCGATCAGCCATCGCGCGCGGGCCTTTGCGAAACTGATCGAGGCCCTGAAGCTCGAATCATGAAGATCGCATCATGAGCGACGCCGGTTTCGGCATCTATGTGCATTGGCCCTTCTGCGCGGCCAAGTGCCCCTATTGCGATTTCAACAGCCATGTCCGCTCCGCGTTCGACGACATGGCCTGGGCGCAGGCCATCGCGCGCGAGCTTGCCTACATGGCGTCGCTAGAGGGCGATGCGCGGCCCGTCGTGCAGAGCATCTTCTTCGGCGGCGGCACGCCGTCGCTGATGGGCGGCAAGGCGGCGGCCACGGTGCTCGATGCGATTGTCGGGCTGTGGCCCGTTGCCAACGATGTCGAAATCACGCTCGAAGCCAATCCGGCCAGTGCCGAGGCCGCGCGCTTTCGCGACTACCGCATAGCGGGAATCAATCGCGTGTCGCTGGGCGTGCAGGCCTTGAACGATGCCGATCTGAAATTCCTCGGGCGACTGCACGATGTCGCCGAAGCCCGGGCCGCGCTCGCCATGGCGATGGAGAATTTCGAGCGGGTGTCGCTCGATCTCATCTATGCGCGCCCCGGCCAGACGGCGGCGCAATGGCAAGGCGAACTCGCCGAAGCGCTGTCTTTCGGCACCGAGCATCTTTCGCTCTACCAGCTCACCATCGAACCGGCGACGCCATTCGCGACGCTGGCGCGCACCGGTGCCCTCACCATGCCCGACGATGACAGCGCGGCCGGCCTCTACGAGTTGACGCAGGCGATGACGGAGGCGGCCGGCCGTCCCGCTTACGAGATTTCGAACCACGCCAGGCCGGGCGCGGAATGCCGGCACAATCTCATCTACTGGCGTTACGGCAGCTATGCCGGCGCCGGTCCCGGCGCGCATGGCCGGCTCGATCTTGCCGGCAAGCGTGTTGCCACAGCCTCAGAACGCCTGCCCGAGCGCTGGCGCGAAAAAATCAGCCGCGAAGGCCATGGCATCGCCGAGATGACGGAGATCACGCAACAGGATGCCGCGCGCGAGCATCTGCTGATGAACCTGCGGCTCGCCGAAGGCCTCGATCTCGAGGCCTATCGCGCGCGCTGGGGCGCGGCACCCGACGCGGAACGCATCGCAGCGCTTGCACGCGCGGGCTTTGTCACGCAATCGGGCGCGCGTCTTGCCGCCACACCCAGGGGCCGGCTGGTGCTGAACAGCGTGATCGCCGAACTCGCGGGTTGAGGCGCAGAGCAATTCCAGGAAAAGTGGGAACCGGTTTTCCGTCCGGAATTGCGGCAAACAAAGAGATAGAGCGGGTCATCGATTCCCGGAAACGATGATCCCGCTCTAAGAACCGATATGCTGGAACGTCGTCGGCGCGGGACTGACGATGGTGAAGCCGTCCGCGCCCACGCCGAGTACCGCAAGCCCGCGTTCGCAATCGCCGTTGGCATCGAAGCGGAAGATGCCGGTGATTCCGGAAAACCCGTTCGGGTCCGTCAGCGCCTGCGGCGTGAAGCGGTGATAGGGCAGGCCGGACGACAGCAGCGCCGCCAGCGACACCGCATCATAGGTGAGCGTCGTCAGCCGCGGCGGCTGGCTGCCGAAAATCGTATGATAGCGTGCATCGAAACTGTCGTCGGTATCGGGTTGCGGGGCCGCGAACCAGCCGCCGACCAGCGCGGGCTCGTGCAGGATGGAGGGATCGTCCCACACTCCGGTGCCGAGAAGCTTCACATGGGCGTTGTCGAGCGCGTCATAGGCCAGCGTCGGGGCGATATTGCGCAACAGCTGGCCGCCCTGCGCCACCAGCAATGCGTCGGGCGAGGCCGCCGCGATGGTCTGTGCGGCCGTCACCACGTCGCCGGTGGCCGGATCGAAGCGCTCGAGATCGGCGATCTTGCCCGCCACCACCGGCACATTGGCGCGGAAGGCATTGGCGATGTGATCGCCATAGGCGTTCTGCGGCACCAGCGCCGCGAAATTGGAATGGCCCTGCGAGGCCGCATAGGAGACGATCCGCCTGACCTCGTTCTCGGGCTGGAAGCTGAGCAGATAGACGCCGTTGCCGGCCACGCTGCGATCGGTCGAAAAGGCGATGACCGGCACGCCGCGATCGCGCGCGAGCGGCGCCACGGCGGTGACCGAGGGCGAGAACAGCGGCCCCAGGATGATCTCCACCCCCTGGGCGAGAAGCTTTCGCACGGCCTCGGCGGCTTCGCCGCCGCCACCGCCCTCGTCGGCGCTGATCAGCATGATGTTGCGGTTGCCGGAATCGAACAACGCCATCTCGGCCGCATTCATCATGCCGGCCGCCAAGGCCCGGGTGGCCGGCGAACCGTTGCTGAAGGGCAGGATGATGCCCACGCGCACCGGTGCTGCGTCCGGCGCCATATTGGGCAGGCGCAGGAAGCCGGGCTCCTCGCCGGTAATCGGATGGCTGGCCAGCGGGGCCATTGGCGGGGGCGGCGGCGCCTTGACCTGCTCGGCCGTGGTGCAGCCGGCCAGTGCCGCTATCGCTGCGGCGCCGGCGATGGCACAAAGTCGGCGGCGGGCCTTGCGGAAATTTTCCACGACCGGGATCAGGGTGGATGGGCATGAAACGGCGAGCGGGATCATCAAAGAAGGGTGCGTCCTGGCGCAGCGGGGAAAGTGGAAAAGCGGTGTCAGCCGCCCTCCAGCCTATGCCGCAAGCCGCAGATTCGCAAAGCATCTCCGGCGCCGATGCGACGGACCTGGCCCCGGGGCTTTACGTGACCGCGACCCCGATCGGCAATGCGCGCGATATCTCGCTGCGGGCCCTCGATGTTCTGCGCGGCTGCGATGCCATCGTCGCCGAGGATACCCGGGTCACGTCCAAGCTTCTGGCGATCCACGGCATTTCCCGGCCGCTCAGCGCCTATAACGACCACAACGCCGCGCGTGAGCGGCCGAAACTGCTGGCGCGGCTGCGCCAGGGCGCGCGGCTCGCGCTGGTCAGCGATGCGGGCACGCCGCTGGTCTCCGATCCCGGCTTCAAGCTGGTGCGCGAGGCGCTCGCTGAAAATCTGCCCGTGCATGCGATCCCGGGCGCCTCGGCTCCGCTCACAGCGCTGGCGCTGGCCGGGCTTCCGACTGACCGCTTTCTCTTTGCCGGGTTTCTGTCCTCCCGGCGGGGCGAGCGGCTGACGACGCTTGAAGAGCTGAAGGGCGTGCGCGCCACGCTCGTCTTCTTCGAATCGGCCCAGCGTCTGGCCGAAAGCCTTGCCGACATGGCCGAGGTGCTGGGCCCGCGCCCCGCCGCTGTCGGCCGCGAACTGACCAAGCGCCACGAAGAGATGCGCCGCGGCGATCTGGCGGGCCTCGCCGCGCATTATGCCAGGGAGGGTGCGCCCCGGGGCGAGGTGACGCTCGTGGTCGGCCCGCCGCTGCAGGCCGAGCCGGACCTGGCGCAGGTGGACGCACTCCTGAAAAGGGCCCTGGCCCACATGCCGGTGCGGGCCGCCGCCGACCTGGTGGCCGAGGCGCAGGGCCTCCCCCGCCGGGTGGCCTATGCAAGGGCGCTGGCGCTGAAGCCGGATCATGACTAAGCGCGCCGACCCGCGGACGCGGCGCAAGGCCGCCGAACGGCGTGGCCGGCGCAGTGAATTCTGGGCGGCGTTGATCCTGACGCTCAAGGGCTATCGCATCCTCGGCCGGCGCGTGCGCACCCATGCCGGCGAGATCGATCTGGTGACGCGCGCGCCGTCGGGCATCGTCTGCTTCATCGAGGTCAAGGCGCGTTCCGAAACGCGCGCCGCAGCCCAGTCGGTGATGCCGCGCCAGCAGGCGCGGATCGCACGCGCGGCCGCACTCTATCTGGCGGCGCGGCCCGGCCTTGGCGCCAGGGGCGTGCGCTTCGATGTGGTGACGGTGGCGCCGGGCGGCCTGCCCCGGCATCTGCGCGATGCCTGGCGGCCAGAGAGTTAGACCAGAGAGTTAGACCAGAGAGTTAGACCAGAGAGTTAGACCAGAGAGTTAGACCAGAGAGTTAGACCAGAGAGTTAGACCAGAGAGTTAGGCCAGAACATCAGGTCGTGCATCAAGGCCGAGTGGCGAAGCGGCGCGCGGTGAGGCAATCTTGCGGCGATGTCTGCAGCGAGCACCGATCCAAGCGACTATCTGCGCCGGCTGGGCGAAAGCGGGGAAGGCCCGCACGACATCGCGCGCGCGGGCCTGATGCTGGCGGCGCTCGATCATGCGGGCCGCTCGCTGGCGCCTTATGAATCGCATCTGGCGGACGTGGCCCAGGCCAGCCGCCGCGATCTGCGCCTGATCTATCGCGCCGAAGAAGGTGCGCGCGTCCTCTCCGCGCTGATGGCCAGCCGTCTCGGATATGGCGGCGACCGCCTGGACTACGACGATCCGCACAACGCCGATCTGATATCGGTGATCGATCGCCGCCGCGGACTTCCCGTGGCGTTGGGCATTCTCTACATCCACGCCGCGCGCGCGGGCGGCTTCGAGGCTTGCGGGCTGAACACGCCGGGCCATTTCCTGCTCCGGATTTCGGTCAAGGGCGACAGCGCGTTCATCGACGCGTTCAACAATGGCGCGGTCGTCGACCATCAAGGGTTGGGCGGCCCGCCCGGCATGGGCGCCGCCGCGCCCGGCGAACCGGCATTCGGAGAACCGGTCAGCGACTGCGATGTGCTCCTGCGCCTGCAGAACAACCTCAAGCGCCGCGCCATCGAGGCGGGCGATAAGGCCCGGGCGCTCGAAATCACCAGGCGCATGGCGGTGATCGCGCCCCGACGCCCGGATCTTTGGATGGACCTCGCCCGCCTCCATGAGGGCAGTGGCTCGCTTGGCGCGGCAAAAAGAGCGTATGAAGCCTGTCTGGCGCTGGCCAAATCCGGCGCCGCCCTGCACAACGAAGCCGCACTTGGCCTGGCCGGCCTCAAGCGCCGGCTGAATTAGAACGCTCAGGAGCCTTGACCGCATGACGCTCACCGTCGCGATCCAGATGGACCCGATCGACAAGATCGACATCGCCGGCGATTCCACTTTCGCGCTGGCGCTGGAAGCGCAGGCGCGCGGCCATACGCTGCTCTATTACGGCCCGCGCGATCTTAGCTTCCGCGACGGCGCCGTCACCGCGCGCACGCGCCCGCTCGCCGTGCGCAACGTCAAGGGCGATCACTTTACTCTGGGGGAGGCCGCGGTCACAGAACTTGCCAAGGCCGATGTCGTGTTGATGCGCCAGGATCCGCCTTTCGACATGGCGTATATTACCGCGACGCATATTCTCGAGCGGCTGCAGCCCGGGACGCTGGTCGTCAACGATCCATTCCATGTGCGCAATGCGCCCGAAAAGCTCTTCGTCACGCTGTTCAAGGACTTCATGCCGCCGACGCTGATCACCTCGGACCGCGCCGAGATCGTGCGCTTCCGCGCGCAGCATGACGATATCATCCTGAAACCGCTTTACGGCAATGGCGGCGCCGGCGTTTTCCGCGTCAAGCCGGACGATGAGAACATCACCTCGCTCCTGGAAATGTTCACGACCTTCTATCGCGAGCCGGTGATCGTGCAGCGCTACGTGCCGGATGTGCGCCAGGGCGACAAGCGCATCATTCTGGTCGACGGTGAATTCGCCGGCGCCATCAATCGCGTGCCGGCGGCGGGCGAGGCGCGCTCCAACCTGCATGTCGGCGGCAAGGCCGAGGCGACCACGCTGACTGCGGCCGAAAAGAAAATCTGCGCGGCGCTGGGGCCGGAACTGAAGGCGCGCGGGCTGGTGTTCACCGGCATCGACGTGATCGGCACATATCTGACCGAGGTCAATGTCACCTCGCCCACCGGCATCCAGGAGATCAAGCGTTTCGGCGGCGCCGATTGCGCAGCCCTCATCTGGGATGCAATCGCCAGGCGGCTGAATTCAAAGCCGTAAACGCGCGGCCCGCACCGGGCCTTGACAGCAGGCTTATATTGAACGGTGCGGCATCCCACCGAGGCGAACCCATGCTCACCATCCGGAAGTCTGAAGATCGCGGCCGTTCGAAGATCGATTGGCTCGACACCCGCTACAGCTTTTCCTTCGCCGGCTACCACGATCCGGCACATATCCATTTCGGCGCGCTGCGCGTGATGAATGAAGACGTCATCGCGCCGGGCGGCGGCTTCGCGGCCCATCCGCATCGCGATATGGAAATCGTGACCTACATCATCTCCGGCGCGCTCGCGCACAAGGATTCGCTCGGCAACGGATCCATCATCCGCCCGGGCGAGATCCAGCGCATGAGCGCTGGGACCGGCATTGTCCATTCCGAATTCAATCCGTCTGAGAGCGAACCCACGCATTCGCTGCAGATCTGGATCCTGCCGGGGCGCCATGGCATCGCGCCGTCCTATGAGCAGAAGACGATCACGCCCGCCTCGGTGACCAACCGGTTCGCGCGCATCGCCGCGCCCGATCCGGGCGAGAACGAAGTGCGCCTCGTTCAGGATGCGCAGATCTGGGCGGCAAAGCTCGATGCGGGTAGCACGGCCGAGCACACGCTCGCGCCGGGCCGCCGGGCCTGGCTGCAGATCGTGCGCGGCGACGTCGAACTGGGCGGCGAAATCCTCAGCCAAGGCGATGCTGCGGCGGTGAGCGGCGAAACAACCATCGCCGTGCGCGCGCGCGAAGACGCCGAGCTTCTGCTCTTCGATCTGGCCTAGCTGGCTTTGCCGAAGCGGCTCTTGTAGCGCGGCGCCATATCGGCGACGGGGAAGTAGATCAGCACGTCGGTGGTGCCGAATTGCCGGTCGATAACCGCGCCGTCGCCGATCTTGCAGCCGGCCCTGACATAGCCCTTGATCATCGGCGGCAGCGCGCGCAGCGCGTCCCTGACTTCGAAGGAGTCCTTGGGCATGCGGTTCATTTCGACATAAAGCTCGGGCCGCGCGCGCACGCGGATCTCCGGCGGCATGCGGTGGTAGTGGTGGAGGTAGGAAAGCGGCAGCGCCAGCGCATCGGGATCGGTACCCGCAAGCGAGGCGCAGCCGAACATGAGGTCGAGCGAGAAGCGCGCCACATAGCTCATCACGCCGTGCCACAGAAGCTGCATCGTGGCGGGCTTGCTGCGATAGCTCTTGAGGACGCAGGAGCGGCCAAGCTCGAGCACGCGCGTCGCGGGCGGCAAGGCAGCCAGCATCGGCGCGATCTCGTATTCGCCGGCGGTGTAGAAGCCACCCGCGCGGGCGGCGTCCTCATTGCGCATCAACCGGTAGGTGCCGACGACGGAAGGCTGGCCCTCGTCGTCCAGGACTTCGCGGTCGACCACCAGAAGATGATCGCAGAAATCGTCGAAACGATCGAAGTCGCGGCCTTCGGCGCGCATCTCCGGCGTCGGGACCGCCGCCATCTCTTCATAGAAGACGCGATAGCGCAGTTGCTGGGCGGCTTCGACCTCGGCCTCGGTTTCGGCCAGCCGCACTTCCAGCGCACCATAGGTGGCAAGGACTGGCCATCGCTCGAGGCGCCCTTCAGCAGGATCGGGCTCGTAGAGGTTGACCAATGTGTCCGCTTCCTTTGTGCAAAAATTCGGGCGTGCAAAATCCGGTTATGCAAAATCCGGGCGTGGCTCCCGAACTCGCGATGGCCTGGCCCGTTTCGCGAATTGCGCGGCGATCCTACCGGAGCGGGCCCGGCGCTGCAAACCGCGCACAAGGCCGGAACGTCCGGCATTCACGTTTCTGTCATGCCCGGGCTGCAGCCGCGCGTTGCCGTGAATCCAGCAGCATGAACAGCAGGATGGCCGGTATCCCGATCAACCCGGCACCGACGAAGAAGATTGCGTAAGCCGCCATCAGGCCGTGTGTGGCGCTCAAACCCTCGACCAATGCGCCGGAAAACCCTTTGAGGATTTTTCCCGCCCAGGCATAGGTCGATGAAAGCAGGGCGTATTGCGTCGCGGTGTAGCCGAGACTTGTCAGGCTGGACATGTACGTGACAAGCGCGACGCCTGCGAAGCTGATGCCGAAATTGTCCCCAACCATGACCGCCGCGAACAGCGGTACGTGCGCTCCGCCGAACGGCAGCAGCGCGTATGACGCGACGGCCAGCGCTTGCAGAATCCCGCCGACGACCAGCGCGTTCATGTAGCCGAAGCGAAGGACCCAGAAGCCGCCCGCGGCGATCCCCGCGAAGGATGCGATGAGGCCGATCGATGCGCGTATGCCGCCGACGACATCCTTGGACAGGCCGATATCGTGATAGAGCGGATTGGCCATCGGGCCCATGACGAAATCGGGCAGCCGGTAAAGGCTGATCGCCGCCAGCATCATCAGCGCAAACACGCCATGCGCCCGGAAGAAGGCGGCGAACGGACCGACGATGGCATCGGCCATGCCGCGCATCGACCAGAGCGGCGCGTTGCGTTCATTTTCGTCCATCACCGCATCGGCGCGCGACGGCTCCGTCGCCATCAGCGTCGCCGCCAGTCCCGCCGCCATGAAGCTCCCGTAAAGCGCATAGGATATGGGCCAACCCAAATTGTTGGCGGCGATGAGGATCAGCGCGTCGGTTGCAAGCAGGGCAACGCGGTAGCCAAATTGATAGGCCGATGAGAGCAGGCCGAGCTCTTCGCCGCTCTCGGCGGCCTCGATCCGCCAGGCGTCGATCACGATGTCCTGCGTCGATGACGCAAACGCGACGACGAGCGCCAGCGCGCCCAGAAGCGCCAGACCATGTTCTGTGCCGGCGAAGGCCATCGCCATCAGGCCGGCGCCGACGAGGAGTTGCGCCAGCACCATCCAGCCGCGCCGGCGGCCGAGCCGCGCGAGAAACAGCGGCGCATCGATGCGATCGATCAAAGGCGCCCAAAGAAATTTCAGCGAATAGGCGATGCCGACCCAGGAGAGGAATCCGATGGCGGCAAGCGTGGTGCCTTCATCGCGCAGCCAATAGCCGAAGGTATTGCCCACGAGCAGGAACGGCAGCCCGGACGAAAAGCCCAGGACCAGCATCACCAGGGCGCGCGGTTCGAGATAGGCCTTCCAGGTGGAAACGGCGCGGCCGGGCGGGTTCATGCGGCGGCGTCGCGCGATCTTGCGTCGTCGGTTTTGGGAAACAGGTCAGCCAGCATCGCGTCGAGCTCGGTGGGATTGACGGGCTTGGTCAGGAAACCATCCATTCCGGCATCCTGGCAAGCCCGCCGGCCAGTTTCGAGCGCGTCGGCGGTGAGCGCCACGATCGGCGTGCGTGGACGGGCGTGGCGTTCCTCATTGGCGCGGATGCGCCGTGCCGCTTCGATGCCGTCGAGCCCGGGCATGTGAATGTCGGTGAGCACGAGATCGAAGCCGCCCGCCTCCATCGCCGCCACCGCTTCTTCGCCGGAGACGACGCCCGTCACCTTGTAGCCGCGGCGGCGCAGAAGCTCGCGCGTCAGCATGGCGTTGATCGGGTTGTCCTCAGCCAGAAGAATCGTGTGGACCGACGTTGCGGCCGGCGCGCCATCGGTTCTCGCCGGAATTGCGGCCGGCACGGGCGCGGCGTGCGCCGAAGGCTCCGCTTCGGCCTCGATTTCCATCGGCTGGCTGGCACCGGACAACAGCCGCTCGGCCAGGGACGCCTGGCGCAACGGCTTGACCAGATAGCCGGCGAAGCCCTGGCGCTTGAGGGCGGCAAGGGCGCCGCGCGCGCCGGGGGTGAGGAGCACGATCGAGGGGATGCGCGCGTCGGGCGCGGCGGGAAGCTCGGGTTCGTCGCCGGTGCCGGCATCGATCAGAAGGGCGTTGAAGTCGCAGGCGCCGGCCTCGCCGTTGATGGATGTGGTGAGCGACACCACATCGCCGCCGGCATGCTGGATCTGCGCCGTCAGGGCCTCGCGCAGGATCGGGCTGCGGGTGACGATCGCGATTCTGTGGCCGGACAGAAGCTCGCCGTCTTCCTGCCGCGCGGCGGTGACGATGATGGCGGGGATCGTGAACCAGAAAACGCTGCCGCCGTTCGGCGCAGAATCGATGCCGATCTCGCCGCCCATTGCGGCGACCAGGCGCTTGGAGATGGCAAGCCCCAGACCCGATCCGCCGAAGCGGCGCGCATGGCTGGAATCGGCCTGCACGAATTCGTTGAAGATCTCCTGGCGCTTTTCCGCCGGAACGCCGACGCCGGTGTCCTGCACCTCGAAGCGCAGACACTGCCGGTCATGGGCGCGCTCCATGAGCGCGTTGACGCGCACGCCGCCCTTCTCCGTGAACTTGACGGCATTGCCGATGAGATTCGTCAGGACCTGGCGCAGGCGAACGCCATCGACGCGGATGGTATGCGGCACCTCAGGGGCGATGACGGAGACGATCTCGATGGCCTTGGCGTGTGCGCGCGGCGCCAGCAGTTCGATGACGCCGCCCACCGCCTGGCGCGGCTCGATCTCGTCGCTCTCGAGCGTCACGGTGCCGGCTTCGATCTTGGAAAAGTCGAGAATGTCCTCGATCAGCGCCAGAAGCGATTCGCCGGATTGGCGGATGGCTTCGGCATAGGTGCGCTGCTCGGGCTGCAGCCCCGTCTCCAGCAGCAGCCGCGCCATGCCCAGCACGCCGTTCATCGGCGTGCGGATCTCGTGGCTCATGGTGGCGAGGAAGCCGGACTTGGCGCGGCTCGCAGCCTCCGCGGTGTCGCGCGCTTCGGTGAGCGCGTCTTCCAGCGCTTTGCGCTCGGTGATGTCGCGCCCGACGCTCTGGATTTCGATCAGCCGGCTCTGCGCATCGCGGATCGCATAGTCTTCCCAGGCGATCCAGCGCCAGCCATAGGCGGTGCGGATATGCTGGTCGTAGCGGGCGCGGACATTTCCGGATTCCTGGCCGGCGAAGCTGCCGAAGAACGGCGCGCGGCTGTCGGGATGGGGTTCCGGCGCGAAGGCCTGGCCCACAGCCTCGCGCGGATTGAGGCCGAACAATTTGAAGAAGGCGTCGTTGCCATAGGTGAGCCGGCTGTCGGGGCCGCGGCGGCAGATGGCATCGCCCTGCGCATCGACAAGGCCCTTGTAACGGGCCTCGCTTTCGTGGAGCCGCGCGTTCATGGCCGAAACCGCGGCGAGGGAGGCCTCCAGTTTTGCGGTCACGGCACGCAGTTCGACGGTATTGACCCGAAGCTTGCGTTCGCGGCCGCGCGCGTCGATCAGCCCCAGGAAGAGGAAGGCCAGCCCCAGAAGGCCGATCGCGCCCAGCACCATCGGCGACAACAGCGTCAGCCGGCCATGCCACAGGATATCCGTCAGCGCTGTGGCGCCGACAGCTAAGGCCCCAAGGCCAAAGAGCAATTTTCCGGCACGCGCAACTTGCAAGCGAGTCTCCCGTCCCCTGCTATCTAGCCCCGATCGTGCTTGCAAAACACTTAACCCGCATTGGGATTCCCGCCGCGAAGCGGTTAAAGTTTGCGCGCCTGCCCGGTCCCGGTCGGGCGTCCACGTCAACGACAGTTTCAAAACAACCAAGGGAGGACTTCATGCGTTTCCGGACGATTGCCCTGTCTGTGTTCCTGGCCGGTGCCACTGCCATGTTCGCAGGCGCGGCCTATGCCGACGACCCGATGGTCAACACGTACAGCAATA
>Ga0153916_10003156_pt1 | contig 12197 bp, 11 predicted proteins | sample Opewatmetagenome_FD_109642 | JGI IMG/M metagenome (GOLD analysis project Ga0153916, IMG submission 109642) | Freshwater wetland microbial communities from Ohio, USA - Open water 3 Core 3 Depth 4 metaG | ecosystem: Environmental > Aquatic > Freshwater > Wetlands | place: USA: Ohio, Lake Erie...
ACGAACCTAAAGCAAGTGTTCTAGCAAAAGCGAAGCAAATATGAGGTGAGGGAGATGGATTTTGAATTAACAGCGGAGCAGAAGCAAATCAAGTCTGCTGCCAAAGAATTTGCGGATGGAGAGTTCAAACCTGAGACTGCTAGGCAGTTTGATCAGAAACACGAGTTTCCTAAAGACATCTACAAGAAGGCGGCTAAACTAGGCTTCATCGGTTGTTATTTCGAGGAGAAGTATGGCGGTCAAGCTCTGGGTCTTGTTGAGAACGCGTTAATTCAGGAAGAGTTCTGCAGAGCTGATTCAACGCTTGGGTCCGCCATGTTCACGGGTCTGTTCGGCACTGACATGATTGAGAAGTATGGCACTGAAGAGCAGAAGATGGCTTATCTGCCAAAGACAGCGCAGGGCGAATGGTTATCGTCCGGAGCGTTCACTGAGCCCGCACATGGAAGTGATGTCATAAGTCTTGACACAGTTGCAACATTGCAGGGCAATGAGTACGTGATCAACGGCGCGAAGACGATGATAACAAACGCTCCCATTGCTGATTACGCAGTCGTTCTCTGCCAGACAAATCCCGAGGCAAAACACAAGGGACAGAGTCTGTTCATAGTCAAGAAGGGGACGCCGGGATTCGACTGCAACGAACTTGCAGGAAAGATGGGTATCAGAGCATCTCTTCTTGGCGAATACTCGTTCAGTGATGTGCGTGTTCCTAAGGAAGCATTGTTAGGCCAAGAAAACAAGGGTTTCTATCATTTCATGGAGTTCATAGACGTGGGCAGAATCAATGTTGCAGCGCAGTCGGTGGGTATGGCTCAGGGAGCTCTTGATCGAGCGTTGAAGTACGCTAAGCAGAGAGTGCAGTTTGGGAGGCCCATTGCTGATCTGCAGGTTATTCAGCACAAGTTGGCGGATATGTCAGTGGATATTGAATCTGCAAGGCTTCTAGCCTACAAGGCGGCGTGGTATGCCAGTAAAGGACAGATAATCCCCAAGTTAGCTTGCATGGCTAAGACTCTGGCAGCAACCAATGCGATGAGGGTAATAAGCGAAGCCATGCAGATCTTCGGTGGCTATGGCTACTTGGCAGACTACGACATTGAGCGCTATTATCGTGACATTCGAGTGTCCGCAATCTACGAAGGAACAACTGAAATTCAGAAAAACGTTATAGCAAGAGTCCTAATGAGTGAGTGACCCTGATATGCGCATTGGGAACGCTGACGCTAGATTAAGAGAGCGTTCCCACACCTTTCTCTGCATTACACGTCACTCCGGACTGGCTCTGAGCTTCTACAGAAACTAATGTAAAAGATTGAATAAGATCATAGGCTTCAACTTCTGGCACGCACGAATTGGGCATTGTAATCATAATGCTTACTTTCTGAGTTCTTGTGTGATGAAGTCAACAGGCACAATGAGCTCATCATCATCAACAACAACATCAACTTTGCATTTGGGCAGCTGTGGCTGTTTTCAAAAGAAATAGGATGATGCACAGGTTTCACTCCTTGTTCTGTGGGATGACGTTGTGCGAGTTGTTGTGAGAGAGCCAGTCGAGGTTAGGTCAGGAAATCTGTCAGAATGCGGAGTGCTTCTCTCATTTCCTCTGCAAGCACGTGCGCCGAATTTTCAAAGTAGACAAATTTGGCCTTGGGTATGGCAGCCGCCAAGATTGAACCGTTCTCTGGAGGTATTAGAACATCCTTTCGGCCATGCAATATGAGGGTGGGCACCTTAATTCGTCGTAATCTGTCATGCGCATCGAAATCCTGTATCGCAGCTAATTGGCGAGTGTACGCTTCTCTTGAAATTGGGTGTCTGAAGAATCTTTGAGCCACAATTTCCACGAAATCAGGGTTCTTTTCGACAAAATCAGCTGTGAACATAAGCGGGAGGAATATTCTTCTCCATTCATCCTTAGACATTACATTGACGCCTGCCGCCAGCATTTTGACCACTTTTTGAGATGGCTGAATGACATCTAAGCCTCCATTATGCGTGGAACAGAGAATGAGCTTTGAAACCTTTTCCGGGTACTTGAGCGCCAGTTCTTGAGCTACCATTCCACCCATCGAAAGTCCTAGTACATGGGCTTTGGGAACTCCTAAAGCTTTCATTAGACCTGCTGTGTCGTCAGCAAACAATTTTATGGTGTATTCTTTGTCAGATGCATCAGAGCGCCCAGCTCCGCGATTGTCAAACAATATAAGTTTGAACTGCTTCGAGAGTTCATTAACCAAACGAGGATCCCAATTATCCAAGTCTAGACCCAAACCGTTGATCATTACTAGAGGAAAGCCTTCACCACTTGTTTCATATTGAATTCGAACATCGTTCACCTTCACTCTAGGCGTCATGATCACCTCAGCAAGGTATTTCTCTTCCAGTTCTATAATCGCTAGAGACAAATAAGGGCGAATTAGTAAAATCGATCCAAGGCTCGAATGAAACGATTCGATGTCACTTTTTTGCAACCCATTTCGGAGGTCTTTTTTCTATGAAAGCTTGGTGTCCTTCTTTGGCTTCTTCGCTTTTCAGCAAGGTTACAAGCTGCATCACACTGTGTTCAAGATCTCTTCGTTTGAACCTTTTGTTCAAAGTCTTCTTGACTACTCCGATGGATTTAGGTGCTGAAAGCATTATCTTCTTTGCGATGTCGGCAGCTGTGCTTTTCAATTGCTCCGGTGGCACGACCTTGTTTGCTAGTCCTATGCGTTCTGCTTCCTTTGCTGTTATTGGCTCGCCGGTTAAGGTCATCATGCTGATGTTGAGTTTGCCAACTAGGTAGAATCCTATCGCGCTTGCTATTGGGGGATATGCACCTATACGTGCTTCGGGCACGGCGAATGATGCGTTCTCTGAGGCGATCACCAAGTCACTGAGCATGGCTATTTCGCAGCCCCCACCGTAGGCCGGTCCGTTTACGGCTGCAATTACGGGTTTTGACATTTCAACAATTTTCATGATGGCTGGCGCCGCATAGTTCAGTATGAAATCTTCTATCTCAGCCGGAGTTTTCAGGTTGGCAACTTCTTTTATGTCATCCCCCGCCGAGAAAGCTCGTCCAGCCCCTGTGATTATCACGACACGTATGCTTTTGTCTTTTTCAGCTATGTCAAGGGCTTCGTGCAATTCACGCCATAGTCCTTTATTCAATGCATTCAGGGCTTGAGGCCGATTTAGTGTGATCCAGACTGTACCGTCTTCTCTATCGTGCAAGATATTCTGAAACGACATTGCATCGTGCCTACCTAACTCTTTCTATTTTTCCGTACACATCTTGTCCAAGGATTGTAACGTTTGTCCGGTCAGCTTTCAGGGTCAGGTTTTGACTTGAATCCTCGGCGCTTGTTAACGCTTTTTGAATTTTAGGAAGTACAGAGCTATACCTACTATGGCCACTATTGCCACTACTGCAATTATGTAGGGAAGGTAAGCCATAATGTCGAATTGTCCTCCGACGCTTGCTGTGACTTCCACCGCGCTGATGCTGCTTTCGGCTCCCTCGTAATCTACATCCCCTTGCCAGCTTGCCTTTAGTTCGTATGAACCCTCTGCGTTAGTTGTCCATATGAAGGTGTAGTTGCCGTCGATGCCGGTTTGGACTGGCTGATGCTCTGGCTGAAGCACAGCCCAGTTGCCGCCGACCGGCCTAAAAGATATCGTTACGCTTGGTCGTGTGGACGAAGTGGAGCTAGGGGTGACGGCTCCACTTATTTCCACATTTGATCCTGCTGTCACGTTTGTGGGATGCACAATGAGCGATATTGTACTTGTTTTCTTGCTAACTCTGACCGTAATAGGGTTGCTTTCGGCTCCCTCGTAATCTATGTCGCCAAGCCAGCTTGCCTTTAGCTCGTGAAGTATGATTCCGTAGTTTTGTGTTGTGTTCCAGGGATAGAAATAGTGACCAGTAGCATTAGTGCTGACTCTTGTCAGTTCACTCCATGTGGCGCTTCCATTGGCACGATATGATATAGTCACGGTCAGGCCTGCGCGTGTCACGTTGATGTTTCCGCTCACGGTCACATTGGATCCCAGCGGAACCGAGCTACGGTCCACGTTTATTGTTATGCTGCTTGGCTGCTTTGGAGTTTCAAGCCCTACAACTGTAACCTGACCATTGTTGATGCTAATGGGAATTTCATTCACTCCAGAAGAGTCGAGCATATAAGTGTAATAAGCCCCTTTTTCCGGCGCAGTGATAATACTTAGTCTCAACGATGATGTGCCTACTTTATGACCTATGAATTTGATCTGACAGAGCGTTCCTGAGCCGCTGAACGTCGTGCCTGATAGAAGCACAGCCGCAAGGATGAGATACGTACCATTTCTGTCAGTGTCAAATGTCGGACCCGCTTGTTGATAGGTTTTGCCATCGAAAACATGGCCAGATGGAAGGGCCTCAGAGTCATACGTCAGGAATGTTGAGTTGTAGTACAGGACTATTTGCCATGCGGACAAATCATTAACGTTATCTACCGTGATGTTAACTGAAAACGGCGGGGTTGGCAAGGACAAACCTGGCTGACCAACGGATTGATTCGAGGGTTTAATGGAAATCTGGGTGCCCGGTTGACCTTTGGTCACGTTAACTGAGAATGCATTCAGGAAAAGCATCAGAACCAAGATCGTTAGGAAGACCTTCTTTTTGCTTAGGGGCATGTGATGTTGCTCCATCTCTTTACTCCAGCTGTTTGACTGGTCTCTCTCTACAAGCTTTATTCAAGCTTTACGGATAGCATTGTGTCCTTCAGTGCTTATAAATGATTTACTCCCTAATTGCCCAGTGGTCGCCTAGAGTTCTCCTAGGGAACAGTTCTCCACAACTCTTTTAAACTCGCGCGAGCTAGTTTTATCTGCTAAAAGAGTGAGAGGAGATTATTGAAAATGCGAATGCGAATTGCAGTGATAGCGATAAGTCTTTTCCTATTCGGTGTGATCTTCAGCGCTATTCCAGCCAAAGCCGTAAATCCAACAATCAAGGTAGGCGTAATAGGACCCCAAGGCTTGCCCCATTGGTCCCCAGCCGGAATGAAAGAAGGAGCCACAATGGCTGCTAATGAGATTAACGCGGCCGGCGGTATCAATGTAGGCGGCACAATGTACGATTTCGAACTGCTGTACGGAAATGAATACGCCGTTCCAACACCTGACCCATCCGCTGCCCAAGCAGAAGTTACGAACTTGGTCTCACAAGGAGCGAAGTTTCTCATAGGAGGCTTCAGAACTGAGGTCACGGGACCCATGATAGAGACTGCGATGGACCTTCACACGCCGTTCTTCATTGATGGTGCATCGACTGATGAATTGATCCGAGACTTGAGTATACCTGCAAACTACACGAGATACAAGTACTTGTTCAGGGTTACTCCCATCAACTCAACATCACTCTTCAAGACTATCGTCGCTTTCTTGGGAGGCTATCTCATACCAAACCAACTGTTGCCCATATACGGACACGTACTGTACGACGCCAAGACACAAGTCAAAGTAGCAGTCCTCACAGAGGACCTTGCATGGACACTCAAAATGCACGCTTACCTGACTAACCCACTAATCTACCCGGCTGTACTCGGGCCTTATGCAAACGTCACCTACTCCGCCAGAATACCGGCTACAGCAACCGATGTTTCATCATACCTCCAAAATGTCAAAGACTCGGGGGCTCGACTACTCATCTTTGTATTCTCTGGAGCTACGGGATTACCCTTCATTATGCAGTGGAAGGCAATGAATGTTTCAGCGATACCCGTGGGCATAAACGTGTTTGGACAAGTCGGCACCCATTGGAACAGCACAGTCGGCGCAGCTGCTTGGGAAACCATTCTGGACACGACTGGAACAAGAACAGCGATCAATTCACCATATACCGAAACGTTCTGGGACAACTTCCTAGCTTACACCCAAAGTCTCTATGGAACACCCTCCTGGCCAATCTACACCGCATTCGGTGCGTACGACTCAATGTATGCAATAAAACAAGCCCTTGAGGCAGCTGATACCCAAGACGTCGACACACTCATAACCACATTTGAAGGAATGGTTCGAACCGACGCGACTCTCGGCACATTCCAATGGACAAGGAATCACGACGTGTACATAACTAATACTGAATTGGGTCCGCATGCATCGGGCCGCACCAGAGCAGTGATGATTCAATGGGTTGCTGGACGAAAGGAAGTCGTATGGCCAATTGATGCACCTTACTCTAGAATGGTTCGTCTTCCGACACAAATGTATCCATTATTGACTGACCTAACAGGCCCCATACCTTGGACGCCCGACGGCAAAGTAGATATCAGAGACATAGCTGCGGCGGCAAAATCATTCGGATCTTACTATGGAAGTCCAACTTGGAACTACGTATGTGACATAAACAACGACGGCAAGGTTGACATCAGAGACCTAGCGGCTATAGCCAAAGACTTCGGAAAGACTCTACCGCTTCCGCTACCGTAGTGCCTCTTCTCAGAGGCATTCAACTCCCTCTTTTTCTCTTTTCGACATTGTATCAGATATTGCTGTGCTCATCTAGAGAAAACTTAAATCTTTTATCATATTCAATATTGCAGTCAGGGAGAGAATGTTGCCGGAGGCGACTAGTTGCAATGGCATTGATTGAGGCTGTGTTATTGAGCGGTGTGATCTCAGGTGCGATTTATGCGCTGTTGGCTCTTGGATTCACTCTGATCTATGGGGTTTCAGGGTTGGTGAACATGGCTCATGGTTCGTTCTTTATGATCGGGCCATACGCATTTTTCGTCCTTGACTCTTTGTTCTTCTCCCTGTTTCCGAGTCTGGGGCTTTCCCTTTCTTCGTTGTGGATCACGATTTTCGCCTTGGTTGTTGCTGCCATTGTCACAGGTATTGTCGGTAGTGTTACTTACAGGTTAACTATGCACTACGTGATTGGAGACGACGTCGCTATTCTTGTAGTCACGGTGGCTCTGGCAATAATCTTTCAGCAACTAGTCCTCATGGGATTTGGCCCTTCTAACTTTCCTATTCCTACCTTTCTAAGAGAATCCACAATCATCCTGGGCGTGACTCTGACACAATCACGTATCTTGGCCTTCGTGGTCTCCCTTGTCCTCTTCCTCAGCCTGTGGCTATTCATTTCAAGATCAAAGACTGGCAGGGCGATGAGGGCCCTGTCTCAGGATCGAGAGGCAGCGATGCTCATGGGCATTAACACCGGAAGACTGTACATGCTGACGATAGCCATATCCGCAGCATTTGCCGCTGTAGCAGGCATATTCATCGCAGCCTCGAGCACAGGAGTAGCAAACCCCTTCATGTGGTTGGAACCTCTAGCCCTGTCCTTCGCCATTGTTATTCTAGGCGGTCTAGGCAGCATCAAAGGGACCCTTATCGGAGGCTTCATCATCGGATACGCTGGAAGCACTGTCGAGATTCTTCTTCCACAAGGAGGCACGATAATTACCGCTGTTCCCTTCGTCATTATGGTGGTAATTCTGTTCTTGAGACCAAAAGGACTGTTCGGAAAGCGCATAGAAATGGAGGAGTGAGGATACGATTATAACAAACTACCTTGGAAGAGCCTATACAAGCTTCACTGTGCATGTCTTAGACATTCCCCCCAGACTGCTAGCCTTTTTGCTCTTGTTGCTGTTCCTTGAACTACCGTTGATGGGGCTAGACATATACACTTTAGGCATATTTGTCACAGCAAATGTCTTTGCGATCTTCGCTGTGAGCTGGGATCTTCTCGTGGGCCGGACCGGACTGATAAGCCTTGGTCACGCTTTGTTCTTTGGAGTAGGCGCTTACGCCTCTGCCTTGCTATTCAAATACTTCAGCCTCCCGCTGTGGTTCACGATACCCATGGCTTTACTTGCTGGTTTCTCAGTTGCCCTGCTTGTTGGTTTTCCCTGTTTGAAGGTGAAGGGCCCCTACCTTGCACTAGTCACCATGGCATTTCCGATAATTCTTTCAGCGGTAATCTACTATTTTGCACCTGTGACTGGGGGGGAACAAGGTGTCATTAACTTACCTACTTTTTTCCCTTTTCCAAACTACTACCTGCGTAAATTGGCTGAATATTACTTCACCTTGATTTTGCTCGCTGCCTCTTCAATGGTCGTCTACAAGATCGCCAATTCTAAGACAGGAATAGTTTTCGTATCCATTCTCGATAACGAGTTAGCGTCCAAAGCCTCTGGTATTAACGTGACCAAGTACAAATTACTTGCTTTTGCCATAAGTGGTCTATTCGGCAGTTTAGCAGGAGCTGTCTATGCACATCTGCTGACTATTGCCAATCCACCGACACTGTTGCTCACCATCTCGTTTCTGCCGGTCATACTCACCATTTTAGGAGGATTAGGAACAATTTACGGTCCGATAGTCGGAGCCTACATCTACTATATCTTGAACAGTTACGTCTTCAAAAACGTGATACGTATTCCCCCACTATGGCAAATTCACATAGTCACCAGTTTTCTTCCGGAAATCAATTCTCCAATCTACACCGATTACTTAATGCTTCTCGTCTTCACAGCTGTCGTGGTTTTACTTGCCATAAAGTGGCCACGAGGAACCGCAAGGCTTGTAGTCGACAAACTCAAGGATCTAGAAGAAGCAAGAGAAATAGAGAAGAGAGCAAGGAAACGTCGATTGAACATACGACGGTCTGTCGACAAACTGCAAGCAGTGTTCAAAGGATCAAAGAAAAAACCAGAACCCGCACCGAAGGGCTGAAAAAAATGCATCTGCTCGAAGTTGAGAATTTGACAAAGCGCTTCGGAGGACTCAGCGCAATAAAAGACGTCAGTCTGCACGTAGACGAAGGCGAAATAGTCGGCATAATAGGACCCAACGGCGCCGGGAAAACAACGCTCTTCAACCTTCTGACTGGTTTTCTCAAGCCAGATTCAGGAGCTATAAAATTCAAGAACGAAAACATCACCGGCTTAGAGCCCTACAAGATTGTAAACAAGGGCATGGCCAGAACATTCCAACTAGTCAAACCGTTTCGGCATCTGCCCACAATCGCCAACATCCTAGTCCCCCTGGCCTCACCCAGAGGAAACAAAAAAATCGAATGGCTCAAAACTAGAGAACGAAAAGCGATGGAAATGCTCGAAGACGTAGGCCTCTCCGAAATGATGCTTGAACCAGCCGAAAACCTATCTCACGGAGACCTGAAACGACTGGAAATAGCAAGAGCCCTCGCCACAGACCCAGATTTACTGCTCCTAGACGAACCATTCGGTGGACTAAGCCCAATTGAGACTGATTACTTGACCAAATCAATTCTCAGAATGCACCTCGACGGCCACACCTTGGTCATAGTGGAACACAAACTTCACGCACTCATGAAATTGGTTAAGAGAGTAATCGTGCTTCATTATGGCGAGAAAATAGCCGAAGGCGAACCAGAGGAAATCGGCAAAAACAAGCGGGTGATAGAAGTCTACTTAGGAAAGGCGATGTGACTTGCTCGAAATAAAGGATCTCACGGTGCATTTTGATGGCGCCTTAGCTTTGAACAATGTCAGCTTAAGCGTAAGGGATAAAGAGTTTGTCGCGGTTGTCGGACCGAACGGCGCTGGAAAAACCTCGTTGCTTCGTGCGATATCAGGCTTATTGACTGAGACTCAAACAGCTGCGAGAGAACACCCGCATCTGTCGGGCACAATAACGCTAATGGGAGAAAGAGTAGACAAGCTCAAGCCGCATCAGATCGTCAGAAGAGGCATAGTTCACTGCCCTGAAAGGCGCAGACTATTCTCCGAAATGACCGTTCAGGAAAATCTCGAGATGGGCGCCTACCTTCACCATGATCAGATCAGAAAAGAAACGGAATTGGCATTCAAGTTGTTTCCCGTGCTCAAAGAGAGAGAACATCAGATGGCTGGAACCTTGAGTGGTGGCGAACAACAAATGCTTGCCATCGCAAGAGCTCTGATGTCCAAACCGAAACTTCTCCTGATTGATGAACCCTCGTTAGGGCTGGCTCCTCTATTGAAAGGGGAGATGTTTGAACGTGTCAAAGAAATTCATCGTTTAGGCGTCACGGTCTTGCTTGTTGAACAAGACGTTAGTGTGGCGCTGGACATAGCAGACAGAATCTATGTTCTTGCCCACGGAAGAATCGTTACTGAAGGAAAACCGGTGGAGTTAATGAAGAACACGGATGTTAGAGAGATATACCTGGGCATATGAAGTAATCTGAATCGATGCAGGCCTTCTGAACAAATCCCTCAAGACTCTGTTCGCGACTCGAACAAAATAAAAATGAAGATGGTAGTTGACATCGCAACCTCGTTGTGCGTTGCATAAGCGCAGTCTAATGTTAGGTTACTTCTGTGTCTTGGCGACCGCTGTCCCTATTCGTCCGAATTTCATCGCGTCTCCCATAGAGCCCTCGATGGCGTACTGCTTTGCAAAGTATGCTTTGGTCTGATCAAGCTCTCGCTTCAACATCTTCTGAAACACGTCAGCAGAACCCTTGAGTTTCACGCTTGGTGACGGATGTTCTCCTGGATTGAAAGATGCGGTTCCTCCCTTGGTTTCAATGTAAAAATTGTCGTCGCCTTGTACAAGGAATTGGATGATTCTGTCCCATCCAGTCATTAGTCCCTTTGCTTCAGCATTGCTGTTAGCCATTTCAACAAACTGCTTGTAGCCATCTGCAACTTGACCCATTTTTTCACTTCCCTCTCTCATCTAGAAATCAGAATGGTTTGTGCCATGCGAATTTAAGCTTTGCCACACCACGTGAACATAAAGTCTTATAAAACTGTTCGTACGAAACATAGATTCTAAAATTGAGAGGGAGAGAACCATATGACCTTCAAGAAAACAGATGTTTGTGAACTTCTTGGAATTGAATACCCAATAGTTCAAGCACCGATGGGTCCTTTCATCACGACCAAGCTATGTGCCGCTGTTTCCAATGCAGGCGGACTCGGAGTCATCAGCCACACAGGAACTTTCCTGTACCTCAAAGAACGTGATCCAGATTTCTTCAAACAAGTATATGACTTTGCCCCGAAGCTCGTCGAGAGCACACTGGAAATGGAGAGAGACATGGGAGTTAACACGTTAGATGAACTGAGCAAGGTCGCCAAACTCACTGACAAACCCTTTGGAGTAAACATACGCGTGGCACAAGAACAACCTGATGCATCATATCTGATAGACGCCATAATCGAGATGAGGCAGAAAGACCCAAAGCTCGCAAAGAATCTGAAGGTTGTGATAACTTCCGCGGGCAATCCTGGACTGTACACTCAAAGACTGAAGGACGCAGGGCTTAAGGTCATCCATGTAGTACCATCGGTGTATCATGCTCAGAAGGCCGAGAAGTCTGGAGTCGACGCAGTTGTAGCATCTGGGCATGAGGCAGGTGGACACGTTGCTTGGGAACCTGTGCACACATCGGTATTGACTCCTGCGGTGAGGAAGGTAGTGAAAGTTCCTGTCCTGTCGGCTGGTGGATGGTGCGACGGTAAGGGTCTCGTGGCAGCACTCGCCTTGGGTGCAGGTGCCATCTATATGGGTACGAGGTTCATTGCCACACAAGAGAGCGATTTTTCCCAAGGGTACAAAGACGCGGTCTTGAAAGGAACCGAGAGAGACACGGTGGTAAGTGCAGGAACATTTGGTCCAATTAGAATAATAAAGAACCAATATGCTCTAAGCATAGAGAGCCTGCTTAACGGTCTGACGGGTTCATTCCAGGAAAAGACTGAAAATCCAGCTGTAACAGATGCTAAGACCAGTGTTTCGTGGGCAGACTCCTACGTGCGAGGCAAGACAGACAATGCACCTGTATTAACCGGCGAGGTTCAAGTGCTAGTAAAGGACATCCCAACAGTCAAGGATCTTATGGATGGAATAATCAAGGAAGCCGAGGAAATCATCAAGAAGAAACTTCCTTCCTTCGTAGCCTAGACTATCGAGAAGCAATTCTCACCTTTCTTTTTTTCTTGACACCCTGCAGTGGTTATCTTCGGGATATTGCGCCTCGAAAGTCCAGCAACTCTCAAAGCTTAAATCGATAGAGCAGCGTGTTTCGTACGGTGCTTCGTTTGGATGCATTAAGTCAGTTTTCTGAAAGATTTTTTTCACTCAAACCATCTGAGGGCAGGAGCAAGATTTTGCCTTTGAGAGAAGCCGTTCAACAGCACATCAGGCCCGGCATGCACATCTACTCAGCTTAT
>Ga0153916_10003158_pt1 | contig 12195 bp, 12 predicted proteins | sample Opewatmetagenome_FD_109642 | JGI IMG/M metagenome (GOLD analysis project Ga0153916, IMG submission 109642) | Freshwater wetland microbial communities from Ohio, USA - Open water 3 Core 3 Depth 4 metaG | ecosystem: Environmental > Aquatic > Freshwater > Wetlands | place: USA: Ohio, Lake Erie...
ACCGCCGCCCCCACCATGGCCGCGAGCGTGATGGCGAACAGCACCACCGTGGGGAGGATGATCCGCGCCCGCAGGCTCTGGTCGAGGCGCTTCCAGATGGCGACGAGGTAACGCATCGAGCGGGAAGTTCCAGGGGACGCAACGGCCACGCCGCAAGGAGGGGACCACCGGTCCGCACGTCATCGCCTCCCAGGATCCCCCGTGAGATTGGGGGCTTTCGCGCAGCCCGCAAGTTCTGCACTGCGAGGGTCGGGACGAGTCCGTCCAAGAGACGGCACTTTATTCGCCCCGGGCCGGGCGCCAACGCAAAGATTTCGGGCCATGGGGTATCTCGCCCAGATATGGGCGAGATGCCCTCGCGTCGCCCACTCCTCGTGTATTCACAGGAACTTGGCGCGACGGCCAGCGCGCGCGAATCGCGCCGGCCCGCCGAGCGGCCGAAGTGCACCCCGAATGGCCCGAGGTGAACCACGACGGCCCACCGAACGGAGCGCGCGAGCGCGGCCCCCGGTCTCGCCTCCTGCGCCACCCCCGCCCGCGACACCTGGGGGCGGCATCGGGAATCGGAGCGCCGCCGATCCGGTGGATTCCCGACCGATCCCGGGATCCCCACCCCCGCCGACCGCGGACTCTTTCTCCTCGCTCTGGGTGGCACGCCCGATGGTCCCGGCGAGCCACAAGGGCGAGAGTGTTCATCGTGGAGAGTGAGAGAGGGCACGGCGAGGCGAGCAGCAGCGAACGCGGCATCACGGACCCGAAGGAAGAAGGAGGAACGAAGATGGCGACCGTCAATGGTGGAACGAGTGTGAAGAGCGGCTACTACTGGAACCCCAAGCACTGGACCCTGCTGCCGGTCGCGAACGACGGCGACGTCCTGGCGGCCAGCCCGTCGGAGAAGTTCCTCCGCGTGCCCCTGCCGGTGGCCCTGGCGCTGGTCCCGCTGATGGGCGCCCTGTTCGTGTTCTTCCTCCCGGCCCTGGGCTTCATCCTGCTGGCCCAGGCGATGGGGATGAAGCTGGCAGGCCTCTTCAAGCGCTCGGCCGGCGAGCTGGCGGCGACCATCACCCCCGGCTGGCAGCCCGGGGAGGCCCACCTCACCGGCAAGCGGGCCGAGAAGGAGGGCGCGGAAGAGAAGAGGCCGCCCGCCCCCGGCGAGGGCTCGCGCCTGGAGAAGCTGGAGCGCGAGATCGAGGAGAAGCGGCACGGCGATCGCTAGGCGAGGGATCATGATTCGGGACCTGCAGAACCCGTCGATGCCGAGCGCGGCGCCCGCCCAGCGGGCGTGGAGTGGGGGCAGGCGGAGGGCCCGCCCCTCCACTCCGCGGCGCCTCGCGCTGCTGCGCTCGCGGCGAAGGGGTGGTTCGACGTCGCGATCGCCCGGCTGGTCGGGGCGGGCGTCGCACGGAGCCGAGGGGAGGTCGTCATGACCAGGCGCGTCGGCGGAACCATGGTGAAGAGCGGCTACTACTGGAACACGCGGAGCTGGTCGGTGGTCGACGTGCCGCGTGAGGGGGGCGTCCTCCCCGGCACGGCCGAGACGAGGTACCTGGCCGTGCCCTGGCCGCTGCTCCTCGTCATCCTGCCGGTGATGGGCGGCCTCTTCGTGGTCTTCCTTCCCCTCATCGGCTTCGTCCTGACCATCCACGCCATCGCGGTGCGACTGGCGGGCAGCCTGAAGAAGGGCACCGGCGAGCTCGCCGCCACCGTGCACCCGGGCTGGAGGCCGGGCGAGGCCCATCTCACCGGCAAGCCCGCCAAGGAGGGCGAGAAGGGGGGCGAGGAGGCGGCGCCCGCCAAGGACGACGAGGCCCTGGAGAAGCTGAGCACCGAGATCGAGGAGAAGCGGGGCAAGGAGGGCAAGTGAGGGGGGAGCCATCCCTCCGGGGCCTCCCCCGGGCCGGCTCTCCCCCGCGGCCGCCGCCGGCCGGCCTGGCTCGGCGCGGGGGGTCGATGGCCGATGGACGGCCCCGGCTCGCGGGAGTAAGGGTAGCGGTAGGATCCGGGGAAGGCCGTGGAGGAAATCCGCGTCTGGTGGATCGGGGAGCGCCATCCGGTGGGCCGGGCGCTCGACCACGTCCGGCTCCACCTGGAACGGGCCTTCGGCGCCCAGGTCGCCGTCTGGGAGGGCATGGGGCGCCCGGAGGACGCGTACGACGCGCGGCGCAAGCAGTGGTCCTCGACGCGCATCCTCTCCTGGCTCGTGCGCTCGGCCCCGGACGGCAAGGTGCTCGGCGTGACCGACGTCGATCTCTTCATCCCCATCCTGACCTTCGTGTTCGGCGAGGCACAGGTCGGCGGGCGTGCCGCCGTGGTCTCCACCGCGCGCCTCGCCGAGCCGGGATTGCCTGACGAGCGCATCGTCCTCGAGCGTCTCGCCAAGGAGAGCGTCCACGAGGTGGGGCACGTATTCGGGCTCCTGCACTGCGAGACGCCCGGCTGCGTCATGGGCCGGTCGTCGAGCGTCCGCGACGTCGACAGGAAGCGCGGCCATCTGTGCGCCGCCTGTCGCGGGCGCATTCCGAGCCAGGGGAGGGAGGCGACATGAGCGGCGCCGACACGCGCGTCCTGGTGGTGGACGACGAGGAGATCGTCCGCGAGTCCCTGGGGGGCTGGCTGGAGAAGGATGGCTACCCGGTGTCGTCGGCGCCCGACGGCCCTTCCGCCGTCGAGCGCCTCAAGACCGAGCGCTGGAACATCATCCTCCTCGACCTGAAGATGCCCGGGATGGACGGGCTCCAGGTCCTCGAGGAGGCGCGCCGGCTGCAGCCGGACGCGGCGGTGATCATGATGACCGCCTACGCGACCGTGGACACCGCGGTGAAGGCCATGAAGCTCGGCGCCACCGACTACCTGGTGAAGCCGTTCGACCCCGAGGAGCTCACCCTGCTCATGCAGGACGTGGCGGCCCAGCAGCGCCTGGCGCGCGACAACGTCGCGCTGCGCACGGAGCTCGAGCAGCAGCACCGCTTCCGGGACATGGTGTCCAAGAGCCCGGCGATGCAACGGGTCTTCGACCTGGCCCGCCTGGCGGCCCCCTCCAATTCGACCATCCTGATCCTCGGCGAGAGCGGCACCGGCAAGGAGGTCATGGCCCGCGCCATCCACGCGGAGAGCGGCCGTGCCGCCGGTCCCTTCGTGGCGGTCTCCTGCGCCGCGCTCACGGAGACGCTGCTGGAGAGTGAGCTCTTCGGGCACGAGAAGGGCGCCTTCACCGGAGCCGTGGCTCGGCGCAAGGGCCAGTTCGAGGCGGCCCACGGCGGCACGCTCTTCCTCGACGAGGTGGGCGACGTCACCCCCAAGCTTCAGCTCGACCTGCTCCGGGTGCTCGAGGACCGCAGGTTCCACCGCGTCGGGGGCAGCGAGCTCATCGAGGTCGACGTCCGGGTCATCGCCGCCACCAACCGGGACCTCAGGGCGGCGGTAGACGGCGGCTCCTTCCGCGAGGACCTCTTCTACCGCCTCGACGTGATCGCGTTGACGCTGCCGCCGCTGCGCGAGCGCAAGGAGGACATCCCCCTCCTGGTGGAGCACTTCCTCGAGCGGCTCGGGGAGCCGCTGAAGAGACGCCTCGAGGTCTCCCATGAGGCCATGGCGGCGCTGCTGGCCCACGACTGGCCTGGCAACGTCCGCGAGCTGAGGAACGCGCTGGAGCGGGGGGCGGTGGTGGCCCACGGCGACGTGCTGGGGCCCGCCGACCTGGGCCTGGCGGCGGCGCCCGGCGAGGCCCCCTCCGGGCCGTCCACGCTGGACGAGGTCGAGAAGCGCCACATCGCCGCGGTCCTGGCGCACTCCGCCGGCAACGTGAGCCAGGCGGCCCGGCTGCTGGCGATCGATCGGGTCACCCTCTACAACAAGATGAAGAGGTACGGGCTCTCGCGTCGGGGCGAGGACGCCGGGCCTTCCGGCACCTGAACGACGGGCCCCGAGCCCGAGACAGCCGTTTGCCCCGAGCCGCGAAGGGCGCCCTCCACTGGGGTGCCTAGCCCTTCCACAGGCGTCGAGTAACTCGACAGGCCCCTCTACGGTCCTCATCCGCCTGCGATCGCGCGGGCTTGGACGGCGGGGGGCGCGCCCCTCCGTCGAGATTCTCAGCGATGCGATTCCGAGCGCACGGCGCACCGGCCGTGCCCCACTGCCCAACGGCCCGAGACTCGACGCGTTTTCAGTCGGTCCGCCTCGAGGCGCCTCTGGCGCGCCTGTTGCGAAAGAGGTGGTCGAGGAGTCGCTTCGCCATGACCTGCCCTTACCTCGCCGAAGTCACGATGGTGTTCTGCCAGGCCGCGCCGCTGAAGAAGCTCATCCCCAGCGACCGCATCACTACCGCTTCGGCATGCGAGGCGGAGAAGTACCGGAACTGCCCCCTGTACCGCGAGGCCGTGGCCCGCGCCCGCCACGAGATCGCGGAGCTCGAGGAGGAGTCCAACCCCGACGCGCAGAAAGGACACTCGCCATGATCGCCGCCTTCGCCGTCTCGCTCATCGGCCTCGCCGTCATCGGACTCCTGCGCTGCTTCGCCTAGCCGGGCCGCAGGGGCAACACCGAAGTCCTCACACGGAGGTTCACATGGAAGGCATCCGCTTCGTGGACATCTACGCCACCAAGGGCATCGAGTACCTCATCGTCATCGCGTTCTTCGCCGTCGTGGTGGTCTTCAGCCACTACCTGTACGGTCGCCGCCGGGCGCTCGCGGTCGTGCCGGAGGAGAGCGGCACGCGCTTCCGCGTGCCCGAGAAGCTCCTCTACCACCAGGGTCACGCCTGGCTCCGTCCCCAGACCGGATCGATCGGCGTCGTCGGCCTCGATGACTTCGCGCAGAAGCTCGTCGGGAAGGTCGATTCCCTGGAGCTTCCTCCGGTCGGGGCCCGCCTGACCCAGGGCGCCAGGGCCTGGAACCTCGTGGTCGACCACGCCCGCATCCCGATGCTCTCGCCGGCGAACGGCGAGGTGGTCGAGGTGAACCAGGAGGTCCTGCGATCCCCGGGGCTCCTGCAGCACGACCCGTACGGGAACGGCTGGTTGCTGAAGATCAAGGACCCTGCGATCGCTTCCGACACCCGGAACCTCCTCTCGGGCAAGGTGGCCCGCGCCTGGATTGAGAACTCCCTCGAAAGGCTGAACCCCATCCCGCACACCAGTCCGGGAATGGTGCTGCAGGACGGCGGTCTCCCCGTCGAGGGCATCGCGCGGGTCGTCGCGGGCGAGAAGTGGCAGGAACTCGCCAGGACGTGCCTCATGACCGAGGAGAGCTCGGCCGGGGCACCCCCGATGTTCCTTGCCGAGGCCCGTGAAAGCTGAGACGATCCGGCCCGCTGGACCCTGGAGGGGGGACAATGCGAATCGGGAGACGTGGCTTCCTGAGGGGAGCAGGGGCGGCCGGCGGCGCCCTGCTCGTCGGTGGCGGGGCTCCCGCCAAGGCCGCCGCAAGCCCGCAGAGCTCGACGGGTGATGTCGAGTTCAACGGGATGCTCATCGACACCACCAAGTGCATCGGCTGTCGGGCCTGCGAGCTGGCCTGCAACGAGACGAACCAGCTGCCCAAGCCGAAGGTCGACCTGCTGAGCGACAGCGTGTTCGCAGAGAAACGCGACACCACGCCCGACGCGTTCACGGTCGTCAACCGCTTCCCGAACGAGAAGAACCCGAAGGAACCGATCTTCGTTCGGAGGCAGTGCATGCACTGCAACCAGCCGGCGTGCGCCTCCGCGTGCCTGGTCAAGGCGTTCGAGAAGACCAAGGAGGCCGCGGTCATCTACAACAAGGACCGCTGCATGGGGTGTCGCTACTGCATGATCGCGTGCCCCTTCGACGTCCCCAAGTACCAGTACGACAGTCCGCTGCCGTACGTGCGCAAGTGCACCTTCTGCGCCCAGAGGCAGAAGGAGGGGAAGCAGCCCGCCTGCGCCGAGGCGTGCCCGACCGGGGCGACGCTCTTCGGCAAGAAGCGCGACCTGCTCGAGACCGCCAGGACCCGGATCTACACGGAGCCGGACAAGTACGAGCACCGCATCTACGGCGAACACGAGGTCGGAGGAACGGGCTGGCTCTACCTGCTCGGCGCTCCGCCGGAGAAGCTCGGCCTGCAGGCCAACCTGGGGACGACGCCCTATCCGGAGCTCACCGCGGGGTTCCTGTACGCGGTCCCGCTGGTGTTCGTGCTCTGGCCCTCGCTGCTCCTGGGGCTGAACCACATGGTGAAGAACGAGGAAGGGGGCGCCCATGGCGAACAGGACTGAATCTCAGGCCGCCGCCGCCCGGCGCTCGCCGACGTTCCGCGAGGAGCTGGGCAGGACCATCCGCTTCTTCCTGTCGGAGCTGAAGCCGAAGGGGAAGATCATCACCCCGTTCAACGTCATCACCGGCATCATCATCCTGGCCGGGCTGACCCTCATCGTGATCCGGTTCGCCTTCGGCCTGGCCTCGGTGACCAATCTCTCGCAGGCGTTCCCGTGGGGGATCTGGATCGGCTTCGACGTCGTCACCGGCGTGGCGTTCGCCGGCGGCGCCTACGTGCTCACCTTCGTCGTCCACATCCTGAAGCTGAAGAAGTACGAGCCCATCGTCCGGGTGACGGTCCTGAACGGATTCCTCGCCTACGTGTTCTACGCCGGCGCGCTCCTCCTCGACCTGGGCCGCCCCTGGAACGTCGTCAACCCCATCATCGGCAACAAGTTCGGGTTGAGCTCCGTGCTCTTCCTCGTGGCCTGGCACTTCATGCTCTACATGATCTGCGAGTTCCTGGAGTTCTCGCCGACCGTGGCCGAATGGCTCGGCTGGAAGAAGCTGCGGAAGGTCCTCCACGGGCTCACCACGGGCGCGGTGATCTTCGGGATCACCCTGTCGACGCTCCACCAGGCGGGGCTGGGGTCGCTCTTCCTGCTCGCCCCGACCAAGATCCATCCGCTCTGGTACTCGCACAACATCCCGATCATGTTCTTCGTGTCGAGCATCTTCGCGGGGCTCTCGATGGTGATGATCGAGAGCTTCTTCACGCACAAGGCCTTCAGCGACAGGATCGGGCACGAGCTGCACGCCGCCCACGACGGGATCATCCTGGGCCTGGGGAAGGGAGCCGTCGGGGCCCTCTTCGCCTACATCTTCGTCAAGATCATCGACTTCGTGCACTACGGGCTCTGGCAGTACCTGGCGACGCCGATGGGGTACTGGTTCCTGGTCGAGTTCCTGGGCTTCGTCTGCCTGCCGACGGCCCTCTTCCTCTACGGCGTGCGCAAGCGCAGCGTGAAGGTCGTCCAGTTCACCGCGTTCCTCACCGCCATCGGGGTGATCCTCAACCGGCTCAACGTGTCGGTCATCGCCTTCAAGTGGTACGAGCCGAAGCACTACTACCCGTCCTGGGGCGAGATCGTCGTCACCCTCGCCGTCATCTCCATGGAGCTCTGGGTGTTCCGGTGGGTGGTCAACCGGATGCCCGTGTTCGGCCCGCACGAGGCGGCCGAGGAGGCCGAGGCCGAGGTGGTGCGCTGGAGGACGCCAGCGTAGCAGTCGGACGGGCGTAGACGATTCAGGGCGCGCCGGGGCGTGGCATGCTCCGGCGCGCCGTTCTTCGTCGGGTCGGCACTCCGCCCGGGCGGCCCCGCGCCAGCGGCCCCCGCCCACAGGACGTTCACGGCTGCCGGGTGTAGAGATGGCCGACAGTCGTCGAGGAACTCGACAGCGTCCGCCATCCGTCATCCGCCTGCAATGGCGCAGGCTTCCGCTGCCGCGTGTGTCGGGGTGCGCGGAGCTTCTCAGCGCTGCGTTTCTCGACAGCCCCCGGCTCCGGGCGACCCACCCGCGCAACGTACCGGGACTCGTCATCGTTTCTCCGGATCGCGCCGCTGGCCGATGTTGGCCCGGGTGTTGCGATGACATCGCTCGCGGCAATCGAGCTTCCCGCCCGTGCGAAGGAGGAAACCATGAACGCGATCCTCGAGACGCTGGTGGCCATCGGGGTCTTCCTCGCAGGGTTGGTCTCGCGCGTCGGCATCGTCCTCGCCGTGATGGCGGCCCTGCTCCTGCCCGTCCTGCTGCTCGTGGGTGCGGCCCGTGGCCTCCGGGCGTTCCGCCTCTGGGCGAAGGGCTACCGCAGCGCCGGCCTGCTTCGCTTCCGCTCCGGCCTGTCCTACGCGCCCGGCCACACCTGGGTCCGTCCCGAGGGGAGCCGCCTGCGGGTCGGGATCGACGACCTCGCCCAGAGGCTCTTCCCGTGGGCGGTGGCGGTGGAGCTCCCGCCCCCGGGGCGCAAGGTCCGGGAAGGCGAGCCTGTCGCCGTCGTCTCCGCCGGGGGGCGTGAGGCGCGCGTGGCCGCGCCCGTCTCCGGCACCGTGGTCACCGTGAACGCCGCCGTGGTCCGGAATCCGACCCTCCTCAAGAGCGACAGCTACGGCCGCGGCTGGCTCTTCTCGGTCGAGCCGGACGACCGCAGCTGGCGGAGCCTGCCCGCCGGCGAGGCGGCCCGGGGCTGGCTGCGGTCGGAGGGGCAGCGGCTGAACGGCTTCTACGAGCAGCAGCTCGGCATCGCCGCGACCGACGGGGGCGAGCTGTTCGGACCTCCACCCGCGCTGCTCGGCGAGACAGAGTGGAAGGCGCTCACCAAGGCCTTCCTGAGCACCTGATTCGCCGATGCGGGGGGGACGCGCGCCGGCCGTCCAGGACGGGCGGTCGGCGCGCGAGTGTTCACTTCCGCTCGCCGCGCTCGCGCCGCCTGGCGACCTCGTTCTCCAGATCCTCGATCTCCCGCCGGCGCACCGGCTGGCCCTTGCCTCGCTTCCCGGTGAGGTGTGCTTCCCCCACCGCCTGCCCCGCCGCCACCGTCGCGGCCAGGTCCCTGACGCCGCGGCCGGTCGCGCCGGCGACACGCCGGACGAGCCCGACCGCCATCGTCGCCAGGCCGAGCGCCGGGTAGGCGAGGAGCAGGGCTCCGCCGACCAGCGGAGCCGCCGCCAGCAGGAGCGGCCAGGGAACGCGGACGAACTCGTCGCCAAGGGATCCCGGCAGCCGCCCGTCGGCCGGAAGGCTCACCACCGCGAGGCTCCGGACGTTGACGTAGTAGCCGCTCTCGACCGCGCTGCCACCGATCAGTCGTGTCACCGAGGTCCTCCTCTCTCCGGGGCGACCGATGACGGCTCGGCCTTCCCGGCCGCTCCCTCCTCGCCGCCCCGGCGGAGCTGGTACTTCCGCATCTTGTTGTAGAGCGTGACGCGGTCGATCCCCAGGATCCGCGCCGACTGGCTGACGTTGCCGCCCGCGTGGGCGAGGACGCTGGCGATGTGCCTCCGCTCCACCTCCTCGAGGGTCACCGGAGTCTCGCTCTCCACCGCCACCGCACCGCCCAGGCCCAGGTCGGACGCCTGGATGATCCGGCCGGCGGCCACCACCGCGCCTCTCTCCAGGACGTTGCGCAGCTCGCGGACGTTGCCGGGCCAGTCGTGGGCCAGGAGCGCGGCCATGGCCTCGGAGGAGACCCCGTCGATGGGGCGCCCCATCTCCACCGCCAGCTGCTCCAGGAAGGTGTCGACGAGCAGCGGGATGTCCTCTCGCCGTTCGCGCAGCGGCGGCACCGTGACCGAGATGACGTTGAGCCGGTAGAAGAGGTCCTCGCGGAACTTCCCCTCGGCCACCGCCTTGTGCAGGTCGCGATTGGTGGCGGCGACGACGCGCACGTCGACCTCGATGGGCTCGGTCCCCCCGACGCGGTTGAAGCGCCGCTCCTCCAGCACCCGCAGCAGGTCGAGCTGCAGCTTGGGCGAGACGTCTCCCACCTCGTCGAGGAAGATGGTCCCGCCGTTCGCGGCCTCGAACTTCCCCTTGCGGCGTGCCACCGCCCCGGTGAAGGCCCCCTTCTCGTGGCCGAAGAGCTCCGACTCGAGCAGGCTCTCGGTGAGCGCGGCGCAGGAGACCGCCACGAACGGACCGCCGGCCTTCGGGCTCTCGGCGTGGATGGCCCGGGCCAGCACCTCCTTCCCGCTGCCGCTCTCGCCGAGCACCAGGATGGTCGAGCTCGATCGGGCCGCCACCCTCGCCAACTCGAAGAGCGACTGCATGGTCGGGCTCTTGGAGACGAGGTCGCGGAAGCGATAGTCGCGCTTCAGCACCCTGCGGAGCACCACGTTCTCGCGGACCAGGCTCTGCTGGGCGACGATCTTCTTCATCATCAGGGAGAGCTCTTCCGGGTCGAAGGGCTTCACCAGGTAGTCGTGGGCCCCGAGCTTCATGGCCGCCACCGCGGTGTCCACGGCGGCGTAGGCGGTCATCATCACCACCGTCGCCTGGGGCCGGATCCGCCGCGCCTCCTCCAGCACCTTGAGGCCGTCCATCCCCGGCATCTTGAGGTCGACGAGCAGGATCGACCAGGGCTCCGCCTTGAGGCGCTCCACGGCGGCGAAGCCGTCCGGCGCGGTGGCGACCGAGTAGCCGTCCTTCTCCAGCCAGCCCGCCAGCGACTCCCGGACGATCTCCTCGTCGTCCACGACCAGAATCCGGGTCCTCTCGTTGCTCATGATCCCGGCCCCCCCCGGACCGGTTCCGCGCCGGGCTGCTCCGCCCCCGCAGCCGGCAGCCGCACGATGAAGCGTGTACCCTTCCCCACCTCGCTGTCCACCTGGATGTCACCACCATGGCGCTTCACGATGCCGTACACGACCGAGAGCCCGAGCCCGGTCCCCTTCTCCTTGGTGGTGAAGAACGGGTCGAAGATCCGCCCCAGGGCCTCCTTGGGAATGCCCGGCCCGGTGTCCGCCAGCTCCACCTCGACGGTCCCGTCGGCGCTGCGCGTGGTGACGCTCAGCCGCCCTCCCTTGGCCATCGCCTCGCAGGCGTTGAGCGCGATGTTGACGAAGGCCTGGCGGAGCTGTCCGAAGTCCCCGAGCACCCTGGGCACCGGCGCAACCGATCTGGACAGGGTCACTCCCTGCAACGCGATCCGGTGGGCCAGCAGGGAGAGGGCCTCCTGCACCACGCCGTTGACGTCCACCTCCTTGAGGGCCAGGGGACGCTCGCGGGCGAAGTCGAGGAGGTTGCGGACGATGACCGAGCATCGTTCGGTCTCCCGCTGCACCAGCTGGAGGTTCTTGACGCAGGTCTTGCGGGTCGCCTCGTCCGGGGGCCCCTCCTCCAGCGACCGGATGATGAGCTTGGCGAAGGTGAGGACCCCGGCCAGCGGGTTGTTGATCTCGTGGGCGATGGAGGCGGAGAGCTTGCCCAGGGAGGAGAGCTTCTCGGACTGCACCAGCTGCGCCTGGGCCGACCGGAGCGCGGCGGTCCGCTCCTCGACCTGCCGCTCCAGGCTTTCCATGAGGGCGCGCAGCTCGCCCTCGATGCGCCTCAGCGACCGGGTCATGTCGTTGAAGGAGGCCGCCAGTAGCCCGAGCTCGTCCCGCGTGGTGATCGGGATCTCGGTGTCGAGCTGGTCGCCGGCCACGCGCCGGGCGGCGGCGAGCAGGGCGGCCACCGGGCGGAGCACGTGCTTGCGGGTGAAGAGGTGGAGGAAGACGGCGAGGAACACCGCCCCGAAGGCGGTGAGTGCCAGGCTGAAGCCCCTGAAGGTGGCCACCCGCTCGTCGACCTCGGCCAGCGAGAGGTCCACGTCGAGGACGCCCAGGACCTGCTGGCCGGGAGGGTGCACGTGGCAGGCGGCGGTGTAGCAGCTCCTCTCGTTGTAGATGGGGGTCACCATTCCCATGACGCGGTGGCCGCCGCCGCTGTAGATGCGGCTCCGCGACGGGACCGAGATGCGCGACAGGGGCTGGCCGGCGGCGTGGCACGCGTAGCAGGACTCGGCCCGCTTGTCGACGAGCTTCCCGACCTCATTCGCGTCGGTCGAGAAGGTGACGCGCCCCTCCTTGTTGAGCATGCGCACCTTCTCGATCCCGACCTGCCGTCCGATGGTCTCCATCGTCAGGTAGGCCTCGTGGCGTCGGTCCTCCATCATGGCGCGGTGGGTGCCGGCGCGGATGGTCTCGCTGAAGAGGACGGCCCCGCGCGCCGTCTCCGCCTGGAACTGCCTCTGCATCTGCGTCTCCACCAGCGCGAAGACGCCGACGACGCCGAGCGTGAGGATCCCGGTGAGGCCGAGCAGCTTGGTGGCGAGCCGGTCGCGCCAGGGGATGCTCGACCCGACCTCCGGGAAGCGACTGCGGGCCCCGCTCTCCGCCACGGCGAGGGCCGGGCCTCGACCCGTGGCCCGCTCCCCCGCGGGGG
>Ga0153916_10003159_pt1 | contig 12191 bp, 15 predicted proteins | sample Opewatmetagenome_FD_109642 | JGI IMG/M metagenome (GOLD analysis project Ga0153916, IMG submission 109642) | Freshwater wetland microbial communities from Ohio, USA - Open water 3 Core 3 Depth 4 metaG | ecosystem: Environmental > Aquatic > Freshwater > Wetlands | place: USA: Ohio, Lake Erie...
TCTTCAGTCGTAGTTGCTGCTGTTGTATAGAATGTGCCGAGATACCTGCGGGTAGCTGCTCCAGACTTAACATAAGTGCCATCTTGAAGTACTAATGCTGTAGCCCTAGTAGTATCATTTGTCCACGCAAGAAATTCTAATGTTGGAACTCCGGCATTTGCATAGCAGAATATATCATAAGGCTTTCCAGACGAGAGCGTTCCAAGCGCTAAAGAGAACTCTGCAGAGTGGAACTCATCCCAACCTGTGCCACTATATAGGCTAATTCTATTCCCTTTATAGGGTGTACAGTATACTGTAGCGGCGCCTGTAACATCGGCTGTTGTAACAGCAGTCCCAGAAGTTAATGTTAACCTAAACTCATTATGCAGTCCCGACTGATTTACTGGATTCATTAAAACCCAGCCAGTCAGAGCCGTAGAGTATCTAAGGTCTGCATATACTGGAAGTTCGGCCACACCGATAGCTACGACGGCAGCAGTACTAAGTTTATAAATTGTCTTTGCGCCGTGTGGAGTTCCGTTGATACTTGGATTAAATGTTGGAGCAGTTATTGCGTTTGTTCCAACTGGCGTAATATCTAATTGAAGTCTTGTGCCATCTCCAATCACAGCTCCAATCATGGTATAACTACCAGTATACGCAGATGTAGTTCCACCAGCATCTGAGTATGGCTCTATCAACGCATTAGTCATTCCAACTTGCGCAAGTGTAACACCATGAGGATTACTCACATTTGCCACATGACTTTTTAGCGTCGTACCAGGAACTGTATACCAGTGTGTCTCGCCAAAGCCGGCCTTGATTATATTAGCAAACCAACCTAAAATCTGCGTAAGCGTCCCAGCACCAGACACTGCTGTCGTCGCCTCATCTGGAGTTCTATTACCTATCTTCGCATCTGTTACGACTCCGTCAATAATACTCGTCCCAGCCTGTAAGGCTTCAATCTCATTCTTCGCAGCTAGAAAGTTTGCTCTAACGTCCGAGGTTAGCGCAGTTCCAGCAGTTGGCTTTGTTGCATCAATTCCTGAACTCATATTAGCCTATCCAATTCGTTGCACCAGCATCCCAAAGAGTACTAGAAACTGGAGTCTCAATACCAGCATCCCAGACTACCATAGCGCGTTCTCCGGTTGGAATACTTGTCCACGTAGTTGGCGTATGATTAACGTAGTTCATGCCTATCCTCTAATAAACGGGTCAAGCCAGGGAGTTCCAGAGAATCCCTGTACTTGTATATCTCCAGCACTTGAAGTTATATTCAAATCTGGATGCGTATTATCCTTCTGTTGCGCCTCAAGCATGAGTCTTCCAAGTGCGGCATTATGCTTTGCAGCATCCTCCTCCTTACCAAGGCTATTATACGCGTACACGAGCGCAAGCTCAATAAGAATCTCATCCTTCTGATTAAACTGCGATGTATCCGTAGCTGCCGACAGGTCTGTTGGCCACTTACTCCAGCGAACTCGCAGTGTGTAAGTAGCATTCGGCAAAGGCCAGATTTCTATATTGTTACCCCAGATAATATAATCCTGCGGTCTATCTCTAGACCAATACTCCGGCATAGGAATACGTCTATCCCAGAACTGCGGAGCCCTCTGCACGAGCTTTCTTGAGTTTGCTCCATCGAGCAGGACAATGGAAAATACCTCACGCTTGTCAGGTAGCGTCAGGTATTTGTCATTAGTACTAGATGTATTAGATATGACGGCGGTGCTGATAACCTCCATCTCGTCATAGTCATGAATTCTTGCAAGGCGTTGCTGCGCTAGGTTAATAATATAACCAAGGCGAGAGTCCAAATCAGTCCTCCCGCCCAGGCCAAAGCGTACCTCATTCTGTAACTGTGTATATGTCAAGGTACCCATTATAACACCTATGTAACAATTTGTTATGGACTATGGTGCAGGCCCAAAAGCAACAAAGGACACTGTACCTACATTCACATCATTAGCAACTTCGGTGGCCGCCTGTGCAGCTACGGCTCCGCCAGTAAATGCTGGAGCGCTATTCGTTCCAGTAATTGTTGGTGTTGTAACTACTTTATAAGCTCCCGCATCGGTAGCAGCTACGCCCTTAACAGTGAAGACTGCTGGAGCACCTGTTACTGCAGTGTTGCTAACAATCTCAAGTGCCGGAGCCGTAACTGTTGCAGCCATCAGCCACATACCAGCGCACTGATTTAGAGTCATAGTCTGGTTGTCTGTCGTGGTAATATTCTGCCCAGATGCGGTTAGCCCCGTGCCAGAGAATACTGGCGTAGCCAAGTTAAGGTCTGCTTGGTTCGGGGTTCCAGTAAACACTGGAGCTGCTACCGTACCAGCCGGTGTAATAGCCTTTGTCGGATAGAATGCTTTAACCGACTTTGATGTAGTGTCCCAAGCTACAATGTAACCATTAGTAGAAGCTCCGCCAAGTAATACTGTCGGAGCGCTGCGAAATTTGCCTGTTATGCCCGTAAGTTCTGCAAGCGTTGAGTTATAGTTAGTAACATTAACAGAACCTCGGAGAATCCCGAGGCCTGTCGCAGCTAACTTCTTCGCCTTCAAATCAGGAGCCGTAACTGTGGCTGCATATGCTGCCATGTTTTAGTCTCCTAGAAATTGCAGTTAAGTGATACGCCGGTAGTAGTATTCATACTAATACCAGCAGGCGCCTGCGTTGCCGCAGAGCAAATTGCTCCAGTCTTATCCGTAGTAGTGAGATAGAACGGTGAACCGGCAGCGCCACTAGTGACGGCAGTATCCAGAACAACATAACCCTTAATCTGAATCCAGATAAAGTATGATGTTGCAAGAGTGCCAGTCACGGCTGCTAGCGTTACCCCAGCGGGAAATACCGCCGCATCAGCATCTGTAAGGTCAGCTACAACCTTATTGTTCAGATACCCCGTAGCAGCATTATATCCAACCAGCGAGCCTGCAGCCCCAGCAACAGTTGCCGTAGTATTCTTAAACTCCACGTATTTATAAACCTTGTTACCCTCAAACCTGAGGGTTCCAAGAACCTCTTGCGCTGTCGAATTTACGTCCGTCAGCTTTGTTACAAATGTTTGCTTAATTCCAGCCATGACACTTCTCCTAGTGATTACGAACTTTCCCCACAAACTTGTGGCAGAACATCAAGCCGTATCAATGTTGTACAGCACGCCCTGACACCGACGACGAGATACCTTGAAGGTACACGCAGTGATAATCTGAGCAACGCGGTCATTCACCTGATTCGGAATATCTTTCCATGAGGTCATGGACAGCAGCATCATAGGGTCATATGCAAACTTGATATAGTTCGAGTTCAGCATATACATGCGAGTATTTGCGCACGAGGGAGACCACAGAAGCGGAGTACCCTTGAACTGCAGATTCTCGAAGCCCATATCAGCCAACTTATTATTAGTCACACGATACACTGGAAGGACGGTATCCTCATAGTACTCATAAGGAGTCTGTCCAGACAGGATAATATCCGGCCTGTCCATCTTCAAGTTATTCGTGCAGTTATTCAATAGCGTGCGCATTTGGCTAATGCCATAGGTAGCAAAAGACTTACCAGTAGCATTTGTAGCCTGATTCTGCCACCATGTGTACACCGATGGGTCAATGCCTCCAGCGTTACCAGCAGCTGCTGTAGGGTCATCTGGAACCAAGAATTGCAGACCATCAAAGGCAGGATTATCTGCAGTAGTAGTTCCAGCAGACACTGAGCCGGCTGCACCAAACAGGCGAGTTTCCAACTCAGTAATCAAGGCATTCTGAACGTTCTCCATCTTACTATTCATCAAAGAGATAATCTCATTCTTGCCACGATTTTGCTGGTCATCTACACCAAAGCGGACGATACTACCAACGAGGTAGCGCCAGTCATACTTAGCGACAGTCAGGAACTGAAAGTCATTCATGGAGGCAGTACCGCCGCGCCCAATCCACTTCACACTATCCGACTTATCATACTGCAGAGGTTCCGTTAGGAAACGACCACCCTCTACAGACTCCATCTTACCTTTTTCTTTCAGCCAGAAGTAGAACGGCAGCGCATTAAATACTTGGTCGCTGACCGTGCCCTTCATGTTTTGCCACGTAGAAGTATAGAGGTTATCTAGAACTTCTGAGAGGGTTGTAGGACCTGCCATGATTTCTCCAATCTGTTAAGTTATGCGAGTTTGAAGTCGCTATTCGATACAACATTACCCAAATCACCCATAACCTTGTCAAATGCTTTTAGTGCCGCATCCTGGCGAGTCATCTTTCCAGGAGTTTCCTTTCCGCCAACGTGACTCTGTGGTAGAAGAGAGAAAAAGTCAGTAGCCTTTGATGCTATAGGCTTATTATATTTTTTATCCAGCTCTTGCGCCTTCGTGGGACTTTCTTCTTTCGCTATTTTATATGCACGAGTTACAGAAAGGGTAGGATTTTCTTGCAGAATTTTCTTAATCTCTCCAGACCATTCCCAGAAGTCAGCATTGTTCTCCGCAGCCTTTGCAATCTGCTCTGTGGCATTCTTTGCCTCAAAACTATTTGCAAGGTTTGTAACTTTGCTGTCAACATCTCCGAGAAGCTTATCCATCTCAGTCTTCAGAGCGGCTGCCGTATGCTGCATAATAAACTGCGCATAGTCCTTCCGGTTCATGTTTTCCAGGTCTACATCAGCACCAAATTCTTTCAACTCTTGCTTAACTTCTTTCGGAGACTGCTGAGTAATCTTTGCAAGGGTCTCTACGATACTATTTTGATTACCCTCAAGACGGCTAAGACCCTCAGCAATCATTCCAACGCTCTTCGTAAGCAGTGCAATCTGTTCATCTGCCGCAGGAACTGCGGGCTTTGCCGCACCGCCAGCTCCATCATTGTCCGCTACTTCATCTTGAAACACACCCAGTTTACGATAAAGCATTTTCTAACTCCTTCTGTTGTAAAAGTTTTTGCTGTTCTTCTGCTGCCAAGCGCTCAGCGTCCATCTTTACCTTATGCACAGCTCCGAGTTTCTGAGCTCGAGATACCTGGAACTTCTTAACTACTGCATAATGCGCGCGCTCAAGCATAACATTAGTTACGGACTCCCAGTTCTCAAGTTTAATATCAAAACCAGAATCTGTAACCTCAATATGAATCTTTGGATTAGCCATTATCTACTCCGCGTAGTCTGATGTAAGACCCCGAGACCTAGTTTCTTCTCGAAGCTGCTTCTTGCTATGAACATAGATTGGTTCTTTATCTATATGTTCATATACACCCTCATGAAAGATGTGTACGGCGGCACTTTTTGGTTCACGTTTCAGCGCAAGAATTTCCTCAGCTTCAGCCGCTGGAACTAACTTACCATCAATCTGAATCCACCGCATATGTCACCTATATAACAAATTGTTACGATTAACTAATGATAACCCCGCCTGAATTTTAAGTCAATATCCAAAAGAATTATTTTCCGCCATTTGCTAGCATCTGCATATACTGCCCAGGCCCTATAGGAGTTTCTGGCGTAGCTCCAGGAACCCCAGCTGCTGCATTTGCTGCAACTTGCTGCTGCATTTGCTGAGCGCTCTTAATCATATGGTCATAGTCAACTCCATGCATTTCTCGAAGCAAATACTGCGTCAGGAGTTGTGGGTCTATGAGTGGGTTCTGCTTAAGAATGTTATACATATTAACAGCTTTAGACTCTCTCATATCTTGAGTCTCTGGCAGCGTGCTATCAGGCTCAATGTTTAGTTCATACTTTGCCGCCCGAAGCATAGCAGGCTTAAAGGCAACCCACACTGGAATAGCATCAGGCCCCATAACTTGAGCAACTTGGTCATCTGTCCATTTGCTGAAGCATAGTTCATTAGCATCCTCAAAGACGGCTACCAGGACATCAGCTAATGCATCCTTCCGCTCATCAACACGAATCTCGCTAGCGGCCTGCACAATACGAGCCTCAACAGCTGTTGGAGCGTTATGAGATTTCTGAGCAGAATATTCTCCAGATTGATTACGACTAAAGCCCATACCATCTCGAACGTCTGCTTGAACCTCAGCACTTGCACTATACAGACTCTGAGGAACGTGGCCGGTTTCCATAACCTCTAAATCAGAAAGTTCACCATCTATCTGAATACCCGCCCCAACATCACCGGACAGTAACTGCTCAACTTGACTAGGCTGCAGTGCACCCTTCTTGTATAAGATTTTAACAAGAGAAATACGCCTATGCTTCATCTCCAGCGTTCTAATCTCATTCAACTCTAACTGCTGCGGTTCAAGAATTACTGAGTCTGGCACACCCCAGAACTGCTCATCGTCAGGATTAAAGACGACCGGATAAATATTAGGCCGACTATTATTCTGTAACTCATCATCGCCGAAGAATAGAACCCGGTCTGATGCGTAGGGTGCAAGAACAATAACCTTACCAGTTCTCATATCTCGAATTTCAACTAGGTCAATCTCATCTTTCAGACCCTCGCTAGTACTTGTAGCATGTGTAGGAATACCATTTCCCTGCCCGGCAGTTGAGTGAATATTCTTAACATTCTTAAACCTTGGGTCAGCCTGCACATCATCCACTGCTCGACGAATCCACATAGCTACCCACGGTGTTCCAGAGAACTGCATTAAGCCCTTTGGAACTATTAAACTACCGGTATGTACAGACATAAACCAAGGCATATTAGCCTGTACATTTGAGTTATACTCAATCTTTCTACGAATATCTGCCTGAAATTGCTCGGGTGCACTAGTATCAAACTGCTCAGGTGTTGGTGTGAACTCAGCTCCCCAGCCAAGCTTCCCAGCACCAGTACCAAACATCCAGGTATTATGAATAATGCGCTTCATCTGGTTCTTCATATCCATCGAGCGGACTAGTTTATTATCTACGCGCTCAATAAGCTGCGCAAAGACTGCTTGGTCAACGCCGGTCTTAGTTGCAAGTACGGAGATAGCTGGATTTCTAAAATAAATCCTAGGCACAGTTGTTCTAAGCATACGAAAGAATAAATTTACCGGAAGAACACCCTTAGGCCAGTCATTTCGATACCACTTCCGCCACTTTGCCCACTCAGACTGATGTGTGCATTCCTTTCTATACTCAATTCCATTACGAATCTGGTCAAGCCACCAAGTAACATCAGGAGCACCGCCAATATAACCTCTTATACTCATAACAAACTCCTATAAATACTCAGTTAAATACTTGGGAAAGGTACTATGAGTCCTGCCCTGGGTTAGTTCTTCAAGAATAGTTTCAAAAGAGAATACATCTTTAACTTCTTGCGGCGTAATTGGGGCCTCTAGTAATGTCATAGCACCGCGAGACTCAACAAAGAACACCATTCCAGTTGCCATAACTGTATCATCATGGCAGCCAATAGCTGCCCCAAGCTGCCCAGACTCATTTTCTACAAAAGTACTAAGTTCATTCTTCAGAATAACACTATGAATAATAACACTGCCTGCCAACTTCTTGCGCAGAGTGCCGATGATGAAAGGCTTGCTGCGGGAGGTCGTCCTGACGCCCAGGCTTGCAACGGACTTGATGGCGTCCTTGGCCGCCTTGCTGGCGGCGCTTGGGGTTCGGTAGATTTTCGCGCTTGGGTATCGTGGGGCGCTCTTGGCGTGGTCGTACTCTGCGAGGGTCTTCACGGTCAGGATACCGTGGTTATTAGACTCGCACCCGATGAATGCCTCATTGTACTGGTATCCAAGCTGTGCTAGTTTTTCTCCAAAGACGTCTGGCTCAATCTTATCATTGATATACTCTGCGACCTGCTCCTGTGTTTCAAGACAGAATATCTCCGCGACAGACGCATCCTGCCCTACACCGGCGCCAACGTCTCCGCCAATTATGTAGTGCAACTGCGGCTGTGGATGATTGTTAAGTGCCCAGGTGTTTCTGTCCCGCTGAATCCATTGAAGAGATTCTACATAGTTAACATTGCGAAAGATGCCACCACCGGCCGCCTGAAAGCAGTCGTCGAGGCAACTAGGATATTCCTTATTCCAAGAATATAGGTCTCCATCAAGTTCGTCCTCCAGCACCTGCCGACGCCATGCTAACTGCATAGCGTTCACACCATAGGCTTTTACCAGCTCCGACTCCTCAATATCGTCTCGAAGATGCCGCATAAACTCAATGCAGGCTTCAGGAGACATTAGAGTTTTATAGTCTGGGTCTTCTTGCCAGGGTAGGAAGCAGAGTTGAAAAGACGACTGCATCTTCGCTGCACGAATACACTGGGAATGATACCAGTTACCTGCGCCATTTCCAGTAGACTCAATACTGATATTTCCAGACTTCTTAGAAACTGCCTGAAGAAGGCCGACCATCGTATCCTTTACATTCGGCCAGTACGCAACCTCGGAGCAGTGAAGGTCAGTTATTCCATCACCACGGCCAAAGCTGCGGCTTCCGGCAGTTCCTATGTAGAATGTTGAATTAGTCTTTGGAAAAGTTATCTCATCCTTACTGCTATTTTTAATGAGTGGCTTAGGCCCCTTCATTGTTTCGAGGAAGTACTTCACCTTTCCAAGCATACGCTCAGTGGCCTTCGCCTCGTGGGAGATAACGACAGCGTTTGTATTCTTAATTCCCATGCAGCGAACAGCGCTTCGGGCTAAGAAGTATGTACTAACACCGCGCCGACGGGCCTTAGGTATAATCATTCGACGAGAAAAGTTACTGTCAATAATAGCCTGTGCTGAGTTTAGCCGAAACTCAACGTCTTGTTTCTCCATATCTACAACATGGAAAAGAGACTCTATGACAAAGCGCTCTGGAGTACTCATTATGCGGTTAAGGCTTGTAATGCCCCATCAGTTAGTTGAACTTGCCAGATTTGTACATTTTTAATTGTACCAGAAAAGTTACCAGCATCACCGGCGCCGCCGATACCTAAAGCACCTACAACAGACATTGTACCATCAAATGAGCCTGAGGCTAGAGATGCTCCATCGCCAGTGACAAACAATCCAGAAGACCCCCACGAAGTAGCCCGTCTGCGTATCGCTGTAGAGGTGTCAGTTAGTCCTGACTTTGTTACAGTTGTAGTACCATCGTATATCGTACATGATGTAGTATTTCCAGCCCGCCCCATATACTTTTGCCCCGTTCCGGTGGAGATAAGAATATACGAGGACGGTGACTTCCAAGAGCCGTATATTTCAGCGTATGCAGTACCAATAGTTGATAAAACGTTTCCAGTAAAGGGGTACGAAAGTACGTCTGCGTTCCGAGTGCCTGCTGCCGGAATTGGACTAGTCGATATTTCACCAGCCTCAAACTGATTAAAATCTACGTCTATAGCATCGCCGTTGGTTGTAATCTGTAGACCGCACGCTACATTTAGCTCATTATCGTTAAGTTGCACCAGGGTATAGGTTGAACTGTTTATGAGTGCCGTTATATCCAGTGTTGCAGTGCCTTGCTTCAAGGTTATAGTACCTGTACCAGTAACCCGTTTGACATAACATGAATATGTTCTTGATGTAGCTGCCGCAGCAACTGTTTGTAGGATTGTGTTAGTTGCAGATACTGCCCCGCCAGTCAGGCGCGTTGCTGAGTTTACTGTACCATCTGCTCCCGTTGACGTATGCGCGCGAGTCATGGTAGCGCCTAGCGTCCAGTTAGCCGTCGTCATGTCCCTTGGGTCAAGAATAATCTGCGTTGCTGCGGCCTCGCACATATACCCGCCATATGTACCATCTGGAAGATACCAGCTACGGGCTGCCCCAGATGCTACAGAGCCAAGTAGACCATTTGAAAGTCTTGTCCACGCCGTTGTAGCCCGCGTAAATGAAGCAGCACCAAGGCCGCGCTCTGGGGTTAGGGTCACTGTTCCGGCGCCTGCATCAGCGAATGGAAGTACTAACCCAGGAACTGGGCGGCTTCGATTGTCTAGTAGTAGTTGCGTTAGCGCGTTGCGCATTATTATACTCCACTACCCTTTAGCGCAATGGTGCTACTAGCGCCTGCCGAGTTGGCAAAAATTTTAATCTTTGCAAAGCCTGCGACATTTAGAACAAACCAGCCCTCTCCAACAGCCTGCGCTGTTAGGTCGCCACTGGTATCAATAAGAATCCCAGAGGGGCTTGTGAACTGCCCAGCGGTACTTTTCAGAGTTACGTATGTAGTATCTGCCTCGGAAACAAGGCCCTTAATAGCAAATGCTGCCAGGGCATTTGTAGCTACGGTAATATGAATAGCAATCCTAACAAGGCCGGCGACGTCTAGACTAAACACATCTTGGGAACCAGAGTTATCTAGCGCATTCGCAGCTGCCGTGAATTCGGCGTAGCGCTGTAGATATTGATTCTTAACCTGTGTTACTTTTACTGATGTAGCTGCTGCCATATTGCCTCCAAGTTTATAACAATTTGTTACGGTCTAGAATCTACATTGACCTGAACATTGCCGCCAATGGCGACTACACCGCCAGCCGCATGTTTGAGAAGCGCAGCGACAACATCTTCCGCAGACTGCGCACCGTCTTTATCGCCTTTAAGTTTTCCAGTAACTTCGAGTTGTAACCTTGCGGCTTTTAACTGTGTCTCTGTTGCTGCGCCATCAAGACCGTCTTGTATAACATCAACGCTTCTGCCATACAGTGCCTCCAGCCGCGAGTCCATGTACTTCTCAAGGTCTCTTAAATATGCCTTAGCCAACGGCTGCGCTACGACCATACTAACATACTCTGGCGTGCATCCAGCAATCTTTCCAATATCTTCTCGCTTCATACACTGAACGTGTAGTGCGATAATATTCTTATGCTTCTGTGAAAGCTTCTTCAACTCCCAAGTCTGCCCAGGCCTTGGAAGGTTAATACTAGGAAGTGGGACTGCGGCGCTATCCATTGCAGCACTTCCCAGACTTATCCATTGCAGAGACTAGTACATTCTTCTTCTTAACATTGCCGCGCTCCATGTTGCCATTCATAAAAGCTACATGCATGTACTCTCCCGCCTTCAAGCCAAACTGCTTACTAGGCCCGGTCACGGTGTGAACCTTTCCGCCCGCTTTAACCATCTTATCGAACGCCGCTGGCATTTTTTCCTCGCTGTTCAACTTGCTGCCGAATCTGCTCGGGGTCAATACTATACTTCGCATTCAGTGTGGCACGATAAAGGGTGGCCAGCGCCTGCGTATGTGCTTCCAGGCCGCCCTTAAAAATGGCCTGTGCATCCGGCTGTTTATGCGTAGAAAGTTTCACAACGACCTCCAAGTAACTAACCCGATGCTACCACCGGACGAAGGCCATGTCAATACTGCCGCCGCAAATATTGCAACCATAGGCGTAGTTACTACTCCTCTATAAAGGTTTGAAAATCATTTCTGGTAAAAAATAGCCCGACCCCCCGGATAGGGATGTAAAAGGGGGGGCTATGGTGTTTTTGCAACGGGCATGGATAAATTTGTGGCGGGCGCACCGAACTGTGGTAAATATGCAACATGTGGCGAAAATGACACAGTGACAAAAATTTGGTCACATTGTGACAAAAATTGTCACCCTAAATGAATGCGGGACACGTAACATATTGATTTTATTATGCGCATCTAATGGCACGGTGTTTGCATGTATAACGGGCGCAACAATGGGTTGCATACAATTGGTGGACATATCATGGAAACAAAATTTAAAACACGGATATGCGCGGGCGGCGATGCGCACACAACGATCGCAACATTCAACATGGACGGTGTAACCGATGAACAATTGCACGAATTGGCGCGTAAATCATTGGTCATCATGGTGCAATCGGAATACCGCATTGCGGGCAACGTCCCGGCAACGGATACCATTAACGTGGCGGATATGTTGAACAAACCACGTGCAACGGGTGGTGCGGTTGCCACACCGGAAAACACCGTTAAACGTATCGCCAAAATGTCGCCGGAGCAACGTGCGGAGGTGATGGCATTGTTATTGGCGGAGGAACGCATCGCGGATAATGATGCGAAACCGGCAAAATCTAAAAAGTAATACACACCGGCGCATGGTTAATCCGTGTGTCGGTGTATTATTATTTTCTGAACATGGACGCGTTACGTGTGTAACAATTTGTTATATTGTTCACATGTTCCGGTGTGACAATGTTCCATTGTTCCGTTGTGTCATTGTGTAATGGGGGGGTGTTTTTTCCTCGGTGTGGTGTTTGTTCTTTATAAAAAAAAAAAAAAAAAAAAAAAAAAAAAAAAAAAAAAAAAAAAAAAAAAAA
>Ga0153916_10003160_pt1 | contig 12191 bp, 10 predicted proteins | sample Opewatmetagenome_FD_109642 | JGI IMG/M metagenome (GOLD analysis project Ga0153916, IMG submission 109642) | Freshwater wetland microbial communities from Ohio, USA - Open water 3 Core 3 Depth 4 metaG | ecosystem: Environmental > Aquatic > Freshwater > Wetlands | place: USA: Ohio, Lake Erie...
CACGCCGACGGGAGAGGCAAAAATATTAGTCAACCGGTAGCCACTAGCCACTTGCCCCACCGAGACTGCTCGGACAATCACATAACGATAACCTCCCAGGAGGGTGATCGGTTGGGTAATCGTGATCGAACTTGGCGATACGGTTAGTCCGTTGATAACACGACCCTCCCCGTCGAGGATTAGGGGTGTCTCATCCCTGACAAGGATTTGATTGGCATTGGTGATATCCATTGTCACACGCACCTCCTTGACAATGGAGACTAAAGACTCTGGTCCTGTCACTGTTACCTCAGAAGGCGCCAATAGAGGAGTTTGAGCTTGATAACCAACGGGTGGGTCACCCCGAACGATCAGATTAATTGGAAAGACCTGGGTAATAATGGTATCAAGGTTGAAGGAAAGAGATTCCGGGTCCTGGCTGATCAGGCGAACAAGGTGGGGGGTGATCTGTACCTGAACTGGAACATCATGCACACCAGGCCCAAGGTTGGATAAATCCACCCAAGCGCGCACCGATTGCGCGTCATTATTCAGCGTGGTCCATACTGAAGTAGGTGCCCTGAGGACTAGAGAGATGGTACGCGATACATTGCCCATGATCTGTAAGCTGGGATCCTGACCAATAATCTCAATCTGTACAGGTCGCTCCAGGATGTGCTCTTCGTTCGGGTCTGAGGCGATAACTGCGGATACCCAAACGATGACTGCCAGGATAAAGGAGGTCAGGAGAGTACCAAAGTTTTTCGCCAACCAACGCAGGATTTTCACTTAATGGACCTCTCCTCCAGGCTTCTTCCCACTTGGATAAATGCCTTTTAATATGTCGGTTAATCCTTGACGTTGTGCATCGGGACTGAAAAATGCCTTCAAGATATTTTCCAATCGATCTGTATCCAAGCGTCGGATCATCCTCCCATTATGCACCACTGAAATCGTCCCACTTTCCTCAGATACAACGACGACGACTGCATCACTCACCTCAGAGATACCCAAGGCCGCCCGATGGCGCAAGCCTAATTGCCGGTCAGGGGTGTGTGCCAACACACCACTGGCGGAGAGCGGCATGACGCATGCGGCAGCCACCAACCGTGAGCCCTCCAAGATAGCCGCACCATCATGCAGGGGTGTGTTTGGGTAAAAGATTTGCAGGATCAATTCGGGAGTCACTTGAGCATCAATCTTGACCCCAGTTTGGACATATTCCTCCAAACTATCCAGACGCTGAAGGATGATCAGCGCCCCATGCCGCCGGTCGGAGAGGCGGATGGCAGCATTCACAACCGCTGAGATGGATTTTTGTGTACCGGTAGAAGCCTTTCCGTTGCCAAATATAAAACCTGCCCTTCCGAGGCGCTCCAGCCCACGGCGTATCTCAGGTGCGAATATGACCAGGATTGCCAGTACAAGGGCAGGCGAAATTGTCCGCACCAACCAGGAAAACGCAGGTAGCACCGCGGTACTGTTCAATAAGCTACTCAGCACAACGAGCACGAGGATACCCCGCAGTAGCACCACGGCCTGGGTATCACGCAATAATATCAGAAGGCCAAAAAATATCAGCGTGACAATCGCCAGGTCAATGATGCTCGACCAATTGAGCCGTTCAAAAATAAAACCCAGGCTTTCAATCAGGTAACGAATTAGGTTTTCCACAAGAGCCTTGGTCCATTAGTTTTTTCTGCTTGGTCTCTTTCATCGAACTCACACCAGCATAGTTTAAAATCCAGGACAATCCGAGCAAACTAGACTGGTCGCAATACGCGATCTTTTCGCAACTGCTTGAAGAACATGGATTCCCCTTCTCCCATTGTCTCTTGAGCAGCTTCTTGCCATGCACGTACACTTAATGAATCAATGGTGCACATTTCATACCCGAGTGAAGACCAGACTTCTACTTGTTTGGATAATTCAGAGGGTAAGAATAGCAATGCGACTTCGCATTGTAAATCACGGGAGGTGTTCTCAATTTCATTCAATAAAGCTTGCATCGCATTGGATAATGATTGGCCTGTCTCTATAAACACATCATCTGTACATTCAACCAGGTTTTCCACCTGCCAGCCAACGACCCCAACCGATTCACCATCCAATTTGAGGAACAAAAAAGCTTTCTCGCCAAAAGCTGCCATAATATCTTCACTAGTGGGTTTTTTCTTGCCATCACTAAGCCGACCGATGAGGGATGCAATCTCAGCAGCATGGCGGGGTCTCGCTTTTTCCACCAGCATAACACCTTTTGGTGCTGTGACTGGCTTGAAAACGCCACTCTCATAGGTCGGGAAAAGCGCTTGCCAAGCCGTTGTAACCTGCGCCCAGGTATCCTCAAAAGAACCTTCATTGTGGATGACCGTATTGGCTGCTTTAACTTTCTCGGTCTGGGGCAGCTGGGCATTTACGCGCTGATGAGCCACAGCCCTGCTCATACCACGTTTTACCATCAGGCGGAAAATCTGAGCCTCCTTATTGGCATAGGTAACCCAGATCGTATCACAAGCCTGGCGCAGGGGTCCTTCCAACAGCTTGATCGCCTCAATAACGATCACTTTTTGAGAGGAACGGCGGATGAGAATATCTACAGCCTGGCGTACCAAAGGGTGGACAACCGACTCCAATTGAACAAGCGCTTCAGGGTCCGAGAATACCACGTGAGCCAGCTTTCCACGGTCAATCTGCCCATCCGGAGCTAAAATCCACTTCCCAAAGGTATCTACGACAGGTTTATATCCGGGTGCGTCCCTGGCAATGGCGCGATGTCCTAAGGCATCGGCATCAATGCCATAAGCGCCCAGGTGTTCCAACATTTTACGAACCACACTTTTACCGGTGGCGATATTACCTGTCAATCCAATAACAAATTTGCCTGGCCAGGCACTCATCTAGCCTCCTGCGACATGTTCTCATTTTAGTCGCGGTAATGCAGAATGTCAAAGGTTCTTACAAAATATTCTAAGGTGGATACAACCGGAAAAATTATCGACACCACAACACAGTATGGGAATAAAGACATCTCAGATAATTTAATCCCCGACGTGAATCTTCTTATCAATTCCACAATAAACGGCTCGCCAGATAAAGCAAATATCCATCTATAATAATAGAGAAGACAGCCAGCATGATAACGATCCAGGTTGCAATTTTGGCCGCAGGTTGCTTCTCTGCTGGTTTCTTTATCAACCCCAATAACCCTGGTAGCAGTGGCAACAGGCTCAAATAACCTACGATATGGAAATCCAATGGAAGCTGTCGCGGATAGAACCGGGGAAAGAAAAAGAAATATCCAGTTACGGCAAGCAACAGCCACCCTATTACCATAAAACCGAATCCACGTCCCCTGACTGCCACCCATGTTCTCTTGTTGCCCAGACGGTCATCTTCCATGTCCGGTATTTCCACACTCAAGATACTCACCATCCCATATAAGATGAGCGGGACGAGAAAAAAAATTCCACCAGTATCCAAAGCCCCGCGCATGGTTAGATATCCCATAGCTGGTACGAGAAATCCAGCGGCAAAGGTATAACACAATTCCCCAAGACCTCGATGTGAAAGTCTGAAGGGAGGCGCCGAATAGCACCAACCTGCCAGGTTGCCTAATGCGATAAACCCCATGATCCAAAACGGAAAAGCGTACGTTCTCATGAATAATATACCTATTGCAATCGAAAATAAAATGAGACCAATGGCGATCCATTTGACAGGTTCTCTTAACTCTGGGTGCTCCAGGAGAACGCCACCCCCTCCGCTGATGAGTGTAGGTCCCCCTGGTCTATCATAGGCAACATCGAAATAGTCATTGCTGAAGTGGACGGAAAGCTGCGCCGGTAAGATCACCATATAACCAAACAGCAGCCGCCCCAGGGAAAATGAAGCCCCGAGGACGATAGCCACCAGAGCGCCAAGCACAAAAAGCGACAACCCAACGATTAAGAACTGCAACCGAGCTACCTTTAAGAGTTTAACCATTTGAATTCATTCGGGGATTGAAACCTGAAAGCATACTTTTTTGCCGGTTAAACGGATCTGATTGCCCTGCTCGGAGGAGGTTCTAACGCACAGGAAAGCAGAGCAGATTGATAAAGAAAAACCCATTTTTAGAATAGAAGCGCCTATGACCATATGGCGAACTTTTCAACGGCGCTAGTATTTCTTTTGAAAGCTGAACCGCGCGGTCAGGCAGTTATTCGGTCACCAATTCCGGGGAGAGGTGTTATGTATCGTTAGCACCGAACATTTGAACCTACAACCAAGCGGATTAAAGAGCAATTCCTAAAAGACTACAATTTCATTTTGTTAACTAACGATTCAGCTTAATTTCGGACCACTTTTAGTAAAACGCTGCAGTCGCGAGTAGCGTAGACGCTGTCCGCTGGAGCCGGTGTTGGGCGTCTTTGCCCTGAAAAATGAACACTACTTACTCGCAACGATGAATACTCGTCCTTCCTTCTCGGGTTCAGATATTGGCGCCTTCAGATTCTGAATTTGAGCAAAGGAGACATTCTTCCAACCGACATCAATTAGTGCGTTTTTCACCGCTTCCATTTCAAACACGGAGCTGAACACTGTCTCATCGAAGCGCTCATATAGCCCTTTTGACACTTGTGTAAAGCCGGTAATCCTAGTCCACGCTTTATCACTCTGACCATCATAAATACCACGGTTAATGATCAAAGCATCTTCACTAGTATCGTCTACTTGGATACTATTCATACGTCTCAATCCGTTTCGTGTGTTGAGATCAAAGATGAAGAAACCTTCGCAGACCGTGTAGACACATTCAAAGCATTTTCTCAATGCCTCTGCATTTTCAAGATGGTTTAGCGCGTCGAATGTAGAGACGACTAAACCAAAGCGTTCCTCCAACATAAAATCGCTCGCATCGCCTTGAACAAATTTAGCCTGCCCTGATTCTGCATATTGGTATGTATTCTCCTTGGCATGGTAGAGCATATATTCTGACAGATCAAGACCAACAACCCTATAACCTTTTCCCAGGAAGTGTAATGCAAGATGACCAGTGCCACAACAAAGATCAAGGATAGATTTGTTCTCTCTACCAATGGGTGAGGCGGCATAGAAATCAAGAATAAATGGGGAGACCTGCTTGGCAAAGCCGGACCACCTTGTATTGTACACACGAGCAAAACCTTGATTGTACGCTTGCATCTGATTTGTTCCTATGGGCGCGTAGCAGCCCAACATCTGGGTAGACAGCCCATCTAACGGACTTTGGGCTATCCGTCTAACGCCTCTACCAAGTTGGGACATTAGACGAAATTTGATTAGAATTGAAAGAAGTATATCAAAAATCCTTTTCAGGTGTAATCTGGGAAACCCTCCGGAGTGAAGATTTCTGCTTATTTTCTATTTTTTTTACCGGGGGTTGTAAACGATCCATCTAAGGTATTCGTGATTTAATGCGTTCTTTCTCTTTATAAGCAGGAAAATGCAGGGGGATACAGAATTCATCCAGAAAATACATGTATGGTGGAAAAGACGAGAAACTTCCGGGAGAGCCCCAAGCGTTCTTAATCTCTAACTTGACCGACTAATATCTCTAGGATGGGCTGCTTATGAAAATGCAGAATGTCTAAGGTTATGGTTTAAATTTTGGGAGAGTAGATGGTTATCTCGGAAAACTATGGGGTGCTGTTTATGGAAAAACATCAGGGTGTACGCCTGTCCCCCATAAAGAAAAGGGCAACAGTCCCAGGTCCCGTATGGGCACCAATTGCCGTGCCGACGCTCGTGATCATGACGGGACCGTTGAGGTTTGAAAATTTCCCTTCAATTAAGTCTGCCACATTGCGCGCATCTTCATAGCATGCGGAATTGGAGATAAAGCACTTACCCGAGTAATCAACACCATTTCTTGCATGCACTTCCATCATATGCACTATCTCAGCAATGACATGTGTTTTACCCCGAATTTTTACCCTCGGGATGAGCTTTCCCTCATCATTCATATTCATCAGCGGGCAAATGTGCAGCAGCGTGCCCATAAACGCAGATGTGGCTGATAAACGACCACCGCGTCTGTAATGGGTAAGGTCAGTGGAGAAAAACCAATGATGTATGTTCAGCTTGTTTTCCTCAACCCAGGCAAAAACCTGCTCAAGCTTTGCTCCATTATCACGCATGTCAACTGCCATATCAGTGAGCAAACCGTAGCCCGACGAGGCACATAATGAGTCTATAATCAGGATTTTTCGATCTGGATATTTATATAAAAGTTCATCTCGGGCGAGAATGGCAGAATTGTATGCACCCGACAATCCGGAAGAGAGGGAAATGTGCAGAATATCTTTTCCTGCTTTCAAATAAGGATCAAAAAAACTAATATATTGCCCCACATTCACCTGCGAGGTAGTTGGCATCGCTCCTGCAGCGATCCTTTTAAAAAATTCTTCAAAAGGCATGGACTGTCCCAGGTCATCGGGGTATTCCTTTCCATCCATGTTGAAATGAAAACAGACATAGGGAATATTTCTCTTGAGGAGGTGCTCATAGGGCAAATCAGCTGTGGAGCTGCAGGTAAGTATGTAATCAGGCATTTTCTACTCTTCCATCACCGATTTTTCTTGTGCATTGGTAAACAGGCTGTCAATCCATGGGTGATACTATTTTTATTCTAAGTATCAGCCCTAAAACCTGTATTCAGGGAAGTTATGTTGACCAACCGCAATGGATATGTACTCGAAGATTTTCTCCTGCAATTGGATAAATTCAGGCTGAAATTATATCGTAATTTACTTAAATTATATATTTCAACCAGGAATTACAAGGCTTGAAGTTGTAAGTTGAGTCTGGGTGGCGTTCCATAAAATCCCACACGTAGCGGCCAATCTTGCGCGTGAGCATGATCCGCATTACCTTGCTCCCGTCCATCATCGGGATCTGCCTGACTTTGGCAAAATCGTAGCTCATCTGGGCGACCAAGGTATCGGCCTTATCGTCCTTCATCAGTGCGTCTGGGTGCTGCGATATCATCGCCCGGAGGTATAGCGGGATAAGCGTCGATACAAGCACGCCGCTAAGATTTGGATTAGCAATCTCAGACATACGCACCTCCGATTTACCGAATCGATCTAGCTACCCAATGCCATAATCAGCCGCGAATGCAAGTAATCAGTCGCTTCTAGACGTTGGGCAATGCTTGCGCTGATTTTAGATCTCAAAACTAGAGCCCGTGATTAAATCTGTGATGTGTTCACCCATCACATCTTTGAGAACTGCAAAAGCTTGTGTGCCGGTGCAGTGTCCCGTAAAAGTTTGATCGACCGGGTAATCCAAAACCTTATTAGCCAGCTCCTCGACCTCGCGTTTGTTGCCTGCCATGAAGTTAAAGGGTGGCGCAGCTACGAGATGAAATCCACCAACGACTGCTTTGATGGGAACTCCCATGAACTCTCGGGTAACTGTATCGACCATGTTAAGTACACCATTGTGAGAGCACCCGGTAAAAATGATTAGTTTGTTATTTTCCTTAATGGCCATAACGATTTCGTGAGAGAAATCATCCGGTAATAACTTACCATCCTTTTGCACAAGCAGGCGTTTGTTTCCAGCAGGTTTTGGATAGGTACCGGATATGTGAGGAAAAACGAAGACATCGGGAAGTATCTCAATGGGTTCACTAACAGTCCTGAATCGGTCTTGATAGTCTGTCATGAGCGCTTGTTCGAGACCAACATACTTCTTAAATATTAGAAATCTAGTAAAACACTCTCCGCTGGGTGCCTTGCCTAGATGTACCCTGGCGTTCTTATTTGCCTCAAGGAAGCGCCTGAGACCGCCACCATGGTCAAAATGGTGGTGGGATAGGACCGCTGTGTTTATGGATGCTAGATCAATAGATAAATGTTCGGCGTTCTTGGCAAATGAGCCTGAGGCGCCAGTGTCGAAGAGAATATTATGACCGCTAAAAGTGATATAGAGAGACAGACCCCATTCGGCTAAGAGGTGCGGATCGGTCTTGCTTGACCTGTTCTCGATCAAGGTGGTTATCTTCATAACTTTCTCCCATTTCTCAGACGAACATTAACCCCCGCTTGCGGATTGCCTAACAATCGACTGTACGTAGTATTTACAGTATATCATGCCAAATGAGGAGGCTTAACGTATTTACCAGGACCTTATGTCAGCTCCACCTAATTGATAAAAATGCTCATCCAATATCATGAATGTTCGCCGTCCAACCGATGGGCTCCATGGCAATGACGGAAATAGCCAGACTCGTTTGCATTATCGCATCACTTCTGGCAAAGCTAGTGAACAGCCTAAGAGACGAAGCCACTGTCCATTGGAGCTGGTATAAGCCAGACAATCCTAAAACCAAATCATGGTTTGGAATTCTAATCACTTCACCGCTTTATATACACATCCATAAAACTATGCTCTAACCGGGTCGATTGAACAAACTCAAATCTCACCTCCATTAACAATCGAATCAATGGCCCGATGTAAACATACTCGGTAACCTCGTAGGTCTCATTCGTTGACAGGCGATGATACTCCACCTTGAATGCACTACTCACAGGATTGTATTCTATGAAACGGCGAACGATTTGACTATCCAGACCCTGTTCGACCACCTCTTTTGGCTCACTCATAAAAGCCACTCTCCTCAATCCATCAATATACTCAAGGATAAGGGGGCCTCCGGGTTTTAGCGCATCGAAAACCCGGTCCCGGAACTGGGGAAAGCTCTGGTGTGGAAAATCGCAGATCGCATTACCGAAGCACACCGCCAGGTCATAAATCCCTTCCCCTAGTGGATAGGTGAGGACATTGGCCTGGATGAAATTAGCCTTCGCCCCCCTTTTGACGGCTTCTTGACGTGCCAGGGCAATCAGACCTGGTGCGAGGTCAATACCGGTGACTTGCGTGCCTTGCTCTTCCAGAAAAATGGTGTTTGAACCAGCGCCACAACACAGATCTACCACGCGATCACCTGGTTTCAAATATGCTTTCATGTATGGGTAGATCTTTTCAATGAATTCCTCACCACGTTTGGATGTGAATTGATTTGCGAACCAGTCAAAAGGAGCAATCGGTTGATCTTGTGTCATTTCTTCCCTCCTTATGTTTGTTTGAATAAATATCACTATTAATCATGCAGAAAAATCCTGTATAAAAAGGATATACCAATAATAAACGACTTTGATACTCTCTGCTTGTGGATGTACTTACTCATTAATAGTAATTTTAGAGGCGCCACTATCGGGTATTAACCGGGCACTCAGACGGTACACAATACCTCGGACTTCGACAATTCTTGAGTCTAGCCAGGTTTTGTTAGGTTCGACAATGGAGTCTTCTTTGGTCTCAGAGATGAGAAATCGGGAATGCCTTCGGCCCGGACAGCGACGGGTTCGTGCGCTTATGTTATACCACCGCTTATAAACAAATCGAGGAACCCATGCACAACTGAAAAGGTTCATGTGGCGGCACGGGTAGTAGAGAACAATTTCACGATAAACCTGAGCTGCAGGGGCTGTCCAAACTATCTTTTTGGACAGCCCCTGGCTAGTTCAGAAAGTACTTTATAGCTGGTTGAACCCACATGAATGGGGGTCCAACCAACTATAATAAGATTTTTCAGACAACCTCGGGGTGTTTTTGGGAAATTTGCTTGGCTGCTCGCTATTTGGTAAAGTGGAATGTGTTGACAATCATTGCATACATGTCTTCCATCTGGCTGTAAGCGGCGGCCCGCGGACTATCGGGGACAAACATCAGGGAGTAAAGCAAGTCGTTGTGGACCATGAACAGCTGGCGGTTGACATCTTGCCCGGGTAACCCGCTGACGGAATAGGCTGGCTCGCCATCGATATCCATGACCGTGATGGCGGCGCCAGTATACCCGGCTCCCATTTCCACCTTGGTCTTCTCAGCGAGCTGTGTAGCAACCTGTTCGGCTGTGCGCCCGTTTGCTGGTTCAACTGAGATGAAGGCACCCGCGCGGTTCTCGTCCGGGTGACCCACCCCTGGAGCCAGGAACAGGACTGCACTGGCGTTCGGGTCTGGGACCTCGCAGCCCTTTGGCAGGTACAGGCTGAAGCCGAGAGCATCGTTTTTGTAGGGTTGTATGCCGCCAAGGCGTGCACCACTAAAGCCGCCCCGGATTTGCATCCAGCCATGCCATTTCAGGTTGTCATCCGCCTGTAGGGTAATGAACAGGATAGCCTCGTCGCGCCCATCCTTGCCCCATCCACTGACCAGAAAAGCATACATGACACCCGCCTCGCCGCTCGGAATAGAGAGCGGGTCTGTGCCACCCAGCAGTGCTTTAAGATCGGCATTCTTGACCGGCTCCAGGTGGATTTCCGCGCCTAATTGGTCGGCATAAAGCGATTTTAGGGCATCCGCCGGGGATGTATCGAACCGATCGCCGCGCCATGTGCCCGTGAAAAAAGGATCGGTCATCCACTGTTGGAGATTCTCAGTATCGTGGGCGGCCAGCACCTGGAGCAACGCGGCCTGTAAGACTGCTGGGTCGACGAAGACGTTGGGGTTATCCACCCCGCCCTTTACTTCGGTTAAGATCGGGGTGGGAGCAGTTCCACTGGTAGTCACCGGTTGGATCAGCGGCGCGCAGCTGGAAAGGACCAGCATGGCGATCAACGAGAGCAGCGGGAGGATGCGGATTGGTTGTTTTCGAAGCATATTATCTCCTTTGGTAAGTAAGCTTTCAGCGATCAGATTTTTTGTTTTTTGGAACGAGGGGGTGGTAGCAGCCCCACGTGTAAGTAGATATCATGACGGAAAATAGTATAAAAAAGTTCCAAAGACCGAATAAATTATTGTTGAGCAGACAACAAAGGAGTGATTGATGCGGTGTTTGCTTAAGGGTTGGAGTACCTGATCGAGGCAGAGTTGCTGTCAGTTGCGGCCTGTGTTGGGTGGTTTTTGAGCAGAACGGCAGATGCTCACTCTAAAACCTAGAGCATAAACTGATCTGTACCCATACCAACCTCTAAGACGCGACATTTCTTGCCGGTACGTTGACCAATTTCTCGCATGCAGAATGCCATGCCTTTCAACACCCGGGCACACAAACGGTACACAGTATCTCAGGCCTCGACAATTCTTGAGTCTAACCAGGTTTTATTAGGCTCGCCTTTGAGTATGGCATTATCAATTGATGTGGTTTACCAGATACACTTTAAATGTTTTTGCCCGATGTGATAGCGTGCCTAAATTCCGGCTTGACCAATTAATATATATAGGACAGACTGCTTATGAAAATGCAGAATGTCTAAGGTTCTTACAAAATTATCCGGTAACGGAATATTTGAAAATAACCATTGATTACTTATAATTCCCCATATACTATTGTTATGAAGCGATCTCGTGTGATTATTTAAATTTCATTGCCAAGCGTGGGTCGAGGGCATCGCGTAAACCGTCACCCAGCAGGTTGAATGAAAGCACCACCAAAATAATCGCCAATCCGGGGTAAAAAACTAGATATGGAGCGGTGAACACCTGGTTACGTTCCGCGCTCAGCATCGACCCCCATTCTGGTGTAGGTGGTTGCGCACCCAGCCCCAGGAAAGACAGCGCAGCTGCATCCAGGATGGCAGTAGCGATCCCCAATGTGCCCTGGACGATAAGCGGCGTCATTGAATTTGGCAAGATGCGTCCAAACAAGAGATACAAGGTGCTGCCTCCCAATGAGCGGGAAGCTTCCACGAATTCCATTTCCCGGGTAGTTAATACTGCTGAGCGCGTTACACGCGCATATGCTGGAATGGAGACGATACCAATCGCCAGTAAAGCGTTAATCAACCCCGGCCCCAGGGCGGTGACGAGGGCAATGGCTAAAAGGAGTGAAGGAAATGCCAGCAGCACATCCATGAAGCGCATGATCACATTATCCACCCAGCCCCCCAAATAACCCGCTAACGCCCCAAGAATCGTCCCAATAATAATTGCAAACGTAACACAGGTGAAGCCAATGATCAAGCTTAACCTAGCGCCAAAAATCACGCGGCTGAACTCGTCACGCACATTGCCATCAATACCCATGATATGCTGCGGCTGGTCTGCCGGGCAACCCAGCAGAAGGATGCAGGGTGCCTGCCGTGCCTTTACTTTTTCTATACCGATCAGCACCTGCTGAGGATCATAAGGTGCTATCCATGGGGCAAAGATGGCTATCAACACCAATAATCCCAGAATGACCATTC
>Ga0153916_10003161_pt1 | contig 12190 bp, 10 predicted proteins | sample Opewatmetagenome_FD_109642 | JGI IMG/M metagenome (GOLD analysis project Ga0153916, IMG submission 109642) | Freshwater wetland microbial communities from Ohio, USA - Open water 3 Core 3 Depth 4 metaG | ecosystem: Environmental > Aquatic > Freshwater > Wetlands | place: USA: Ohio, Lake Erie...
GCCCAGCGCCTGCGGCGAATACTGCCATCCTGGCGCTTATTGGTCATAGAGACGAAAACCCGCCTGGTGGAAGGGCGGGTTTTGTTTCACCATCCTTTTTCTGGGTTATTCCGCACGAAACCGCTTAAATTGCCTTAACCACTACACTACTGAACCTCACCGACTATCAAAATGGGGCAATGATTAGTCGTCTATCTCGATTCGAACCACCTCGCCTGCCCCGGGTGGATAGCCAAACCCCTTGTTGGAAACGTACAGCGCTCCATCACGGCCAAAGGTCATGGCGGTGGGCAAGGATAGACCGGAGGCGATTGTTTCTCGCTCCCCATTCTTACTCACACGAACCACGACGCCGGTATCTGGGGTTGGCATTGGATTACCCGTTGTGCTCTCCAGCACGTACAAGTTTCCTTTGCGGTCAAAGACGGCGGCCACGATATTCGTAAATCCTTCCATCGTCGCATTAATTTGCCCACGTTTGTTGATCTGCAGGATCTTAGCTGCTCCTTCGACCAAGGGGAAAATAGTCAGGTTGCCCACGTAAAAATTGCCGCGGAAGTAGTCAATTGAAGTGGGGACGATGTGCCCTTCGCTGGCAGAGATATCGATGATGCGGCTGATCTTGCCTTTGGAGGTGACGCGAACCAACTCTCCATGGTTCGGCTCGACGGCATATAAAGAGTTGCCGACAGCGACCATGCTGTACCAGGTGCCATCTGGTTCAAAGTCATCTTCTTCTGGCTTCTGGACCGGGTTCGCCTGCTGAAAAGCGCTGAGGTTGGCGATCAAGTTCCAGCTCCCGTCTTTGTTGACTCGGATGACCCCATTCGGTACGTCAGGAATTCCATGGGAGCAACCGGCCCCTGCAAGCAAGGCGTATAACCTCCCCTTCATAAAGGCTACATCGGCCACACCGCTGACCAGATTGCCCAGGGCCGGGCTGGTTTGCGAGGAAGGCAAGCCATCGACTACAGTGGTCCGTTCTCCGTCTGGGCTGATCTTGGAAATGCGGGCTGTCATGTCTCCGGTGTAAGGTCCCACCGGTGGGATTACCTGTTCACATTGTCCTTCAGTCGAATTTAAACCTCCTTGACCGCCCTCCGCGACATAGAGATATCCGTCGGGCCCCAATTTGAGGCCGCGTGGGTTATCCAATCCCGTCGCAAAGACGGTCATGGTGGTTCCCCGATGGTCAGGTGAGCTCACCTGTGCCAGGACTACGCCACCTTGTAACGAGAGGAGTAGCATGATGGCGAGCAGCACGGTCAAGATAACCCGCCGTGCTCGCGCTGACCAAATCATCCTGAGTTTACTGCTATTCCCTAACATGATCATCTCCTTTGGTGTTACCAATACAGGTAAATCTGGCTTCGTACGGAATAATGGGGAAAAAGGCGACCAGGTCACTGAGCCAAACGGTTCCATCGAACCGTTTAGGATTGTTTCGTTGGTCGGATATTTTGGTTGACATGGAAAAAGTTGGTTGGATCGTACCGGGTCTTGACAGCCACCAGGCGCTCATAGTTGTCCCGATAGGTAGCCTTGATCCGCTCCTGGCCCTCGTCCATCAGGAAATTCACATAGGCACCGCCGGCCGAATGAGGGTGAAGCGCTAACCAGTAGTCCTTCGTCCAGGCCATGGTCTTCGGGTTGTTGGCCGGATCGGGATCGACACCAACGATCACATGCACCCAATTGGCATGGCGATAGCTGAAGGCAGTGTCATTCTCGCCGACGCCGTGCGCAGCGCCATTGATCGGGTAGAGATGGGTGGTCGAGAGCGGGGTCGGCAGCCGCGAGCCGTACTTGACGTGCAGGGCAATCGCCTCATCCGTTAACTCGCCGACAAAATCTGCCCGCCAGTACTGCTGCAGGCCAGGCGGGGCGCTGGCGTCAAACATGCTCTGCAACACCGGATAAGGCAGCGGGCCGACCAAATCCAGGGCGGGGGGACCAAACTGGCGGATGGTCTTGAACACCTGCTCGGCTTGGTCCAGTGGGCCAGTGTAGCACCACACAATGCCGCACATTTTTTTGAGGTGCAGGTGTTCGGGGAAGGGCGATCCTGGCGGCACGGTCAGGAACGCGAAGAAGCCGCTGATTTGTTCTGAGGCGGTGAGGATAAAGTCACGGTAAAATTGCATCACCTGTGCTGCCTGTTCCAGGTGCCAGAGCGTCGGCCCGGCGTAGACCTGGCTGACGGGGTGCAGCCGGAATATAAAAGCAGTAACCACCCCAAAATTGCCCCCGCCCCCGCGCACCGCCCAGAAAAGGTCGGCGTTCTCCGCCGAGTTGGCCTTGACCATTCGCCCATCGGCCAGCACCATTTCTACCTCCAGCAGGTTGTCGATGGTCAGGCCGTATCGACGGGTGAGGTGCCCCAGCCCGCCGCCCAGGGTGAGCCCTGCCACGCCGGTGGTGGAGACAATGCCGCCGGGTGTCGCCAATCCAAAGGCATGGGTAGCCTGGTCTAACTCCGCCCAGGTGCAGCCGCCCTCGACGCGCACCGTCCGCTCGACATGGTCGATGTGGATGCCCTTCATGCCGGAGAGATCGATGACTAGGCCGCCGTCGCAGGTGCCGTAGCCCCCGGCGCTGTGCCCGCCGCCGCGCACGGTCACCGCAAGGGAGTGTCCGCGGGCGAAATGGATCGCCTCGCGGACATCGCCTGCGTCGGCGCAGCGAGCTACCAGGGCAGGGTGGCGATCGATCATGGCGTTATAGACGTGGCGGGCAGCTTCGTAGCCCTCATCGCCAGGGCGGAACAAGTCCCCATGCAGGCGTGCCCTTAACCCCTGGACCTCGGCATCCTCTAGAACGGACCCTATATTGGTAGACTGGATACGCGCTTTCACTCTCATATAATGGTCATCACTCAAGAATGAAGTCACTTCGGTAACTTGCTGTATGCCAATGGCATCATAGTGAAATCGTTTAAGCGGGGGTCACAAGGATCATCAATCGCCTTTAATGTTAGCTTCCCGGCTTCCGCATCGAAGCTCCACTGGTAGGTATAGGTAGGGTACTTGCCACAAAAAGGCTGACATCCATCACTAAAGTTTTCTGTGTTGAAAATAATCTTATCTCCGTCAAGCGTGTAACTGCCCGCCTCGCACTGGCCCGCGCCTTCATCTTCCTTACCACCAATTGAAAAACGCCCTTGCTCAACGGTCAATAAGAATCCGCTTCTGCTGTACTCACCGTCAGGTGGGCCTTTGTAGCTTTGAGAGGACTGACAGCCAGCGGCGAGTAACGCCAGGATCAGCATCACGGCAAGCATAGTCAAAATAGATTTTCTGGTATTCATGTTTCTCTCCTTTGGACTAATAAGATGTTAAACCTTTTCTTCATCCAGTATACAAAGGAGGTGTTAGTAAATCGTTAGTCGGCGCGCAAATCCAGCAACTTCCCCCGAAATGATCATGCGTTTTCAAGCAACTCTCGCGCATCCTGCAAATCGGGGATGTCAAAGCCTTCGCGAAACCAGCCATACAGAGGCGCTAACAGTTGCTTGGCCTCGAACACTTTTCCCTGCCCTTGCCACAAGCGCGCCAGCTGGATCGCGGCGCGCAGCTCCATCATCCTGGCTTCCTGGGAGTGAGCTACGGCCAGGGCGCGTCGAAAGGCTATTTCTGCGCCTGGGGCGTCGCTTTTCCGCAAGAGCAATTCGCCCCGGCGGCGGTCGAGCTCGGCCTCGCACCAGCGCTCTTCGTTTTTCTCTACCATTGCTTGTGCTTCGTCTAAAAACGCCAAGCCCTGGCTGATGTCTCCAGATCTGCCAACCTGTTCGCCCAGCAAAGAAAGGTAAAAGGGGATCTTGAACTGATACCCCAAGGATTGCTGGTCCTCGATCCCCTGGCGGAGCGACTGGACACCTGCCTCGATTTCCCCAAGCTCAGACTGCGCCCAGCCGAGAATGGGTATCCCTTCTAGGGGCCAGTAGGCGAGGTGTTGGTCACGACTGAGCGCGATGAGTTCTTCTGCATAGCTACGGCCGATCTCGAACGCCCTCAGGTGATTTTGAAGCATCGCATACCAGGAAATTGCGTAGGCCAGACTGAAGAAATGCTTTAATTCCTTGGCATAGTCCAGGGCTTGTTGGCCGGCCTCCATAGCCTGAACCGGGTATCCCAGGCACCATAGGTCAAAGGCCAGACGGCACAGACTGATGACCTTCGGGTCCTGAGTATACAAGAAGGTGTGGCGTTGGGACTGCTGCGGGTTGTAGCAGGCAACCGCCTTTTCCAGGTGCCGCCGGGATAGGACGAACGCTCCGAGCCAGAAGTGCGCAACCCCGAGCGTGTAGTGGCTCTCGGTCCTGAGGAAGTCGCTCGTCTCGTTTTCGGATAGAGTTAAGAGTTGCTCGCCAAAGCCCAACGCTTTCCTGAACTTGGCCTGTGGAATATTGGCAATCGCCAGGGCGCGTAGAATGGGGGGACTCAGCGGCCGACCAAGCTGCTGGCAAAGCGCCTGCGCTCGTTCGTAGGCCTGGATAACCTCCGGCGCACCGTGGCCCTGGCTGTGGGCCAGGAGCGCTCCCAGGGTAGTCTGTAACTCGAGCTCACACTCATCCCGGCCCGGGTTGAGCGGTAAGGCTTGCAGTAAACCTAGCGCTTTTTTCAGAAGCCGGATCGCTTCTTGGTAGGCGCCCATCCGTTGCGTAACGACCGCCGCCCGGTAGTAGTAGGGGATGGCCCGTTCGGGGTTTCTAGCGTGTTCGAAGTGAGTCGCCAATTGTCCACTGATTGGGTCCAGGTCGGAGGCATAGACGCTTTCCAGGGCGCGAGCCACGCGGCGGTGGAGCAGGTGGCGGTGTGGCAGGCTGACCTCGGTATAGGCCACCTCGCGCAGTTTGTCATGCGTGAAGTCGTAGGTTTGCGCATCCAGCACACGCACGATGCGCCGTTGCCATAGCTCATCCAGCGAGCGGATCAAATCATCTTCACCGGCGTTGCTCGCTTGGGTCAGAACGTCCCATGTAAAGGAGCGGCCGATGGTGGCAGCCAGGCCAGCCAGTTCGCGCGCAGGCGTGGACAACTGGGCCAGGCGGGCTGAGATCACCGCCTGCACCTTAGGCGGTAGCCAGGCGGCGGTAACAGCGTCCGCGGGCACAGGATCCCCATCTGGCTCGAAGACGTCATGACGACGCTCTCCAGCCAGGCTCCCCGAGCGCAACGTCTCCAGGATGAAAAGTGGATTGCCCTCCGTTTCGTCAAACAGGCGAAGCGCGGTGCTAACCTCTAGCTCGTGGCCGATGATGTAAGAGGCCAGCCTGGCCGTTTCGGCGGCATCGATGGGATTGAGGTCGATCTCCATGACCTGGGCGGCGCGGTGCAGATCTAAGAAAAAACCTTGCAGCGATCGATTGATCATGATCTCTTCGGAACGCACGATCCCTAATACCAGCATCTTTGCTTGAGGGTCTGCGCGAAGTAAGTAGTGTAACCACTCCAGCGTTTCTGGATCGCACCATTGCAGGTCATCCATCAGCAAGAGGAGTGGTTGGCGCATGGCGAGTACCGCTCGGGTTAGTGCCTGGAAGAAGCGCTGCCGTTGCCAAGGTTCCGTCAGCGGTTCGGGGCCAGGTAGATCGGGCGATTCAACCAGCAACTCCGGAAGCAACCGGCTGATCTCGGTAAGCCAGACCCTGTCCAAGCGTGACAGGACGGTTCGACAGGCCTCGCTACGCAGCCAGTCGGTCAAGGGGCCATAGGATAGCCTCCCTTCTGCTGCAAAGGCGCGTGTTTTGGCCGTGCTAATCCCCTGGCGCGCTGCCCAATCGAGCAACTCCTCAGCCAGGCGTGATTTTCCAACGCCTGCCTCTCCAGAGATCAATACAAAGTGTGGCCCGCTGGCAGCAGCGCGTTGCCAAATCGCCTGGAGCTGTGCCCAAACATCGTCTCGGCCGACCAGGGGTGGAACTGAAACCAGCTCGGAACTCTGCGCTGGGGTAGAAAGCGGAGCCCGTGCACCCAGCAGGCGCTGGTACATCGCTTGAGTGTCAGGTTCAGGCTCTACGCCAAGCTCACGTCGAAAAACATCCGCGCAAGTGTGATAAGTCCGTAATGCGCTGGCGCGGTCGTTGTTCAGCGCGTGCAATCGCATCAGCAGCCGGTAGCCATTTTCGTGTAGCGGGTCATGGCGGAGCAGACGCTGGGCAAAGGGAATGGCAACCGTATAGGCGCGTTGTCCTTCCAGGAGATAGATCATCCGCTCGAGAGCTTGCAGGCATTGCTCATGCAGCCTTTCTCTCTCTGGAACGATCCAATCGTCGTAACAAGAAGGCAGCAATTCCCCCCGATACAGGTGAACAGCCTGTTCCAGCGCACGATACAGGGCTGTCGGGTTGCCGGCATCCTCAGCGATGCCGGCTGCGTCGAGCGCATCTTTGAAGTTGATCAAATCTAAGGAGTAGGGTGAGTCCGGACGCCAGCCTAATGTGCTGGCATCCGCATAGAAATATCGGTCGTTGTTGGGTAGCGCATGGCGTAACTGGTACAAGGCTTGCCGCAGATTGTTACGAGCCTGGGCTTCCGTTAAATCGGGCCAGAAGAGGAAAGCGAGATGCTGGCGAGATTGCGGAGCGTCGCGATGCAGCACTAAATAAGCCAGCAAGGATTGCAGGCGAGCAGAATTGACGCCGATCACTGGCTCGTCGCCTAAGACGAGGCTGAAATCCCCAAGCAATCGTATTTGAAGAATTGCGGCATCCACCGACTCTTTCCCCTTTTAATATCTTAGACTAACCTGAATGTCTCACAATACCGCAGTGATAGATAACCGCGTGGTTAGCTCGATGGACGTGAATAGGATAAATTATAACTGTTTTATCCGATTTGAGAGTAAGCCAAAAAAGCTCGATGATGAGCGCTTGAACCCGCGTTTTGGTCGCCTAGCTGCTGGCCCCGCTGTACTGGCGAACACCTGCCTTCCAGACACGCAATGCGATCCAAAAAGCAGCGATCCCAACCCCCAAGAAGATCAGCACTTGCCTGCCGCTGAGATCCCCGCGCAATCCTTGCAAGGGGATCGTGGTCGCCAGGGCAATCGGCACCAGGTAGGTGACGATCAGTCGTAACCAGGGGGGATAAATGGTAGCGGGATACCGTCCCGAGTCCATCAACGCTTGCAAGATGGTGACGTTGTTGTCGAATTTTACGAACCAGAAGGTCAGGGCGATGAGGACGATCCAAAGGCTATAAATGACCAACGTTCCAGAAAGGACCAGAAAAATAAAATAGATCAAATTCAAAAAGGTGACCACACCCCCAGACCATTGGATACCAACGATGATCAAAGCAATCCCCAGGATCAGGTCCCAGATGCGCCACACCACAATGCGCGAGAAGCTGACCAGGAACAAGCTGTTCACCGGCTGGAGCAGGGTGTAATCCAGCGAACCGTCGCGCACGCTGGTGTTAAATTTCTCGGTTGCCGGCCAGATTACCGCCGCCATCAGCATATTCACCAGGCGGAATACACCCAGCAGGGCGATCAGCTCACCCGGTCCCCATCCAGCCAGGGTTTCTGTATTGCTAAAGATAATGCTTAAGCCCAGCAATTCCCAGCCCAGCCACATCAGGTTGATGAGGATATTGACCACCGTATCGGCCCGGTATGCCAGGGCAATCTGCAGGTTTATTTTCAGAAAGGTGCTGATCAGTTTAAGTGAGGCCATTTAAGCACCTACCGCCGAGAATCGTTTGACGCCTTCCCGCCAAACCCAGCGGAAAAGCACATACGAGAATGCCAACCAGACCAACCCCAGGGCGTAATTGCTGAGGATAGTCTCCGGCAGCACGCGTCCCAGGATGAGCTGTACTGGGAAGTAGATATAAAACTGAAATGGCAGCAAACGGGCTGCCTGTTGGATGATGGGGGGCATCAATTGCAGCGGGACGAATTGCCCGGATAAGAGAGATGCCAGCGCAAAGTAAAACTCAGCGATGGAGAAAACGCGCGTCGTCCAAAAGGCCAGGCAGGTCAGCGTTGCGCCCAGTAAAAAGTTGATGCCAAAATCCAAGAGAATTGCCGGAAGAGCAATCAGCACAGATTGGACGGTCACCGTGCTATAAGCGGGTTGGAAAAGCAGGTATAGCACGGACCAGACCGGGATTAAAACGATAAAAATGAGGACTTTGAAGGCGATGTTATTGACCAGGGTATTGGTCAGAATGGGATGCACTGGCTTCAGAAGCTCTCCGGAGAGGGTGCCGTCTTGAATCTTATAGGCCAGGATGTGGATGGTGATGTCGCTGGTGAGCTGGTCGACGAGCAGCAGGGTCATGTAATAGGTGACGAAGTCGTTGGTAGTCAGCCCGCTCACGCTGCCCCGGCTGTTGGCGATGGTTGTCCAGACAGCCAGGTATACGATCGGCGAAACCAGCCAATAAAGCAGGTACATCAGCAAGTTGGCGCGGTACTGCCACTGCTCGGCCCAATTCACCTGCCACAGGCGGCGATAAATACGCAGCATCGATAATCCCTAATCCTGGAAGGCTCGTTCGATCACGTCCTCGATCGGTGGATCCTCAATGGTCAGGTCGTGCACCGGCAGATCCTGAAGGATGCGTGCCGTGATGGAGGTAATCTCTTCTGCTTTGACCTGGATGTATTGCTTACCGTCGCTATTGTCCGTTTGCACGAGCGGTCCATAACAACTCAGGTCGCAATCCACCACCTCGCCCAGCGCCACGCCGATCAGCTTATAGGGCGCAACTTTGCGGGAAAGGTCCGTAATCCCACCGTCGTACTTAAGCTGCCCGTGGTGGATAATGATGATGCGCTCGCAAAGCGCGGTGACATCAGCCATGTAATGGCTGGTAAGCAGGATGGTTGCCTCGGTGCGACGGTTGTATTCTTGCAAGAAGGTTCGGATGCGCGCCTGGGCAGTGATATCGAGGCCGATGGTCGGCTCGTCCAGGAACAGCACTTGCGGGCGGTGCAGCAAGCCAGCAGCCAGCTCACACTTCATGCGCTCGCCCAGGGAAAGGTTGCGCACGGGCTTTTTCATAATCGGGGAAAGCTCCAGCAGCTCATCCAGCTCTTTGAGGGTCTTTTGATACTCCTCGTCGCTGATGCGGTAAATCGCCTGGTTAAGCAGGAATGAATCGGCGGCGGGGATATCCCAGGAAAGCCGGTTGCGCTGGCCCATCACCAGGGTGATCGACTTCAGGTAATCGGCTTTCAAATCCCAAGGGATGTAACCAAGGACTTTTGCCTGACCTGCGGTGGGGTGCAGCAAACCGGAGAGCATCTTGAGCGTGGTGGTTTTGCCGGCTCCGTTTGGGCCTAGAAATCCGACGATCTCTCCCCTGCCAAGCTGGAAGTTGATTTGGTGAACGGCCTGCACATCCCGGTACTTGCGGCGGAAAAAGCTGCGCACGGCTGCTGAAAAGCCACCCTCGCGCTCAGTTACTTTATACGTCTTGCTCAGATTAGTGACGGTAATCGTGTCGGTTGGCATCGAGCCCACCATCCTCGGGTCTGGCGCACAAATTCGGATCAGAATTGTAGCACAATTTGCCCGTCCGGGTCGCAGATGCCTTCATCTGCAACTCGGCGGGATCACATGTCCATTAACGCCAGGGGCTGTCCAAAAAAGACCTGACAGGTGTTCTGGGACCGCTATATATGGCGGGTATCGACACCTGTCAGGTCTATATATGCTGGTTCACGTAGGAATATCCTACTTTTTGGATAGTTCCTGGAACATTTTTCGCCGAAATACGTTAAATAAGATGAAATGCAAATAATGGATCTTCTAAAGATAGAAGCCAATTTGGAGATTGTAGGAAGTGAGTAACAGACCTGGCATAATAATTGCAACCCTCAAAGGTAGCGCACTCTATGCGCTGGTTTCTCTATCGCAGGCATTAAGGGTTCGTGCGTGCGATAAAGTCATTGATGGAAACCCGAAGAGGAGGAGGCAAGGGCGATGAATGGTCTCCTGATAATCTCGGTTCTCATAATCCTGTTAATCCCCTACTTCAAGAGGAGTAAGTTCAAGGAGATTGAGCGTCAACAGGCGATGCGGCAAGCCATGATGAAGCTGCAAGAGAAGTATCGCCACGTCAGCCTGTAAGTATGCGAGTTTTCTGGACCCTTTGGGGGTATCTTTCCCGCGCCGCTCATGTCCTCAATAGCTCCCGATAGACCAATTTCTCTTCCACCGTTTCGTGCCGCACCGGCCCAACGCGCACCATCCCCCGCTGCCCTCTGATCCTAGCTGCCCGGTTTTCAGTATTTATAGTGAAAATACACCATTGACCACCCTTTGGCGTTAAGATTGTGATTGGAGCCACAGGCCAAACTACTATGCGAGAAGAACCATAACCTTATCCGTATTTTCTCGGTCTATTCGAATTCGGAAGGAGATCTTAACGATGGATGAACCCAAGAAGTACACCCTTGAAGAAGCTCAGCAGCAATTCGCAAAAATGGTGAACGGCGAAGTCTGGGAATTGCTCCAAAAATCAGATCGTACAAAGGCAGAAGATGAACGAATGGTTCTCGCCGCCCATGCATCCCGATATCATTGGTTGAATGCAGGCACAGGTTTACATCACCAGCGCGCGGAGTGGCTCATCGCACATGTTTACACAGAGCTGGGTACGGCCGACTCCGCTCTCCGGCATGCCTCTCGCTGTCTTGAGCTCACCAACGAGTTCACGGAATTGATGAAGGATTTTGATTGGGCTTATGCTTATGAAGGCTTGGCTCGAGCAAACGCTCTGGCAGGGAAGCGAGACGAAGCCTTGAAGTACCTGCAGCTCGCTGAGAAGGGTGGTCGAGCCATCAGTAATGACGAAGACAAGAGCATATTCTTCGGAGACTTTAACGGCGGCGACTGGCATGGCTTGAGATAAGCCATACGCCCAATTATCGGCATATTTCCCCCATCCCTCGAAGATCTGTCGCTGGCAACCCTTCCTGACTTGTAGTACACTCTACAAGAGATGATCGTCGCTACCGACCGCAACGCACTGCGTTCTCCAGCCCACGGAGCACGCCCCGAATCAGGATAATCCATCTATATGGACCAGCACGGGCGCAGACGGAATGCGGCAATATTATGGGGGATCATCCTGTTCGTAATCCTTTATGGCGGTTTACTGAATTATATGAAAACGCTAACCGGTAACAATACGCTGGATGGCGCTATCGGAGTTATCCTTGGATTGTACCTATGCTCGCACCCGGCTGCAAATTTAGTGGATCTGATCTTCTTCGAGCGCGGCGCCGGGCTTCGGGCATTAACCAAGCGTTCTGCCCTGGGGTGGCTGGCCTTGAATATAGCCACCTTTCTAGCCGGATGGTTGGTCATCGTTAACGGGACGACGCGGTTTATTATCAAACCGCATTGAATGAGGCGACTAATAATCTAGCTCAAACCGTTAAGAGGAGGCTTCCCTTTGCGGATGAATTTGAATGGGATTGTAACCTGGGCAGAGATCGACCTGGATGCCATCACCGACAACGTACGCGCCTTCAAGCGGCATGTGGGTCCGGATGTCGAAGTCATGGCAGTGGTTAAGGCCAACGCCTACGGTCACGGGGCGGTCCCCGTGGCGCGGGCCGCGTTAGCGGCAGGAGCAACGCGTCTGGCAGTGCATCGCCTCATCGAAGGCGTGGAATTGCGCCAGGCGGGGATCAGTGCACCGGTTCTGGTGATGGGCTACACGCCGCCCGATGGCGCCGAGCTGGTCCTGCGCTGGCGACTCACCCCCAGCCTGATGACGCTGGAGTTCGCCCAGGCGGTCTCTGCACGCGCCAACGCTCAAGGGGCGACTGTTCCGGTGCATGTCAAGGTGGATACCGGGATGAGCCGCTTCGGCCTGATGCCGGGCGAGGTGGGCGATTTCCTGCAGGCCTTGCGGGTACTCCCCGGCCTTCACATCGAAGGGTTATTTACTCACTTCGCCACTGCCGATTGGGCCGATCTGACGCACACCCGCCGCCAGCTCGCTATTTTCCGTGAGGTGATCCGTACGGCGCGTTCGGCCGGAGTCGAGCCGCCCATTATCCACGCCGCCAACAGCGCGGCCACGATGAGCCTGCCTGAAGCGCATTTCAACGCCGTGCGGCCGGGCATCGCCCTCTATGGCTTGAACCCCTCCAACGAATGGGCGCCGGTTTTCGCGATCCGTCCAGCGCTCACGTTGAAAAGCCGGGTCAGCCGGGTGCGCCA
>Ga0153916_10003162_pt1 | contig 12187 bp, 11 predicted proteins | sample Opewatmetagenome_FD_109642 | JGI IMG/M metagenome (GOLD analysis project Ga0153916, IMG submission 109642) | Freshwater wetland microbial communities from Ohio, USA - Open water 3 Core 3 Depth 4 metaG | ecosystem: Environmental > Aquatic > Freshwater > Wetlands | place: USA: Ohio, Lake Erie...
AGTAGTTCGCATGTTTGCTGATGAAGACATATTCAAGGCTCGCGTCGTGCAGCTGATTCTGAAGAAAGAGGCTAATGCGGCTCTTGAAGCTTTGAGCGAACATTACCGTGTCAGTGTTCCTGAGTTGAGGGTTGGAATGCCTAAGCGGTTTGTTGGCAAAGCTGGATGTTATGTTTCTGGCACCAAGATAATTCATGTAGCCAGCATGGAGAGGCTTTGTGACCCATTTGTGATTTTGCACGAGTTTTATCATCATCTCAGAACGCATGGCGGCAAGCACAGGGGAACTGAGAAACACGCCAACAAATTCGCACAGGAATACATCGCCGTGTACAATCAATCTTTTTCGAATAGTAAGTAATGATTGACTGCTGTCGGGCTTCCTGTAGCTTGATATGTGTGCAGCCGCCAGCCTTTCTTTTGCCATTCCTCGATTACTTTGCAAACATCCTTATGATGGCTAACTTGAACGCATTCCCACTCTTTCAACTCGTCTATCACCACCTGTTCTGGTACACGCGTTGGATCATTTCTCTCGCTTCCTACGACCACGCACGTCAGTGCAGCACGAAGGACTGTTATAGTAGTCTCTGGCAACTCTGATCAAGTTCTGATCTTGCGTCAACAGAGCACTTTCCTCAGACCAATCTGACACTGTCAAAAGTGTTTTCATGTCTGAGATAATCATCCCAACCGTGCTTATCGAGTCTGGTGAACAGCAGAGTAAGCGCATGTCCCCAAGGTCTGAAGCGTCTCCTTTTTCGAAGACTTCTTGGGTCAATGCAATATTCAGTGTGACTCCGCGTTTTTCCTTTGCCTCTGTCAACGACTCTCTCAGTCCCTTCAGGATCGCCGAATATGAAATGAAGATTGTTATTTCTTTCCGCGCTGTTTCGATCAGAGCTTTCATTCTGTTGATAATGTTCTTTTGTCCTCGGATTATGTAGGCTACTTCCAGTTCTCCGGGTTTTTCAGCGCTCTCATATATCGGGGTCAACATGTCAACTAGAACGTCTGCTTCCTTGATTTTCTCATTGAGGCTCTCGGTGAGCTGGTTTTTCAGATTAGCGATCGATTCTTTGGGCGACGTCGGCAAATAGATGTTTGGATTGCCTTTTTGGACTATGATCATGCCTCTCTTGGAGAGTCCATCAAGAGCGTAATAGATTTTTGAATCTGGGATGCCTGTTTCCTTGCATAGCGCACCGGCAGTTATGTTGGGACGCATCAGAAGCGTTATGTAAGTTAACGCCTCCTGTGTGGGCAATTCTAGTTCTCTAAGTCGCGAGACCAATCGGTCTCGTGCAACTGTCTCTTTGATACTCAGAGTTGCTTCCTCCTACTTCTAGTAAGTAGTTGTCAGAGAACCCTTAAATAGTTTCCTACTACTCCAAATTAGTAGTTAACCAAAAAGGAAAAGTCAATATGATAGCAGAAGACTACGTGGGCAGATTAAGAAGAAGAGCAGTTGACCAGATGGCCATTGGAGGACTCGTTCTCCTATGGGGCATTCTGTTGGTACTAAAACAAACAGGATTAATAGGGAAAAGCATAAGCACGTTGCCCATTATCATGGCAGCTTTCGGTTTGCTGCTTGTCTTAGGCGGCATCAACAGACTGAACAGAGCGAGACAAAATGTGAGAACCAGCAAGGAGTTGGCTTAGAATGGAAGACAAGGTCAAACTGCTGATAGCAGTCGGTGCCTCTGTCACCGCAAATTGCCAGCCGTGCCTTAACACCGCCGTTACTCAAGCAGAGGCATCAGGAGTGCAGAAGAAAGAAATCCTTGAGGCAATCGCCATAGGCAGAGTCGTCAGAAAAGGCGCCATAGGGAAAATTGACAAACTGGCCGCAACCCTAACAGGAAAGACTATTACAGGCAGCCCAGACGATTGTCCATTCGGCACAACAGAAGAAGATGTCAAACAATGGGTAAATCAGGAAGATCAATGCGATTGCAGTCAACCAGACACGAGGCGAAAAACATGAAAGAAGACAAAGTAAGAAAAATCGTCCGCGAAGGCTACGCGAAAGTCGCCAAAAAGCAAACATCCTGCTGCGATACTTCAACAGCGTCTTGCAGTTGCTCAACAACGCCAACTAGTGAAGAACTGAGCAGCAGAATAGGCTACAGCAAGGAAGAAATGAACTCAGTCCCAGAAAGTGCAAACCTCGGCCTCGGATGCGGCAACCCCATTGCATTGGCTTCCTTGAAAGAAGGAGAAACGGTCCTAGACCTCGGCTCAGGCGCAGGATTCGACTGCTTTCTAGCAGCCAATAAAGTCGGCAAAAAAGGCAAGGTCATCGGCGTCGACATGACCCCAGAAATGCTCGACAAAGCCAGAGAAAACGCTAGAAAAGGCAAATACGGAAACGTAGAGTTCAGACTTGGAGAAATAGAAAACCTGCCAGTGCCAGACGGCACAGTTGACATCGTGATCTCAAACTGCGTCATCAACCTTTCACCTAACAAAAAGCGCGTGTTCGAAGAAGCCTTCAGGGCACTCAAACCCAACGGAAGACTAATGGTCTCCGACATCGTCCTGCTAAAGGGACTGCCAGAAATCATAAAAAAGAACGTACAGGCGTACATCGGATGCGTCGCAGGCGCCGAGATGAAGAACAAATACCTAAAACTCATAGAAAATGCTGGATTTCAAAAAGTCAAAGTGATCGAAGAAAGCCTCTTCCCAAGTGACTTGATCAACGACCCCACCGCACAAAAGATAGTTAAGTCCTCGAAGATGCCCGCTAAGAATATCCGAGAAATGACTAGCACCATCGCAAGCATCAAAGTCTCCGCCCTAAAGCCCAGCGTGTAGCCACGTCCAACAGCCGACCGGCAAGCATGCTCTAAAGAAGCTTTTTGATGATGCTCTAGCATTGTTTACGCCCGATGTTGAATCCTGACTCTGTTGATTTCAAGCGGCTTGGCTTTCACGCCGGTATTGAGGTTCACCACCAGATTCGGTCAGATCGGAAGCTGTTTTGCCGCTGTCCGCCAGATCTTGAAAAAGATCCTGAAAACATGGATTACACTTTCTACCGGTACTTTCGGCCAGTGTTAGGTGAAATGGGCGACTTCGACCCTGGCATGCTAGTTGAATTCGAGAAAGGCTACAAAGTCATCTACTACGCCTGCGAACACAACACATGCACGTACGAAATGGACGAAACCCCACCGTTCCCTCCAGACCATGACGCGATCATGAAAGGCTTCCTCCTAGCCCACTACTTCAACTGCTCAGCCCTAGCAGAAGAAATCGTGGTCAACCGAAAACAGTACCTGGACGGCTCAATCACAACTGGCTTTCAGAGAACCTTCATAACCGGACGAGACGGCTGGGTCCCAGTTTTCGGTAAGAAAGTCCGCATCACAAATGTCCACATTGAAGAGGACGCCGCCCGCCGAGTCAACTGGCGCGAAACCGCTGACCGAACCGTGTACTTCAACCTCGACCGCCTAGGAGTACCACTCACAGAAGTCATCACCGACCACAGAGACATAGACACACCAGAAGAACTCGTTGAACTAGCCAAACAGATCGGGCGTGTACTACGAGTAAGCCGCATAGGCAGAAGAGGCATAGGCACAGCCCGACAAGACATCAACCTAAGCATAAGAGGCGGAAACAGAGCCGAAATAAAAGGCGTCCAAAACCTCGCCTTGTTCCCTATGCTTTGCCGCCACGAAGCAGTAAGACAGCACAGCCTCATAGAGCTCCGGGACAAAATGCGGAAAAGAGGCTTAAAGAAAGAGGATTTTGAGCACACTTACGTTGATGTTACCCACATTTTCAGCCTTAAGAACGGCGACAAAGCATTTGCGACGATTTTTCCCAAGATGAAAGGATTGTTCGGCTTAGAAGCTCAGCCAAACAAGGACTTCGGAGAAGAGATCTTCGAAAAAAGTATGCTCATCACGGGCATCCCACGCGAAAACCAGTTTCACAGCGACGAAATCAACGAAAACGCAGTTCGCAAACGCTCACTACATCCATGCAAACTGCCCATCAACAAGAAACAGCACCAACGAATCTGCTCCACTCTGAAGCTAGGTCCAGATGACGCTTACATCCTCGTAGTAGGTCCTGAAAGACGAGCCATGCACGCCATGAAAAAAATCGTCGAACGCACAAAACAAGCACTGGACGGCGTGCCTCAGGAAACCAGAAGGCTTCTGCCCAATGGCAACAGCGAATTCCTCAGAGTCATACACGGGAAAGAACGCATCTACCCAGACACGGACACGCCGCCAATCGTCATACTAAAAGATCTGATCGACGAAACCCGGAAAACCGTGGGCAAACGACCCTGGGAAATTACCAAAGACCTCAACAAGCGATACGGCTTCAACCAACACCAAGTCGACCTGCTCATAAGAGACGAAAAAACCGAAAAACTCTACGACTACGCTGACCGCCTAGACCTCAGCGGAGCACTCGCCTACCGCCTACTAATCGAGCTCCCGCGCCAAAAGAGACGCGAAGGCATCAAACTCACAGCCCATACCATTGAAACGCTAGCGGAAGCCTTATCACGCAAGCTCATAATCCCTGAACAAATAGATCCAATCGTCAACACTCTTGCGAAAGAACCCAACCTATCCATCGAACAAGCAGTGAAGAAGTATTCGCCCAAACCTGCAACTAAACCAGAAATCGGCAAACTGATCCAGCAGCAGCTTAAATCACAAGACCTGAAAAAACTGCGCAAGAACAAAACTTACAGGAAAATCATGATACCTAAAATCGTCGGCGCAGTTCTGAAAGCAGTTAACCACTCGGTTGAAGGAAGAAAAATCGCAAAACAAGTTGAAATGCTAATTCTTGACAGAAGGAAGTGAGATAGATGCCGAACTCAGACAACAAATCCGAAAACCCCGAGCCTGAAGGATACCGCGGAGCCCTACGCCAAAGACTCATGCTGGAAGGCATAGGCTCATGGAGCAAAGTGCGAATCCTCAAAGGCAGCGCCACATACGAAGGCGTACTACTGCCCCGAAGCCAACACACAGACGACGACTATGTCACATTGAAAGTGGACACCGGATACAACCTAGGCGTACTAATCGATAACGAAACCCGAATCGAAGTCCACGGACAACAAAAAGGCCACTACCAACTGCCCAGCATAGACGTGCAATTCAAGAAAGACCTGCCCAACGTCACATTGCTTGGCACAGGCGGCACAGTAGCTTCGCGTTTGGATTACCGCACAGGCGCAGTCCTACCCGCGTTCACACCAGAAGAACTGTTCTCAGCCGTGCCAGAACTGGTCTCAACAGTCAACCTTACACCTAAGACGCTCTATCAGATCCTGAGCGAAAACTTCAGACCCGAATACTGGGTAAAAACCGCTGAAGCCATAGCCAAAGAAATCCAAAGCGGCGTAGACGGCGTCATCATCGGACACGGCACAGACACAATGTGCACGACAGGCGCAGCATTAGCCTATTTCCTGCGCAATCTACCCATACCCGTCGTACTCGTAGGAAGCCAACGAAGCTCAGACCGCCCCTCCAGCGATGGCCCACGCAACATACTCTGCGCCGCACGCGCAGCAGGCTACGAAAACTTTGCAGAGGTTACAATCTGCATGCACGGAGGCACAAGCGACAGCTACAACCTAATCCACCGCGCCGTTCGATGCAGAAAAATGCACAGCAGCCGCAGAGACACATTCCGCACATTAGACGACATCCCACTGGGCAAAATCGACGACCAAGGCACAACATGGTTCAAGAAAGACGACATACACCAAAGAAGCTCAAAAGAAGACTTCAGCCTAGACACCAAAATCGACACGCGCGTAGGCATGCTGTACTCGTATCCAGGCATGAACCCCGACATACTAGATTCTATGATTGACAAAGGCTACCATGGAATAGTCATAATCGGTACTGGACTCGGTCACGTAGGCACAGACATGTTCCCACCGCTGGAACGATGCCAACAACAGGAAATCCCCGTGGTACTCGTAGTAGAACCATTATTCGGCTACATACACCTACGCGTATATGAAACAGGCAGGGACATGCTGGCCCGAGGCGTCATCGAAGGCAGCAACATGCTCCCCTCAGCAGCATACACCAAACTCATCTGGGTCCTAGGACACACAAGAAACATAGACGAAGTCAAATCTCTAATGCAGAGCAACATAGCCGGGGAAATCACCCGACGCGAAGGACCAAGAGGATTCCTACTACTTCAAGGCATAGAACCCGGAATCAACAAAATACTGGAAAACCTCTAGTCAACGCGCGCTAATCTCAAGCCTACCCAATATCACATGCTCTTGCTGTTGAATGAAATGAACGTTATCAACAAACCAGAGGTTTCCAACTGGTTAACATGGTTCTATCTCGGAACAGCAATTCTCGTACTCATAGTTGTAGGTAGTGCGCTCCGTTTTCCTTCTGTGCAAACATCCGCAACTAAAGGGCTTGCGCCCGTTGAACTCATAATTGTTCTCATTTCTGTCGTAGGCTTCACTGAAAGTATCATGATTTGGCTGGTTGTTTCGATTCATAGAACGAGATATATCCTGACTGACAATGAACTCATTTTGAAAGCGCCCAGACTCATCGGCGGAAGTAAGAGGGTTCCTCTGGACACAATCGAGTCTATTCAGAGGTCGCTTGTTCCTTTCGGCTTCAGGCTTTTCGGGGCAAGCTTCTACGGCGGACACTACTACCTTCCCAGCGTTGGAAAATCCTTCATGGTCATAACAAACTTCAGGGATGGCGTTTTGATAAAAGCAAAGCATGGAAACTACGTTATAACCCCGAGAAATCCCGATGACTTCATAGAATACATAAAAACGAAGTTGTGAAGGCTACAAACAAGCCAACGACAGTGAAACATACTGTAACAGGCAGCGCGCGGTCTAAGACTCCTCTGTTGGAGGACTTTCCAATGTCTTAGCCTGCGAATGTTTGCAGTCTATGATTTTGTCACAGCTGTAGCATTCATCGGGAATAGAAGCGTCCTTGGGAAGAGTCCGCAAATACCCAAACCTGTATTTACATTCTTGAGTAGTCTCTGTTTCTAGACTCTGTTGGATTACCCTCTCAGGAATCGATTCCGCTGGAGGCTCAACAGGACCCGCAGGAACATCAGGATAAGCAGGCTCCTGGTAAGCTGGTTCAGGAGAAACACGCTCAGTAGAAATGGGCTCCTCGACTTCCTCATCCTCATTCGCCTCAGCATCTGCTTTTACTGCTCTTACTGGAGCACGGAACTTCTCCCCTAGGTTCTTAGTGACCCTTCTTGAATAGCTGTAGACGCCGCCGACGAGAATGCAGAGAGCAAGAAGCCTACTGATTTGTACTACCTCATCAGTGTAGGGCATCAACGTGAAATTTAACTCAAAAAGAATGGCCACAACGGACCCAAAAAAGAACAAGAAACCCGAAATAGCAATAGGTGTCCAGAATGACTTGCCTATGCCCAGATGCCTAATGGCTTGCAGAGTCTTTAGACTTAGCAGGATTAGGGCAACGGCAATCGACGCAACCGCTATTTCAAGAATGAGAACCAAAGCTTATCCCGACCAAAGAAACATCTCGTTTCATGTGGAGAAAAGCATTGTGAATCAACGATCAATATCGTTACTAAGTCCTGAAGAAAACCGCCCGGCGACTCCCTAGGGTCGACACGAATATTTTGACAAGCCGAATAGCTCGTTTTGTAACATGGTATTTTGCCGTAAGATGCTTCATTCTTCGCAGCGGGAATTTCAGAAGTGCGTAATACGCAGGATGCACTAGTCAACGTTAGAAATGTGACTTGCAGGGGCCTGTTTCCTTCACCTACGTGTAAAATGGCTAAATGGTTGACACTCACAAGAAAGAGCAAGAAACCATATTGATTTGAAGAAACGTTGATATACCAATAGTGAGTATGAAGATATCAGAAATCCCTATGTCGACCCCAGACTTGAAGCCGATCAAGCTCGGCAAAAACGTAGAGTTGAAGCATATTCCTTTTTCTGAACTCGCCGTCCCATGGAACATATCCGTCAATTCCATCGCACCAAACCATGATGACCATCACAGTCAGCAGATAGGCGCCACCACCTTCACAAGAACAAGAACCAAAGGTTCCAAGACGGCAGTGACTCTGAAACCCGAAGACCTTGAAGAATTAACACACTCGATAGCGCAACATGGTCTGCTGAAGCCCTTTGAAGTCGCAGAGATGCCCCAACGTCTAGGCTTCTTCTACGGCGGCAGAGGCCAATATCTAATCCTCGACGGTCAAAGAAGATACTTCGCAATAAGAGAGCTGCTAAGACTGCCAACAGAACAGGACGAAAAAACCCAAAAGGACCGCCTGCGGACAAACAGCCGACAAATCCAAGTCCAAAACGCAGAAACACAAGCACAGGAACAATTCGACAAACTGAGCATACAGAACTACGTACTTGTGCCATGTCTGGTCTACCCGTACACAACGCTCCTTCAGATGATGAGACACAGCACAGAAGACAAAAGACTCAGCAGAGGAAAACCAACAAAACATGACACCGAATCAGCCAACAAAATGCGCAGGGAAGGACTCGAAGACATAGCCCCCGAAGACCTAACCAGACTCATGGAAATACGAAGCGAAATCGAAGAAGAAAAAGAGGCCATAAAAAGAACACTAAACGAAATCAGAAAAAGAGCAAGATAACCCCTGAGCAGTTGTTCGCCAGAACCTAAGTCTGGAATACTAATCGTGCGTTCACAAGGCTTCTTCTTCAAGACGCGCTGGTAGCCCTCTCTCGTGCGCTCTCACTTTCTCTTCGAGAAAGATTTGTGTCGGTATTCTGCTTTGTTTCTTGCCAGCGTACTTGTGGAGTATGATCGTCATGCTCTTTTCAGCTTCTGCGAGACCGTACACCATTCCATAGCGCCCATTCGCTCCTTCGATGACGTATTCATTTGGGCGATGGGGTCGCCGACTCACTATGATATTTCAACATTTCTGTCTACAAATCACTAAACTACACATCGAGAAGAGGTCAGTGCGGCTTTTTGGCCGTGTCACAGCCATGAGGCTCCCAGCCGTCGCCTCACATCATCCCAATACAACCTGAACGCAAAGCGTCCCTATATCAGTTACTGCGACGTCACCCGCGGAACCTAGTATTCGTTGGCTTTTCCAACGCGCCTTGACACAGCGTACACAACGACGGCAACGGCGGCGAGCACAATCATCATTGCTCCAAGCAGAACCAAACTTGAAGACATAACACGAACAGAACTGACGTTGCTATCTGCACCTGCGTGACTTGAGTCTCCAGACCAGCTCGCACGAACATAATAAACCTTAGCAGACTCCGGCTTCCACTCGTAAGAGTAGCGTCCATTCAAACCACACGACATTGTTTCCAGAATAACCCATGAGGAGTTGTCTGACCGCAAGTAAATCGTAACGATCCCATCAACCGAAGCAGGAGCAACGACGCCGCTCAACACTGTTGAACTGCCCTCAATCAAGAAACTGGAAGAAACCGACAAAGTGATCGAAGAAGAGCCCGTCAACGAACCAAAGCTCGCAGAAACCTGCCCGGGCGACACCTGCTCAGCATCCTCCAAGGTTATGATTTGAGCGGAGACTCCTTCAAAAGGCTCGGGGCATTCGCCGACTCTCCAGCCGGTTTCCCAAGCGCCACCGGTTGTTTCAGCCATGTAATACCGCTCACCGTTATAAGTGAAGTAAGAGACCGCCGTCCTCGCATCCTCTGGTGCATGCGACAGATTCACTCCGATGTTCATGTGGTCCTCACTATCATAGAACAAGAGAACGACGTCTAATCCGCCAGCCACCATAACCGAAGCTGCTACAAAGGAAAAGAGGTCACAGTCGCCTTCGTTTGCCGCAATCGTTTCAACAGGGTACTTCTGTGGTGCACTAGCCTCATACGGAATTTGGTGTACAATCATCAGCACGCCGTTGGCAAAATCCTCGTCATCCTCATACAGAGTCCATAGGCTGTCTGCAATGGGTTCCACGGCGTAAGGCGTTACAAACTTGCCCAAGTCCAGTTCAGACCGTAAAGCGTGATCCTTGCCAACATAATAATCATACAGGGAAGAAGACACTGAAACATTCAGCTCATAGCGATCAGAACCATCTGGATGATCAAGAACCCAATAGCTGTATTCATAGTCAGCCGCAAGAACGTAGGGAAAGACAGACAGGCTCAAAGACATGACCAAAAACGAAATAGCAACAGCAAACCGCAACGAGACCAAAACAGACTCGCCTATCCTTCTAGACTATTTCTTCATGAACAACTCGCCGAATAAAAAAAGTATGAACAGCAAGTCAAGACGGTGAATAAGTACTGGGCTCAGCGAGCGCACATGCACGCATAATTTAAATAAATTCGCTCAAGAATCTACTGCTTCAATCATGGCAAGTAGGAAGCGACGTTAGCCATGCAGAAACCAGTAATCGTTGTACACGGCGGAGCCGGCGCTTGGCACCCTGAGCGCAGATCAGCAGGACTAGCGGGAGTCAAAACCGCAGGCCATGCAGGATATAAGATACTGAAAGCCAGTGGCTCAGCCCTAGACGCAGTTGAAGAAGCAGTCAAAACAATGGAAGATGACCCTGCGTTCAACGCTGGCTATGGCTCAGCTTACACAATAGACAAACGCATCGAAATGGAAGCATCCATAATGGACGGCAGAACCCTCCAAGCAGGAGCCACAAGCCTACTCACAGACGTCAAAAATCCTGTCGGCTTAGCCCGCATAACCATGGAAAACACCGACCACATCTTCATAGCGGGCAAAGGCGCAGAAAAACTTGCACAACTTTACCATCTAGAACGCCGGAAACCCGAAACCAAACTACGACTCGACTACTGGAACGAAGCATACCAAAAGCTAGTCAGTGGCAAGGATCAGCCCCTGCCCAAACTCGGACAACTCATCAAAACTCATCCCGGTCTATTTGAAACAGACACCGTGGGTGCTGTAGCTTTGGACAAGCATGGAGACACAGCCGCAGCAACAAGCACAGGTGGCTTCACACTCAAGTTCCCAGGAAGAATTGGAGATTCACCTTTAATCGGCGCTGGAAACTATGCCGACAACCAGGCAGGAGCCTGCAGTGCCACGGGCATAGGCGAAGTGGCAATGCGTCTGGTCCTAGCTAAACAGGTGTGCGACAAGATGGGCAGTGGGCAAACAGCGCAGGAAGCAGTTGAAAACGGTATCAAGCTCGTTAACAAGAGACTGCGCATCAAGAACAGCATGGGACTAATAGCAGTTGATGCAAGAGGCGGAATCGGCGCTTCACACAATACAGACAACATGTGCTGGGCGTACATGACGTCTGAGACGGCTAGACCGAAAGCAAGCATGAAAGCACGCAGATGCTTAACCTGAAGCTGAGAGCAGGGACTCGGAAAATTCCTTATGCGTTGTCTTCGCCAACAGTCGTATGGAAATCCTTAAAAAACCAAGCATGTGTGTTGTTAGGTGCCCAGACCCATATGGGAGGTGGAAAACTTGGAGGAAGAATGGGAAGAAGGCGAGGAAGAAGGAACTGAGGACGAAGAATGGGAAGAAGAAGAGTGGTAAGCCCACGATAAACGCAAGTTTTCTCTTTCTTTTGTTTTAGCCATAGGATTACAGCAATGGATCATGATGCGGGTTGATGCAGTTAAAGTAAATTTATAACCAGCCTTCTCCATTGATGTTTGTTTCATCATCACAACGGAGCCTGAACAGCCCAAATGGTCAGAGTCGCTGTTCTAGACGCAGACAAATGCCAATCCAAACGATGCGGTAAAGTATGCTACCGGTTCTGCCCGCCTGTGAGGAGCAAGATAGAAGCCATACGGTTCGAAGGCGACAAACCGGTCTTTGTAGAGTCGCTCTGCGTTGGCTGCGGTATATGTGTAAGAAAATGTCCCTTCAAAGCCCTGTCCATAGTTAACTTGCCGGATGAGCTTGAAGGCGAATGTAGCCACCGTTTTGGACCGAACACTTTCGAGCTTTTCCGCCTGCCGATTCCTTCACCCAGAGGCGTACTCGGACTTTTAGGGCAAAACGGCATTGGAAAAAGCACAGCTCTCAGAATCCTCTCAGGCGAGATCAAACTTAACCTCGGCAAATATGAGCAACCACCAGAATGGTCCGAAGTGATACAGCACTTCCGCGGTTCGACTCTTCAAGACTAC
>Ga0153916_10003163_pt1 | contig 12187 bp, 12 predicted proteins | sample Opewatmetagenome_FD_109642 | JGI IMG/M metagenome (GOLD analysis project Ga0153916, IMG submission 109642) | Freshwater wetland microbial communities from Ohio, USA - Open water 3 Core 3 Depth 4 metaG | ecosystem: Environmental > Aquatic > Freshwater > Wetlands | place: USA: Ohio, Lake Erie...
AAGGTAAACCCAAGAAAAATTAATATTGTCCTTGTGAGCCTCCAGAGGGAGGCTTATTATGTGGCCTGGGTGTGGCTGATTTGCGTGCCGACCCGTGGCTGTTTTACATGCCGATTACCAGCCTCCAATTCTCTTGCAATTTGGCCCGTTGAATGTAAACTTGGTGGAAATCTATCGGAACGTGTTTTGTGTTTACGCTTGGGTTTGGCCGTGGCTAATGTCCTTAACTGCTTTGAGATAATAGAACAATTCAGTAAGATTGTATCCGGTAGTGCAGTTGTAGCCAAAGTTGTGGTGACACATCTTGGCAAAAAACTTTGAAGTTATAAGCTCTTTCTCAATAAAGACTTAGGGCTCGTAGCTCAGCGGTAGAGCAGTGGACTCATAATCCATTGGTCGTAGGTTCAAATCCTACCGGGCCCAGTTGTTAGGCTCTTTACCGATGCACCGTTGCGAATCACAAGCGTTTATCTCGGTAGGTCGCGATGGCCGCCGCAGAAGAATTGCAGCAGAAGTAGCCTTCATTGCTCAAGACGGATGACCTGACCGATCGACCATTGACTATTGAAAAGCAACAATAAAACCGCCCCCCTACGGTCGCGGCTCAGCAGACCCTCAAGGAATGCTCCCTCCGGCATACTTTTCCGCCACAATTGTCGATCGTCAACACTCAATAAAAACTGCCCAGGACAGGATTTGAACCTGCACGGGAAATTCCCACCAGCCCCTCAAGCTGGCGCGTCTGCCAATTCCGCCACCTGGGCCATTCAGTTGACGACTAGCTATTTCCTACCCGTTACTCAGAATCAATTCTCACCCCACCCCAGCGACCTCTCAGACCAAGACAGTACGCGACAATAAATCCGTCGTTACCCTTCCCCAAAAACAATCTTCAGTCCCATTTCTACCAAATCTGAAAGAAACTATACCACGCCCCTAAGACAACATCAACAAGAAAGCCCCCACAACTGGTGGCTCTGCAACTGGTGCAAACCAGTACCGTGCAGCAAATAAGGCCACTTTCTCTGAGTCAACCACCCAAAAATAATTAGGATTTTACTAATTTGCAACGAATTTTTCTTGACTTCGGGAAGGTTAAAACTAATAATTCTATTTATGGCAAGAAAATTACTATCAACATCCTGTCCGGCTTGTGGGTTGCCTATGCAAATAGCAGCGATGTTCTGTGCAGCCTGCGGCGTTAAAATCGAAGGTAATTTTAGCGAGACCTTCTTTGATAGACTCGCTCCAGAAGACCAGAAATTCTTGGAGCAATATCTCTTAGCTGGATTCAGTATCAAAGCCTTGGAGCAGAATAGCTCCCTTGGATACGCAGCTATACGCACGCGGTTAGACAGGCTGATCGCCGGCTACAAGGCACTTACAAAGATGGATGCTCAGCGAAGGGCTGTCCTGGAACAATTGCGAGCAGACCAAATAACGGTAGCAGAGGCGAAAAAGAAACTTGAAAGACTTTCAGGAGACTAGAATATGGCAAACATATCACATGTATCGTCAGAAGAGGAACTGCTACAGCTTCGCAACGAAGGTAAAATCACTGAAGATGAATATGAGGATTTGCGCCAGACACTGCAAAAAACAGCCAGGTCCGATGCTGGACCAGTCCTGCAGGATGAAGTTTTGCCGGTTCGGACTTCTGGTTTGGCAATTGCATCTTTGGCTTGTTCCCTGCTTGGGCCAGTTTGTTGCATCCCCGCTGTAATCTGCGGACACCTGGCTCTACGGAGGCTGGGAAGAGAACCGGCCCTGAGGGGCTATGGTCTGGCTATAGCAGGATTGATTATAGGGTATATCATTCTTGGGATCTCAGTAGCCGTAACTGTTCCTTTTTTGTTGTTCCTGGGGGCAAAAGTCAGGTCAGCACAACATATTTCGGTAGTGGTCGAACTGAAAAGCTTCCCGCTCGACGATATGGAGGGGCTTATAACCCAAACAGATCTGCAGATCGACAAGCAAATCTCAAGCGATGGCAACGGCTCTCTGCGAATTGAGGCGGCGAAACCCGTGACAATACGCCTATTTGAGACTGGGGACATAGACATTGAGGATGCACGGCTCGTCTATCAGGCGAAAGTCAAAACTGAAAATGTCGAAGGTCAAGTTTGCCTGGAAATGTTATGTCATTTCCCAGGCAAGGGAGATTTTTTCTCCAGAGGGCTTATGACACCTTTGTCCGGTTCCACGGACTGGACAACACAGGAAACGCCATTCTTTTTAAAAGGCGGAGAAAACCCTGACAATATAACGTTGAACGTGGTTATAGACGGTAAGGGTACCGTATGGATCGATGACATTCAGCTCCTAAAGGGGACGCTTGAATAAAGACCCGATGTCACGTTGCCTTCTTGTTGTTCCATAACAAGACTTGCAGGCGCTGGCAGAAGGTAAAACCAGTTGACTTACACATTTCAGCTACCATCGGCGATTTGGCCAAAAGCTCTTCTCTTGTAGCTGCCTGCACCATCAGCATGACTTTTTGTAAGTCTACCTTTCCGATTGTTTTTATCGTTTGCTCGATTTCCGCCAAATCAGCCTCGTCATCAACGACAAACTTCAGTTGGCACTTGTAATTGCTAATCAACTTTCGCAAGACAGATACATCTAACCTCGAATCCTCGTGGATCGCTGCAAGCTTTGAGTTGCCGGGCATAGAATTGCTCAGCTTCGGGCTGATGCTCATCAAGTCACACGGCACGTCAGACACAAACACGATACCCGCTGTTTCGATTGTTATATGCATGCCGGCAACCTTTAGCGCCTGCGCTAATTGCGGCAGGTCCGGATTTACCATCGGTTCTCCGCCGGTTATTACCACGAATTTGCAGGGCCATTTTCCAACAGTCTCGACCATCTCGGCGATGCTGTAATCCTGCCCTACGGTTTGGTCCCAGGCGTATTTTGTATCGCACCATCGGCAGCGTAAAGGACAGCCAGCCAGGCGTACGAACACGCTGGGAACGCCGGCCAAAAATCCCTCGCCCTGCAGAGAATAGAAGATTTCGCTTATTTTCATAACTGAACTTTTGCAAAATTCTTGTTCATAAGTCATATCTCGTGATTCGTGGTTCGATTCACGATACACCATTCACTATTCACACCTCTACATATTCAATCGGGTCTTTCAGTCCTGCTTCGGCAAAACCCTTCAGTCTTAGTCTGCACGAGTCGCACCTGCCGCAGCTTCTGCCCTGCTGGTCCGGGTCGTAGCAACTATGGGTCAGGGAATAATCCACGCCCAGCTTTGTTCCCGCGCAGATAATTTCTCCTTTGGTCATATTGATAACCGGCGCACGAATACGAAATCGGCCCTTACCTTCAACCGCCGCAGCAGTCGCTAAGTTGGCGGTCTTCTCAAACGCAGCAATGAACTCACCCCGGCAGTCAGGATAGCCGCTGTAATCAACCGCGTTGACGCCGATGAAGATATCAAACGCTCCTAGAACTTCCGCCCAGGCAAGGGCGTAACTTAAGAAAACCGTATTGCGAGCAGGCACATAGGTAGGTGGAACTTCAGATGTGTCGCCAAGCCTTGCCCTATCTTTGGGCAATTCGATGCCCGAATCGGTCAGGGCTGAACCGCCGAACACAGCTAAATCAATTTGGATTACACGATGCTCAACTGCTCTAAGAGAGGCGGCAATTCTCTTTGTAGCCTCGACCTCACGCTGATGCCGTTGCCCGTATCTGAAAGTCAACGCGTAGCACTGGAATTCTTCGCTGCGAGCGATGGCCAAGGTCGTAGCCGAATCCATCCCTCCACTAAGCAAGACGACTGCTCTTGTGTCTGCCACAGGTCGGCCTCGTTTAGTCCAACTACTCGGACAGTATCTCGATGCCGTTGATCTCTGGATTCTGTATATTCGGGGTGAATCCGATAACCAGTTCCCCATTGGCTACGGTCACGCCCTCGATTGTCTTAACTACAGGCTTCTGGAAACCACCGGCCTCCTTAAAGGGATCAAAGTCCGTAAGAGCGGCCTTTGCGTTGACACTTACCGAGAAAACCCGCTCGCCCTGGTTCACTATCCCGGAATATGTCTCAGCAAAATGCAGCCGAACGGTGTACTTGCCGTTGGGAACGCTGAATTTGTATCCGTCCATACTGTAGCGCTCGGTCTCGTAGACCCTGGGCGAATTTGTACCAGCCATTGCTAGATCGCCCCGATCCACTGTCTGTCCGCCAACGGCGCCCCACTCCTTGCCGGCTGCCATTTCCTGGTCGGCAAGCCAAAGGTTGCCTGACTTGTCGGTATAAGGCTCGAAGAGGCCGCAGCAGACGCGCAAAACAAACTTGCTGCCTTTGGCCGGTTCGGTCTGTTTGGCCTCTTTGGTCTGCTTGGATTGTTGAGCTTCTTTGGGCTGAGGCGTCTCCTTGGCCTGTTTGGCCTTCTTGGCGCTGCCCTGACAAGCGCAGCCCGATAGTGCGAAAAGCACTGCTCCAACCAGAAAGCCTGCAACGATCAATCTTTTAGTCATCTCCTGCTTCCTTTCAGAAAATTAACGGTGGAGTAGTCAATATACCTGAGCTTGCACCTCAACGCAAGATTCTGGACCTGGCTTGGCCGACTCATACCAAGCAGGTTTTTCTTGTCCTGGCACAACATCTTGATTATACTATCGTACGAAAGTTTATAAAAGCGGTCAAAGCAATAATGAGCGAACGCCCGGAAATAGAACTGTTTGATAATCCGCGCCCGGAACGGGACTATTGTATAACCATAAGATGTCCCGAGTTTACGAGCGTTTGTCCGCGTACAGGCCAGCCCGACTTTGGCGAAATCATCATCGAATACTGTCCTGAGAAATCCTGCATCGAGTTGAAGAGCCTGAAATTCTATATGCAGCGCTACCGCAATAAAGGCATCTTTTATGAGGCTTTGACAAACGATATACTGGATGATTTGCGAAAGACATGCAAACCCCGTTGGATGAAAGTTACTTCTCGGTTTAGACCGCGGGGTGGAATAACCACAGAGGTAGTTACGGAATATAAAGCCCACAAATAGCAACTGTGTCATCAGAGGTGACAAAAATGGCGATAACCTTCCATTGCGGTCATTGCGGCAAAAAGGTGGGAGCGCAGGATAGCGCAGCCGGCAGATGGGTGAAATGTCCGGCCTGTCGCAACAAAATATATGTCCCCAACCTCAGTGGCGACGAAGACCTGAAGCTTGCCCCGATAGACGAAAGCGATGAAGAAAGAAAGCAGCGGTTAATGGAGGAGACCCACCGGCTTACACAGGACATATTGCAGGAAAAAGAGATTCCAGAGACGGTTGGGTTGGACGGATACGCAGCCGAAATAAACGAGAAAGAGCTGACAAAGCGCATAATTACTTATCTTCGACTAATGGCAGACGGCGAACTGGACGAAGCCCAAAAGACCGCAGATTTGATAGTGCCTTATCGCCACCAAGCAGCCAAAATCCTCGATCAGATAGCTGTTAGCCAGATTCCTGAACCGGAGCTTGCTGATATCCCGCCACATGTGCTTTCGGGCCTCATAAGAAACCTACGGACCAGAATAAGCTGAATATAGCTATGGGCGGAAAAACTCTCGCGGACACTTAGCGTCCCAAAACACACCTGTATTCTACACGTCCTCCATTATTTTCTCGGGCCATACTTCACAGACCAAGCAGGTCGTCCCAATTTGGCTCAGACCCTGCTATTTCTTATGTTTTATAAGGCAGGTGCAATACGACTCGGTTGAACTTGCCTATCAAAACTTGGAGGGGAACTTGGTATGGCCAACGAGACGACAGTTGTGCACGTCACCCATGAGACGATAGGGAAAATAGGGGGCATAGGCGCAGTTCTACATGGCCTTTTCACTTCTAAAGCGTACCTCAATGCGGTTGATCGCTCCATTCTTGTAGGGCCGGTGTTCACAGCAGAAGGCTCGGCGTTAGACCGTCTCGGTGAGGATGGCGAGGTGCTCTATTCGTCTATTGATGGGGTCATAAACCCGGCCTATGCGCCGGCTTTTCGCAAGCTAGAAAGCTTTTACAATGCCGGTATTGTCTACGGCAGGCGAAAATTCGTGGACGAGCAGACGGGTGTAAAAAGCTCGCCAGAGGTGCTGCTGGTCGATGTACGACACGTTGACAAAACCATAATCAACGAGTTCAAAAAACGCCTTTACGAAGAATTTGGCCTCCGCAGCGATTTGTACGAGCACTTGTGGGAATACGAACAATATGTCAGATTGGCGCCGGTGGCCATCGCCGCATTAAAGGCGCTCGGCGCAGCTAAAGAATCGACAACCATCATCTCGCACGAGTTTATGGGAATGCCCACGGCACTGGCAGCTATCCTCGAACCAGGCTGCAATTTCACAACGATTTTTTACGCCCACGAAGTAGCTACAATGCGACGCATTGTTGAAGAGCACCCCGGCCACGACACCATGTTCTACAATGTCATTAAACAAGCTCATCAGAGCAGACTCTACGTCAACGACGTGTTCGGTGACCAGAGTTCCTACTTCAAACACGCTCTGGTGGAAGCTTCGAAACACTGCGACCACATATATGCGGTCGGCGATTATGCAGCAGAAGAGTTGCGATTTCTCGCGCCAGAATTCGAGTTGGCAGACATCCATATAGCGTATAATGGCATACCCGCATATAAAATCACTGTGGCTGAAAAGCTCGCCTCAAAAGAAAAACTGCAGAGTTATTGCCAAACCCTGCTGGGCTATAAGCCAGATTTCATACTCACACACGTCACCAGGCTTGTATGCAGCAAAGCCCTGTGGCGGGACGTGCGCGCATTGTATCCAATAGAAGAGCACTTGCGATCTCTGGGTAAAACAGCAGTACTTTTCGTGCTATCCACCGAGATGCCGCAGCGGCCCAGCCAGGACATCTTCAATATGGAGTCGGCATATAACTGGCCTGTTACTCACAGAGAAGGCTGGCCGGATCTATCCGCCAGCGAGGCCAACTTCTATGCCTCTGTGCAAGAATTCAATGCCAGAAGCCGAAACATAAAAATCATCTTCATTAACCAGTTTGGATTTCGCCAGAAAAATTGTGGTCGAAAAATGCCCGAAGATATCGAGTTTATGGACATCCGCAGAGGAACCGATGTCGAATTCGGGCAGAGTATTTATGAGCCGTTCGGCATATCTCAACTGGAGCCGTTAACGTTCGGAGGAATATGCGTGTTCAGCAGTGTCTGTGGATGTTCCGGCCTCTTACGCGACACGTTCGAAAACCTGCAGAGTGGAGATTGGAAATCCCAGATTCCGAATGTCATCGTGGCTGATTACACCCACCTCGATGGTCAGCTCGAAAATCGGGAATTGACAATTGAAAAGTTACAATTGCTGGACCAGGCGGCACGGGACCAGATAGAAATCAAGGAGAGCAAAAGGGTCGCAGAAGAAATAGTCCGGCGCCTGCCCCAAAACGAATCTGAAATCGAGAGTCTGATTGAGACCGGTTATGGCTTAGCCACAAACATGGGCTGGGATGTGATAGTGAAAAACTATCTGCTGAGTGGCCTGCAGAAGGCAGCACAGACGGTCCCTGCCCTGTGACACGCCCATGCTCCCCCTTGTCTTCCTTCGTAAGACAGGAAAGGGGGGAGGATGCTGGGGCTATTTTACGATGGTGTGCTTCAACGGCCTTCTAACCGAAGATGGATGGACTCCCGCCTGCATCGCCATCAACATCCCGGCTGCCTCTATGTAGTTGTCCACATATATGAACTTCTTATGCTCAGGATGCTTCAAACAGCTTCTATTCTCCCTTACTACAATCACTGGGATATTGGCCTGTAGACAGGCCTGATGAGGTACCCCAAAACAGCCGTACGGCGACACCATGCAGTCTACATCCTTTACACCTATTCCCTTCTGGTAATTGATGCGAGGAGCCTTGGCCAGACCTTTCAACAAACAATGGATGAAATTCTGCGTAACTATCTCTACCGCCATTCTTGGATCTACGACTTCGGCAAAGCCCTCTATGCAATAATCCACCGGACCATGAGCTACAGGTTTATCCAGTGCATCCGCGATCAATTTTGAGGCTACGGCCTCAACCCCTCCGACCGGATTCACTCCACCATGTCGAAAATAGTTTTTGAGTGTCTCTTTGTCGATTGTAATGGGAGTTGCAATACCAAGAGCATCAAATTCATGCTCTCTGACCTGCTCTACCAGTTCTTTCCAGTTCAGGACTTCTCCGGTAGCTATGCCGTCTTTCATCTGGGCTATGAGCTGCAATGGAACTCGCAACTCCACTATCTCAGCATCCAATCCTATTGTTGCCCGTGCGGCAGATACAGCATTTATGGATTGATAATCTGCCTTATTTACCGCTACCAAGACCTTATTCGAGAGAACTCTCTCCAAGAAAAGCTCTCCCTTCAAGAACCTGTCCAATATGCTTCCTTCCACATATAGGCAATTCTCGGGCATCTCATTGATGTCTGATGCGTTCACCACATTCGGATGTAAGATGAGAGTATCGCAGCAGGAAGCTAATAGCTTGGCAGCCGGATTGGCATCACCACAATGCCCGCCGATCTCACATCCAATCCCCGTTGGAACGATCATTACTGCGTTCACGTGTTGCTCCTTCAAATCAAGCCCGCCCTGAGCGAAGTCGAAGGGGCGTCGGTACTTAGCCTGTTTGTTTTAGCTGGACTCTTAGGATGCGAACGCCAAAGATGCCGCCGGCCCACGCGTCAGGATGGGCCTGGAATTTGACGGTGATCTTTTCCTTGCCCTTTGTGACGGATCCGGGCATCAGATATACCCCGTCGTAGAACTTGCCGGGGCGGTTGTTTTCAAGACGCTCGGTGGCGATTTTAACACCGTCTATGAATATATCAAAGATGCGGTTGCCGCTGTCACCGCCCCAGTACGTTACACACAACTCCTGCGGCTGGTCGGGCAGCACTTTGACATCGTAGCTGAACCAGCCTCCTTCGGTTGCGTGCCGCCAACTACGATCGGAGAAAACGCCGGATGCTGTCTTTTCACCCTGCAAATTGTGGTCTCGCTCATTCTGTCTGTCACCAGGCCGAACCTCATCAACCGTGCGTGCTTGGAGTTCTTTTCTACGGATAAGGTCGGTCTTGTAGGCTTCTTCTTTCTCTTGCCACTGCTGCGGACTGAACACGTCAAAGTAAACCATGTAGCGCCGGCCGCCGTGCATACGATAGAAAGGCTCCAGCGTAACACCGACACCATTGGCATCACCCAAGACGCGGAAAATCTGCGGCGAACCTGCAAATTGGGATGGTTTATCGGCAATGGGCGTCACCACTGAGATGATTCGGTCAGATTCGGTCACGATGGCCGGATAGTTCTGGGTCCGCGCGGAGGGTGGTCCCTCGCCGGCCTTAACCTCTGCGCAAAGCACAAGAGGACCATTCATAAAAGCAATGCGACGCGGATTGTCACGGAAACCTTCTGTCCGCAGACTAAATGGCATTCGGATTTCCACGGTGTCGCCGCTTTTCCACGTCCGCGACAGGCTCGCGTAGCTTCCTGGCAACGAGGCATCAGGGATTGCCTGGCCGTTCACACTGAGTTGGAAACCGGATACAGACCAGTAGGGATGGCGAACAAGCAGATTTAGCTGGACAGGCTTCTCGCAGGCAAATGTGAACCGGCTGCTACCCTCGTCGGGAAAATTCGTCTCCTGGCGGAGTGTCAGGCCCTTTGCCTTCAAGGCTAGCTCTGAGGCGATGAACAGGTTCACCCACAAACTGTCGTCATCGTGGAAATAGATGCTGTCGCCGTATTTTGCGTGGTTTTCAATGCCCGTACCGGTGCAGCACCAAAACGAGTTGAGCGGCTCACTATAGGCTTTCCTCGAACCCGACCGCAGAGGCACATAGTAGCACATCATCCCTGTTTCGGGATTCTGCGATGCCAGGATGTGATTGTAAAGTGCTCGCTCGTAATAATCGGCATACTCGGCTGCCGGCTCCCAGCAGAATAGATGTCTTGTAAGCTTGAGCATGTTGTAAGTGTTGCAGGTCTCGGTGGTATTGGGGCCAAGGGCCTCGGACAACCTTTCCTTTGGCGAGAACCCCTCACCATCGCTATGTCCGCCAATTACGTAAGAGCGTTCGTTGACCACGGTGTCCCAGAAAAAGACTGAGGCGGTCTTGAGCCACTGCTGGCCCGTAAGCTCGTACTGCCGGGCAGTGCCAACAAATTTTGGAATCTGGGTGTTGGCATGCAAACCGGTTAGTTTATCTTGACGCTCCGAAGCCGGGCCGATGACCGCCATGTGATTGAAACGCTGGGCTATCTTCAAGTACTTTTCCTGCCCGGTAAGTCCGTATAGGTTGGCAAGGACCTCATTCATTCCGCCGTGCTCGGTGCCGAGCATCTTTTGCATCTGTTCGTCGGATAAGCGGGCATTGCGATAGATGACCCAATCGGCAAACTTTTCGCACACCTGGAGCGCCTGCTGGTTGCCGCAGTAGACGTGCATATCAAGCAGCCCAGCGTAGATCTTATGTAGGGTATAGTACGGCGCCCACACCCGCTTGAGCGCCTCGACACGATCGATGAATTCCTCCGGATAGGCGCTTAGGTAACCGCTGCCGATTTTCGCCTGGCACTCGGCAAGACCCGACACGACGGCATTGCCTTTGTCCTTAAGCCGCTCGTCGCCGGTGCTGGCGTACATCATCGCGCACGCGGTCAGGTAATGCCCGACAAAATGCCCTCGCAGCTCACAATTCGGCTCTTCCCAGCCGCCCAGCGGTTTGGCAGTGGAAGGCAGCCCGGCATTGACACGGAAGTTGTGGAGCAGCCGATCCACATCCAACGACAGCAGGTACGCTCGGTCAAGCTCCATCGCCCGCTTAAACGGACCTTCGAGCAGGCGAACGTCCTCCAGACGGAAAGCCCGCGATTTGAGGGGAATGGTTAGCCCCCGGACCTGTGCCGGGGGCAGGCCCTGCCCACCGGTGGCAGGGCTAATCAAGGCAGCGCCCTCAGCCAAAGCATCGGCATACCCTTGCGAGGTCAGCCATGCCAGACTGATGACCACAGCGAGTCTCAATTTCGAATTTTTTGACGGTGTCAGGTTCATATTTTTCTCCTAATCACATTTTATGCTGCAATGGACGTTCTTGCAACGATAACAATCGGGGCAGTTGCACAACCAGGAATCCCGTTAGCATTAGCGCAAATCCTGCAATTTGCCGCAACTCGAATCTCTCACCAAGTATTGCCCACCCTGCCAGCGCAGCAAACACAGTCTCCAGACTCATGATAATCGCCGCGTGCGCCGGCGGACAGGTCCGCTGACAGACCACCTGCAAAGTAAAAGCTACCCCAGCGGACAACACCCCACCATACAGGATTGGAACGGCAGCCTGCCAGATAGCTCCGGTACTAACACGCTCAGTTAGCCCAGCCATCAACAGACTGAGGACTGAGCAGGTAAGGAATTGTACGCAGGCGATGGGCACAGGATTTGCCTGCTTTGCAAGATAGCCAATCAGCAGCACGTGCACAGCCCAAAAGAACGCGCTGATCAGAACCAGCATATCTCCCCGCCCGACCGTGAACGACTCCGTTATGCTCAGTAGGTACAATCCGGCAACTGCCAGGATTGCGCCCACCCACACTGCAATTGGGCAGCGCTGCCCAACAAATCTGCCTATAAAAGGAACTATCACGACGTAAAGGCTTGTGATAAAACCCGCCTTTCCTGCCGTAGTATAGACCAGGCCCACCTGCTGGAAAGACGCCCCAGCGAATAGCGCCAGCCCAGCAAGCGAGGCTCCCAACATCATAAGCCGCCCGCGGTTCGCTGGCTCATTTCGACTACCAGCCAGACGCAGCCACACAATCACGGGCAAAAGTGTCGCCGTCCCCAGGGCAAAACGTAGTGCGTTGTACGTCATAGGCCCGACATACTCCATTGCCTTGCGCTGCGCGACAAAGGTCGTTCCCCAGATAAAAGCCGCCAACAGCAATAGAAAATCACTTCTGACAACCCTGTTGTACATTCTTAGTGGCCTCTCTTCATAGCGGAACCATCACTTTCCCCTTTCCGGCACTTGCACTAAATACTCAATATCACTAAAATTAGCAATGATGAGTGACGAATTTACCCGTCGTGGTTTTCTTGCAGCCGCTACAGCAGCCGGTATTGGGTTGACGCTGCCAAGCCAACGT